>Ga0306870_1000054_pt1 | contig 33776 bp, 23 predicted proteins | sample AntRauMeHopE1496_FD_190435 | JGI IMG/M metagenome (GOLD analysis project Ga0306870, IMG submission 190435) | Saline lake microbial communities from Rauer Islands, Antarctica - Metagenome Hop E1 #496 (v2) (version 2) | ecosystem: Environmental > Aquatic > Non-marine Saline and Alkaline > Saline ... | reverse complement strand
AAACAAAAGAGTACGGATTATTATAATATCCTCAATTGTTATTATTGGAATAATCATTTTGATCTTTAATATAGATAGTTTATATCAAAAACTTGAAGCTCTCAAAGCTGGTATTTATATACTCTTGTGTTTGCTCTATTGTTACCTGTCATTTGAAAAAACAAGTTTTAATTTCAGTTATAGAAGTTTGATTGTCACAGGTATTTTATTACATACGACAATGGATGGACTTGTTGATGCTCAGAAAATCATCGAAAACAATAATAAATTAAATTACAAGATAACATTTGACAATAAGATAATTAGCACCGATAATGACTTACATTACCTTGGTAAATCAGAGAAATTTATTTATTTATATAATTTAAAGAATAAAGAAGCAATTATTTTATCTAATTCAAAATTGGATAAAATTCAAATTGTGGAAAAAAAAGAACGACAACAAGCAAAGAAATGATGTAAAAAACAACTGAGGTAAAAAATAACTCTTTTATATTTTAATTTGAAACACTAGTACTCTAGGCTGATAGATTTATAAAACTGATTTTTTTGAGCTTTTCTTTGTGTTTTATTTCTACCTATATCTAAGCAAAACTGAAACTTTCAACTTTATAACCAAAGGGAAAAACAATGGTGAATCAATGAAAAGGGTAAGACCAATGGTCTACAAAAAGCCGTTAGTCTCACCGTTGATTTTAGAGCCATTAACTAAATATTGATTTGCCTATTAATAGGTATAAAACTCAATGGTTATAAGAATCTCAGAGAAAATCAACTGATTATGTTCCGAATTGAGAGCTCTTCCTTTATATTTATTCTTAATTTTAAAATAAAATAGCAAATACCATTGTGTATGTTTCATTAATTAAAAGCTAAACATACACTTGTTACTAGAAGTAATAGTAAAAAACATGCTGCACCTATTTGAATAACCAGTTAAAAAAATATGAAGAAAATTTTATTATATGTAATAGCAATTCCTGTAGGACTAATTGCTTCCATGTTGCTTCCAGCTTATTTTTCTAAAGTATTTGAATGGTTTATTTTTTTTGATGTTATAAGAGAGTTTCTTGATAATTACTTTTTGAAATTTATTGGTGGATGGATTGCAGTAGGAGTAACAGCATTGATAGTTCCAAAATTTAAAATTACATTTGGTGTAATAATGTTAGTATTTAGTATTATTGCTTCATATTATATGTTTAGCAAGGGAGATGTTTTTAACTATTTATTCGTTATTGGCGGAATAGTTGCGCTTATTTTAGTCGGAACGGTATATTCTAAATTAAATGAAGATGAATAAATATCATGTGTTGTTGGGCTCGAATTTAGAGCAGTAAAATTATTAAATCAGTTTATGAGAGATGAATTTTTAGTCGGAAAATTATATTTAGATAATTTAATTGATTTATAAAACTACTATTTGCAACATCAGCTACAACAAATAGCGGGTTAAAGTGCTAAAACGATAGTAATTACACAAAAAACTAATCGCTAAACTTAAATATAAGTACTTTAAAATCAATTACTTGTAAGAGACTAGACGTTGTTCACAATTAAAAGAAACTAAATGGATTTGCCAAAATATCACGAAACATTTGTACCAGTTTTAGAAATATTAAATTCAGTTGAATCACTAAATAGTCGTGAATTAGCAACTCGAGTAAGGGATAACTACTATTCTAATTTACCTAAAGAATTACTGGATAAAAAAACAAGTTCTGGTTCCAATGTTATGCTTGATAGGATACTTTGGGGAAAGTCTTACCTTAAAATGGCAAAGTTCTTATCCTATCCGAAAAGAGGCTTTGTACAAATTACGAATAAAGGAAAACAAATCTTAGAAAGAGGAAATTTGACCTTAAGCGAACTTCAAAATGACCCTGACTTTGTAAATCACAGAGAATCCATAAAAACTAAAAAAGATAATGAAGTACAAGTTGATACGATTTATACAGAAAATGCTTCTCCACAAGATTTAATCGATTCTGGGTTTTCAACGATCGAAACGGAGGTGAAAACTGAACTTCTAGAAAAGTTAAAGGAAATTGATCCTTATTATTTTGAAAAAGTAATTCTTATTCTTTTAAGAAAAATGGGGTATGGAGATTTTATAGAAACTTCAAAATCAAATGATGGCGGAATTGATGGAATCATAAATCAAGACAAACTCGGATTAGAAAAAATATATACTCAAGCAAAGCGATACAATGAAAATAAAGTTCGTGAAAAAGATATAAGAAATTTTATCGGAGCAATGAGTGGTGATACAAGTAAAGGAGTTTTTATTACAACATCCACATTTGATGATTTTGCTATAAAAAAAGCAAGAGAAGCACACCATTCAATTATTTTAATTGATGGAGCTAAATTAGTCGACTTAATGCATGATTATAATGTTGGTGTACAAGTCAAAACTACTTATGAAATAAAAGAACTTGATAATGACTTTTTCGAAGGAGAATAACTATGCACAATAACTTGTATAATCTATTGCTTGATTCTTGCCTACAATCATTTATTAGTATCCATAAGTCAATATATTTTAAAGTGTTGCTAATTTATTCTTTAAGCATTTATAATAGAATTTAATCCTGAAATAGATACTTTCAATTTCATAAACAACGATGAGACCAACGGCTTTAAAATAGTATAGTAACATAATAAAGGGTTGTTTTAACTATCATCCATCTGTTACCAAAGGTAAAGGCTTATTTTCAACAGCAAAGCTAACAGGTTTTAAGAATAACCGTTGGATAGCCATCAACAGTAATAATTAATAACCACTGGTTAAAACACTCTAGTTTTAGCGATTAATGTAAAGTGTATTGGACAGTATAAATAGAAGTATTAGTTTAGATCAAAATTAAAAACATCCAACTAAAAAGATATACAACCTTTACTGAAGTTTTGAATATGGTTTATATGGATGTTGGTAATAATTGAAAAAAAATGAAAGTCTTAAAATATATTTTGTACATCTATTTATTAATTGGTAGCGGATTTGTAATAAAATATAATTATGATTATGCGAAAGAAAATAGTTTTGGGGATTGGCTGATGTTCGGCGAAATTGTGCCGACTCTAAAAGGTTTTGTGTGGCCATATTATTTTCTTGAAAATAGCGACAAACAGAAAGAAAAGAAGAAATTTAACGACGAAGATGAGTTTAAAAACTCTGTTGTTTATTTACAAGAGGCTTTCGCAGTAGAAAGAAAAAATACTAGTTCTGGATACGGTTTATTTACGCATAAATCATATTACATCAAATCTAATGACTTACGACAAAAAGCATTAAATGAAAGTTTTAAAGTTTCCCTAAATGGCTTAAAATTCGTAGATGAAGAATTAGCGGTTGCCTACAAGAAGAAATTTATAAAAGGGCTTGGACTATATTTCGAAGGATTAAGAGTAAATGATGAAGAAACTATAGAAAATAGCTCTAAATTATTAAACGAATTTGGAGAAGTTTACAGAAACTGGGCTAAATAGCCACCATTGATACCAATGTATATAAATAATAGAGCAATTGTCGCTTAACCCAATGTTTAAATTACTTTTTGAGTTTGCCAAATTTTTAAATTCGGCTGGTGTATAATCTGAAAAATTTAGCGTTGTTTAATGCTAAATTTCACATAAGCTACGTTGTACTGCATTTTTAAAAACATAAACTAAAGAAAACCACTGACCAAAATGAAACCAACTTTAATCGAATTAACATTAAAACTTGAAGAAAAATTCGGAAAACTAACTTCACAAGCCGAACATTGCGCAGAAGATTTTCACGAAAATTATCAGGAATTTGTAGACGAAATAAGTTCGAACGATATTGTAATTATTGCCTCAGCTAATTTACTTGCGAGTAAATTGCAAGAACGTAAATATACAAGATATAGGACTTTCGGAGGCTTGTCTGCATTACTCATCGTTGCTGGATTAATTACAGTCTTTTTTAATTGGAAAATCGGATTAGGTCTAATTGTCGGTTCCATAATCTGCAAAATTATATCCTCAAATTTGAAGAAAAAAGTGAGTAAAGATTTTGCACTTAAACTAACCTCGAAAATCAAAAAAAATTCGAATGAAGGAATGTTCGATTTATGTCAATACTATATTGCAGGAATTTTGCAATTAGCAAGTTCAAAAGGTCGAGCTCATTTACCTCTTATTCCGTCTTACTCTTTAACTGGTATTGAAGTATTTGCTAAAAGGAACTAATTAAATTAAAATTTATGACTGACAATTTTCACTTTATTTATTGTACAATATTGTCATTTAGCGGATTTGCAATCGGATTTTATGGAATAATGGCAAAGCATAGGATTGAATTGGAAACGAAAATCGGAATGAATAAAGGATACAGTTTTAATACTGATAAAGGAAATGCATATTTTGCTGAACAATATGAAAATTGGAAAGTTGGTTCATATTTTGATTCACAAATTGCGCCTTTATCTGGAATTGTAATTGCTCTAATTGGCGCTGGGCTGAATTTGATAAATAACTTTTGGTGGACTTCAATTTTGTTACTGATTATAGCCTATCTAGTTTATCTAGTTGCTATCAAAATATTCAATTGGAAAATACAAATCGTTTCCGTATTGACTTTAATTCTTTCTGTAATTCTGGTTATAACAAATCTGGTGTAAAAAAAACACAAAACAGTTGCTGGCCAGCTAGGTTTAAAATTACCTCAAGAAATAATCTTTAAAAACAAAACCGTTGAAAATTAGCGAAACCAAAATTATACCAAACCTAGAAACACAACCAACCAAATGAAAAAACAGAGTAAAACAATTCTTTGGCTAGGATTAATAGCTGCAATCGGAATATTTGCATATAGTTCCTATTTGAAACGCAACCCAATTGAAAAAGATGTAGACTATGACGAGGATATAATTGACAAGGTTGAAACTGTAGTAGCCGAAAAGCCTGAATCTAAATATTTGGGGAATCAAATGGAAAACGGAAATTCTCCTTTCGATATTCTATACGGCAAAGGACTTTATGCCGATACAAAAAACAGTCTTAAAATTATAAATAGTGGTTCGACCGATGTAGTAGTCATGCTGATAAGGACATCGGATAATCAAATTATTAGAAATGAATACATACAAGGACATTCGGAATATGAAATGACTAAAGTTCCAAATTCTTTGTGCTCTACAAAATACTACTACGGAAAAGATTGGAATCCCACTAGAAAAATAAAAGGCAATGTGGTCGGTGGTTTTGATAATGATGAACAATTTGTAATTTCAGAAAAACCTGATGATTTACTGGAATTTATAGTAAAAGAAGATGGTCAATACATTTACCATTCAACCTTTACAGTTACTCTGGAAACACAAATTATAGAAGGAAATGCAATGCAAGAACGAAATTTAAAACCATCTGAATTTTTCTAACTAGGTGACAAAACTAAGCCTAACAAAGAACTGAAGAAAAAACAACTCTTTTCTCCTATTAATTTTGAGACACTATTATTCTAAACTTAGAGGTCCATATTTGTGATTGTTTGAATTTTTTTATTATTCTACCTAACTATTTATAAAAGAGGCTTTTAACTACAAAACTAGCGGGGAATCAAGGGGTAACCAACGGGTAACCAACGGTGGGACCAACGGGTAACCAACGGGTAACCAAAGGAAGACCAACGGTGAAGCAACGAAGAACCAACGGGTCATCAATTGGTAACCAACGGTGAAGCAACAGAAGACCAACGGGTCATCAATGGGTAACCAACGGGTAACCAAAGGAAGACCAACGGGTAACCAACGGGTCATTGAAGGCTATAAATTAGCTATTGGAGGTGCAATAGACTTAGATTAACCATTGAATCCTCTATTCTACTAAATATTCAAAGTTTTTATAGGCTAGAGTTTAAGGTTTTCTTAGTAAATCTTATATTCGAAGCAAACTTAATCCTAAACTCATCTTTGAAAGTAATACCTGATAAAAAGAGTTACCCCTAAACACCAATAACATTGAATGTAGCCATTAGAAGCAACTCCTTTATTCTAACTTTAAAGTAAATCAATTTGAAAACCATAACACAAATTCATGTCTGAAGACCATAAAAAACAACTCGAACAACAGCTTTGGAATATAGCAAACACCCTAAGAGGGAAAATGAATGCCGATGAGTTTAGAGACTATATCCTAGGCTTTATCTTTTATAAATACTTATCCGAAAAAATGGAGATTTATGCTGATTCCATTTTAAAACCTGATGGTATTTCCTACCAGGGAATAAACGAAGACTCTGAAAATGGAAAAGCCTATCTAGAAGCTATTAAAGAAGAGGCTTTGTTGAAATTGGGCTATTTTCTAAGACCCTCAGAGCTTTTTAGTTCTGTAGCTAAAAGAGGAAACCATAAAGAAGTTAGCCTGGAAGAAGTAGCCCTAGCAGCAGAACCAGATGAAGAATATCAAACGGCGAGTAATTTTATCTTAGAAGATTTACAGACCATCCTCAATAATGTGCAAAACTCCACCATGGGAACAGATAGCGAGGAAGATTTTGACAACCTCTTTGAGGATTTAGACCTTAACTCTACTAAACTTGGTAAAACTCCCGAAGCACGAAACGAAATTATCGCTAAAGTTTTAGGTCACCTAAATAAAATCGACTTTAAATTAGAGCAAACCGAACTTGACGTTTTGGGTGATGCTTACGAATATCTCATTGGAAAATTTGCGAGTGGTGCTGGCAAAAAAGCGGGCGAATTTTATACCCCACAAGAGGTGAGTATAGTATTGGCCAAGCTTGTCACTACTGGTAAAAATAAACTTAGGTCTGTGTATGACCCTACTTGTGGCAGTGGTTCACTACTACTGCGAGTGGCTAAAGAGGTAAAAGAAGTAAGTAGCTTTTACGGTCAAGAGCTTAACCGTACCACTTACAACTTAGCTCGGATGAACATGATTTTGCATGGTGTACATTATAGAAAATTTGACATCAAACAAGAAGACACCTTGGAATATCCACAACATATAGACCAACGTTTTGAAGCTATTGTTGCCAATCCTCCATTTTCTGCAAACTGGAGTGCCAACCAACTCTTTATGAGTGACGATAGGTTTAGCCAGTACGGTAAATTAGCTCCAAAAAGCAAAGCAGATTATGCTTTTGTACAACACATGGTGCATCATCTAGCCGAAAATGGCAGTATGGCCATTGTACTTCCACATGGAGCTTTGTTTCGTGGTGGAGCAGAAGAACATATCCGTAAATATTTAATCCATGAAAAAAACTTTCTAGATACCGTTATAGGTCTACCTGCCAATATATTTTATGGCACGAGCATACCGACTTGTATTTTAGTCTTTAAAAAATGTAGAGAAAACCCAGACGATATTTTATTTATAGATGCAAGTGAACATTACGAAAAGGTAAAAACTCAAAACATTCTCACCCAAGAGAATATAGATAAAATTATTAGCACGTTTAGAGAGCGTAAAACACAAGATAAATACAGCTATGTGGCAGCGATTAGCGAAGTAGAAGAAAACGACTACAACCTAAACATACCTCGTTATGTGGATACCTTTGAAGAAGAGGAACAAATTGATATTGATACCGTAGCTACTGAAATACAAACCTTGGATATTGATTTACAGGAAAATGAAACGCTAATTGCTTCTTTCTGTAGAGAGTTGAATATTAAAACACCTTTTTAGATGCAGGAAGAAAAGCAGTTAGTACCACAATTACGGTTTTCTGAGTTTGAAGGGGAATGGCAGAAAAAGAAATTATCTAAAAATATTGAATTTATTGCAGGGTATGCTTTTAATAGTGCTCAAATGAAATCTTTTGATAGTAAATATCAATTAATAAAAATGTCAAATGTTTATAAAAATAAATTAGATTTAGATAGAAACCCTTCATATTGGGATGAAATAGATAATAAAACTCTAAAATTTTTACTAAAAAAGAAAGATATTCTTTTAACCTTAACAGGTACTGTAGGTAAAAAAGATTACGGTTATTCAATTGTTATTCCTGAACACAATCGTTTTTTATTAAATCAAAGGCTTGTTTGTTTAAGGGCCAAAAATAATATAAGTGATTCTGATTTTATTAATAATTTAATTAAAACAAGTAAGTTTTATTATTTCTTTTTCGCTGAATCTAAAGGAGGTACAGGTAATCAAACCAATGTAGGTATCGATGATTTAAGAAAAATAAATTTAAATTTTCCTAGATTAGAAGAACAGCAAAAAATAGCCAATTTCCTTACCTCTATAGACAACCGTATCCAAACTTTAGAAAAAAAGAAAACTCTTTTAGAGCAATACAAAAAAGGGGTGATGCAGAAAATATTTAAACAAGAGCTAAGGTTTAAGGATGACACTTCGACTACGCCCAGTGCAAGTGATGGAAAGGCTTTTCCTGAGTGGGAAGAGAAGAAGTTGGGGCTATGTTTAAAGCATAAATCCAACAGAAATAAAAAATTAGAAATTGTAAGAACTTTAAGTGTAAGTAATTCAAAAGGGTTTATTCTTCAATCTGAGCAATTTGGTAACCATAGGGTAGCAAGTAAGGATGTTTCTAATTATAAAATCGTTAAAAAAAATGATATAGCTTATAATCCTTCACGAATAAATGTGGGTTCAATAGCTACTTTGAAAGATTTTGAAATAGGTATTGTAAGCCCAATGTATGTTGTCTTTAGTTTAAAAAACACATTAAATTTAACTTTTTTTGAAAACCTTATTACAACACATTTATTTAAGCATTTGGTCATAGTTGGATGTTCGGGGAGTGTCCGTGATAGTTTAAATTTTGAAGATTTAGAATCGTTTAAATTAAAACTTCCTTGTATTAAAGAACAAACCAAAATCGCTAATTTTTTATCTGCAATCGATAAAAACATAGAGCTAGTCACTAAAAAAATAGAACACACAAAAACCTATAAAAAAGGTTTGTTACAACAGATGTTTGTATGATTAGCAGTTATAGAAAAAGATTATGTTAAAAAATAATAACACATTGTTTAAAGTTTTACTTTTGCAACTAACAGTACACACCACGCTATCCATAAGAACAGCGTCCCAGGGTGTGTCTTTTGCTTTATATACCTTCTTGTTTTTACTGCCTATAAACCTTTTTCTTTATGTTTAGTAAAACCGCATTCACCATAAAAGAACAAATAGCCCAGTTACAAGAAAGGGGGTTGGAGATTCCCAACACAGTTCTCGCAGAAAAATATTTAGCCAATATTAGCTACTACCGTTTAGGTGAATATTGGTATGTGATGCAAAATGATAAGAAAAACCACGTATTCAAACCCAACAGTAAGTTTAAAGATGTTGTTGCACTCTATAATTTTGATGCGGAGTTACGTCTTCTCCTTTTTGATATTATCGAGAAAATTGAGATAAGTGTTCGAACAAAACTCATTTATCACCTTTCCCATGAAATAGACCCGTGGTGGTTTCAAAATTTCGAGTTATTTACAGATAGTCTGGCTTTAACTAAGACACTTTCTAACCTTCATGAGGAATTGGTAAGATCTAAAGATGTTACCATCAAAAATCATTTTAAAAAACATAAACACGACAAACGTTTTCCACCTGCATGGAAATCGTTAGAGCAAACCAGTTTTGGAGCACTATCAAAGTTATACGGGAATTTAAAACCAACAGTAGTTTCAAAAGATACTATTGCAGAAGAATTAGGGGCTGTCAATCATACTTACCTGCCTAGTTGGCTTCAATCCATTGCACAAATTCGCAACTATTGTGCTCACCATTCAAGGCTTTGGAATAGGAATCTCCCTGGCACTGTAAAATTACTGTCAAAACCCCCAAACCCTTGGATTAACGAGAAGGATAATGTACCCCAGCAGCATGAGTTTATAAAATTATATGTACACATGTGTTTGATGAAATATTTGATCAATACCATTCAACCTGACAACAATTTCACTAGGAGATTAAATGAGTTATTTATAAAATATCCTAATGTCGATCCCAATGCTTTAGGCATGAAACCAGATTGGCAAAAAGAACCACTTTGGAAATGAAACTATGAGCACACAATCAGAACAAATACTTGAAAATCAATTAGTAGAACAGTTAAATGGTTTGGGATATGAACGCTTATCTATTCCAAACGAAGCTGCCTTACTGGCTAATCTAAAAATCCAGCTCGAAAAGCATAACAACACAGAGTTTTCTGAGAATGAGTTTAAAAAAGTCATCAATATTCTAAGTAAAGGTTCTGTATTTGAGAAAGCAAAAACACTTAGAGAAAAACAGCACATAATAAAAGATAATGGGGACAATCTTTATTTCGAGTTTTTAAATACAGAGCATTGGTGCCAAAATCTCTATCAAGTTACGCATCAGGTGACTATCGAGGGTCGTTACAAAAACAGATATGATGTCACTCTATTGGTTAACGGTTTACCCTTGGTCCAAATTGAACTAAAAAGACGGGGCTTAGAGATGAAAGAAGCCTTTAATCAGGTCAATCGGTATCAAAGGCATTCTTTTGGGAGTAATTCAGCCTTATTTCAATACGTCCAAATATTTGTAATTAGTAACGGTGTTAATACAAAATACTATGCTAATAATAGGAACCAATCTTTTAAGCAAACCTTTTACTGGTCAGACAAAAGCAACAATCGCTTAACTAATATCCTAAATGGGTTTACAAGTGAATTTTTAGAGCCTTGCCATATCTCTAAAATGATTTGTAAATACATAGTTCTAAATGAAACCAATAAAATACTGATGGTGCTTAGACCTTATCAATTCTATGCTGTGGAAGCCATGATTGATAAAGTCAAAAACAGTACCCACAACGGTTATATTTGGCATACCACGGGGTCTGGGAAAACACTTACATCATTTAAAGCCAGTCAAATCATCACACAAATGCCACAAGTGAAGAAAGTGGTGTTTGTGGTAGACCGTAAAGACTTAGATTATCAAACTACCAAAGAATTTAATAGTTTCTCTAAAGGAAGTATTGGTGGTACTGACAATACAAAAGCTTTGGTCAAGCAATTTGAAGATGATACAAAACTTATTGTCACCACTATTCAGAAATTAAATACAGCCATAAGTAGAAAAAGATACCTTCAAAAAATGAAGGCTTTACAGGACGAACGTGTTGTCTTTATTTTTGATGAATGTCATCGTAGTCAGTTTGGAGATACGCACAATAGGATTAAAGATTTTTTTAATAATCACCAGATGTTTGGCTTTACAGGCACACCCATCTTTGCAGATAATGCAGCTAAAAATGACTTAGGTAAACGAACTACAAAAGACTTGTTTGGGGACTGCTTACACAAGTACGTTATCACCGATGCTATTAAAGATGAAAATGTACTGAAATTTGCAGTTGAATATGTTGGAAATTTCAAACGAAAAGATTCGGCGACCGAAATAGATATTGAAGTAGAAGATATAGACCGAAAGGAGCTAATGGAGTCTACTGAGAGGGTTGATAAAATAGTTGACTACATTATTGCAAATCACAACAGAAAAACCCACAGTAGAGAGTTTACAGCTATGCTATGTGTAAGTAGCACAGACATGCTGGTTAAATACTATGACCTTTTCAAAAAGAAAAAAGAAGATGGACAGCATAACCTAAAAATAGCAACCATATTTAGTTATGTAGCCAATGAAGATGATGCCGATGCCACTGGTTTTCTTCCTGAGGAAGTTTCAGTAGTAGAAGAATCTCCTGTACTCTATGGGTTGCATCAACATAAAAGGGATAAATTAGAAAGCTATATAGGAGATTATAATAAAATGTTTGGTTCAAATTTTACAACCAAAGACAGTCAGTCCTTTTATAACTACTACAACGACATCTCCAAAAAAGTAAAAGGTAGAAAAGTTGATATACTAATTGTGGTGAATATGTTTTTAACTGGATTCGACAGTCCTCCTCTCAACACTCTATATGTAGATAAAAACTTACGTTACCACGGGTTAATTCAAGCCTATTCACGCACCAATAGAATTTTGAACGAGCAAAAATCACAGGGTGAAATAGTGGTGTTCCGTAACCTGAAAAAAGCAACAGACGAAGCGATAACTTTATTTAGTAATAAAGATGCTATAGAAGTTATTATAATGGAGCCTTATGAAGATTATGTAGCAAAATCTGACCAAGCTTTTAAAAAATTACTTGAGATTGTTCCAACGGTAAATAGCGTAGATAATTTAGTTAGTGAAGAAGATGAGTTGGAATTTATAAAAGCATTTAGGGAGGTCATGCGTCTTAAAAATACGATGGGTTCTTTTGCAGATTTTGACTGGGAGGATTTAGCCATAGAAGAACAAGTGTTTGAGGATTACAAAAGCAAGTATCTCGACCTCCATGATAAAGTCAAAAAAGACCATAGTAAAAAAAAGGTATCGATTCTAGAAGATGTTGATTTTGAATTGGAATTGATACACCGTGATGATATAAATGTCACCTATATTTTAAAATTACTGGCAGAAATTAAAGACACATCAGATTCTGAAAAGCAGAAGAAAAAGAAAGAAGTTGTAGACTTAATTGCAGGAGAGACTAACCTGAGAAGTAAACGGATTTTAATTGAGAAATTTATCGAAGAAAATCTACCATTGGTTCTAGAAACAGAGACTATACCAGAAGAGTTTGAGAAGTTTTGGTCAACAGAACAGCAAAAAGCCTTTGAAAGCCTTGTTGAAGAAGAAAGCTTAGGTGAGGAGAAAACCAAAAAGTTAATTGAAAATTACCTATTTGCAGAACGAGAACCCTTAAGAGACGAGCTCTTAGCTTTAATAGAAGGTGAACAGCCGTCTGTATTGAAGAGGAAAGAAATAGGTGATAGATTAGCTAAAAAGGTGATTGATTTTGTCGAAACATTCATCAATGGAATAGAGATTTAAATACTCATAAAGTCGCTCAATTTAATATCAACTAAACCTTTGACAAGTCAAAAATTATATAATTTGGTTTGGATCAATTTTTTACACATAAAATTATTACAGAACGAATAAAAAAAATGATTTTGCAGTATTTTACAACTTAAAAGTTCACGAGCGTCTAGAAATTGATAATGCTGAAGTTTTCTTAACTAGAGATTTGGATGAAATTGAAGCGATGAAAAGTAGAATACCTTCAAAGCCATTCAGTAAAGGTTCAGATTTGGACCACTTAGTCGAAACCTTGGAATATTATACCTTGTCGTTCAATTTTGTAAGTAAGAAACCACATTTAAAAAGACATGGTTTCCCTTGAAGATGTAGTTGATTTATTTAACGTGATCGGAATGAAAAGATCAAGGAGGAAATAAATTGTTGGGAAGATGTCGGGAAAATTAGGTATAAAAATCAAAAAACCCCTGTGTTTACAGGGGTTTAAATAGTACTTATGTGACCGCGGAGGGATTCAAACCCCCAACCCTCAGAGCCGAAATCTGATATTCTATTCAGTTGAACTACGCGGCCGTTATTCTATTGCAACAATACAACTTATATAGGTTAAGACAAATTATCTTTTACGATTTTTGAAATGGTTTTTCCATCTGCTTTCCCTACCAATTTTTGAGAAGCCATTCCCATAACCTTTCCCATATCTTTCATAGTACTCGCTCCAGATTCTTGGATAATGGCCTTTATTTCTTTATCTATTTCTTCTTCACTCAATTGTGCAGGAAGAAATTGCTCTATGACCTCCACTTCAGCAAGTTCTACATCCGCTAAGTCTTTTCGGTTTTGTTCCAGATACACATCGGCGCTATCTCTTCTCTGTTTTACTAGCTTTTGAACCAACTTTAGTTCCTCAGTCTCGTCCATATCTTCCTTATTGGAAGAAGCGGTCTTGGCTTTTAGGATTTCATTTTTAATAGATCTTAAAGATGCCAAAGCAACGCTATCCTTAGCTTTCATTGCTTCTTTCATTTTTTGCATCACCTCTTGTTCTAGTGCCATTTAGTTTTTTTGGCTAAGTTAAATAATTATTTCGATTAGATTTGGAATGCACTAACTTCAATGTAACCAAAGTTACTGCACCCGTTTAACACTATCTGTAACTTTGTAGATGTATAGCTTACTTATAAAAACTATGGAAATCATTGAATTATTGGGTTTTTTTGGAGCATTGATTATAGGTGTCGTCCTTGGCCTCATTGGTGGTGGTGGATCAATCCTTACTGTTCCTGTACTGGTGTATCTCTTGGCGGAAGATCCAGTAACAGCTACTGCATACTCCTTATTTGTAGTGGGTACGGCGAGTCTTGTGGGTGCAGTGCGAAATATGCAAAAAGGATTGGTCGATATTAAAACCGCAGTTATTTTTGCAATTCCTGCCTTTATAACAGTTTACCTTACTCGAATGTATGCTGTTCCAGCAATTCCTGATTCTCTGTTTAGTGTTGGTGGTTTTGAAGTCACCAAAAACATTGGCATCATGCTCTTTTTTGCATTAATCATGTTGCTAGCTTCTTATTCTATGATTAAGGATCAAAAGAAAGAACTAAAGGAAGTAGACGTAGAAGGAAAAGTGAAATTCAATTATCCTTTAATTATTATTGAAGGAGTTGTCGTTGGAGCGCTTACCGGTATCGTTGGTGCTGGTGGAGGTTTTTTAATTATTCCAGCTTTGGTGTTACTAGCCAAATTACCTATGAAAAAGGCAGTAGCCACTTCATTGCTTATTATAGCCGTAAAATCCCTTATCGGATTTTTAGGGGATGTACAAAACATTGAAATCGATTGGAGCTTCCTAGGGTTATTTACAGGCCTTTCTGTGGTAGGTATATTTATAGGGATTTGGCTAAACAAGTTTATCGATGGAAAAAAACTCCAAAAGGGATTTGGTTGGTTTGTTTTCTTGATGGGTGTTTATATTGTTTATAAAGAATTTACTCATTAAATCATAGCCTGTAACTATTGTTACTTAAAAAGCTATAGCTTAAACTTATATTTGTACCACAATTAAAAAGAAAACTATGGAAGATTTAAAACAAGAAAGTCAAACACAAGAAGTGATCAGCATGGCTAGAATTGGAGATCAAGCTCCAGATTTTGAAGCTGTAACAACTACAGGTAACATGAAAATGTCTGAGTTTGCTCCAGAAAAGTGGATTGTTATGTTCTCTCACCCGGCTGATTTTACTCCAGTATGTACTACAGAAATGAGTGGATTTGCTGAACGTAAGTCAGAATTTGAAGCCCTTAATACAGAATTATTAGGCTTGAGTATTGATTCCATCCATTCTCACATTGGTTGGGTAGATAGCGTAAAGCAAAATACTGGAGTCTATATGGATTTTCCAATTATTGCAGATATTGATATGAAAGTCTCCAAACTTTACGGAATGCTGCAACCAAATGAAAGTGAAACAGCAGCCGTAAGAGCAGTGTTCTTTATCGATCCTAGCAAAAAAATAAGATTAATCATGTATTACCCATTGAATGTTGGTAGAAATATGGATGAAATCTTAAGATGTCTAGAGGCTTTACAATTTTCTGATGAAAATGGAGCAGCATGCCCATTGGACTGGAAAAAAGGAGATAAAGGTATAGTATCATCTCCAAAAACATTAAAGGATTACGAAGCTAGATTGAAAGATGATTCTGTTGAAAAGACAACTTGGTATTTGGCTAAGAAACAATTTTAGACAGACTTTAAATTGAGTGGATTATGAAAAGCGGAACTTTGATTTCGCTTTTTTTTGGTTCTTGTAACTTTAGTTACCATCAAATTAATTTGAGTGGATTACTTTTAATTAAAATATAACTATCATGAGGTCTCTATTTTTCCTAATCCTATTTGCCTCTCTACTTGTGGCTTGCAAGAAAGATCCTAAAGCCAATAACGACGACTATATTAAATTGAAGTCAACGGAAATAAATTCAGAAGAAATAGCTGCTAAAGGAAAAATACTTATGGAAAATAAGTGTTATCTGTGTCATAGTCCAAGCTCTTCTCAAGGCTCTAGGATTGCTCCACCTATGGTTGCTATAAAAGCAAGGTATCTGAAAGATGCTCAATCTAAAGAGGATTTCATTAAGGACCTATGGGCTTTTGTAGAACAACCAAGCCTTGAAAAAGTAAAGTTAAAAGGGGCTGCAAAACGTTTTGGACTTATGCCATATCAGCCTTATGCACAAAAAGATATCGAAGCTATTGCTTCCTATATGTTTGACTATAAAATTGAAGAACCCAAGTGGTTTCAAAATCATTACAAAGATAAACACGGGAGGACGTTTGAGCAAAACGGAAAGTCTGCAGCACAACTTGCTGAGCCAGAAAAGAGTTATGCGCAGATAGGCATGTCATATGCCAAGTCTACTAAAGCTACCTTAGGTAAAAATTTGATGGGAGCGATCCAGAAAGAAGGCGTAATGCACGCCTTGTCATTTTGTAATTTACAAGCCATGCCGCTTACAGATTCTATGGCAACTAAGCATGATGCAATTATCAAAAGAGTATCGGATAAAAACAGAAACCCCAATAATAAAGCTAACGCTCAAGAACTGGACTATATTTCGCTTTACAAGCAGATTTTAAAAAATGGCGAAGAGCCAGAACCCATTGTTGTAGAGGAAAATAAAAAAGTGAATTTCTATTATCCTATTGTGACCAATGCTATGTGTTTAAAATGTCATGGAACTCCAGGAAAAGAGATCCAAAGAGAAACCTACGATAAAATAAAAGAGTTATATCCTAATGATAAAGCTATTGGTTATGATGTAAATGAAGTTAGAGGAATATGGAGTATAAGTTTCGATAAGGATTAATAAAATAAGTTACAGCTTTTTGAGTTTTTAAAGTCTGATACCAATACACTAAAAAAATATAATGTCAGAAGAAATGAAAGTATGTCCTAATTGCTCATCTGTATACGGGTATTCAGTTGGAAGTGGAATTTACAATTGTCCTGAATGTAGTTTTGAATGGGATTCTAACGAAGGCGAAACTAAAGAAAGTGAAGTTGAACTCCATATAATCATCAAGGATGCTAATGGAAATCCACTTGAAGACGGGGATAGCGTCGTTATTGTAAAAGATCTTCCTGTGAAGGGATTTCCTAAAGCCATTAAAGCGGGAACCAAAGTGAAAAATATTCGGATAATAGAGGGTGATCATAATATCGATTGCAAGATTAAAGATTTTGGAGCCATGGCTTTAAAATCTGAGTTTGTCAAAAAAGCATAGATAAAAATTTAGTGTAACGTAACATTCTTCTCATAGAATTATAAGGCATACCTAAACTTTTACATACGCTCATTTAAATTATTTAGCGATAGGTAAACGGATTTGTGATGGATACTCACTGGAATGATGAATCTTATTGTGTGCAATTACTCCATCAGACTCGTCGTAGTTGTTACCTCCTGTATTCAAGTTCCTTGCAAATCTTGGAAAGTTACTGCTAGAAATTTCAATCCGAATGCGGTGTCCTTTTTTAAATACGTTACTGGTTGACATAGGTGTTAAATCTAATTTGTAAACCTTTCCTTTTTCCATAAAGACTTCTTTTTCATAGCCTTCGCGGTATCTCACACGCTGTATGGTTTCGTCTAAATTATATGCTGTACCATCTGGGTGAACATCAATAAGTTTGATGGTAAAATCGGTGTCTTTTACATCGGACGAGACATATAAAGTAGATTCAATAAATCCAGAGACTTCTGTATCTTTTTTAAGAACATCTGTAGAATATACTAAAATATCGTTGCGGGCTTCCATTTCCTTTTGGTCAAACGCACCCCCTTTTATAGCATTTCCTGTACAACACACATTACCACCATAAGAGGGAACTGGAGCCATGGGATCGTATGTGAACTGGTCTGCATGGTCTTGTTTTGCTTTATCTTTAGTTAATTTACCATCGCCAAAACGGCTATTAGCACTTCCTTCGCTATTCAAGTAAAAAGTGTTCATTTGAGTATGTTCTGGAGGCCAAGTTTCTGCAGATTGCCATTGGTTGCTCCCCATCGTGTAGTATTGAACTCTTGGGGTTGTTTCCTTAAAGTCATTAGACTTTTCTTTTAGCCAAAGATCAAACCACTTGGTTATTTGCTCATCATAATTTAACCGAGCATCTCCAATATTTCGCTCTCCAACAACTGAGTTTTCTGAAGCTCTGGTATAAGCACAATGAAGAGTAGGGGCAATGACTAAATATTGATTATCACGTATAAAGGCCTCTTTAGAATTTTGGCGCACATGATTAAAAAGAGCCAGATTTGGAGTTATGGAGACATCATACCAAGAGGTAAACCAAAAGCTTGGGGTTCCAATTTCCATAGTATCATGATACAAACCGCCTTTGTACCATTCTGGATCGTTAGGTTTGCGACGAATCATTTTATCAAAAATTTCGTGCTTTCCGTTGATGTTTTTTAAAATGTCTTGAATAGGTAAATGGCTTAAGGCTTCAGACATATCAACAGGTGGATTTTCGGGAGCAAGATCATAGAATCTAGAAATTCGTATCAAATCCTCTTGGCTTGCTCCTTCTGGAATTCTAGGTTTAAATTTGTCCTGTTCAACGCCATAAAGCCAAGAAAAGAACAGCATTTGCTCAACTCCGCCCCGGTACCAATTCCCTTGCTCATGGATATCGCCAACTTTACCTACACCTGCACCAAAACCTTGTGGTACCATTGCAGCATGAGAGGGATGGTCTAAAGCAGAAACAGCCATCTGCCATTCTGCAGTAGATGAGCAACCAAGGGTGCCTATTTTACCATTAGACCAAGATTGGTTTTTCATCCACTCAAAAGCATCATAACCATCAGTTAGAGGAACGCCCAAAATGTCCCATTCGCCTTCAGAAAAAAACCGTCCTCTTTCATTCTGGACGACATAAGCGTAGCCTTTCTTTACATAATCATAAGCCCGTTTTGCCTCACGTAGACGGCGTTCTCCATCTACCCAAGTATTGAAATTATAGGGGGTTCTTGAAAAAATAATGGGATAGGTACCTTCTGCTTTTGGACGGTAAATATCGGTTGCTAGACGAATACCATCACGCATAGGCATCATGACCTTAGAGTCTATTATTGCAATTTCATCTAGTTGGCTTAAAACATCGTCTTGAGCTTGTATAAACGTGTTGCTTAGAACAAAAAGGATTAGAGAAATAATAAATGTTTTCGGAGATATATTCATTTCGAGTAAAATTTGCAACTAAAATAAGTTATTATTTTAACACTCATTATTTCTAATTGATTATTTCTATGTTCTAATCTAAAGGACACTTTGGAGGAAAAAGAAACGGACAGCAGGTTGAAACGCTCAAATAGTATTTATTTAAGGAAATTATGCCAAATTAGACCTATAATGACGCAATAAATCGTTTTACCGAAATGAATTCGGCACAGGCTTTTTTCGCCTGTTTTTTATCAAAAATAATTACTGTAGCTAAGGCTATGCTAGTTATTTTTGATTTCAATCAATCAAAAAACCTGTGCTGAGCTAAGTCGTAGTATAATTCAATTTATTCATACGGCATTATAAATATAATTTGGTATTTGAACTATCAAACTTATGGTTTTACGATTTCCTTTGAATTCTGGGGGCGAGAGTTTTTTGCGTTCCTGATGGAAGTGGATAGCCCGTAAAAGCTAAAAATGAGAGAGTCTTGGCTGTGGAGAGCGCCCTAAGAAGCTCCTTTACAGCCCTAGACTCTCCAGCTTTTGGCTTGCGGACTAGAAACGGACAGCAGGTTGAAACGCCCAAATAGTATCTATTGTGTGTTACAACTATTTACAGTGTCTTCTCAACCAAAACATCTTGCTTTAGAAAGTTACCCTTTTCGTCAACAACACTTATTTGGTAGCGACCTGGTTGGAGGTGAATACTGGTTTCATGTAGCTCTGTGGTCGTGGTGAGGTAATGTTCATCTATATACCAATGGACTTCTGTGTTTTTGGAATGTGCCAACTGGAGGACAATTTCCTCATTGGTTCCATCAAAACTTTTGGGGAGTAGAATCCGTTCATTTTTTCTTGGAAATATAAATTCCATCAACTCCTGTTCATCGGTAACTTCACCACAATTGGGATGGAGTGGAGGAGGTGTTTCAAAACCCATAGTCTGTGTGAAATGCTTTTCAATTGGGGAGAGCTCAACAAAGGATTTCTTTTTCATTTTTGAAATGGGGTAGCAGTTATTTTTAACCTCATAACGTTCCGTTTCGTCTACACTAACTTTTGTGTGATAGGTGCACTGCCGCAAGGCTTTTGAGTGGGAGGGTATCCATAAGAGTTCACTTTCATCACAAGCCTTACTTTTCGGCATTCCGCTAAAAGTGCATAGGTTTACTTGTTTTACATCGTCGTAAGGTGGTAGCAGCCAATCTCGGCTTTTGGGAAGTTCTTTAAAGACGTCAAACATAATTGGTGCGGCTGCTTTTATGCCTGTAAGATTTGGTCTTCCTTCGGTATCAGCATTGCCTACCCAAACGCCAACGGTATAATCTTCATTCATCCCGATGGACCACGCATCTTTAAAGCCATAACTTGTTCCCGTTTTCCACGCAATTTGCTGGTCATCTCCTAAAATAGCACCAAAATTGAAATCTTCTGGGCGTTCCAGTTCCATCATCGCTTTTAAGGTAAAATACACTGATGAGGCATGCCAATTGGAAGGTTTATAATCTAACTCCTGTTTTGTGTTTGAAACGGAGGCGTTAATACTCAAACTTTGAATTTCACCCGTGGAGTATTGACTGGAAGACGTCACATAGGTGGAATACACGTCTTTGAAATTGACAAAGGCTTGCGTCAATTCCCATAAACTGACCTCTGCCCCTCCTAAAATCAAGGTTAATCCATAGTGATCGACTCCTTTATTAATTTGTTGTAATCCGGCATCTCGTAAATTTTCATAAAAAAGGGGTAGACCATAGTCCTGCAATACATTTACAAAAGGAACATTCAAGGAACGGCTTAGCGCTTGATGTGCAGGAACCAATCCATGGAATTTTTCATTGAAATTTTTAGGGCGGTATCCATTAAAACTCACAGGAACATCTTGTAAAAGGGAGGTTGGCAAAATCTGACTTTGCTCTAGTGCCGCCGCATATAAAAAGGGCTTTAAGGTGCTTCCCGTACTTCGTTTGGCTTGCATCATATCCACATAGCGAAAGGGACTTTTTGCAGTACTTGTATTTCCTACATAAGCCAAGACTTTTCTGGTTTTGTTTTCTACCACAATTAAGGATAGATTATAAATGTTATTCTTTTGAAGTGCTCGCTGATGTTTGACGGTAATTTGATTGGCTTTTTGCTGAAGTTGATATTGAATACTGCTTGCCATCACGTCCTTTTGGTCTTGTTGACATACAAAATCAACAAAATGAAAAGCTTGATTTGGCAAGGGTAGTGGCTTACCAGGCAAGCTTTCTAAAAGTGAAAGCTGATAGGTCTCTTCATCGATAACTTCTTTTAAAACTAGTTTTTTTAAAAGGGCGTTGCGTTTATTTAGGAATTGCTTATCGTTTTTTCCTGGATAAATGATACTTGGCGAGTTGGGTAAAACTGCCAAAGCAGAGGCTTGTCCCCACGTTAATTGCTTTGCTGAAATCCCAAAATACCTCCAGCTCGCCGCTTCTAGTCCTACCACATTTCCACCGAAAGGCGCGTAGGCCGAATAGTGTAGTAGGATTTCTTTTTTGCTCAGCTTTAATTCTAATCGAGTGGCTTGTAGCAATTCGATAATTTTCTCGGTATAGCTTCGTTGTTTATTTTTTCTGGAAAGGCGAATCACTTGTTGTGTCAACGTACTCCCACCTCTTTTGGTTGAACTCGTTAAGTTGGAATAGAAAGCTTTAGCCATGGAAATAGGATTGAAGCCAGTATGGAAGTAGAAATATTCATCTTCAAAATGAAGAATGGCTTGCTCAAATTTTTCTGGAACCTCTTCTGCACTAGGAAATCGCCATTGCCCGTCGTCTGCAATTCTGGCTCCTAGTAAATTTCCATCCTGATCATTGACAACACAAGACATAGGATCGCTAAACAAGACTTTGGGTAAACTAAACCACCACACTAGAACGACAAAGAGCAATAAGCCAATAAGCCATTTTCTTTTTGAAAGTTGTTTCATGATTTATCTTTTCTACTTTTTCGAACAGCCAAGCAGCTCATTATCGGTATTCTGCGACTTGTATTAGTCTACAACTTGAATCCATTGTCCTTGAGTTCGTGCAAAGTGATTTCCACTATACATGGCTTCAACTTGAGTTCCTGGTAAATAGTATTCTCCGAGATAAGAAGCATTGACCTTAATTTCAAAGTAAGTCGATTTTCTAGCTTCCAAGTCAAAGTAAATATACACCCGATCATCGCGGACATCTACATGATTGGCATTTTCAAAACTACCACTCTTAAAATCGGTAAATTGAGTATCGATAATTTCCCAACCACTTGGGATAAATTGACTTAGTGCTACTTCATTCAAATAGGAATTCGATTCGTTATCTACTCTCAGTCTTAGTGTGACTTCTGTTCCTTGTTTTAGGTTTTCAATATCAATAGGCTCTTTATTCACATCTGAATATTGAGTGGTGACCCTAAGATTTCTCGAAGAAGCTTGTTCCTCACCGATAGGTAATTGCCCAGATTGTAAAATGTTTACAAACAAACTCCCTTTTTTATTGTTTTGAACTGAAAGCTGGATATTTGATGCTGATTCTACTCTCAAGTCGGTTCGATAAATTCCTTTTGAAGATTTTACAGGAGTGTTTTTTCCATTCACTTGGAAGTTGAAATCTAGCTCTTTACCCCCTTTATACTTGATGTATTTGGACATGGCGAGTAAAGCATAAGCCGTTTCATGGGTCTGCAACCATTGGTCTGAAGAAAGGATTTGGGATACTTCTTCAGCTAAGCTGTTCATCTTTTCATCTTTTACATACACACACGTTTCCAGTATCATAGCTAAGTCTCGGAGTTTAGAACCGTAAGTATATCGGTATTCGATTTCACTTATTTGCGAATTACTAAATTCTTGTACTAGTTTTTTAGCAGTAGACTCTTGTCCTAATCTGGCATAAGCTAACGCCAATCTTGCCTTGGCCTGACTGCTTAAATCACTTTTGTTTTTCAACCGATTCATCGCGGCAACTTCTGCTTCGCCAGCCAAGACTAAAGTATATAAGCGATAGGCTTGTACAAAATCACTTTCTCTTGGTGTTTCTGTCCATTTTCTAGCCTCTTCTTTTTGGTAGCTCTTCCATTTGGAAAGGAAACCAAAAGGCAATTGATAAGATTTTTCTTTGGCTTCCAACATGAAATGCCCCACGTAATTGGTGGTCCATTCGTCTGGATCTCCACCTGGCCAATAGGAGATTCCTCCAGAAATTGCTTGGTATTTGTTTATCTTCTGAATGGTTTTTTGAACTTGTTCCTTCAGTTGATTTTCCTGTGGTGCATCTAAATCGACAATGTCTGATAAAAATAACTGAGGAAAAGCTTTGGAGGTGACTTGCTCAACGCACCCATGCGGATAAGAGGATAAATAATGCAATCTTTTTTCTAAGTTCATTGGAGGAAATGAACTAAAACTGATACGTGTTGAATTTGTGCCTGGTGTACCAAAAGCAGTTAATTCCAATTCTTTCTGCTCATCTTCTTTAAGTTCGAGTTTACGAACAGTGGAACTCACAGGATTCGGATTAATGACATCGACTTCAACTTCGTTATAAGCTAGTTCATTTCCTGATTTGGCTTGGATTTTAATTTTTTGTGGACGTAAATCATTGCTTACTTTAAAATCAAAATACACTAGATATTCACCAGTTTCTGAAACTTGGAGTTCTTGTGTCGCCTCTCCAATCAATTGAAGTTGGTCGTGGTTTTGAACACTTACTTCGATAGACTTGAGCTTATCGTCCATCACAAAAATAGTAACAGGAACTCTTACTTCTTCTCTAGGTGATAATTTTCTGGGTACTGAAGTTAGCAGCATCAAGGGCTGTTTTACCTTCATCACTTTATCTACACTTCCATAACTTTGTTGTTCTGGATTTCCAGCTACTAACATCGCTTTTACAGAACCTATGTAATTGGGCATGCGAAGTTGATGTGTTTTAGATTTTCCCGCTGCTAAATAAAAAGGACCCAGATGTGTCACTACTGGCTTAAAACGCTCTGCTTTTCTGTTTTTCTTCCCTGCTGCTTCATCGCCACCACCAATTCTGTATACGTTTTTCAGACTTCCGCCATAAGCGCCAATCACATCGTCAAAAACATCGAAGGTGCGCACGCCTAAAGTTTGCTTCGCATTAAAATGCTTGTAAATATCTGGTGTTGTAAAGCTGGTCAAATCCAACAAACCTTCATCAACAACGGCGATAGTATAGGTCATTGCTTTTCCATTTTCTTCTGAAACGTCTATGCTGTAAGTAGATTCTGGTCGAATACTTTCAGGAAGTTTTAGTTGAGGTTGAAGTTTGCGTTTTGGGTTTTCCACTTCAATTGGGATAACTCCAAATAGACGAATGGGTAAATCGTTTGTTGTGTTTTGATGTTTTTGTAATAACGAAATGCTGATGTAAGCGTTTGGTGCCATGGCTTCTGTGATTGTGAGCTCCACATCGGTCATTCCTTTTTGGGCATCAATCCATTCATAATGAATAATTTCTGTTCCATTTTCGACACTCAGCAATGCTTTTGCTTCTGCCATGGAGGGAAAGTTGATTTTTGCCTTTTCACCTACGCTATAGGCGTCTTTATCTGCTGTGAACACCAGATTATGCTCTTTAGAAGTTTGCTGAATATTCCACCAATCTTTAAAAAAATAAACCACTTCACCACTGGCATGTTGGCTTTCTTCATCCACTACACGAATTAAATATCGACCCCGGTCATCTTCAGGAACTTTTAAGCTGAATTTAGCTTTTCCATTTGCATCGGTAGTCAATTCAAAATTCTTATAAGGCTTGTGTACTTCAGCATCTTCGTATCTGGAAAGTTGGTCATCTCCACGATTCCACCACCAACGCCATTCAATTTGATGGATGTAAACCTTTACTTTTCGCTTGGGTGCTATTTCACCTTTATAATTTACACTTACCACTTCAAAATTTGTCGTTTGGTCGGTTTGGAAGCGATGATTTTGATGAGAAGTTAAAGCTCTTAATCCCACAAAATGTGAGTATGGCGCGTACCATTGTTCATCTACATCTATTGAAAAATCACCACCACCTTCAAAGACTTTGGTCAAAAAGTTAGCCTTGATCATTCCAGGAGGATTGTTACTGAAATTAATATTTGAACGGATATCCGCTTGTCCATTTTGGTTTACTTCTCCACCAAACACCTGCAATTCTTGTGGGTAAAAGCGTCTTACAGGATCACTAAATTTGAAGGTTTTCAGTTTTTCAAATCGGTATTCAGCAGAAATGAACTTAGCTTTTACATCTGCTTTTAAATTTTTAGCAGTGGCCCCCGTTAGCCATTCGGTTGATAAGTTCAATTGAATACTTTTATCAAGTCGTTGAGGTTCATCTGTCGTGGATAATTCAATTTTCAAACGGTTAGGCTTCACTGTAGCCACAGAAATAAATTTTGTAAACTTCACCGCACCTACATTTACAGCTATTCGCCAGCTTCCAGTTGCGTCTTTTTCATCTGTTGAAAGCGGAAAATGATAAAAACCATTTACAGAAGAATTTTTCACTTCAGAATAAGTAAGTCTCCCTTGAGGATCAAAAAAATCGAGTTTAACAGGATGATTTTCGGGCAGCGGATTGGCAAAATCATCTAGCACAAAATTGAAATGAATAGTTTCTCCCGGTCTATACACCCCACGGTCGGTGTACATAAAAGCATTGATGCCTTTGGTGATTTTGGTGCCACCAACTTCAAAACTACTTAGGTTTAAAGCATTTGAATTTTCAAGTTTTAAGTAAGCATAATTGCTAGAATTTTGGGCGATTGCAAAAACTGCTTTTTGAGAGGACTTAAATACAGCTATCCCTTCATTGTCGGTTTCTACACTTCCTAAAACTTGCTGTTGCTGATTGTAAAAGCTAACTTTTGTTTGCGCCTCTGGAGATCCAGACAGTAAGTTTGTGGTGGCTACAAAGTAATTTCCCGTTTCTGTTTTTTTGATCAATACACCTAAATTGGAGGCCATCACATTGCTACTTACAAAATTATCATCATTGTAATAGGCCTCATGACACGCATTATCTTGTTCTTGCCAATTGTAAGTTGTATTTCTAAAACCCCAAGCTTCTTTATTCCAATACTCCTCTTCCTTATCCTTCTCAAATTCTTTGGCAATTTGATTTATCTTTTCAGTACCTATTTGTTCATCTTCACCACAATTGTATAGGCTGTAGGCTTTTCTGAAACTGATTTCAATTTGATAAATGGCACCGGGAGAAACTTTAAATATGGAACTCAAATCCATCGCATGAGCCTGCCATTCGCCAGCATTGTTTAAGTCATCTTGATTAAGCGGAATGGTTTTTTTGGCGACCAATCTACCTACATCTCTCAAGTTGTAGTTGTTTGTGGAGTTGAAGTCATTATCCTGTAAAAATTGTAGTACGTTGTTTTCATAAATCTGAATCACACGCAAGTCCACAGCGGCTAAGTTTACAGTTTCAAAATAAAAGGGGTTAGATGGACTGTTGGGTAAAATCACCCCTTGAGAAATCAACTTTACCTGTGGTTTGAGTTGCTGAAAGCGGATAGATTTTGAAAATTCAGTTTTGAGGTTACTGCCATATTCCGCTTTTATACCTTCAAAAACTCTCAAAGTGACCTCACCTTTGAATTTGCTATCTGGAAAAACATTCAACACATTCCCATTGACTTCAAATTTTAGGTTAGTGTCATCATCCAATTGAACCAAACCTAAAAACTCTTGATTTGGATCTAAACTTTCAGAAAAATTAATTTCTAAATACGGCTTTTTCGCTTTTGCTATACGAACGTCCATTACTTTAAAATTATCTTTTCCAGGGATAATAAAAGTTTCACTTCCCTCAGTTTTGGCGTCCACAGGTGATCCATCCCAAGAAATCAAAACTTTGGAATCGTCTTTTTCACGGTAAATACTATCGATTACCAATTCAAAATAGTTGGCATCTGAGGCCGTTAAAAACCGAACATCTAAGTCTCTATCATTTTGTTGTGCAGACATACTCTTTTTGATATTTTCTAAACTAAGCACATCAGAAGCCTCGATTTCTGCTAAAATATATTGCCAATCGGCATCATAAGATTGTATGGATTGGAGTCCAATTCTAAAATCGGGGACTATGGTTTCAAATTTAAACTGAAACACTTTTTCCTCTTTGGGTAAGTTTTCGTACAACTCACTTAAGTCTAGGTTGAATTGATAGGTTGTCGCAGGTTGGAGCTTTTGTTTGGGAATAAAACGCAGTCGATTCCCATTTTCGATATATAAATCGCCTTTTACTTCAGGTTCAATTTTTATAAATTCTGATGGAAGTTTTTGATCGGTAGTGTATTGAGGCAACTTCTCTTTTAACTGAATTTCAACAGGAGACGCAACAGAAATAGGCTGCTGAGTGTAATTCTGAATGTATTTTGAAGCAACAGCAGCTTGATCTTCAGAGGTATTGTCTGAGCAAGATTGGAACAAGAGGAGAAGACTTAAAAGGAGGATGGACTTTTTCATAGAGATAAGCTTAGCAAAGTTTCAGAGTTCTTGGGTTTAAAAGTAATTATAATAGGCTAATTATGGGGTAGAAATCTGGGTTTATAAAAGTTCTGCTTATGGAACCCTAGAATTCTAGGCAGGTATTTGCTGGGAAACACAAAAAATTGAATTTTATAAAATAAATAGTGTTTCTGAAAATAATAACGGAAGAGAACATGACTAAAGCCTGCGTTTGTGATACAAGGAAAAAATAAGCGAGTAGTGTTGGCAATCTTTCGTCGCTTTAGAACTCTGAATGTAGCCGTTTTAGTGGTAAACTAAAAGTCCCTTGTATAATATATATGAATTTGTTAGTTTAGTTTGTAATAAAGCAACGTCCTAAATAGATATATACCCTATACTGAAGAGTTGAATAGGGTTTATGGGGATGTTGTGCACAACTTTGACACACCCGAAATAAATATTGAAAAATGAATAACATACTTAAATATCTACTCATTTTCTGTCTTACTATTTCTTTTTTTTCTTGCAATTTTAATCATAAAACTGACCCCGACCACAAGCTAACAGAAGCAAGTCCCTGGACCCATCTTGATTTTAAGGATCAAACAAAGGATTTTAATTTCGCAATTGTTAGTGATAATTCTGGAGGACGCAGGCCAGGAGTATTTGAAGACGCAATTCAAAAATTAAATAAACTGAAACCCAACTTTGTGATATCTGTAGGTGATTTAATTGACACAAAAGACTTTAAGTTGGATTCAACAAAATTTGACGATAAATTAATTAAAGAAAGATGGCTAGAATTTAACAATATCACTAAACAACTAAAAGTTCCTTTTTTCTATGTAGCTGGAAACAATGATATTCGTAATAGTAAAATGGAAGCTCATTGGGTTAAACAATTTGGATCTACATATTATCATTTTAAACATAAGACTGCTTTATTCATTGTTTTGAACTCTGAAGACAAACCAGGAAGTGAATATGGAGAAATAAGTGAACATCAAATGAATTGGCTTAAAACAACCTTAAAAGAGAATGCTTCTGCCAGTTGGACTTTCATTTTTCTTCATCGACCAATGTGGCTTTATGAAAACAATAAGGATTGGAAAAAAATAGAAGAACTAACTAAGAATAGAGCATTAACCGTTTTTGCTGGTCATCATCACACTTATTCCAAAGCTACAGTAAATGGTCACAACTATTATGGATTAGCAACAACTGGCGGAGCGAGTACACTAGAATTTGAAAAAGGCCAATTTGATCATATTTCTTGGGTCTCTGTTAGTGATAGTATTCCACAGATTAGCAATATATTATTGAATGGAATATGGGGAGATAATCCTTCTAGTATTGAAAAAAAGTAGATAATATAAGCAGTGCACAACACCGTATAAAATTAATTGCTAGTGCAAGCATACTTACGAAAATCCTCGCGGATTTTCTAGTTGGTTTTGTATTTACTAAATTAGTTGATTAATCAACGCAAAAAATCTTATACAAAAACGTTGGCAGTAATTTAAACAACGAACTATATTTAAGCTGATTAACGAAACGGAAAAGCCGAAATCCGATTAAAGTAGGCAAGCTATAAAACGAAATTTAATGAAATTATCTAAATTGATTATGACAATTGCAACTGGACTATTTTTATTAGTTGCAGTAGAAAGTTGCAACGAAAACAATAAAGAATCAAAACCGACTAAAACAGTTTTGCCAAAAATTAGTAAGGAAGAATTCGAAAACGAAGCTTGGGAAATGGAAAAGAAATATTGGGCTTATGCCCAAAAAAATGATACTGTTGCTTATAAAAAACTTTGGCACAATGATTTTATTGGTCGCCCAGGTGCTGGAGACGAAGTTGTTAATAAAAGTATGGTTACAAATTGGATACCTGAATTACATAGTGACCAAAATTTAAAATTTAGTTACAAACTCTATAGAAAAGTAACTAATGCAATTGATGATGTGGTTATTGTGTTTTATGATGTGGATACTATTTGGACTGACAAAGAAAATAATGTCGTTGAAAAGTTTTCTTTTGCGATGTTTCATACTTGGAGAAAATATGATGATGGTTGGGTAATTTTAGGTGGAACATCGGCTGATAAGAGTGAAAATATACCGAACGATTAAAACCTTAAAACAACAAAAACTACTGCCAACAAAGAACTGAGGTAAAAAACAACTCTTTTCTACTTTAATTTGAAACACTAGTAGTCTAGGCTCATGGATCCATAAAACTGATTCTTTGAGCTTTTTTAATTGATTTTTCGCTATTTATTTAGGCAACACAGAAACGTAACTTTCATCATAGGGCCTTCCAGATTTTGTGATAGTAAACATTTGTTTTTTAGAAACTTAAATCAGCATTTTTAGTGGTTAATAAAAGTCTCTTGGATAATATGTGTGAAAGTGTTAGTTTAGTTGATAATAAAAATAACATCCTAAATAGATATTTACCCTATACTGAGGAGTTGAATGGGGTTATTATGCCACATTGAAAAAAACTATGAGAATACTTTCAACACTTCTGATTTTAATTTTTGTTAGTTGCGCAAATGAGCCAAAAAATGAATGCAATTACATTACAGATTATTACCAAATAATGTATAGAGCTGACTACGAATTTGATACTGAAAATTACGAAAAAGCATTTGATTTGTACCAAGACGCCTTCAATTCCTGTAAAGCAAAAAATACAACGACCTTTAACGAAATAGGGAAATTCACGGAAAGTTCCGCCATTTTGAAAAAGTATGATATTACTTATAAATATGCGAAAAAGCAGATTAAAAATGGTGTAGAATTAAGCAGATTTCAAAACAATGAGACTTTTCATGATTTCCTATTATCAGACTATGGTAAAAAATTTGTTTTAGAATATGACTTGTTAAGAAAAGACTTTGAAAATAAAGCTAATTTTAAACTGCGTGACGAACTGATTTGGATGAGAAGTGCAGACCAAATGTATCGTGGTGGAAATGGCGAATCTGATTGGACAAAACAGGATAGCATTGACAAATTACACGAAGAAAGATTGATTGAACTTTTTGAAAGTATTGGATATCCAACTGATGAACTTGTTGGTCCACATATGATGGATTATCCAGTAGATGTGGGATTATTTTTGTTACACACAAAAGATAGCATCCGAATGAATTACTTCGTCCCAAAAGTCAAAGAGTTTGTTCAAAATGGGACAGCACCACCAAGAGCATTAGGTACTATGATTGACCAATATTATTTATACAATGATGAACCTCAAATTTATGGAACTTACGGTGCGCAAGGTGGCGGATATGCTAATATGATAGACGACCTTAAAAAAGTAGATAGCAACCGAATTTCCATTGGTTTGCCACCTTTGATACTAAAAGAGAAAAAAGACAGTATAAGGGAAGTAAAATACGGCTTTTGATGCGCAGAACAACGTGGCATAACAAAGAACTGAGGTCAAAAACAACTCTTTTCTACTTTAATTTGAAACACTAGTAGTCTAGGCTCATAGATTCGTAAAACCGATTCTTTGGGCTTTTTTAATTGATTTTTCTCTATTTATTTAGACAACATAGAAACATAACTTTCATCATAGGGCCTTCCAGATTTTGTGATAGTAAACATTTGTTTTTTAGAAACTTAAATCAGCATTTCAGTGGTTAATTATAAGTCCCTTGGATACTAGGTGTGAAAGTGTTAGTTTAGTTGATAATAAAAACAATGTTCTAAATAGATATATATCCTAAACTGAAGATTTGAATAATGGTTATAAGGATGTTGTGCTTCATTATCAGAATCCGCTAACCAATGATAAAACTCTTTAGAAAAATTAGACAAAAAATGCTGGCTGAAAATAAATTCAGCAAATATCTGATTTATGCCATTGGCGAAATAATTCTTGTGGTTATTGGAATTTTGATTGCTCTAGGAATTAATAATTGGAAAGAAGAACGGCTTGTAAACCTTCAAATAAAAACCAATCTCATAAATCTATCCACAGCTATTAATCAAGATTTAGAACTTTTAAAAGAAATAGAAGAGGTTAATGACTTCAGAATGAATTCTATATTACAAATATTAAAATGGACTGAAATTCCTTTACCTGAAATAGATACTATCCCTATAAAACTTATGAACACATCTAAATGGGAAGGAGCAGTGCCTGAAACTTTTGATGCTGATTTTCTAAAAAAATCATTTTGGTCTATACAAAGTCCTCTGAGGATGGTTGTACAAACCTACGCAATTGAAGAATTAAAAAATTCAGGATTGTATTCTAAATTAGATAATCAAGAGTTAAAAATCTTATTAAACAAATACTATAGCGATTTGAAATGGTTTTTTGGCCCAGATGAATTGTTTGAAAACAAAACGGTTGATGAATATAAAAACTATATTTTAATTAAATATAATTTAATCGTGTTAGATGTCCCCTATGTTGACAATTTTTTAGAGGGAATAAAAAAAGACGCAGGACTTGTTGCGAGGTTAAGAGACGTGGCAGGTAATGCTGGTTGGAGAATATATGGTGCTAATACAAGCAGGAACAGAGCGGAACTGTTGCTTAAACAAATACAAGCTGAAATTGACCAACTATAGAGCTTTATCGATGTTTATTTTTAACTGAAAGTGAAATTTAAAAATAGTATACTAAATGTTTGTGACTAAAATAACGAAAGCACAACAAAGAACTGAGGTAAAAAACAACTCTTTTCTACTTTAATTTGAAACAGGAGCAGTATAGGCTCATGGATTCGTAAAACTGATTCCTTGAGCCTTTTTAATTGATTTTTCTCTATTTATTTAGGCAGGCGAGACAGAAACTTGACTTTCATCATAAGGTCTACCAGATTTAACAATGGCAAACCTCAGTTGTATTAGAATCTTAAATCAGCATTTTTAGTGGTTAATTAAATGTCCCTTGGATACTATGTGTGAAAGTGTTAATTTATTTGATAATAAAACAAGGTCCTAAATAGATATATATCCTATACTGAAGATTTAAATAGGGTTTATATAGATGTTAGCTGCAATTGACGAAAACCTATCGTCTAGAAAAAATATAGAATATGAATGATTTTTTTGAAAATGAAGAATTCCGAGAAACTGAAAATAGTAATACCTTAGAAAGAATTAACGGAAAATATATTTGGAGTGAGATTAGCAGTATTTTAAATTTTGACAAGGGAATATTTTATACAATTAAGGAATTATTTATTCGACCAGGAAAAACAGTTCGTGAATTTTTAATATATGACAGAAAAAGAATTGTTAAACCAATAATATTTGTGATTTTTAGTTCATTATTCTTTGTGATAAGTCAACAGATATTTGGATTCAAAACTGGAACAGCACCTGATAATATAGATAGAGAAGGTGTTCAAAAAGCCTATCAATGGGTTGGAAAAAACTTCGGTATTGTAAACATTCTTTTAGGTTTCTTTATAGGTTTTTGGATTAGATTATTTTTTCTTAAATCTAAATTTAATATTTACGAAATATTCATTTTGGTGTTTTTTACAATTGGAATTGGAAATTTAATTTTTACAATTTTTGGAATAATAGAAAGCGGAACAGATTTTGAAATTAACAATCTCGCATATTTTGCTGCATTAATATATTCAACTTGGGCCATCGGAAACTTCTTCAATAAAAAAAGCTTTTGGAGTTATTTCAAAGGCTTACTTTCTTATATTTTCGGAACAATTATGGGCTCTTTTTTGATTGTTCTCATAGGCATTGTAATAGATATAGTAAACAAAAGCAGCTAACAATGGCTATAATTAATACGGGTTTTGGTGCTTAACCCAAAGTTTAGTACTTTTTACCAAGTCCGCCAAATCTTTTTATTTGGCTTTAGAACAAAAAAGATAAAATAAAATAAAAAGATTTGGCTAAGTGCTTAATCGGAAATTAATCGCTTTTTAATTCCCGTACTAACCATAGTGTGCCAAGAATCAACCACGGCATTAAACTGGCTGCATGTTGTAGATAAGATGATGGTAGGTCCATCAAGGTCGTTGTATAGGCGATGGCCTTAAACCACCTAAAGGTGCTTTGATTAATAATCTTGGTATTGAGCGTTTAGGAGAATCTAGTCCTAGAGATTAGCAGGTACGAATAAAGGAGTTGAACTAAAGTGAACCATTGAAGATGTGTCCCCGAAAAAACG
>Ga0306870_1000053_pt1 | contig 33808 bp, 32 predicted proteins | sample AntRauMeHopE1496_FD_190435 | JGI IMG/M metagenome (GOLD analysis project Ga0306870, IMG submission 190435) | Saline lake microbial communities from Rauer Islands, Antarctica - Metagenome Hop E1 #496 (v2) (version 2) | ecosystem: Environmental > Aquatic > Non-marine Saline and Alkaline > Saline ... | reverse complement strand
CTCTCACGCGATGGCATGCTGCACATGATGTTCAAACTGGGGCAATGTGCTGAGCAAAATTGGAGGAAGCTACGCGGCTTTGACTACCTCGCGAAAGTCATCACAGGCGTCACGTTCAAAGACGGAACCGAAACCACAAACCCCGACCAGATCGCCGCATGACCAACAACCCTCAAACACCAGATTTGACAATAACTCATAAACCCTCGGGCGCACCCTTGCGGGCAGCCCACCTAACCACCGCGACGGCCCCAATGATCAGCAACCGTCGGATATCGCGCTGACCCATCTTTGATGTTCGGCCAAGTCGCTCCTTGCCTCCGCTCGAATGTTGTCTCGGCGTGAGTCCAACCCAGGCGGCAAAATCTCGTCCCTTCGAGAAGGTCTCCATCGGTGGCGCAAAGGCGGTGGTCGCCGCAGCGGTGATTGGACTTACGCCCGGGATCGTCGTTAACCTCCGCGCGGTGTCGTTGGTTCCTGCTGCGCGGCTCAGATTAGCATCCAAGTCGGCAATTTTTCCACTCAAACCTGCAATCTGGTCCAGATGCAGTCGCGCGAGGTTGCGCACTGCTACAGGCAGCGCATCGTCGTCGCCGTCGATAACCGCAGCGAGACGGCCGACATGAGCTGGACCGGCGAGTGCGACGATGACTTGCTCGGCCAAATCAGCGCGCAGAGCATTGATTGTTTGGTAACCGCACCATTGATACCGCAGCTTATGCAGCTTGACTGTTCTCGGCATCGGCTGGTGCCCAGTTCCAAGGCAGCAACTCGCCCAGCCGGTTGATCTTGTGATCGTGGATTCGGTCGAAGACGTCGGCCAACCATGCCTGCGGATCAAGACCGTTCAGCTTGGCGGTTTCGATGATGGTCATGGCGCGTGAGAGAGTTTCCGCACCGGTGTCGGCGCCCGCGAAGAGCCAGTTCTTGCGGCCTATCCCGATCAGGCGCATCGCCCGTTCTGCGGTATTGTTATCGGGCATGCTGTTCGTGGCGCTTCGATTTCGATGCTTGGTTTTCCATTTATCGTGGTAGGATTGGATATCGGGACAGGGGCGCTGGAGTGCGAAGAAGCGGGCAGGCCGTTTTGACTATGAGCTGCGAGCTCGCGTTGTTATCTGGCCGCCCCTGCGACCTGCCCGTTTGCGCCGAGAGCGCGTATCCGTAGATGTCGCATGAGCCCGCGCACTCCCCTGACAACAAATGGGAGAGCAAGACATGAGATCTATAGGAATGGACGTCCATCGAAGTTTTGCGCAGGTCGCGATCCACGAGGGCGGTATTACCGCCAAAAGCTTCAGGCTCGAGCTGGAGCACGATACGGTCGTGGCGTTCGGCAAGGACCTTCGAGCGGACGACGAAGTCGTGCTGGAAGCGACGGGGAACACTGCTGCCATCGTGCGGCTTCTGACACCTTTCGTCGCGAGGGTGGTGATCGCCAACCCCATGCAGGTGAAGGCGATCGCGCATGCGCGGGTGAAGACCGACAAGGTCGATGCCGCGATTCTCGCACAGCTGCATGCCGCGGGATTTCTACCTGAGGTCTGGGCAGCGGATGATGATACGCTGGCCCTGCGGAGGCTTGTCTCCGAACGCGTGGCCGTGGTGAGATCGATCCGCCGGGCAAAGAGCCGTGTGCATGCGGTGCTGCATGCGAACCTGATCCCGAAGTATGAAGGCCACCTCTTTGGCAAAGGCGGGCGACGCTGGCTAGCAAAGGCCCCCCAAGCGCCAGCTTCACCCAACGCAGGTGAGCACATGGAAACGGCAGGCGATTGAAGGCATGGCCGGAGTGTTCTCGGACAAGGTCAAGAAGGCTGAGAATAAGGACGGGGAGATCAAGGACCTGCACGCCAAGATTGGCCAGCTTGCGGTGGAGAACGATTTTTTGTCACAAGGGCTGAAGCGATGAGCCCGTCTGAACGTCGCGAAATGATCCGTAAGGGCAACGCTGACCTGAGCCTGACGCGCCAGTGCAAGTTGCTCAAGATCAGCCGGTCATCGTTGTATTACACGCCGGTTGGTGTGAACGTTGCAACGCTAAAGCTGATGCATGAGATCGACCGTATCTTCACGAAATACCCGTTCTTTGGCAGCCGCCAGATTGCGGCGTATTTGCCCCAGTCAGGGTTTGCAGCAGGACGGCATCGCGTTCGTCGTTTGATGAACATCATGGGCTTACAGGCCATCTACAAAGGACCAAACACCAGCAAAAAGCATCCTGAGCACCGCATTTACCCGTACCTGCTGAGAAAGCTGGCAATCACGCGGCCCAATCAAGTTTGGTGCAGCGACATCACCTACATCCCGGTCAAGCATGGCTTTCTGTACCTGGTAGCAATCATGGATTGGGCAACGCGCAAGGTGCTGTCATGGCGGCTCTCAAACACGTTAGATGCCAGCTTCTGCGTCGAGGTCCTGGAAGAGGCTATCGCAAAATATGGAAAGCCGGAAATAATGAATACCGATCAAGGCAGCCAATACACAGGTGCTGGCTGGATCACGACTTTGACCGATGCCGAAGTGAAAATATCAATGGATGGGCGGGGGCGCTATTTGGACAACATCTTCATCGAACGTTTGTGGCGGTCGCTGAAACAGGAGGCCGTCTATCTGCATGAAATCACTGACGGCTTCCAGGCAAAGCGCATCATTGATAACTGGATCGGGTTCTACAACTCCGAGTGTCCGCATACCGCTCTTGATAAGCGCACGCCGGACACCGCATACTTCACCCAAGTGGAAATACGAAAAGCGGCATGAATACAAACCAGATGCATCTTAGCCAAGCCGCAAACCTGTCCTAAAAAGCAGGACCACTTCAGTCGCGCTTGCGCCCCTTGTAGACAGCCTGCGCACTCACCCCAAAGCGTTCCGCAAGAACCGTTCCAGCGTCATCGCTGTTCTGAATGGCCGCACGAACCTTTGGGGTCCCCTCTCGGCAGATTGCTACGCAATCGCCTGCCAGGCAGTGGTCGTAGCTTGCTTGTGAAGATGGATCAGGATGGTCGTCCCCCGTCCCGAATGTCCCTCAGAACAGATCTTGCCATGAACAACGCAGATCGCCGAGGGGAAATGTGATCATCCGGGATGGAACAGATAGGATACTGCTCATACGAGACCTTGAAGAAAGCACTTCAGGGGACTAGTCAGCCATAAACGTTTCCTTTGAGACAAACTAAACAGAACGTGGTTTTTTCTTTAAAAGTATGTATAACAGCGAAAATACGCCAAATCTGAAAGATGCTTAAGACATGAGTTCCAAGAACCCGCTTCAGAGGTCCTATAAGAAGTTCCGGGCGATCTTCGGGGCAACAATACTGTTTAGTTTCTTTGTGAACCTGCTTATGTTTGTAGGTCCGCTCTACATGCTACAAATTTATGACAGGGTCTTAACGAGCAGAAATGAAACGACCCTTGTGGTGATTACTGTTGTGGCTGTGGCGCTGTTGGTAACTTACGGATTACTGGAATTTGTGCGGTCTCGTATGTTGGTGCGGGCAGGGTTGCAGTTTGACAGTATCCTGTCGCGCCCGCTTTTCGACCGGGTTGCGCGGATGCAGATCGTGAACCCTAACACCGGCGCACGCACGGCATTGGGGGATGCTGATAAAGTGCGTAGCTTTATTACAGGACAGGGCATGTTGGCATTCTTCGATGTGCCATGGACTCCCATTTTTTTGTTACTGTGTTTTGCTTTCCATCCTTGGTTAGGCTGGGTTGCCACTGGCGGCACCGTGGTGATTTTTATTCTTGCATTGTTAAACGATTTTTTGACCCGCAATGACTTGAAAGCTGCCAATACCGAGGGGCAGAAAGCTTCAGAGTTTGCCGGTGCCACGATGCAGAACGCTGAAGTAATTCGTGCGATGGGAATGCAGGATGCACTCGCAGAGCGTTGGAAAACCAAACGCGATGGAATGCTAATGTCCCAGGCACTTGCCAGTGATTGGGCCGGTGCTGTGATGTCAAGCTCAAAGTTTGTGAGAATGGGTCTGCAAGTTGCGATACTGGGTACTGGTGGCTATCTCGCAATGAATGGACAGATTTCGCCAGGTGTGATGATTGCGGCATCTATTTTGATGGGGCGTGCTTTGTCTCCTGTGGAACAAGCTGTTGGGCAATGGAAAGAGTTTGTTGCGGCACGCCAATCCAGCGAGCGGTTGAAACAGCTCTTTGAGACGATTTCAGATGAGCCTGCGCGCCTTCAGCAACCAATCCCTAAAGGCCACCTAAGTGCCGAAGGTGTAACGACTGTTGTGCCTGGTACGCGTGATATGATTTTGCGTTCGATTGGCTTTGATTTGCCCGCAGGTCAGACGCTAGCGCTCATCGGGCCGAGTGGATCTGGCAAGTCGACACTGGCGCGTTATCTAGTTGGCGTCGGTGACCCTGTGAGTGGTTCAATTCGTCTGGATGGGGTGGCATTATCTCATTGGGATCGTAACCAGTTAGGTTCTACGATTGGCTATCTGCCCCAAGACATGAAGCTTTTCGCAGGTTCGGTCGCAGAGAATATCAGCCGTTTCAAAGATGATGCCAGTGACGAAGAGATTATTGGGGCTGCTAAAATGGCTGGTGCTCATGAGATGATTTCTGGTTTGAGTGAGGGGTATGCCACCCAAATTGGCAATGATGGTGCGCGGTTATCTGGCGGCCAGCGCCAACGGGTGGGTTTGGCCCGCGCACTTTTTGGCAACCCTTGTCTTGTTGTGCTCGACGAACCTAACTCAAATCTGGACAGTGAAGGTGAAAAAGCTCTCGCTGAATGCCTGAACCAGCTTAAGAAAAAAGGGACGTCTGTTGTGCTTGTGACTCATAAGACGAACATTCTTAGTGCGACCGATCTGACGCTCATTTTGAAAGATGGTATGGTGCAGAGGTTTGTGCCCACAAAGGACCTGTTGCAGACCCAAATGACACCACAACCGGTTCAGGTGTCGACAGCGCGAGTATAAACTCATGTGGATGCTGCTCTGGACTTTGAATACTCAATGAGCGTAACACCTGACAGACCTCAAAGCTAATCCTTGTAGCATCAAGGTATCAAACCGTCAGATTTAGGATTAAGACGTGGCAACAGCACAATCAGTTCTGGTATCTGACCAGCTCGCGAAAATGGCAAATCCGCGTAAGTATTCCTCTGCCGGGTATCTTATCTTATTTCTTACGTTCGGTGTCTTGGGTACCTGGTCCTACTTTGGGATCATAGCCAGTGCCGCTGTTGCCCCCGGTATCGTCACACTTGAGAGCAATCGCAAAATAGTGCAACACCTTGAAGGGGGGATTGTGCAGGAGATCCTGATACGTGAGGCCGATACTGTGCAGCAGGGTGATCCACTACTGATCCTTGATAATGTTCAGGTCAGTTCAGAAATTTCTTTACTTGAGCAGCGCAAAGCCGCCTCTGAGGCTTTGATCGCAAGACTAGTTGCCGAACAAGCGTTTGCTGTTGAAATTACCTTTCCAGAACATTTGCTCATCTCTGAAGATCTTCATATTGAACGTACCATACAAAACCAGCTAAATATATTTGCTGATCGCCGGTCAATTTTCACATCTCAAAATGAGATCTTGGAGTTTCGTGTGGAACAGCTGATTGGCCAGGCTGAAGGCAATGAAGTTCAGTTGGACGCACTTCAAAGGCGCCGCACGCTCAGCAGTGAGTTTTTAGAGCGGATGCGAGCAGGTGAAGAGCTTGGTGTGATTGAGACCAACCGCCTGTCTGGGATGCAGGATGACCTAATCCAGATTGAAGCGAATATCGGCGCAGTCATGTCTGAAATATCTCAGGTTAAGGCTGCTGCTGGTGAAGCGCGTCTCAATATTATTAAGCTCAGACAAGAATATAGCGAACGTGCGAATAGCGAGTTGGAGAATGCACAATCTGAACTTTCAGAAATCAATGAAAGGCTGACTGTATCACGTGACCAGATGCAGCGTACTGTCATCTCGGCACCTGCTGCTGGTAAAGTGCAGAACCTTGCAGTCACCACAGTCGGCTCCGTGATCCGCTCCGGTGATATCCTCATGGAGATTGTCCCCAGTGACGAAGTTCTTCTGGTTGATGCGCGGGTGTCTCCGGTGGATGTGGACAATGTGCGCCCTGGTCTTGAAACTGAAGTGCGCTTCTCTGCGTTCCAGCTGAGATTATCTAAGACAGTATTGGGTGAAGTACTGTCAGTTTCTACAGATGTTGTAACAAGAGAAGATCCAAACCAGGAACCTTACTATCTGGCACGGATCAGGGTTCCCGACGAATACCTGACAGATGAGATGCGTGAAGGTCTAAGAGCGGGTATGCCTGCAGATGTTGTTATTCTGACCGGTGAGCGTAGTTTTTTACAATATATGATCGCGCCGCTATCCGATGCAATTTTCAGAAGCCTTCGAGAAGAATGAAGTCGTGTTTTCATAGGGCTACTTGTCTTGGATGAATAAGCTCGAAATTAGAAAAATAGGATGGTGATGTGAATAGCTTCAAGCGTTTTGGGGATTATGTAGCTGCAGCCTTTAAGCTCGGACGAACAGAGCGTTTCGCCAAGATGGCATATAGAAGTACACAGGACCATCAAAAGCGTCTTGATGATCTGGGTCATCATGACTCCAATCGGGCACGCCGTCTGAAAGATAACATTCAACAGATGGTGCATGGAGAAACCCAGGCATTGATGGCGAGGAATGCAGAGCTTGCGCGTAATTATATGGAGCTTTCCCGTCGGCTGGATCAGGTATTGCTCGCGGTGCAAGGCGGTACATTCAAACACGCAAATCCAGATCAGTTGCCCAAAGATACTGATGGCTTGGGCGCTGTCATGGATAGCTTTTACCACAAGCTGGAAAATAAATATCGCGGCACAACTTCTGATATTCGCGACCGGCTGCGCATCTACCTTCCTGATGTCGAAAGTGCTGTTTTGCGTACAGGCAACAAGCCAGTAATGGATATAGGCTGTGGCCGGGGTGAGTGGCTAGGTTTGTTGCATGATGCTAGCATAGTCGCCATCGGGATTGATACTAATTCAACGCAGATTGCAGATGTTCAGAGCCAAGGGCTTGATGCGCGCCACGGTGATGCACGCAGTGCACTGTCTGAAGCTGAAGACAATTCTCTGGCCTGTATTACGGCACATCATCTGATCGAACATCTACCCTTTAAGGAGGTCCTCTGGATTGCGCGTGAAGCGATACGCGTGCTTGCCCCTGGTGGGCTATTGCTGTTTGAAACGCCCAATGTCCGCAATGTCTTGGTGGGGGCTACGTCTTTTCATAATGATCCGACCCATTTACACCCGATGACTGATCCCGTGATGACGGTTTTATTTGAAACTGTCGGACTGCATCCGATTGAAACACGGCATTTGCACCCTCATGAAAAACTAACCGAATTCATGGCCAAACCTGGCTTTGATCTAGAATTGGCTAATCTGATGTTTGGCGCACAGGATCTTGCGATTCTGGGACATAAACCTCTGCAGGAGGTTTGAGATGCGGATTGGTGTTGTCCGCAGCCAAGTCCCCTTTGTGACGGGTGGTGCAGAGCGTCATGCTGCAGGTCTTGTTCAAGCTCTTCGCCTATATGGGCATGAGGCCTGCGAGATTACTCTACCCTTCAAGTGGTATCCTGTTGAGACCTTGACTGACAGCATTCTGTCCGCCCGGCTGACGGATCTTTCTGAGGTTGAAGGTGTGCCTATCGATATGATGATCGGGCTTAAATTTCCGGCTTATTTGGCGCGTCACCCCAATCCTGTTTTCTGGCTGATCCATCAACATCGTCAAGCTTATGACATGTGGGATGCAGGCACATCGGATTTGTTAGACAGTCCTGATGGCATGACAGCGCGCGATGTGATCCAGGCCGAGGATCGCACCGCTTTCGCGCGGAGCAGGCGGCCAATCTATGCGAACTCACAAAATGTAGCAGGGCGGTTAAAAAAATACCTCGGGATAGGTTCTGAAGCGCTTTACCATCCGCCACCCCTGGCGGACCAGTTACGCCCAGGCCGCTTTGGTAATTACTTATTTGCACCCGGGCGACTGAACCCATCCAAACGGGTGGATCTGATGCTGCGGGCTTTAGCTAAGGTGCCAGGATCACTACGACTGGTGATTGCTGGCGTGCCTGAAAATCCTGCCTATTTGGAGGGGTTGCGCAACTTGGCGGCAGCCTTGGGTGTTTCAGGGCGTGTGGATTGGCTGGGGGGTATCGATGACGATACGATGATACGCCACTATTCCGAAGCCCGTGCAGTGGTCTTTACGCCGCGAGACGAGGATCTGGGATATATCACGCTTGAGGCGATGCTGTCAGGCAAGCCGGTCGTTACCACGACCGATGCAGGAGGACCATTAGAGTTCATTACACACAACCGTGAGGGATTGATTACAGCACCTGACGCTCAAGCATTATCTCAGGCGTTTATGGTCCTTTCCGAAGATGTCGCGTTGGCAGAAAAGATGGGCGGTCTTGGGCTGGCACGGTATCAAAGCTTGAACATTTCATGGGAACATGTGGTGGAAACGCTCACCGGCAAAGTGGCCAAGGCACAACCGGGACCGGCGCAGATAGCAGCGCTTGAGGCACGGGCTGCGGCCACCCCGGCAGAAGAAGCTGTCACCCGCGTCCAAGCGGCTGTTGCACCGCCTCCTGCACCCGCTCTGCCCTTCGTGTCTATTACTGAGGTCTTGCAATCTTATGCTTTTGACACGATGCCAACTGAAGAGGGAGCAGGGCCCGCTCCGGTAGAGCCAGGTCTGGCGGACTATCTGGGTACCCATTGGACACGCTACCTCACTACATTGCACCATGTTGTGGATTGCGCGCCGCACAATATTCTTGATGTGGGTGTGTTCCCGCCTCTGGCCTTTGAGGCCATGGTGGTTAACGCATTACCAGATGTGAAAATGAGCGGTGTCTGGGAAGGGCCAAACCCTTATGCCCAGTCGGTTAAGAGCTTAAATCCGGCATATCCTGATTTTGATATTGAACTGCGCCCCGCGAATATAGAGCGCGATGTGATGCCCTACGGTGATGCAGAGTTTGATATGGTTCTGGGCATGGAGATCTTTGAGCATCTTGCTCTTGATCCATATTTCTTTCTCTCTCAAGCTGCTCGCGTTCTCAGGCCTGGTGGCCATATAATTCTGACTACTCCGAATGTAGGCAGCCACCGTGGTGTGCAGAAAATGCTCAACGGACAGTCACCATATTCCTTCGGGCTCTTTGTGCCCTCTGGTGGCGTCTATGGCCGTCATAATCGGGAGTACACTCCTCGAGAGGTTGAAGCATTGGCTCATGGGGCTGGTTTTGAAACCCATTACCTAGGTACGGCGGACGTCTACGAAGACCATGTAGATCCTTCAACAGCAGCCCTGATGATCGCGCGGGATGATGAATTACACCTGCGCGGAGAGACGATCATCTTTGTGGGTCGCAAGTCGGGGTTACCGACAGCGCCACCACCAGGGTTGTATCACGGCGATCCAGCGCGTCTTTCCGGCCAATTAATCTTGACCAAAGATGAAGCTGATACTGGCCTGACCCAGATTGCAGCAAAGAACAACTCTTCTGTCTGGTGGCCAGTGTCTGGTAATCAGTCCACAGCGCTCTTGGCCGAATGGATCAATACTGAGGGTTATTTGGTCCATACTAACGTTATCCTTCCGCTGAGTGAAGCTGTTGCACCGGGCGAGGCCACAACATTCAGCTTCCGCCGTGAATTGGGAGAGTCGGTTGGTGGTGGGATGCTTAAGTTACAACTTTTCCAGACTGGCGTTGGGGCTTTTACAGGGGCAGGACGGGCCAACATGCTGATGATTCCATGCTCTGAGGCTGCCTTTCTTGCGCTGGCGCAACAGGCGCTTTGATGGAGCCGCGTCCTACGATCCACTGGGTTAGTCCTCTTTTTCCGGCCCAGACCGATATAGCGCATTACACGGCCCGGATTCTGCCAGCACTCAGTGCGAAAGCTGAGGTGATTTTATGGACTGATGCGCGTGAATGGGACGTAACGCTAGAGCGGTTTTGCACGGTCAAACATTTTGACCCTGACACCATCTCGCCGCGCGACTTCACCGCTACACGGCGTGGCGCCGGCCCCGAAATGCTTTTCATTCATATTGGCAACTCATGGGTCTATCACGCGGGCCTTATGCGGCTTGCTCAGCGCATGCCGTCAATCGTGGTGCTCCATGATTTAGCCATCCAAGAGCTCATGATCGAGTCTGTTGAACATGATGAATGGGACGCCAGTGCTTATTTGGCAGGCATGGAAAAGTGGTATGGTGCGGAAGGTGGGCAGATTGGGCAGGCCTGTTTGGATAAAACAGAAAGAGGGTCTGTTATTAGCAGCAAAATGCCCGGTTTTGAGTTGGTGCTAGAAAAGGCGCGCGCTGTACTAACCCATACGGATGTTGCTTGCGATGCGGTGCGTACCCGGCTGCCACATCTACCATGCTTCTTGTTGCCTCTCCCTTTTGAAGTTGGTCCGCAGCCAACGTTCAAGCGTGCAGTAAGTGGTCCTTTGCGGCTCTTACAATTTGGTTGGATTGGTCCGAATAGGCGGCTGGAGCAGGTGTTGGAGGCTCTGGCGAAAATGCCAGCCGACTTTGATTACCGGTTGGACGTCATGGGGAAAATCTGGAACCCGGATGTCATTCAGACCAAGGTGGCTGAGCTCGGTCTGGGTAAGCGGGTACATCTCCATGGCTTCGTTCTAGAAGTCGTTTTAGAGGATGCTCTGCGTCAGGCGCACTTGGTACTTAATCTACGCCATCCCAGTATGGGAGAGGCTTCTGGCAGCCAGTTGCGAATCTGGAATGCAGGATCCACTGCTGCCGTGACACGTGAAGGCTGGTATGCGGGGCTGCCGGCAGATGTTTCGTATTTGATTGATCTTGAAGATGAAACCGCGCAACTGCATAGGTTGTTTTCAAAACTCGCCGCTGACCGTAGCCTTGGGCAGCCTGTTGGTCGCGCTGGCCGCGCCTATTTTGAAACACACCATGCAGCAGAAACTTATGTGCAAGAGATTATCAAACTGGCTCAACAAACCGCTCTCAATGCACGTCAGACATTGGCCTTACGAAGTCATGCGCGCCTTAAATCCGACGGTTCTATGTTAGCGATACAACAGGAGCGCATGAACTTGTTGTACGAATCAAGACCGTATAAAGGGTGAAACCCTTAGGCTGACTTGCTGTCTCCAAACAGCATTTCGTACGCCTCTGGTTCATAAAAGCGCAACAGGGTCATCATGAATGTCTTAGGGTCTTGATCCAGAGCTTTTGCCCAGTCGGGATACCGACCGCTCGGGATTTTGCCTCGACCTGTCTCAAGCTGAGAGATGAAGGTATAATAGTCCAGTCCAAGCTGATTGGCCAACTGGCGTTGGGATAAACCACATTCTTCACGCAATGATTTTAGCCATATCCCCAGCTCAACACGCGGATCGATGTCCTTTGAGACGGCAGATATTATTTTTATACCGGTCATAATATCGCGCTTTCAGTGTTCTTGGCTTCGGGTATCTTCGGAACAGCCTGCAATTTAGATACATTACACAAAATGAGCAATTGTACCACAATGCACAATGAGATCACATTGATTAAGAATGATCATACACTCATGCTGATCGATGCGAAAGAGCAATGGTATATTTTTTACTGCACATTAAAAGCTTGATGGATGCGGCATCATTTGTTAGGAAACCAATCAGAACGCTTGGCGCGATTACAAGGATGACCTTCGAAGGCACATCCCAAGAGGCGTGCAATGGGTCCACAACTCTACCGAACGACTATAACCTAGGAAAGTAAGCATCATGGCAACAGCAGCACAAATTAATTCGATCACGGCTCTCTATGTAGGGTATTTTGATCGCGCGCCTGACCCCGCAGGTCTCCAGTTCTGGATTGACCAGATTGACGGCGGTCGCGAATTCAACACAATCGCAGCGGATTTTGCAGCGTCCCCCGAAGCAACAGGGTTGTATCCTTATCTGACGACACCTGGTGTTTCGACGCCGTCTTCTTTCATCACTTCTATCTACGCAAACCTGTTTGGCCGCGCACCTGATGCAGCTGGCCTTGCATTCTGGACGGGTGTGCTTACCGCCGGTACCGTATCTGTTGCTGACATGATCGAAGCGATCATCACTGGCGCTGTTGACGACGCAACCGCTGGCACATTCGACAAATCAGTTCTGGACAACAAAGTTGCGGTTGGTTTGGACTTTGCTCAGTCTGCGGCTAACACTTCTGGCTTCACTTTTGATGCAGCCGCTAAGTCTGCCGCTATCGCTGCTGTTGACGGTGTGACCAACGATGCAGCAACCGTGACTGCTGCCGAAGCTGCAACAGACATATTATTGGGCGGAGCTGCCAACGTGGGCACAACCATCACGCTCACTACTGGTGCGGACACTGGCGCAGCGTTCACCGGTGGAGCTGGCAACGATATTTTCAATGCTGCTGAAGTTGCTGGTAACGCAGCTTGGACGGTTGGCGATGCTATTGATGGCGGCCTTGGCAATGACACATTTAATGTCACTCAGACTGCAGCTGTTGTAGCCCCTGTTGGTGCTACGGTTACGGGTGTCGAAACCATGAACGTGCTTTCCGGCACAACTGGTAACGTTATTAACTCGACAGCATTCACTGGTCTGACTGCTTTGAACGTCACTGGTGTGACCGCTCAAACAGTAACCGCTGCTGCAACAACTGATATTGCTGTAACTGCGTCGACGGCTACTGGCGCAACAGCAGTTAATGGTGGTAAAAATGTTACCGTCACTGAAACCGGCGCAGCCGGTGGTACTGTTAACGTTGGTGCTACAACCGCTGCCGCTGGAACGGTAACTGTTGACTCCACCATTCTTGCAACTGCGGGCTCGACCGGTAATGGCATCACTGTCAACGGCGGCACCGAGATCAGTGTTACCCAAAAAGGTGCAAATGCGGTTAATACAACAGTTACAGACGGTGTTGTAGCCATCACAGGTAATGCAAACACGACGGCTGTAACCGTAACCAACGATGCAGCTGCAACTGCGACAGCAACCGTCGTAGGGCATGTGAACAATGTTGTTGGTGTTACTGATGTCAACGCTGCTTCGACAACTGCTGCTGGTACGATCACGACGGTTTCATTGAACAGCTTTGGCGCTGCTACGGTTAACTCCGGTGCTCTGACAACTCTGAACCTGTCGGGTACGGGTACTTCCGTTGCTGCAGGCGCACTTGGTGCTTTGACCACTGCGGCAAACACTGCGCTGGCCGTCAACACCAATGGTTTGACGACCACAGGTGCCGTTACAATCGACAATGACATCACAACGCTGAACGTCGCATCCTCAACTGCTGCGTCCACTGTTGCGAGCTTGGTTGCCGGTGGTGCAACGTCAGTTAACGTTGCTGGTGATGCTGTTCTGGCTGTTACCGCCAACACCCTTGGTGCTTTGACAGATGTGACAGTTACCAACACCGCTGGTTTCCAGCTTAATGGTGCTGCTATCAACACTGCTGCAACCTTCACCGGTGGCATCGGCGCGGATGCTGTTACTCTTGGTGCAACCACGGTTGCCATCACCATGGGCGACGGCAATGATACAGTAACCACTGCTGGTCTCGTTGGCACTGGTGGTTCTGTTGCTGCTGGTCTTGGTACAGACACTATCGTGATGACTGGTGCGCAGGCCGCAGCGGCTGGTGGTTCTTCAGTTTTCAACGCTGCTTTCACTGGCTTTGAAGCTCTGACAGTGACTGCCGGTGGTGCTGCGAATATCGACTTGGCTGGTGTCAACGGTGTGAGCACTGTAAACACTGCTGGTCAAACCGGTATTCTTGCCCTCAACAACTTTGCTTCCAACGGCACGCTCAACCTGACAGGTGCTACTGGTGCTGGTGGCGATGTTCAGCTCGGCGTTATCAATGCAACCACAAACCCTGCCGATATCGTCAACGTAAACCTGACAAACTCCACAACTGGTGTTGTTGGTTTTGGTACAGTCACTGCTGCTAACGTACAGACTGTTAACATCAACACGGTTGATACTGGAACTGCAGCAGCCACAGCTGCAACCATTGATACCGCAACTTTGGTAGCAACAGCCGCAACCAGTGTCGTTGTAACTGGTAACAACGGTCTGAACCTGACCAACACCGGGAACAGCGCCATCACCAAATTCGACGCTTCTGGTGTTGTTGGCGACGCTGCCGACGATACAGCAGGAGCTCTCGCTGTGACATTTACTTCTGCGAACATAACTGCAACTGCGAATGTGGCCATCACCGGTGGTGCTGGTAACGACGAGTTGACTGGTGCTGCAGCCAAAGACGCCATCATTGGTGGTGCGGGTAACGACAGTATCGATGGTGGTGCTGGAGCTGACGTTCTAAACGGTGGTGCCGGTAATGATGTCATCATCGGCGGTACCGGTGCTGACGTTATGACTGGTGGTGCTGGTAATGATATCTTTGTAGTTGCTGCCGGTGATACTCTGCTAACAGTTGCTTCAGCGGATACTATTACTGACTTCACAACAGCAGACGATGTGATTAATACAGGTGTTGATGCTGGCGAAGTAACAATCGCTGACGGTACAGCCCTAGCAGACTTTACTGCGTTTATTGCAGCAGCTGATGCCGTCTTTGCCACTGGTGGTACTGTTGATAATGCTTACATGGCATTTAACGCATTCGGGACTGGTAACGGCTACTTGGCTATTGATGAAGACAATAGTGGAACTTTCGATGCAGGTGATACGCTGGTCATACTTACAGGCGTGAACTTGGCTACAGAGTTTGTTCTTGCCGATATCGTTTAATCTCCCTAAACGGAGAAAAGCCCACCCACTAAGTTGGGCTTGACCAAAACAACAAAACCCCCGGAGCAATTCGGGGGTTTTTCATTTAGAAAAACAAGGGACTCACCCAATGGCAGACGAACCCAAAGTTACCATCGACGAAAAAGACTACCTGATTGAAGACCTGTCAGACGATGCCAAAGCCCAGCTGGGAAGCTTGAACGTGACTGATCAAAAGATCGCCACACTGCAGCAGGAAATTGCGATCATGCAGACGGCGCGCAATGCCTATGCGAATGCACTGACTGCTGCGCTGCCGAATAAGAACTAAGCTGAAGTCTTAGCCCAACGGCTTTGACCCTAGCCCCGCCCCGCCATTTTTGGTGTGGCGGGGTTTGTTGTTTGGGGGTGCATGAACCACAGTGAGTATTTGTGCTATGCCGGTGTGCAGTAATCCCAATCCAAAAACCAAACGCTGCTGCTGGGTGTGATTTTGTTGATGCCACGCTAAAACACTGCGTAGCACGCCAACTCACGTGTTCAGCCACACAACTGCCCGCAACCTTTAGTTGAGCATTGTAAGGTGCACACAGCGTGTGTGCGCCCCATCAGGTGTTGTTGGATTGAACAGTGTAGGCTTTGGCTTGTTGAACAACTTGGGTTTCTGCGACTTGGGTTTGGCAGCAGCACCGTGTGTTAACATCGTGCCACAAGAACTTGTTTCAAAACACTATTAGTTTGAAATTGCTTTCAAAGCACTGCACTGCAAACACTTGAGACCAGTGCTGTTACATCAGAAACCCATGCAAGCTGGCAGCGTGGCTTTGGGTCTGTAGCTCTGCGGCGCTTTGTAGTTGGGTCAATCTTGCACCAAACTGTACAGTTATTTCAAGCGGTCCTTACTTCAAAGTTTGAAGTAACAGAGGTCAAATAACGCTGTTGTTCAAGCTGTATAAATACATGTGAGCTCTAACGGGTCTTAGTGCGTGCATTTTTGGTGCAGCAGTTTGTGCTGTGTATGTGCAAATAAACTGCGCACTTTCACGCTTTCAAACAGATACATGCCAAGCTAGGCTGCGTTAAAGCACTTTGCAGCAAGGCGTATTTTCGATGTCAGCACTAGACAGAATTATCTAATCATATCGATCAGCAGCCTTGCCCATGCTTGAGGTTGATTGAGGTAGCAATGACAATATTAGATATTAATACTGCCGTAAAAAACTTACTCAATTCACGTTATATCTTGCAAAAGCGATGACTAAATAAATGTCTACGCTATAAGTGTTTGTTCAATTTTTTCCAAGTTCTTCTGCACTTTTTCAGGCACTTTGCTGTAATCGCGTTTGGCATCGTCAAAGACCAAGTCGCATGCATCAACTGCTGCACGGTGATACACGTACATATTGTGATTTATAAGCAGTTGCTCACTAAACTTATCAAACAAGTTGCGGCTCATATTTCCTTTTACTGTCAAAAACTCTTCTACGCTGACCTTTTGAGTTGCTGGAGACAGCGCTTGTGTCATGTAGGTTTTGTGCGTGCTGCTGAGGTGCTTTGGGTTTTGGTCGAAGCTGAAAGTTGGTATCGCCCACGTTTTCATATCACTTGTATAAGTGGGTACTTGTGCGACCTGCTTGTGTTTGCCCGCGTATTGAAACGGACTGCTGCTGTCATAACTAACACGTAGTTTTTCGTTGCCTGTCGCAGTGCGCAAAGTGCGTTGTAGTGCAGTGAGATAGACTGACATTGGCGGCGAGCTAACGCCAAGTACGTGTATCCATTCGCAGTTGTCTAGTAGCTTGTCGTCCAGCAAACGTTTTACCCAGTGCATAATACCATCAATACTGCCGCCCGTTGCGCTGCCTAAAGCCCAGCCACTGGTGAAATCAAACTGTGTAACTGCGTCGTACCAAGCGTCACCAGTTCCACCACCAACGTCCTGTAATACATTAAGATACTTGGCTTTACTGCCTGTCTGCTTGCCGCCGTTTTTGTCAAAAAAGCGCAAGTTTTCAACACTAAGGTCGATAAGCTGTTGAGCAGACAATTTGCGAAAAGGCGACGATTTATCGTTTAGCGCCCACAGTGGCATGTCCAGCGTCATTGCGTAGTCGCTGTACATGTCAAGCCAGCGCAGCATTCGTTCTCTAATACTAGGCTGTTTTAGCCAGCGATTGAATATTACATCGGGCTTGTTGGCATCTTTGTTCCAATCTGCTGTAGCATTAAGAGTGCCTTTGCCAATTTGATATCCGCCACTGTCACCCAAAACCACAGTAGCGTTTCTGTCGCGCGTGCTGACAATATCTGGCTGCGTAATGCGTGAACTGCTGAACTGCCCCGCGCTGTATAGGGCGTATTTACAGTGCCACAGCTTGCTTGATGGATTTAAATAGTTGAGATCGCTCAACTCTAGCGCGCCTGGCAGCTGTCCATTACGGATCGTTGCAGGATTAGCTAATGGCAGGCGCGCATACTGCTGTTGTAGACTAGGCAGGTAAATGGCGTAATCTTCGTACGCAGCGTTGAAGCTTTCACCAATCATGCTTGATCCTCTTCCTCTTCCAGCGTCCCACCATAAGCCGTAAACAGAGTGCTGTCGGGCTTGCCTGCTTCATTTGTTGCAGGAATATAATGCACGTAATCAGCCAGCTGTGTCTCATAGCTGATTTCCATTACATGCGTGTTGGCACGAATGAGCACGTTAGCGCTTGTAATTGGCAGCGTTGGCAGTGTTGCAAAGAAAGGAGCTGCGTCTTTTGGGGAACAAGAAAAGCTGTTTTTGCCGCTACCAAGTTTTACAGTACCATTATTGGTAAAGGGGATATCGTAGCTTTGCTGGAACTTTTTAGCCTTTGCGTCCCACCATGCTTGCAGAACAAGTTTGTCTTTATCTATCTCAAAGCCAATCCAAGCGTTTTCAGTCTTGTCAAATTGACCGCCAATGCTGTTGATCCAAGGAGTCATGCAGGAAGCATCTAGCTCCGCAAGCCATTGCGGTGTTACTTGAATTTGCCAATCAAACACCAACACTGATGGGTCTGCAATAGATGGCTGGACCACAGAATTTGGTGTTTTGAGCTTTGATACGTCGTAGAAGTAAATATTACGGCTATGCGCCTTCTCTGCATCCGTTAATCGTAACAAGTAATCAGCAACTCGCGCCGACGTGTCCACATCAAGCGTGTGTTCAGGTTCAGCAGTGTAAAGCACCAGCTTCTCTCGCCCAAGCAGCTCCTTTTCAATCCATTGCCTGTCACGCCCATTTAAAGTGACTTCAGCTGTTGTGGAGAGGGCCTGCTTGGGTTGCACGTAAGAGACAATGCCAACGTCTGCTGGGCTTTTTGCAACGAGGATATCGTTGTGCTGTGGGCGTATGCGCAGGGTCGTATTGCGTTTTACATCGCTTGACTTGCCATCCTTGCCTTTGCGCTTTCGGCCACTTTTATCAAAGTACTTTTTACGGCGTTTCTCAAGTTTTGCTGGCAGCGCGTGTGGCTCAAGTGCTTCGGCAATTAATCGCAAACTGTGAGTGACAGCAGCACGATCGATGCTGGTGCAGACACGCAATGCGTTGGAAATTGCATCATCGCTGTAGTCAGAACCGACAATCTCAATGTCGCCAGCACTGTTCCTGCGCCCAACCATCACCAACAAACCATCATTATTTGTAACTGCGGTGGGGAAGGTGGAAACAGCTGCCAGTGCAGAAACAGTTTTGGCATTTTGTTTTTTCTGTTCGTAGACGTTCTTTGCGTTTGGAGCGACAGCTTTTGGCCTTCCAATGCTGTTGCTTATGCCGGTAACTTCTTCGCCTTCAAGTTCACCTTCTGTAAGCTCAGTGTCGCCGCGCAGTTTTCCAAGTCCATTGCTGTCGTGTATGAAATTCAGCAGTTCAGCACGTGCGTTGTGTTCGTAAAGCTTGGTGTTTTCCACATATTCGGTGTGCAAACCCTCCATTGACCTTGCCCAGTTGCTGACAGCGCCTGCACGTGTGCTGGTGTCGATGTCCCAAATAAGCCGAATTATTGCGTAAAAATTTGGAGCGTTGCCTTTGCGCTTGCGGGTCACAATGGCAGCGGTTTTGAATGCAGCTTTCAAGTAGTCCTTTTGCACGTCAGCTTCGCGCCACCACAAATATGCATCAACGAAGTTTTCGTACAGCTGCTGACGACTGGCTGCGTGGCTTTGGGATTGTAGCTCAGCTGCGCTTTGTAGTTGGGTCAATCTTGCATCAAGCTGTACTGTCATTTCGAAGGGTTCCTTACTTCAAAGTTTGAAGTAACAGAGATCAAATAACCCTGCTGTTCAAGCCGTATAAATACGTGTGTGCCGAAATGAGTCTAACAGCATGCATTTTTTGTGCAGCAGTTTTTGCTAGGCAAGTACTTACAGATTTGAGGTGGTGGTTTTGTACATATGGGAGATATTGGGCGCTGCTGCAAAGCAGCAACATCAGCCAAGTCGCGCCAAGCGTTCTAAGAAGACTGACTTTGAAACGAATGTGACACGGGCAAAAAGTAAAGAACGTAAGCTTGACGCCCAAAAGCCAGTCAAGCCAGTGCGTCATATCTCATAACACACGGTTAAACGTCAAAAACGCACGGTTTTGTGCGGTCAGCGCTGTTACTGCAAAATGGTTGTGGTTGGGGTAGAGAGGCATAGTAATAGTCATCTGCACAAAGTTGTTGAATGTTATGTCTCGTTAGGCAAAGCTGAACTGAAAATATTGTCTAGGACACTGTCATGGTTGATTTTACTATTCTTCAGACACTTGATGATTTGCGCACTTTATACCCAACCGAGGTAGAACAGTTGGATAAGTGCACAAGCGTCAATGCATATGAATCGTTCATTTCTAATGCAACCAGCAGTCCGAGCAGTTATGCGCTTAATGAGGTAGCACGCTATGCTAGAATACGTTCGATACAAGCTCGAGTTCCCAGTCCGGCAGTCGATGCTTCCGACCAGCACGACGAGGATAGTGTTGCGGAACGTCTTTGGCACACAACAGTTTCCATTGATAAAAAAATTGATAAAAATACGAAGCGTCTGATTGCGCGACACGGTTTTCTTGGAGCAATGATTGAGCAACTTAACCCTATAGGAAAAATAGGTGTTGGAAATTTTCTGACGCTACAAAAATGTGAATTAGCTAATTGCACAGCTGAATATTGCGTCTGGCTGTGGGGACAAAACAAAATAGACCCAAAACGGTTGAAACGCTTGAAGGTTGTTGCTCAGCAATATAACTTTCAATAGCTGACCAACTCAACCGCAGCACGCATCTTGTTTTCGTTCAAATCAATGTAGCGCATGGTTGTGTTCAAGTGCTTGTGCCGAGCCAGCGCCTGCACAACACGCGCATTCACGCCCTTGTCAGCAAGCTCAGTTACAAATTGACGTCTGCCGCTGTGGGAGCTGGCACCAGTTATAGCAGCTGCTTTGTAAAAGTGTTGGAACAGGTTCACTATAGTCTGCGCAGTAAAACCTGCGCCTTTTGCTGAGAACATGATGGGTGCACTTGGTTGCTGTTGTCGCTTGGGATATTGAGCAGCATAACGCTTGAGTGCTGTTGCTAGCTTTTTGTTAACCAGCACAGTGTTGCCTGTGTTGCCCTTTGTCTGTGCTGCGCTCAAGTAAATCGTGTCACGTACAGCGCCACCAGCTTCAAATACATCGCCAATTTTCAGCCCAGCAATCTCGCAAGCACGTAGACCTGCGTAAAAGCTGAGAGCAACAGCTGTGTGATTGCGTGTTGCGTAGCGTGTGCTGTCAATCACAGCTGTAAGTCGTTTGCGCTCCACATCTGTAAGTAGTTTTGCTTGTTTCATCATCTTGTCCCCTACAACGTGTGGTATTGTTGTAAACAACTATAAATTCTAACATTTTACAAAACGACCTAAATCAGTACTTTCAGCAAGTTGTTGTTTTTGCTAAAGATCATGTCGAAATGTTAGAGATTAACTAATCTATAACATTTGGCTTCAACACACATCTGCCACGCAATGCTGGATGTTCAAATGTGCGAGAAGCTCAAACTCGACAGCTGCAAGTGCGTGTTGCTGCGCTTGGGTCAGTTTTGGTTTTAGCTGTTGAGCGCGTATGCTGCGCAAGCATTGTACAGCTGCATCAATGCTGAAATCGCGTTTGCTGTGTTTTTGATATGCGTACCAGTTGCTGTTTTTGCCCAAGTAGTCTGTGCTGAAGGCTGCAGCGTAACGCGCAAGCCCAACTTCGTTCAGTTGCCTGTAAGTGTTTTCAAGTAATGTCATCGTCTAAAGCCTTTGTGTATTTACCGCTGCCGGTTTGAACTTATGTGTTTTGGGTTAATTGTTATCACGCACAACAAGGATGTGACTTGGAAAACCAAGTCACATGCTAAAGTTCCAGTAATGCTAGATGCTAGGTCTAAGCACGCAACAGTGTTGCAGCCCTCAAACGTTCGCGTCGATCAAAATTTGCCTGAGTTGTTTTGATATGATTGGGCAAAGCCAATCGTGCCTTAACCAAGTTTGTCTTAGTTGCTTGAGCATGGAGCCTGCACAGTGCATCGGTACGAATATGATGTGCGGGCCCTAAATTTTCGTAGCTGAGCCTTTCATCGTATGCGCCTATGTCGTTTTTAAATTCTTCGTGTTGTCCGTAGCCTATTGCGCCTGTTGTAGTGATGAGTGGAGCGATGGAGTTGCTGGTAGGATTTGCAGCAGGAGCGAACTTTGTCGCCCATATTGCGTTAAACGCCACACAAAATTCCTGCGCTGGAATGGGTGAGTTTACTAAAATGTGGACGTGCGGGTTCGTGCCGTTTGCGCCACTGTGCTTGAATGCGACGCGGTTGAAGCGGTGCTTGTTCTTCCTTGTGTTGCCATAAATTGCACGGTCGACTGTAGACAGGCAGCTTCGCCAAAGTTTTCCTGCTGCATCTGCTTGATCTCCTTCTAACAGATACAAACGACCAAAGTTCAACGTCGCAAAAACGTTCCAATCGTCCTTTCCCAACCAATGCTCCCAAGCTGTGTTGATTTTCGTCTGTGACATAACTGCGTACCTTTCGCAGTTATTTATCCTTTGTGCACAAAGACCGAATATTTCAGGTCGTTCTGCGTTCAATCTGAAATTAGTGTTTTATTATAGATGGTTACAAAGGAGCTACTTGGATGAGCTATATTGTCAAATTGAACTTGAAGACGGTGCAACGCACTGTGCAAAAAGACCCAGTACTAGCGCGGCGTGACAAGCTGATGGCTGGGATTGATGAGCAGGGCAGGGTGCATGCTGCTGCGCTGACTGGCACTGAGTATACAGTGAAAGCTAAACGCTGGCAGACAAACGAAGCAGGCGAGCGAGCGCGTGTTGAGCATGAAAAACGCGTACGAGCTTGGTTTTTTGAACAAGACGGCGGCTACTATGTGCAATGCAGGTACGGCAGTCGAATTTTGAACATTAACGGCAAGAGCAACGCGGTGTTTGTGGACACACTTGATGACGTTGCAGGCGTGTTAAAAGCGTTCAAAAGTGCTGCTGACAGTGGCGAGCTGGACAAGGCTGTTGTTGAAGCTGCTGCAAAAAAGAAGTAATCCAGCAACACAATTTACTAACGCACTGCACCTAAAAATGTAGTGCGTTTTTCTATTTGCCGTTCAAAACTTCAAGCAGCGTTGCAGTGTCAATTTTTCCGTCGTTTTTAGCATTAAGAGCCATCATCGCAGTTGTTTCCGTAACAGCATAATCCACCCTAGTTGTGCCAAGTGCAGCAAACAGTTCAGCACTTGTCAACGTTCCTGCTTCCAGCATCGCAAAAGCCGTTTTAGCCAATGTAACAGCATTGAATACAGCACAGCTAAACAACTGGTGTTCAACTCAAACGCCTCCAAGATTACCCATTATCGCCCAAAATCACATACTCCCCAGCCACATTTGCAGCAGTCAGCAAACGCTCTTGGCTCAAGTGGCTGTAGCGCTGTGTCATGCTCACGCTGGAATGTCCCAACAGCTTTTGAACGTCATAGATGCTGCAGCCACCATTTACCAAAAAGCTGGCAAAGCTGTGTCGCAAGTCATGCATGCGCACATCACTCAACCCTGCCTGCGTTCTTGCTGTGTGCCAAGAATGATAAATCGCCCGATAGGGCTTGAGCGTTTTGGGATTGGGAAACACATACACACAGCCATCAAAGCGTGGGATGCGATCCAACAACGCCAGCACAGCATCACTTAATGGCACGTGTCTCTCGCGTCCGCTTTTTGTAAAAGGAATGCGCCAAAATCGTCGCGCAATGTCCATGTCTTGCCACCGTGCATCCATAGCTTCGCGTTTGCGCGCGCCTGTCAGCAACAGCATGGGCACTATGTATTTCAACATTGGGTTAAGAGAGCCGTCAACTGCCGCAAGCAAGGTCTGCGTTTCTTGTCGATTGAGGTAGCGTTCACGATGCTGCTTGTCTTGCTTGATGGTATAACGATCTGTGGGGTTTTGCTCAACGCCAACAGTTTCCCAACGCAGTGCGAGATTGAACATATACCGCGCCAACACATAAATGCGGTACAAGCTGCTGGGTTTGTTCTTTGTGGATGCCAGCGCCATAAACCGCACCACATCTTCATAACCAACTTCAGCCAAAGCCTTCTTGCCAACAGCAGGACCAATATGCGTGCGATAAATGCTTAAATCCGTGTCCCAACTGCGCTTGTAGGTTTTAACATAAGGTAGGTAACTGTCGTAGAAGAATTCATCTGTGGTGGTTTTTGGCACAGGCTTGGTGTTGGTTTCTCCCATAATAATTTGGGCGCGTGCTTGTTCGCATAACCGCCGTGCTTGGGTAGGTGATACATCATCCGCATTGGCCAACTTGCGCAGGCGCTGCTTGCCCTGCTCGTTGCGATAACTGAGGTAATATGTCCTGCCGCCCGTGCTGCGTGCTTCCACGCACAATCCCCTGCACAGCGTGTCATGCACGAAAAGCCGCCCTGCAGCTTTTGAACAAATCAGCTTGTCGACAAATTGTTTGGTGAATTTCTGTTTCATCAGCAGCCCCTATATTGCTGCTTTTGTGTGCGGTTGATTGGGGTAAATGGACAAGAAAATGCAGGCGTGGTGGTGGCATAAGCTGTGTCAGATGTTGCTCGTCCAGCACACACATGCTGTTGAAAGTGTTGAGAAAATTGCTCTCCTACAACAAACTTGGGTGTGGGTTTTGGCAACCCAAAGACGAAACATATGCTGTGTCACCAGCATCCAAGCATGCTCAAAGCAGTGATTTCTCAAATGCTTTCATACGGTTAACGATTGCCCAATTGACTATGCTCACTACTGATTTGGACAATGCCGTAGGTGGCGCTGGTAACGATACGATCCTTGGTGACAGCGCCTCCGCTTCGCTTGGGGACCAAGTTAATGGTGGTGCTGGCATCGACACACTTAAGTTGTTCGGCAATACTGCTGAGCCTAGCCACACCAACGTTGAGATTGTTGAACTCACAGGTAATACTGGTGGCTTCGACGTTTCAGACAATGCCGATGTCACAACGCTGAACCTGATCAACGCTTCCACTGCCCAAACCTACACCACTGCGAACGGACAGAACGTTAGTGTTGCAACAATGGTCGACGGCGAAGCAATTGATCTTGCTGGTAATACCATAACAGCGCTTGACTTGACCGTAAACGGTCTTGGTACTGCTGCTGGTGCAGGCGTTACAGTTGATCTCACCAGTACGGCTCAAACGTCGCTGAACGTCACAAGCTCAGGTAACGCAAGCAATGTTGTTTTGGCAAACGCCGGTGCAAATCTGGTGTCTGTTGCAATCGCTGGTGACCAGGCTCTAACATTAGACGCCGACACCAATAATGTCGCGTTGACGTCTGTAAATGGCTCTACATCCACGGGTGCACTTAACCTTGTGCTTGATGACAATGCAGCTGGAGTTGTTGCTGTCACTGGTGGTACGGGTAACGACACCGCAAACTTCGGTGATGAGCTTACACAGACTGACAAGTTTGATGGTGGCGATGGTACGGATACGCTGGCAGTCACACAGGCATCTGTCACTGCCGTTCAGGCGCTTATCGCAGCCGACAAGGCTACTCTGAATGCTAACTTGGCTAACTTAGAAGTTCTCGAGGTTACCGATGCATTGACAGGCGACATTGATGCCAGCCGCTTCGATGGCATCAATAACTTTGTTCTTGCTGCTGGCTTTGGTCCGGGTGGTACATCCACACTGTCGAAAGTTGCATCTGGAGTTTCCGTGTCAATCGGTGCTGCTGCTGCTGCAGCTACAGATGTGCTGGCTATTGCAATCACTGATGCATCAGTTGCAGGCAACAACTCTGATGCAGTCACACTCAATCTAACTGATGCAGTGACTGTTGGTTCTTCCGCGACTGGTGTGGTTAACTTGGCTGGCGTTGATTTGCTGACCATCAATACCACACAGGCTGCTGGTGGTGTGGTTACGGGCCACGTGCTTGATATCGCTAACACATCGACAGCGCTCGATAAGATCACAGTAACTGGTAACACCGCACTGGATATATCAGCTGTCCCACTTGTTGGCAGCATCGGCGAAGTTGATGCATCTGGAATGACGCTTGCGTCAGCAACAGCCACTGGCTTAACCGTTGCGATCGCAGCTGGTGGTACCAACGGCGTGTTGATCACCGGTTCTGGCGGTATTGACAGCCTCACAGGTGGTGATGGTGCTGACATCATCATCGGCGGTGCTGGTGCTGACGTCCTTACCGGTCAGGCAGGTGCCGACAAGTTTGTTATTGCTACTGGTGATACTGGTGTGACTACGGCCACTGCTGACATTATTGCTGATTTCACAACAGCATCCGATACTCTTTCGGTAGGTACAGCTGGTACAGTTGCTAACTTCTTTGAGTTGGATGCCGATACTGGTGCTGGTGACCAGATTGCTACGGTAGAACTTGCTGTAGCTGCTGCGAACGCTGCTACGGGTGCAGGCACATCGTTTGATGGCACTGTCCAGTTCATGTTTGTCGTTGACACAACTGGCGGTTCTGAAGGTTACTTGGTCGCTGATAATGACCTTAATGGTGTTGCAGACTTTGCAGTCGAGTTGACTGGTTTGGCTGCTGCTGGTGTTGTCTTCGGTGACATTATTGCCTAATTCCTCTCTCTGAAAAGGATGCCTATCTATCTTCGATAGGTGAAAACATTAAAACCCCCGGAGCAATTCGGGGGTTTTTCATTAAAAAACGAGGAACCACCAATGGCAGACGAACCCAAAGTCACCATCGACGAAAAAGACTACCTGATTGAAGATCTGTCAGACGATGCAAAAGCCCAGCTGGGCAGCCTACAAGTTGTTGATCAGAAGATTGCCACGCTGCAGCAGGAAATTGCGATCATGCAGACGGCGCGCAATGCCTATGCAAAAGCTTTGGCTGCTGCACTGCCAAAGAACTAACTCTAAAGTCCAAGCCGCTATAGCTTGAACCTAAAGCCCCGTTGCGCCGATTGTGGTGTGGCGGGGTTTTCTGTTTGTGGATACCAGAAACAGCATGTGAGTATTTGTGCTATGCTTGTCGGCAGCAATCCCAATCAAAAAATCCAACGCTGCTGCTGGTGGTGAATTTGTTGATGCCACGCTAAAACGCTGCGTAGCACACCAACTCACGTGTTCAGCCACACGAGGGTGCACGCAAACTTTGGTTGAGCATTGTAGCACCCGCACCACGTGTGTGCGCCACCATCAGCTGTTGTGGCTTGAGCACCGTGCACTGCAGGTTGCTGAACACAGGTGCACCTATAACCTCAATGGAATTTAATTTCTCAAGTTATCAATGTGTTAAGAGATTTACTTCAGCTCTGATCCAACGGCTTTGGCTTGTTGAACAACTTGGGTTTTTGCGATTTGGGTTTGGCATCCGGATGTTGCGAACGCCTTCGCTTTGGCGTAACACGCGGTTTGGTTGGTGGCTTGCCACATTTGATGACCTCATGCACAAACATGGTTGGCATTCCACAACTCTGGGGTCGTAAAAGCACCAGCCTGAAACTGTAAGTACTGCCCATATAGATTTTGCAGCGCAGTTTTTTTGAAGTGGGAACCCCTGTCACAAGCCCATGCGCTCAAACGTCATCCACTTGCCCTGCGCCTGCTTGTCCATTGCTTGTTGGCAAAGGTCGCGCAGCTTTCCAAAGCGTTCAACCAACAGCGTGTGTGCTGGGTCTTCACTCTTGCCAAAATGATACGCATAATAGCCAAGCTTGCTGGCACAGTTGGCCAACGCATCAGCGCTTGGCTCACTTTTGTGATGCCGCAGCACACGAAGGTAGCTGGCGTCTTTTGCAAGCCAGCTCACGCAGAATTCTCTGTTTGAGGCGATCACGTCGCAGGCTTTTAGCTCAGCGCACACCGTTTTCAATACTTGTATCGACATTGATATTCTCCCATTTAACACGTGTATTTATCCATCGTGTTTGGGAATGGTGTGTTTGCGACTGTGTTATCAAACACAGTGTTTACAAACACCTGTTTTAAAACGGTATTACTTGAACGTGTTTTTCAAAAATTGGGCATCTTTGCTATGCCTCTAAATCCCTTCGTCAATCCATTTTATAACACTACTATCATGCCAGTTTTTTGCGGAAACGGCTTAAAAACGCGTGTACAGCGTCAACACGCGCTGGCCATTACACATGTGTGTGCTGACCCCAAACGGGCAATGTAAGCGGAGCACAGGCGCTGCTTGAGCTCGATGTGTGGCAGCGTGCTCAATATTGGGATCGTAGAAGCATCGGCTGCAAACTGTAAGTACTCCCCATTCGAATTTTCTAAAGCAGTAACCTCTCTCGTAAGCCAATTTCTAACACGTGCATTTATCAATCGTGTTTGGGAATGGTGTGTTTGCGACTGTGTTATCAAACACAGTGGAAAAGCACATGCTACGTTTGCAGGCCATGTTCTCGGTTAAAACGTTTTGTTTCAGGTTCCAGCCATATGTTGCGGCGGTTAATACGCGTGCGGAGTTCTTTCAAATCAAACTTCAGTGCATTCGGACATGTCGCATGTGTGGGAAACCGCCCTCGTGCTGCGTTCTCGGCAATCATTCTGGCACGCAAGAGCGCACGGCTGGCGAGAATGGTAAGCATTTCTCGATCATAACGATCTCCCGCACTGACTTGTATCAACTTGGGATCGAGTACAGGACTGTATGTATCGCTGATCTCGGCTTCCGCTCCGGCGCGCCAAAGTGATTTCCGATACATAACACTGCGCATCCAAGCCAAGCGAAGACAACGCAGGAGAGCATCTTTGTGATGGCGCTTTCCAACCAATGGATACTTTGCCTTCGGTTTGATCAGCTCACGTTGTTGAGGTTTTACCTTTGCCAGCTGACTTTTGATTTGTTTATTGATTATGCCTTCAGGTAATCCTATAGGGACGGCCAGTAACATTGTGCGCTGGCGTCCCTGATAAACCCATTCACCTTCAAAGTACTCTGCAACTTTGCCAGATAGGTTCGGCGCCGCATGTTCAGAATGCGTGGCGTAGGCAACCTGCGTAACAGTGGGCGGTTTTCCCTGATAACCAAAGTGGGTCAACCCCACATCCTCCCACCACAGTGAGAACAATCGTTTTTGGACGTCACCAAGATCATCAAAAACTGAAAGCACAAGATCAAAATCGGTAGGGAACACATCCTCAGACGTGCATTCCCCCGCCCTGTATCGCCGTGCCAATTCATAGCTTGGACTGATCGCCAAAAACTCAAACCAAAGCAAATATAGACTGACGTCGCTGACCCACAGCCCGCCACTATTGCGGTCTTTGCTGGTGAGTTCTCCAATCGTGTTTGGCAGACGCATAGACATTCCCTCAGTTACCACATTCGACAAAAGCCTAACAGATAAGATTTCAAATGTCGCAGTTATCTATGCAGGCTGTTTATGTCGGCTACACCTGTTTTTGTCGCGGCAATAACGCAACGACATTAACTAAGGAACTAACTATGAAAAACGACATTAAAATCGAACTGTACAACACACTAAACACACTGGTTGCACAACGCGAGCTGTGGGAAAACGGCACATACAAACAGGCAAACAGCGAGCTGTATGCGATTTTGGAGCAGTGCGGTGAAATTTATACTGCGCTGAAAGCTGACAAGAAGACTGCGCGGATATTTAACGCAGTGGCTGCAGAGCTTGGTATTAGCTTTAACAAAGGCACAAGCTTGGCACTGAAAATTGTGCGCGTTGTGTTTGGTGCACAAAGCAACAGAGAGTTTGCTTACGCACGCGTAATTAAGGTTTGGTTTGTTGAACGCACAGACGGACAAACGCTTACAAATTACGTAATTGAGCAAGGCGGCGTGGAAAATGTGCGGCGTAATGCAAGTAAGCAAACAACAGATACACTGAGTGCTGACGACTACAGGGAAATTGCTGCTGAAGCATTTGAAGGTGGACACGCGTTGGCGACGTTTAGTGTGGAAGATTACATGCTGAGCGACGACGAGAACGACACGGACTACATGGTAGCGTTGGTACGTTGCGACGGAAAAGGTGATGGTGTTGTGCTGGGCGGTAGTAACAAGCGCATGCTTGTAAACACTGCGCTTGCTGTGCTGGGCAAGGATATTAACGACTTGCAAAAGGCGACTAACAGCACTGGCGCACAGAACAGCAAGCGTACTGAAGCTGTGAACAATATTACGCAGTTTGTTGCTAAACGGCAGCAGAAAAAAGCAGCAGCATAATAAAAGGTAAAACAACACGTGCAGAGCTGGCAACAGCTTTGCACGTTTTTTAGTTTAATGGAGAAGACTATGAATATTGAAGAAAAATACGCACCACAGTGCTTTGCGGACTTGATCTTTGCGGATACAACGGTTGAAAGTATCTGCCACCGCTATGCAACGAGCAAACCCTATAAGCCACTTATGCTGTGGGGGCCGCCAGGAACGGCAAAGACAACAACAGCATGTGTCATTGTCAAAGAACGTCAAGGCCTTGCCTACGATCCGAGCGGGTTTGAAGAGTTTAACGGTGCTGGCTTGAGCAACGCAAACTTCGACAAGCTGTTAAACACAGCGGCAATGCTTAAATTGGCCACAGGCGATCCAATCCTCGTCATCAATGAGTTTGATGAGCTACCCAAAGAAGATCAGTCGATATTTCGCGCTTGGATGGATCGAAACAAATGGGTGCATTTGGTGGTAACGACGAATGAGAAACCGGGTATTCAAGGTGTCCGGCAAAAGCTGATACCTGCTCTGATCAGTCGGTTTGAATGCGTGGAGCTTGCCCCACCAAGCTTGAGCGATCTGTTGCCGCGCGCTCGGAGTATCTTCCAGCAAGAAGGTCACGTTGTGTCTGACAATGATCTACGGCAATTGTTGAGTACTTATAGTGGGGACATTCGGGATGTGTTGCCTCTCATCGAAGCAGCATTGCAAGGTTTGAGCAAGAATGTGGCCCAACCGGTACCGAGCAAGTCTAAACTGCAGCTTGTCTCAACGCCCCCACCAACGCAGTAGCGCGGACAAAACTACTGGGTAAAAGGGCAGGCAGCGATGTCTGCCCTTTTTTATGCTCGGCGCTCTAACGGGAACCCGTGGTGCAAAACCACTTACCTTTAAGGCTGTGTTCGCAACCTGTGTTGCAACAACTGTGTTTGAAAAGCTGTGTTCTAGAATTGTGATTGGTCAACTGGATCAAACAAAGACGCGCAACCATCAGAAATATATGCACTTTACGGTCGTCCGCCATGCCAACAGGACCATACGCTTGCTGTGTAACTCAAACACAGGAGCAAGCGAATGACGCAATTGACCAAACTATCTTTCAAAACTGTAGAGCGTGCAGGGGTGTCCAAAGACCCAACCCAAGCGCGCCGCAACAAGATCACTGCTGCCATTGATGAACAGCAGTTGGTGCTGGCAGCAAGGCTCAAAGGTCAAGATCACACTGTTGAGCAAAAGACGTTCACCAAGAATGAGCAAGGTGAACGCATTCCACAAACCCGACAGCGCAAAATACGACCTTGGTTCTTTGCACAAGACAGCGGCGTGTATGTGCAGTGCCGTTATGGCGCGCGTGTGCTGTTGGTTGATGGCGAAAACAACGCGGTCTTCGTCAAATCCTTGCAAGATGTAGGTTCAGTATTGGACGCATTCAAAGGCGCTGCCAAAATAGGTGAGCTGGATGCAGCCATTGCCAAAGCAACTGAACGCAAGGCAAAGGCTGTATAATCATGGATGAGCAGGTCAATCGCATCCGCCAGCTCAATGATAACGCAAGACGTACATTCACAGAGTGTCGGGTAATGATCACAGCAGGTCTGCAAGCCATGGATCACATGGATGCAGTGTTGCGTGAAGTGGCGCTGTTTGATGCATTCACACCTGACAATGATCCATACAACGAGCATGACTTTGGTTCATTGGTACACGCAGGCGAAACCATCTTTTGGAAATTCGCCTATTACGATCTGGACATGACCATGCATTCACTGGACCCAAGCGATCCTAGCATCACAGCTCGTGTGCTGACTGTTATGCTAGCTGAGGAGTACTAAACCTCATACAAACTTGATCACCTAATCTCAGCCACGATTTATGGATTAAAACTAATAATATCGTTCGAACAACATAAGTTCAAAAACAACTGTTATCGGTATTAAACAGCATCAACTTCGTTTCTGCTGAAGCTACAGCTATCGCTTCGCTTTTTTTTCTTCTTCTTAATATTTTATCAATTATCTTTTAAGAGACATTGCAAGAGCTCAGATCAACGCCTGTATTGGCGTTGATCCGAAACATTGCTTTCGCATATCAGGCTGTATTACTGAACCCGTTTTATCGGGAAGAGCAGGTTTTGCTATCATCTCTATTACCAGCTATCACGCACACACAGGACCCATACAACAGAGCGTTCCTATGCGTTGACGGTTCTCTTACGAGGTTGTCATCCGTCTCACTTGCGTTCACCCATTACTGGGCTAACCACCATTACGACAACACAAGGTCTCATCTTCCTCTGACTTTGCGGGGAAGGAGCCTTAAGGCATCCCATCTCTGGGGTAGTGTGTTGAAGCGAGCAACGAGCAGCCCAATTGCGTACCGTCACACATCAGAACGGGTTTGCAGCACTATAGCAGTCGGCGTGCCAGCCTTGATCTCGTTTGTGTTGCCTATGGGAGCCTGTGTCTTCTTGCTTACATGTTTATTTATCAACTTGCGCAGAAAACCATGCCAAATGCGGTCCAAACAGGCAGCAATGACAGTGCGGTAGAGTTGGCAAGTCTATTTGCTAGCGATCTGACCGCTTGATGGTGCGTCCAGCACGATCCTGCAAAACAGCGATCATGTTGCGCTGTAACTCTTTGGTAAAAGCGGCACTGAACACGCCCAACTGGCCACGAGGTTCGATGTAATAGCTTTGCTCAAACACATCCACATTGTGCTCGTCGATGATCACCCACAGTGGAATATGTGCATCCAGCCCAGCTCGCCGCTTTTCCGTATCAGGCACAGGAATGGCACGCGTGTTGGGCTGTGGTGGCTGTGTTGTCACAGCACAAAGTCGTAGCTCAGTTTTGCCCGGTCGAGCTGTTATAGCCAGCACAACAGCGCAAGGACGTGGTTTGCGCCCTTCCGTTTCGCCAACATCTGCTTGGCGTGCCCACAAATAAGGATAGCGCAACACATCGCCTGCCTTGGGTGTGTCAGTCATGCGTGATGCTGTGCTCAAGTGCTGCGATTAGGTCTTTGGCTCCTGCTGCGTCCATATCGTCAACATGCACGGCACGTCGCTGGTCTGTTCGCGCACTCAAGCTTTCGAACTGCTCAACGCTGAGCAACACGTAACGCGATTTGCCATGACGCTGGATATGCACTGGCTCTTGTGCGGCAACCGCCAGCACGTCTCCTGTTTTGTTGGCAAGCTCCGTGGATGTAAAATGACGCATATTGCACCTCTTTCTATAATTTATGTATATTAGCTAAAACATACATGGTCAAGATTTAAGATAGTACTGATATTCAGCTACTGCGCCGCTCAGCGCCCAATAACTGCGTACATTTCCACCAGCAGCACAACACAGCTGATAATCTCACAGAATATGTATTGTATGAGATTATTGCGTAACCAATTGAATTCAATACATTTCAACTCGAACGTGTTTTCGGTCGTCCGACCAATACCTCATACTTTATACTCAAACGTAAGATAACATGAGATTTTGGGGGCATTTGGATGAGACAGGCACAGACATTGAACGAGGCACAACTGCGCCGTGTGATACAGTACTGCCGCAGTCGTCGGCAGCCTGTGCGTGATGAGACCGTCATATTGGTCAGCTTCAACGCTGGCTTGCGTGCAAAAGAGATTGCAGCACTCACTGTGGGCAATGTTTTTGATGAAGGTGGCGATGTAAGGACACAGTTCATCCTGTCGCCAGAACAAAGCAAAGGTGGGCAAACACGCACTGTGTATCTCAACCAGCGTTTGCGTAAAGCACTGGCCGATTACAGCGCCACCATACGCATCACCGATGCACAACGCCCACTGTTTGCCAGTCAAAAAGGTGGTCACTTTTCAGCCAACACCATGTGCCAGCTGTTCTTGGAAATCTACAAAGCATGCGGGCTCAAAGACGCCAGCAGTCACAGTGGTCGCAGAACTTACATCACACGTTTGGCAAACAAAGGCGTGGGCGTGCGTTTGTTGGCAGAATTGGCAGGACACAGCCACATAAGCACAACGCAGCGCTATATCGATGTAAATGCCGAGCAGTTGAGCAGCGCCGTAGAGCTGTTGTAGTCGCCATAATCCCCAACTCAAGTTGCTGCGATCGTTACTTTGGTTTCCAATGTCACAGCATTGAACAGGATACAGCTAAACAACTGGTGTTCAACTCAAACGCCTCCAAGATTACCCATTATCGCCCAAAATCACATACTCCCCAGCCACATTTGCAGCAGTCAGCAAACGCTCTTGGCTCAAGTGGCTGTAGCGCTG
>Ga0306870_1000052_pt1 | contig 34012 bp, 46 predicted proteins | sample AntRauMeHopE1496_FD_190435 | JGI IMG/M metagenome (GOLD analysis project Ga0306870, IMG submission 190435) | Saline lake microbial communities from Rauer Islands, Antarctica - Metagenome Hop E1 #496 (v2) (version 2) | ecosystem: Environmental > Aquatic > Non-marine Saline and Alkaline > Saline ... | reverse complement strand
GCGTTTGGGGTGATTGTCGATAAAATGAAAGACCTTCGAAGCCGAAACCTACAGATTGAAAAAACGATTCACCGGCAAGTGATCGAAATATCAAGGCTGTACAGAAGCGGGGCGAGACCTCTGCGCAACGATGCCGACAAGGTTGGAGGTGATAATGACTAACTACACGCTAACCCTAACCGCTCGCCAAGCCGCCGAAATCAGTCACGCTTGCGAAATACTGGCTCGATTGAGAATGGCTCAACTGGATATGGCGCTGCGCGAGTTGCCGCTTGAGAGTTATCTGGATTACGACTTGCAGCGGGCTATAGAGCATCAAATCACTCCGCACTTGAAACAAGACCGCAGGCGAGGCGATGAAATAGCCTGGGACTTGTACCAGGTAATCCGGCACCGGCTGGCATGGGATGCGGCAATCGAAGAGGGGCAGATTGAGAAAGGCGAGCGGCGCAAATGGCCGGAAATGATGGGCGTTTGTTTTGACGAGCCGATGCAGCGGGGCAGTCAGCCGTTGGCACGAATTAAGGGGTGCGGATAATGGAGCTAACTCTACAGCCCAGAATCATCAGAGCCGGGCAGGCGCCGGCCTATTGCGGCATGGGCCGAGATATTTTTGCAAAAGAAATTCGCCCATTTGTCAGTGAAATAGACGTTGGCCAGCAGGGCATTGGATTCTGCAGGCTTGAATTGGACGCTGCACTGGACGAGTATATTTCTCGGCGAGGGCGTGCTCCGGCCCAAAAATGGAGCAATACACTATGTCAAAAATCAGCGGTCTCACCTTTCGGGGTGGTATCTGGCACATCGACAAGCAAGTTAACGGACAAAGATTACGCGAAAGCACTGGATCGGGCAGTCGGGTAGAAGCTGAAAGGCATCTGATTCGGCGGCTTGAGGAAATCCGCCAGGCTTCGGTTTACGGTGTGAGGCCGAACCGAAGCTGGCGAGAAGCAGCATTAAAATATGCGCAGGACCACGCACACAAACGCAGTATAAAGCGTGACGTTCAGGACTTGAAGGCGCTGGACCCGTTTATCGGTAAGCTGGCGATTGATCGAGTGCATGCAGGCACGATGCAGGCATTCATCAATGCCAGGCGGGCGGATGGCTCAAAATCTGCAACGGTGAATCGGGCGCTGGCAGTGACCAGGCGGATATTGCGCTTATCGGCTGAGCTGTGGCGCGATGAGTACGGCCTGACGTGGCTGGAAACGGCACCCATGATTCCGGCTGTGAACTGGAGTGATGCCCGGGCACCGGCGCCCATTACCTGGGCAGAGCAGGGCAGGTTGCTTCAGCAGCTGCCGGAGCACATCCGATCGATGGCCGAGTTCTCATTGCACACCGGTTGTCGGGAAAGTGAGGTTTGTGCGCTGCAGTGGGAGTGGGAAGTGGTTCTGCCTGACAACGGGTTCGGCTTCATCTTGCCCGCCAGCTTAACGAAGAACGGCTGTGAACGGCTGGTGGTACTAAATGCAACGGCGCGAGCCGTAGTAAACCGCCAGCGAGACATTCACGAAGATCGGGTGTTTACGTTTGCGGGCAAGCCGGTGGCGTCGATTTACAACAACGCATGGCGTAAGGGCAGGGCAAAGGCAGGGCTGGATCACGTTCGCGGGCACGACCTGCGCCACACGTTCGGGCGGCGACTGCGAGCTGCAGGAGTCAACGAAGAGGCCAGGGCGGAACTGCTGGGCCACAAGAGGGGCTCAATCACAACGCACTATTCGTCGGCAGAAGTGTCGGAGCTGGTCAGAGCGGTGGAGTTGATCGCAGAAAAGCGTGGGGCAGATTCGGATGGCGTGGCAGTGGTCAAATTCAGACACTCCCGCAAAACTCCCACTGTAAAAAACAAGGGCCTACAACAGTCGCTGTAAGCCCTTGTAAAATCTGGTAGCAAGGAGTGGAATCGAACCACCGACCCCAGCATTATGAGTGCTGCCAGCTAATATAACTTACTGATTTATATAGCACTGGATTGTACGCTCTCGCCCACTAATGTCTATAAGTGCTTAACGGTGTTTATGGGAGTCCCGCAAAACTCCCACACGAATAAAAAAGGATGTGGCTTTAACTCGTCTTTTTTAGTCTCAAGGCAGGCTTAGGCCCCTGCCATGTCAAGGTGATTAGCTAATTTGCGAAACCGCTTTAGAATCATGCTTATAGGTTAAATTGAGGCGCAGTTAGCGCATGGTATACGCATGAGCGCAATCAATGGGTTAGAGGCTGTATATTACAACGGCATTTCTGCCGACCCCGAAACCCGGTAACCACTGCTATCAATAGTGTGAGTAGCCTTTGTTATTAGCCATTCCTGATTAACTCCCGGGCGCAAGCCTGTGAGCTGCAAGCGGGCTTCTGCAATCACGTCTGTCCGGCCTGGCATTGAAAAAGTAATGCTGGATTTACCCCGGGCCTTTCCGTTGAGTTCAGATTTCGCAGCTGCCTGAGCTTCTGCTGCGCTCTTGTAACTGTGGCGCAAAGCTTTGATGGGTTCGCCCTCGCCAGCTGTCACGGTTTTTTCTTCAGCAGCATCTTGGTCGTACCAGGTGGCGGTGACGCTTTGGTAGCTTTCGCGCTCCTGAATAGTGAGGGACCAATCTGTTAGCTCATTGGCGTTTACCGTTACGGTGGGTAGTGGCTGTCCGGACACGGTTTCAGACATCGCTTTGCGTGCTACCAGCAATTTTCCATTGGCAGGTTTTGCAAAGGCGTCGTAGTTTTTTACGACACGGGTGAGCAGGTTGATGTCGGATTCGCCCACCTGGTCATAGTGGGGTAGCACTTGGGCGGCCAGATCGGCTGGCGTGGATGGGTCCAGACCATGCTCCTGCGCGATAGTTGATACCAATTCGCCAAGCGTTAAACCTGAATCCCATGACCGCCATTTTTGAGTTTGGACGGCAGATTTTCCGGCTGGACTTTTTGTTTGGGGTGCCGCTTTGGCTCGAATCATCATGACCCCAGGCGGGCCAGACAGCTCGACCTCGTCAACGATGTAGAGCCCCATTTTTACTGCTTGCTGGTCGTAACCAATCCACACTTCCAGCTCTGCGCCAGTATTGGGTATTAATATTGGCAGTAGCGGGTCGTTGTCCGCCAGCGTGATCGACAGACTATCTGATTGGATACCCGCGTTGTCGTTGATGGTCAGCGACCGGAAGCGCTCACGAATTACGGCGGTAATGTCGCTGCTGTTCGCAGTGATCCGAAATTCCGGCGTTAATCCCACAAGCGAACCCCGTTCTGCTTTTCAGGTTCCGGCATGGTAGGCAAGTTAACGGCGATACCCGATGGCAGCATGGCGCCATTATCCGCCAGCCCAGGGTTGGCGTTTAGAAGCAGTTCAACAATGCGACCGCCTTGCCTGCCGTAATGCCGCCACGCTATGTAATCAACGGTGTCACCGGCTTTTGTCGTGTATTTAAATGCCATCGCCGTACTTCCTCAGCTGCAATCGGAACGTTTGCTTTAGCGGTGCCCCGCCGCGAGTGAACGTAGACTGGCCCTCTTCCACTCGCTCAATAACCCAGCGGCCATGAACAAATCCTCGGCCATCAACCATTATTAGTGGTTGCATGCGACCCGCCTCGCTTCTCATTTCGCTAAGCTGACCAGCACCGGCTCGATGGGCGGGGTAAACAGCGCCGCTGAGGTTAATGGTTTCAGCACCGGGACCGACAGCCTGAAGCGCTGGGATCTGGCCAATCCGGTCTTGCGAGGCCCAGCGGTATTCGCTGGTTCGGGAAAGCTCTTGATATGCTGCGGTATCCACACTGAAGGCGAATGAGCCGAGCTTCATCATTACGTCTGCCATGGTCAGGCTCCTGCGGGCTGGTCATAAAGGGCCCCAGACTCTGACTCTCGGCGCTGCTGCTGGACAATGCGGGCAACGCGGCGTGCCAAGTCTTCAGGGTCTTCACCGGCATTTTGGCTGATGCTTATTTGGAATGTGTCGCCGGCGCGCTGGTTGCTGGTTCGGTTGTTGGTCGTGCTTTGTGCTGAAGCGGCCTCGCGGGAGGGGTCGGCGATAGTGGATGACTGCTGCGCTTCGGCGCGGGCAATAACGGCACCTGGACTGCGACCCATAGATGACCGGGTCGTGACCTGCTCGCTTTCAGATTGCTGGTCATCATCGCCACCAAAGCCAAAAAAGCCCGCAACCTTATCTGCGGCTTTGCCTACCCACTCCAGTTTGCTGCTAACCCAGTCCACAGCCTTCTTGGTCATGTTGATGACGTTATCCCAGATTCCGCCAATGAAGTCGGTGATGCCGCTCCAGTTGTTCACGATCAAACCGAGAGGCGTCCAGCCAAGAACCGTTTTTACGCCCTCTATCGCGCTGCTGAAAATGCTCTTCACGCCATCCCAAAGTCCGGAGAAAAAACCTTTAATGGGCTCCCAGTATTGGTAAATCAGAAAGGCCGCGCCGGCGATTGCCATTACTATGATGCCGATCGGATTGGCGGTTAGGGCTAGACCAATGGCCTTTATACCCGCTGCCACCATAGGCATAGCTGTTGCCATCGATCCCAAAGCGCCTACGAGCTTTATTGAGCTGATAATTAAAGGAGCGAATTTCAGCCCAACCATTATGATCGCCAGATTATCGAAGCCGCCCACGAGGCTTGCCAGCTTTCCAGTAAGCCGGCCCACGGCCATTAACGCTTGCCCAATACCTGTAGCCGCCTTGATGATTGAAGGCAGAGCCGCTTCTGTTTTTTCAGCAATTGTCTTTGCCCATACGGAAATGCTTTCGCGATTTTCGATCACAAAAGCAGTGAAGCGATTAAAGAACTTCGACATAACCGGCATCAGCTCGGCACCAACAAGCTTCCCGACGCCACCCATAGCAGTCTGCATGTTGGTCATTTCGTCGGTGAATTTCTCCGCCGCTGCCAGGTCTTTATCGCCCAGCACGTAGCCCAGCTCTTCAGCGCGCTTGCGCAGGCGTTGGATTTCCTCGGACGACGTTTGTGCAATCAGGCCCATTTTTAGGCCTGCACGGCTAAAGGCGGCGGAAGCCATGGCGTTGCGCTCTGATGCGTCGGTTGATTCGCGCATTGACTGTATGTAGATCTCGAAAGCCTGCTCTGTGGACTCGGTCGCCTTGAGCGTTTCGTAAAGGGCGGGGTTCATTTCTTTGAGCTGGGTTGCCAGGGCGCCGCTACCCCGGGTTTTTAGCTCGCCCAGGCGCTTACCGAAAGCTGATAGCGATTGATTAAAGGTGCCCTGGGCAACGCCTGAGCGCTCAGCTGCAAACTGGTACTCCTGGAAAGACTGGGCGTTAAACCCTATTGAGCGAGATGTTTTTGCAACCTCATCGCCCGCTGTGGCTACTTTGCTGGTTAACCCGACCGCCGCAGTGCCTAGGCCAATCGCCGCGAAGGAGGCATTTCGTAGCGTGCCAACGGATTTCCCAACCTGGCCCGTGAAGCTTGAGTAGGCTCCGGATACCCGCGCCCGGGCTCTTTCGACCCTTAACAGTTGATCCTGAGTTCGCCGCAGCCTTTCCATCTGCCCGGTTAGATCGCCGTACTCTTGGCGCAGGCCGTCGACGCTCTTACCCATTCGGCCAAAGGTGCCAATGGATTTTCCAAGCGTTTTTTGGCGCCGCTCAACCGTTCGGATGGACTCACCCACCTCGCCGAGCCGTTTCTTGGTCGATGTGAGCCCCTTGGTCAGGGTGCGGCCAACGCCGCCGCCGATGGTAATCGTTGCATTAAGCCGCTTATTTGCCATCGTGTTTCGGTAATCCGTCTATCCACCAGAATAACTGGCTGGTTCTTAATGCGGTGATATCCGCCAGCGACCAGCCGGTGTGGGACGCGAGAGCCAGCACGCCACTTCGTAAGTCTTCAGCTCTTACTCGGTAAAAACCTCAAGGGCGCCTTGCAGCCGGCGGTAGTTGCGCATTGTCATGGCCTTGATCTGTTCCGGCGCAAGGCTGCACAGGTTTGCCATTAGCGTAACTTCACGGTAAGCCTCACTGGCCTTGATCGCCTGCACGTCCAGTTGATCCTGCACTGTCGGCTCACGCATGGTGACCCGGCTTGTCTGGGTTCCATCCAGGTCGATGGGCGTGGCCAGATCTATCAAGAAGCCGTCGCTGGTTTCAGTCAGGTAATCGGGATTTTTTTGCTCAGACATGGGTATTGCTTTCCAGTGTTGGGTGGTGGCTTGAGGCGTTAAATGCCCAGGGCCGAGCGGATTTCCGCCAGCCGGTCAGTGCCGTTAATGGTGCGAATCATGTTGCGCACATCGATTTCGTGCACCAGCTGGCCGTCGTGCTCAAGACTGTAGTAATTCAGACGGACAGTGACAGCCATGGGTGCCATTTGGCCCGGTTGCCAGGTGCCAGAGTCGATCACAGTGATCTTGCCGCGCATCTTGTGGATGACAGATTTAACGGTGCCATCCACAGATTCCAGCGCACCACGGGCCGTGAAAGGGATTTCATTGCCTTCAGCGACACCGAACTGGCTCAGGATTTCGCGGTCGTAAGCGATCAGGTTGAAGCTCGTTTCCAGTGGCTCCATTCCCATATCAATCGCTTCGGCGGCGTCCATGCCGCCGGCGCGGAAATCCTCAGTCTGAACCGTCAACACCGGGGGCGTGTAGTCCTGCAGCTGGCCGGCATAACCGCGACCGTCAACAAACAGGTTGATGTTCTTGAGTACGTCGCGAGCAGCCATTATTCAAACACCTCTGTGATGTAGTCGTTTACCAGCATGGAGCGGAATGTGATGTGCTCGGCGGGGTACGGCGGCGTGAACTCAAAGTTGAAGAACACCTTGCCTAGCTGAATGTTTGCCGGGGTGTTCAGGTCTGAATCGGGCCAGCATCGGCCACCGAGCAGGGCGCCTTGGCCGACGAGTGAGGCGATGTATGCGTTCACGCCGTCGGTGACATCCTCAACGTAGGTTTTCGTAATGTTCCGGTCCACGGCCCACATGTGAGCGCGCTGAATTGAATCATTAATCATGTCCGCGGTGCGGCGAACGGACAGAAACATCCACTTGGTGTCATCGGTCAGTGATCGGTTGCCCCACAGGCGGTAACCGTCCTGGCGGATGATGGTGGCAATGCCCCCCTCGTTCAGAAGGTTGGCGCGGGAGTTGGTGTCGCCCAACTTGAAATCGACAGGCCGGGACGTGCCGACAATGCCGTTCACTGGTTTGTTCGAAGGCGACCACCAGAAGCCCAGGTCGTTGTCGATCTTGGCAATGATGCCAGCAACACGTGCTGAGCCGGGCTCGGCGGCGTAACTGCCATCGGGCTGGATGACGGTGGGCCAGGGGTCGATCAGATACACCCGGTCACTGCCAAAGTCTTGCGCGTACTGCTGTGCGGCGTCATCGGTGGTGTTCGGGCCGTCGGCAATAATGATGGCGCGTAGACGCTCGGCAATGCCCAGCAGCTCGGCGACAACCGCGTTACGCTGGCCAGTCTGACGCTGATGGGTGAAGCCTGGAGCACACAGTATGCGCGGGGAGAAGCCAACAACCGATTCGCCCGCCAGCAAGGCCTGAACACCTTCCATCTGGCCGCTCACGGAGTTGGCTCCTCCGATCACGTTGGCCACCGTTGCGGATTCGTCCGCGCCTTCCTCTACCCGGATGACGATGACAACGGCACCCACCTGGTCGAAGATGCCGTCCATGGCCTTGGGCAAGGTGCCAGAAGATCCCAGGCGGGCCGCTTCGGTGCGGGAGCCTGCAATCAAGGTTGGCCGGTTAAGCGGGAAAGGCTCATCTGCGCCGCCTGTCAGGTTGGTAAATTCCCGCGCCCGCATAACGCCGGAACCGTCACTGCCATCGGACAAGGTTGCGGTGATTGGCCCATCAAATCCGCCACTTATCGCGCTTACAACCTCACTGGCCTTCGTTGTAATTCCGGATTCGTCAGCGTCCAAATAAACGGTAGTGTCATTGCCTGAAACCAACAGCCAAACCCCCTGGACCCCTGAACCTTCGTCGTTAATGACAAAGGCCACCCGAGCTCGGTTACCGTCAGTGCCTGCGGTGGTGGCTGTGAACGTGATACCGGTGTTGCTTGGAACGTTTCCAAGGGTCAAGGTCGCAGCAGTCGCGCCCTCAGCATCTGGCGCGGTGCCAACGATGCCGATGACGCCAGAGCGTACGGTCTGAATGGGGCGGGGGCCGGTATCAATTTCGAGTACCTCGACCCCGTGGAGAAATTTACTCATTGCGGTGCCTCGCCTGATCGTGTTTTATCGTAAGCTTAGGATGAAACGATCAGGTCTCTGACTCCGCTGGCAGTGGTTCCTTATTCCTGCGTGTCAGGCCATGAAAAAGTAGGAAGAAGCCCGATCAACTCCGCAGCGGTCGGGCTGTCTGCTGATCCATCACCAACGTGATCGAGGAGCTTATAGCAGAGCGCCCATACATCGTCCCGCCATTCAACGCCTGCCTGGCCTTCGGCGGCAAACTTCGGGTTTGTGCTGGTCGCGTAGGTGCACATGGACAAAATGCCATCGTAATTGCGCTGCTGGGCGGTTTTGTCCATGTGTTTTTGAGCAATGGAGGTGAGGTACCGACGCATATCTTCCGGCAGCATGTCCGCCGGCTCAGACTTCGGCTCAGGATCTGGAGCGGATTCCTCGACAGGTTCATTGACCAGATCCCAACCTTCGCCGGTGTAGATGGCGCGTTTACCCTCCGGGATGGCAGGCGGCGGGATCTCAACGCAGCCAGCTGGGATCAGCCAAACGCCAGGCTCCAGCGGTGACTGGTCAGATTCATCCAGAGTGATAGCGCCCCGGAGCATGTTATGTGCATCGATCTGATAGACAGTTTTCGTATTCATGATGATCCTCAGTACTTGATGCAGTAAAGAACAGTAAGGCTGCGCGGGCGGGTTTCAGCGCCACCTGACGGGCTCACGGTGACTGGGTGGGCGTGCTCGCCGGCTGAATTTATCGTAAGCGGGTGCTCGTGCTCCCCCGCAGGCGAGATGTTGTTGACGCTCCCCAACCTTAGAGCTGCATTGCCAATGTCGTTAGCTCTGATGTGATTTCCAGAATCTTGATTCTCGCCGGTTATAACTTTGGATTGGTGCGCATGATAACCGGCGTTTGTGGCCTTACCACTGTGCGCGTGAAGGCCAGCACTACCAGAACTAGCTGAGTGGCCGTGCGATCGCAACGAATCAGCCTCTTTAGCGCCCACGTTTCGATCTGGAGAAGCGCCCCTCAGAAACTCATTTTGAGAATCTGGCAAGTTGAAAGTGCTGACGCCGTCGCCGGCGCCGCCTACCGTTCCAATCGCGGCGAAGAGATCGGAGTAGGCGATTCGGCTGACGGCCGCGCCATTACACTTCAAGTATCCGGTAGGCGCTGTCGACGTCATAAACGGTATAAGCGCCCCCGCCGGAACGCCAACCATTCGGGTTTTCTTGGGCGTCATGGCCTTGATGTCATCCTCGCCGTCCCAAGCCTCTTGATCGTCGGCAATCTCGATCACACCTTTCACGGTTTCCGAGGCTGGGGGGTTCGTGAACGTCAGATCGCCAAAGTTCAGGCTGGTTGCGTCCAGGGTTTCGAGAACCACATCGACCGCCAGAAGGAGAGAAGATCCGGCGTTCTTCTCAGCAACCCAGCCACTGCCGGAGGGCTGCGAGAAAACCGCGAACAGGACGCCGGCATCCGTGAACAGGCCGAATTCGCCTACCTGGTAGTCGTCCGAGGATTCATCCTTCAGCACCACGTTAATTGTGTCATCGGCAACCACTTCGCCGGAGATCGTGTCGATGCGCTTGAACTCATTGGTCAGCGCGGCCTGAGTGGCGCTCGGGGTGTACTGTCCGGAGCCCAGGGCAATCCCGGCAATGGTGACCGGCGCGGTGCCGCTATTCTCGGCGTTAACCAGTGCCTGGCGGCCAGCGTCGGTGATGGTAATGGTCATTGACATGTTCAGGCCTCAGTCAGAGTCAGTCGTTTGTAAGTCAGCGTCCGGGCTACCGCCTGCAAGCCGATCCCGCCAGTGGCGGAAAGGCCGGCGGTCAATGTGAAATGCGACCGCACCGGCTTGGTTCGGTTGATCTCGTTGATGATGTCCGCCTGGAATCCGGAATCGCCCGGGGCGTTCGCTCCCAGGGTCAGCTTAACGTCGAAGGTGTGCGGCGTGCCTTTTGGTGATGTTTGCCACCACTCACGCAGCGTGACGCTTGAACCGAAAGCCGATACGGCGCTTCTGACCGCCTGAGCGGTACCTTTCTTGCGCTGGATGGCGATAGCGTCACGGATTCGCTGGCGCTTTATGGCCTCGCTCCAGTACGGCTTCCAGGCATCGAGTGACAGTGACCATGCCAGGTACGGCAGTAGATCTACCGGACAGGTGCGCGGATTCCACAGATCACGAATGGTGACTGGAACCACTGCCAGCCGGGAGGTCGCCGACTCCATGCCCAGCTCATGGGGTGTGGCATTGCTGGGGAGCAGTGTGTCGTCACTCATCCACACCCCCGTCGGTGAGTGTGATAGTTGTGCAGAAGGCCGCTTCGGTTTTGTCGACCGAGATATTCGCGTTCGGGGAGGTCAGCTCCACCCTCTGCACGCCGGGACGGTGCAGGGCGGCATAAATGCCGGACAGGGTGACATCCACGCCCAGGCGGTGACCGTCCGCGACATACGTGTTGATTGCAGCCTGGGCTTGCGAGAGCACTTCCTCGTTACCCGGGCCACTGTAGAAATATAGGGTTGCTTCGATGCTGTAACTGATGATCGTTGCGCCCTGAACGGTCACATGGTCAGTCAGAGGGCGAACAGACTCTCTGGTCAGCGCCGTGTTCACGGCAGACACCAGATCGGAGCTTGCCGAACCATTACCGACGCGAGAGAGGACGGTGATGGTCACATCGCCGGGGCTTGGGCTGATTGCACTGGTATCGAGGACGGCGCCATCGGCACTGATCGCATGGAAGATATAAGCGCCTTCTGGCCCTGCGGTGCTGAAGCCTTCTGGAGAAAGCTGGATTCGGCGGCGGAAGTCGGTGTCAGACTCATACGTCGGCGGTACCGGAGGGATCGCGGCGGCGTCACCGTCATCGATGAGCAGTCGCGGAACGTTCAGCAGAGCGCCTAGGTTGTCCAGGTCCGCGCCAGCGGCATAAGGCAACATGACGGCGCGGCTGGCTTCGTTGACCCGTTGACGGATCAGGACTTCACGGAAGGCTGCCACTTGCAGAATTTTGTACGCCGGGTCGCTTTCGGTCATGGCGGTGAAAGACTCATCCCGGGCTTGCAGATCCGCCAGCATGCTCTGAAAGATTTGTTCAAAGCTGATTTCTTCAACAACATCGGGTGCGGGCAGTTTTGAAATATCAATCGCGGTAAAGGTGCTCATGTGACCCTGATCCCGTCCAGTGTGATGATTTCGCCTTCGGGCAGATATTCGCCGGTGATTTCCAGGTCAATTTTTCCGGGTCCGGCGCTTATCGAGGCGACTTTAGTGACCCTGATGCGAGGCTCCCAGCGGATCAGAGCCTCTGCCGTGGCTGCGTAGATTTCCAGCAATGTTTCGCGGTTCATGGGCGCATCCACCAGGCTGTAAAGTCTGGAGCCGTATTCACGACGCATGACTCGAGAGCCGATCGGGGTTGTCAGGATATCCCGGATGGATTGACGCAGGTGCTCAAGGCCCTGCAGTGGTTTGCCGGTGACTGAATCGGTTCCTCTCATGCAGGCTATACTCAGCAATTTTGACTAAACGGGCCGCTGGCAGTGGTTTTGCTAGTTTGGTGAACCGGTATTGCCACCAGAGTCGCCTGGGTGGGTATGAGATTTGAGGCTTACGCCATCGGCGGTGATGTCGCCGGAAGTCACTTGCATGTTGCCCTGGATCGATACGCCACCCCCACCCGATCCGGGGCCGGCACTGAGGGGCCCTGCCAGCGTCAATGAGCCTGTGATGGTCACATCACCGGTGATGTTAACTGTGGGGGCGGAAATGTCGGCGGAACTGCCAGCGGTGGCTTTGATGGCGTCGGACACCGTGGCCGTTAGGCTCCCTGCAATTTCTGCGGTCACGTCACCTGATGCTGCGTTGATCGTTATCTCGGTACCGCTGGCCGTGCTGACTGTGTACGTGCCCGCCGTGGCGTTGTACTCGATGAAGGTGCCATCGGGGTAGGTTACCCGATCGGTGCTGCTCTGGCGGTCGTAGTCTTTAGTGGTGCCGTCTTGATAGGCGATGCGGTGCAGGGTTTTCCGGGTTGCCGGGCAGGGAAAGTGGTTGCTGTTTATGCTGCCCAAAACCAGGGCCTGATTCGTTTCGCCGCTCGGTGACAACATGATGACCTGCTCGCCGGGTTCTGGTGCCCACCAGTCCGAATCCGGGCCAGCTCGCTGAGTGCGCCATTTTAACCAGTCGGTCAGTATCCCGCCGGAGCGAACCCTGACTTTGGCCGACTGCTCGTCGAGCTGCTCAATGGTTCCAAGCCGGATCAGGTTGGCCAGGCGCCGTTCGATGTCAGACAGTGTGAAGTTGTTCATTTTCAGCTCCAGATTTTGTGCATTCACTGAATTTGTATTTTCCCAACAGCTTCTGCCGCAGCCCGTATGTGTCTGCGTGTTCAGCGTGAGCCACCCAAGAAGCCACGGTTCTGTTGATCTGTTCCAGCGTGATTTCCCCCTGGGCGTACATGCGCTGAAATCTTTTCATGCTGTGGTGCATTCTGCGGATAGAGCTTTTACGTAAGCGGCGGTGCGTGGGCCAAATGTGGTAGCCGACAAAATCCAGGCCCCGGCCGTGCTTTAGCGAAACGGGAAAAATCTGCGTCTTGGCGTTGGTTTGCAGTCGCAGCTGGGCCCACAGAAAAGCCTGAATTTCGTCCAGGGCCCAGGCCAGATACTCTTTGTCGTGATGAATGATGATGAAATCATCCATATATCTCGCAAAATGACAGGCTTTCAGTACGTGCTTCACAAACTTATCAAGCTCGTGCAAGTAAACGTTTGCCCACAGCTGGCTCGTTAGGTTGCCGATGGGTATACCGCAGCGTAGCGAATCATGAATGCCTACTGTCGAGCCCATGATCTCAAAGCACAGCTCCAGCGTCGGCTCGCACGCAATGTGCTTGTTTAGTAAACGCTGCAGGATCGCGTGATCGATGCTTGCAAAGTACTTGCCTATATCGGCTTTGAGCGCGTAAACCTGGCCGTGCTCGCGCTGCACTTTGCGCAGCATGCCCTGCACCGTATCTGCTGCTCTATGCATGCCCCGGCCTGGGCGGCAAGCGTAACTTTGGTCAATGAACCGGCCTTCCCAGATCGGCTCAATCGTCGATATAAGCGAATGCTGCAGCACTCGGTCACGAAAAGGCAGGCTAGCAACGGTGCGGCGCTTTGGCTCATACACCGGAAACATGTGGTATTTGCCTGTCTCGTAATTCCCCCAAGCCAAATCACGCTGCAACTTGAAAAGATTGCGCTCTAAACTTTGTTCAAAAATCTGCACGGGCTTGCGGTCTCGCTTGCCTCGCCGGGCGCGGCAATAGGACGCATGAAGTACGCCAAAATCTTGTATTGCCGGAAATAAATTCTTGTGGGTTTTCATGTGATCGCCAGTGGCGACGGGCGCGAACGTTCACGGTTTATCGCTACCAGAACGCGCCCATCTATTCAGTGTTTCGGCAAGTGCCGGGGAATAAGCGTCCTTTTAAGAGATGCACTGTCGGCAAGCCCAGTAGGCTGGCCGCTTCTCGCGGTTCTCAAGAGCGGGGCGAAACCCGATGTTCGTGTTCGAGTTCGAGCGCGGGTTGTTCAAGTTGAGCGCGAACACACCAGCGTCGGCCGCGTTGTTCCAGTTGCCGCCACGATACGGGAGCCTTTTTAACGCCTATCCCTTACTGCTCTTTTGCTGCGCAAATCGCTTTTCTTGCAGCTTTTTCTTTTCCTCGCTGTGGATTCGTGCGTTTTCGGCTTTGATCCAGCCGCCGATCATCTTGCCAATTTCATCGTTCAGACCGGCCCAGTGCTCGTATTTGCGGGGCGGCAAAAGCCCCCATTCGTGAGCCTTTCTGACCTTTTGGCGCAACATTTCGTGACACACGTCTGCCTTCTGCATCGTGTCTTTTTTGTGAAACTTTTTATTGCACACTACCACTTGCTCTAAAAGATCCCAGCTGTGATCGCGCAACGCCCGGCCAAAGGCGGGCTTCTCAGATTTCGGGAACTGGCCGGTGGCCAGATGGCAGTACGTGATCATCGCGTCGATTTTAGTGATGATCTGCAGCTCAGAGGGCGCCACCTCCGCTTTTGTAAGCCTTACTGATGAACGAGTCATAAAACCTCAAACTACCTGCTGCGCTATCGCACAGCAGACAGGGCACAAGAAACAGAGTGTCAGAGCACGAAAGCGGGGCGAAACCCGATGCTCGCGTCCGAGAGCGAGCGCGGGCGGTTCAAGCTGAGCGCGAACACACCAGCGTCGGCCGCGTGGAACCAGTTGCCGCCACGAAACGGGAGCCTTTCGCCCGAGGTGCTCAGGTAGAAGTAATCTGACTCCATTGGTGCGCCGGGAGGCATAAGGCCATACCGCTTTAAAAGCGTGAGCGCGGCGGGTGACACCTCATTCGCTTGCATGTCTGAGAATGGCCGGCCGTTACTAAGCGCCAGGGTTCCGTCAGCGCTACCGCTGCTTGCATACTTAACCGCGCCCGCAGTGCCAGGGGCGACAAGGTTACCGGTGGTAGCGTCAACTGCCTGCCAGGGGCCGGAATCGGAAAGATCTGTTGCAATCAGCGCCGCGTCGTTGCCTTCAATGATTTGGATTTCGCCATCTACAATTCGCATGCCCGGCGACCATTCCCATACGTTACCGTTGAGGTTCTGGATACCGAACGGCGTGGGCGGATGATTCCAGGTTGCGGGACCGGAGCCTGCGCGGATGGCTGTTTTTCGTGAGCCTGTGCCGGGATCGCCGTTTTCGTCCACGCCGTATTCGTTGGGTGCATTGTAAGCCTTGCCGTAGTTGTTATTGCCGCGCGGGTAGCGAAAGCGCGCACGGCACTGCAGCGCGATGGCCGCGTATATCGGGTTTGTGCAAGCAAAAAAGCCTGGGCCTGTGACGCGGCAAAGATCCACGGCCTGATCGTGATTAATACTGACTCGAGGCATTAAGCCGGCCTGCGACACCGCTTCGCCGTTAACTTCCGCGGCTTGATGAATGCCCACCAAAATCTCAGATTTCTGCACGCCATTAACGAAAAACGCCGGGTGATTGACGCTCAGCTCGGGCTCAACGTCGGCTTCAAACACGTCGCGCCGAAAGCGGTAAAAGTAGGAAGGCTGGCCCTTTGCAGTGTAGCGCACGGTCATTTCGCCGCCGCTCATGGCCTCCACCTGATTGCGAAGGTCGCCTTTTATATCGAGTGTAATGCTCATGCTTCGGGCTCCTGTTCTTCTTCAGCGGGCTTGGGCGCAACCGCAGCGATGTACGCGGAGTAGATAAACACCATTAACTCAGCTTGGGTGATGATTGCGCCGGTGAATTCGCCGGTCTCAGGGTTGATGAGCGGGATTTCTGCAATCGGGTCAAAGTCCGTCGGCACATGGCCGATAGGCATTTTTGAGACAACGCCCGCCTGGTCGGCAAACACCAGCTCCTGGTGGTATTCGACAGCGGGCACCCTGTCTAGCTTGTTGTCGATGACAATCTGGTAGCAGCGAGTGTAGCTTTCGCCGGCAAGGGGTTGTTGATTCAGTTTGTAGCTCATAGCGACTCCGTGACAGTGCCGTAGACCGTAAGGCCGGATGATGTAAGGCGGGCGATTTCAGAGCCGCCGATAGCGACTGAGAGCGTGTTTTGCGCAGACGAATAGATGCCCACAGAGCCTATCTTTAGTGCCGGATCGGCGAGGTTGCCCCCGGTTAATGCGATCTGTCCGCCGTTGATCTGCTTTGCGAGCTGGCCGATGGTGGCCAGTGCGTGAAGCACAGCGGGCGGCGGCACAACGCTTTGCTCGACAGTTTCGATAGCGCGGTAGGTTTGCCCAACCGCCGAGTGCAGCGTACCGATGGCTCCCACAACTTCGTCAAAGTGCAGGGGTGTTGATTGCGCCCAGCCCTTGGCTGAATCTGTGCCTGGGCCGCCGGGCTCTGTGCCTTCTGCCCAAGCCTCAGACTGACCGGCGCTCTGCTGTGAGCTGGTCGCAGCCCCCTGCGCGGCTTGACGGTCAGACTCTGCGGAGGCGGCTGATTGAGAGGCGTTATCGGCTGACTGGCTAGCGGCAGCTTCGAGGTTCGTTGTTTGTATCAGATTCTGGGCCGTAGATACCTTGTCCGAAGAGGTTTGCTGGGCATCTGCAGCGGTTGCCTGTTGATCCTCACCTGTGGCCACCCTGTCGGCACCGGTTTGCTGGGCATCAGCATTGGTCGCCACAACATCATTCGCCGTAGCTATAACGTCAGCAGCCGTTGCTTGTGCATCCAGCCCAGCCTGCGCACGATCCAGCCCAGTCTGCACTCTGTCCGCGGTGGTGGCCAAGGCATCCTCAGCGGCTCTGGCAGCGGCATCTTGGGCGCTGGACTCCAGACCCACCACTTGCAGCCGGGACAGCTCTACAACACCACCTGTGTTAGCCACTTCTTCGGCGGCAGCTTCCACCTGTGCGCGCGCACTCTCGACCGCTTCGGCCTTTTGCTCAACCGTCTGTCTGTCTTGAGTAGTGGCTGTGCGGTCTTGGTTAGTGGCCACCCTGTCAGCGGCAGTCGCTTGCTGATCTAATACGGCAGCAGTAGCTGCACTTTGTGCGCTCAGACGATGACCTGATGCCGAGTCTCTTGCGTGCTCAGACGCATCGCGCGCGGCTTGCGAGTCATCACGCGCCAATTCAGACTGCTGTCGAGCCAAGGCTGCAGCAGAAAGAACGGACTGGCCCAGCGCATAATCGCCAGGGGTTTCGATTACCTTAACGGTAGATGCCGCAATGGTTTCGACGGTCATCGTGTCACCTCTTTGCTGAGAGCAATTTCGCCGTAGATCAGGCGTTGAACCTGACCACTCGACCAGTGGATCTCCAGATCGTAATAAGCTGCCCGGTTGAAGTTTAGGGCTGAGGTTTGGCCAGCGGAAAGCGCTATCCCGAAAATACCCTGGGGTGCGTCATAAATGACGATCTGACCGTTTTCGACGCTCATGTCCAGAAAAACCACTCCGGCTTGCACCGCAGGGCGGGCCTGAGCTTTTATTGTCGCGCCAGTTAAATCGACAGGCTGGCCGTCGCTTTTCCATGCCCAGCGCTTGTCGTAAGTGCTGCCCTGGTAAATGAGTAGATTATCCTGCGCAGGCTTTATCATGATTCGTGCCTCGAAATTTTCTGATAATCATCAATGTGATCCGGCCCGATTTCTGGCGCCCAGGCGGCATACACTTCGGTCACTTCAATTCCGGTACCGGACCACTCGCTCACGCCCAGGTGGATCTGTTGCTCCCACTCAATGGTCCAGACTTCGTACTGGTTAAGCTGATCGGGATTTGTTCCGCTGCCGGACATTTCATCGGGTGACGCGGCTACAAACTGGGCCGGCCCAACCGGTAAGCCCCAGCGCTGGTTTCGGATAAAAACAGCGAATGCGCCGGCAAGCTTTCGGATCGCGCGCTTTGCGCTGGGCTGGCGAAACCCGATGATCAAGTGCGCCTCGAATCGGGCGGCAACTTGTAATTGTTCGGTGCCCGGGTCGCTGTCGCCGGCATCGAGCTGGGTCAGCTCTACGAAACAAGCTGGAGCGCTGAACTTAAGTCGGCTTTGGCTGTAGTCCTCCACCGTTTGTAAGTCCGGGAACTGCGCAGAGATTTTGGCCAGAATGGATTGGTGCAGCTGGTCCAGGTCTATTTCCGTTTCTGCGTTCGCCATTCCAGCTCCCGTTCAAATGTTTTTAGAAATTGCGCGTCGAACTCTTGGCCGCCAAGCATTTGATCCTCAATCCAGATATCGGCCTTGTCTTGAATCTCCACCACCTGCTTTTCAATCGGCAGCCGACCCCGACCTTTTCGCTTAAACACTTTTTTGGCGCCGCCGCGGCCTTGAGCGATAAACGCACCGGTCGCTCGGCGGCGGCCAGCACTTACGCCTGCGAGTGTTTGGCGGGGCGTTAGGTCCATGAAGTCGATAGGGTCAAGGCCATACCAAACCGTGATTTCCGTTTGATCGCCTTTGGATTTAATGCGAAACGATTTCAATCTCTTACGGATCGCCTTTTGCTTGACGTCCAATTCTTTCGAGAGGCCTCGAGCTGACTTGGTGCGCATCCACCGCGCCATCTTTCCGAGCGTGCTGCGCAGTGCCTGGCGAACATCCGCGTCGGTTGCCTGCAAGTCAGCCTGCAGCTGGGTTAGCCGGTCAGCGTGGATGTCGAGATTGATAAAGCTCATTATCGAGCTGCCAACGATAGGGTTGCCATGCCGGTACCATCTGGTTGGGCACTGGTTAGCACATCGTAATCACGCGGGCCGATAGTCAGGATGTCGCCGCGGTGTGCGAGCTTTAGCTCAGAGAGTTTGCCCAGTACCCTGGGGTTGGTGGTGTCCATCTCGTACTCGCCAAGCTGGGCGTTCAGGTAGGGGTCGTCGAAAATTACGCTCACCGATACAGATCCGCCAGCCTGAAACGACAAAACCCCAGATACAGCAAATTCGGCTGTATCCAGAAAGTCGTCCAGATTTTCCCAGTCAAGCGACTGCATTAATGAGCCTCTGCTTTCTCAATCGCTGCAACTAGCTGGGCTTTTTTCATGCTGTCTGCGCCGTCGATGTCGTATTCGGCGGCTAATGTTTTAAGCTCAGCAACGTTGAGTTCAGACAGATCTGAATCTGCTCGCTCGTCAGAGTCAACCTGTACGGCTTTGCCTCGGCGAATCAGGCTTTTGGCTTCTTGCTCTGGCACGCCAGGGACAATGCCGCCTGGCGTAATGATTTTACCGCCAGCAACAAACGAGCTGGTGCACTTAAGGGTTAGGGCTTTTTTGACCATGATTATGCTCACGTAACTGGGGCCGCTTGCGCAGCCCCTATCAGGTTTTTGGGTTAAGCGGAGCGGCCTAAGCAGAAGCTTTCAACATTGCGCAGAACCATGTCTACATCCTGCATGGCTACGATGCGTAAGCGGCCCTTGGCGCTGTGGGTGTACGGATCAGCGGTCAGTTCCAGTCCGCCCCACATGCCAATGATGGCATCTGCGAAGTTACCGAAGATCAGGTCACCGGTTTGAATCTGGTTGGTCACTTCGGTGTTGTATCCGTTCACGCTGTTGCCCGGCTCCCATATGGGCTGGCCGTTGGTGCCCAAAAACTTCTCAGTAGTCTTCATGGTTCCGCGTAGGGCAGATGCCATAACGTAAGCCATGGAAGAAACGTCCGCGTTAGCAGCTGAAATCTCGGACTCCATCTTGACCACTTCGGCGTAGGTGGGAGCGCCAGCTGCTGCAAACGTCACCGCGTTGATGCCGGAGGTGTTCGCAATGCCTGTTGGCTGGTCGCTTGCGCCGGTGCCGTAGAAGAACGCTTTGTCGATGGTCAGCGCCAGTGCTGTTGCCAGGTCAGAGCGCACCAGGGCTTCAACGTCCATAGATGACTGCATTAACATGCGCCGGGTGATTTCTGACAACGCTGCAACCGTCTTAGGGCGCAGGCCGATCTGGCCAAGCTCCAGAGTGTCTTCCGGTGCGTCAGCGTCTTCACCGATCCAGTAGCCGCCAGCCCCGGAGTTTTGTTTTGGCAGATCAAAATTGCCAACCAATCCACCCATGGACGTGCCCAAGCGCATAGCAACCGCGCGGTTGCGCAGCAACTCGATAAACGAGCTGGTCATCAGCGTGGTATCCACAACGTTTCCGCCGGTGTCGCCTGCCGCAGTACCGGTTGTGCTGGTGTTCAGGGCGCGGCGTAGAACGTCGGGGGGAACAACCAAACCTTCAACGTCACGCTCCATGTTGTCAGCAGCGGTTCTTGAGGCTTCCATTTCGAACGCCGCCGCTTCTTGGGCGCGGCGATCGGTTGGGTTGGCGATCGCGCGAATGGCACGCAAAAAGCTGTACTGGCGCACTTCGCCGTCTGACATGCCAATGCTGCCGAGCTCGCGGGTGCCGCTGGCATTGTCTGCCAGTGTGTTGGCACGATCGCCATGCATTGCGTCCAGCAGTGCGCGCTGGAAGTCTTCAGGCTTTTTGCCTTCGCCTGCAAACGTGGATGCCAGATCAGGGTTTCCATATTGGCGACCCATATCCATAATCGCTTTTACGCGGGCCTGCTCCGCTTGCACGCCAGCATTACGGGCTTCAGCGTGGGCTGCACCGGCACGCTCAATAATTTCAAGGACTTCAACGATCTTGTCGTTTTCGTCTACTTTGGCGCGAACAAGGTTGCCTTTTTCGTCGCGAAGAATTTTTTCGTTCATTTGAGCGCTCCTGATAGTTGGGCTCGTAATTGAATTAATATCTGGATTATCACCGCCAGCCACGTCACGCACCGCTGGCAGTGGTTCCTTTGAGCGACCCACGCCCACAGAAACATCCGCCGGAACAGACACAATGCTGATCTCGTGAGGCTCCCAGTCAGTAACGCGAGCCATGTCTGCAAGCCCGGGGCGCTCCTCAAATTCAACCTTATGAATTGCGTAGCCCACCGATACGTGGCGCCGAATGTTGTCAATAACATCCTGAAACACTTCGGACGCCCGAGCCCCGCGGCCAAAGCGCACCACAGCCCGGCCTTTCCGGTCTGCACCTAATGTGACGGACTCAACAACGCCTACCTGGTCATCCCAGTCGTGGTTGACTAGCAGAGCGGCTCCACCTTCCAGGCGTGCGGTTCGCATCGCGCCTGGTTTATGATCTAGCACTTCAATTCCGAACCAACGCTCCACTTCGGTTTCGCTGGAAAACGCTAGCTCAACAGTGCGCTTTTCTTCGTCCAGCGCCCGCGCTTCGTGCATGACGAGATCGCGGTGCATGTTTTCCGTTTTCAGCTTTCGCGTTTGCTCGTCGGTGATGGCTCGGGTTTGAAGAGACCCTTCAACTGCTCGGACCTTATCGGTGGCCTGAGCTTCAGGGCGCGGATTTTGCCTTACCGGAGTCAGCTGCCGGTCCTGAGGTTTTTTAATCATTGCTCGGCTCCTGGGTCGGCGCGTTGCCGCCCGTGGGTGTTTGTATTGGGCTACCAAGGGTGGCATCCACAATGGCTTCGGGAATGCCGGCAGCAATCATGGCCTGGCGATCTGCCGCCCACTGGCGCCACACCGAGCGAGGATCGCCGCCGCGCTCAAGGATAATTTGCGACGGGCTTTTGAATTTGTTGGCCACGTCACGCGCAGCGGTTTTTGAGTCTTTGTCGGGGTCCACCCAGTCCCACCTGCGAGCCTGCCAAGAGTGTTCGCGGTATTTTTCGATTTGCTCTGGGCGAAGCTTTGCGCCTGTACGGGTGCCCACTGGTATGCCTTTGAGCAAGGCGCGGGGCAGCCAAGCTTCGTAGATTCGGTCAAGCAGTGTTTCAATCAGCCACTCCTGGAGCTCCTTCCATCCGTCGCGCTCAGTCAAGGAGCCCTCGCGCAAGCTGCTAAAGTTAACTCCCTCGAGGTCGTTGGCCAGCTTGTTGTATTGCACGCCTAGCCCAGTAGCCATGCCGCGAATCATTTGCTTCGAAAATGGTCCGGTTTCGCCGCTTGGAAACTGCGGGCTTCGCTCTTTGAATCGCAGGCCCGGGGGCAGCTCGTCATAGCTCCCGGGGCTGGCGTCCATATACATTGGGCTGCGGTCGGCGTCATCGTCATCGGGCGGGCCAAAACCTTCGTCCCACTCAAAAAAACCGCCTTTAGCCGCGGAGGCGCGGGCATTCACCAGCGCTGCCTGCTCAAATCCGTTCAGGTTGTGCATGCGCATGACGGCGGTGACCATCCAAGGAAGGCCTCGGCGCTGCCCAACTAGGTCTTCGATGTAGCCGTGCACTATTTCTTCAGCCGGCAGGCTCACGTAATAGCGCCCGCCGTAGTTGTAATCAGATTCAGACTCGTCAGTGGTCGTAAATAAAAACCGAATGGGCCGGCCCCAGCGGTTATAGCGAATGCCATGCCGGATAAATTCGCCGTTGGTCAGCTTGTCGACGTTGAAGTCTACCGGGCACCGTTGTGAGTCGAGCGGCTGCAGGCCCAGAGCCCAATCGTTAATGCTGGCATCGAAAACCAGCCTTATCATGTACTCGCCGTTTGTCGCGGCATCTTCCACTGAGCGGCTTAAAATCTGGCGCAAAGACCGCTTACCGCTGACGTCACAAACACCGCGAGCGGCCCACCGTCGGAAGTCGGCCTCAATTGCGTCATTGGCTGATTCGTCCAGACGGCCATCCGAGTCGCGAGACATGGCCTGCAGGTTAATTCCCTGATGCCCCACAATGTTCTGGCGGCAAAGGCGCAAAAAACCACGGGCGTAGTCGTTGGTTAGTGCCAGGTGGCGGGCGCGAGCAACCAGTGGTCTTTGGTTTTTCGTTACAAAGTCGTCAGCAGGAACCGGCACTGTGGGTAAGTCACCGGTTAGGCGGTCAGATCTGGCTTGCTCCAACAAAGACCGGCGAAGCATCTGTGGCATGCGGTGGCTGCGGACCTTGGGCTTGGCGCTGCCTTCTGTTTTCGGCTCGCGCTTTTTGAAAAAATTAAACGCCATGTCCGAACCTCACCAGGATGGTTCGCCCGAGCGTGTCTTTGCCGCGCCGGCGGGCCTTGAGTTGTGCCACTTCGTGGCGGTACAGGTCGCGCAGCTTCAGAAGCTGGCTGATGGGGGTGCGGCGCAGTTCACGGTTGTTTATGCGATAGCTGTCCTGGTCGCGAGTTGCACGACCCTCGATAACAGCTTCAATAGACTGCAATACTTTCTCGGCATGGGCGCGACCATCAAAGCTGGCGTCTGCCTGGGCCAGGTCAGGGCGCACTTCAAGCGATCCGGATTCGATTTCGTGGGTGTCTGTGCCGTCGGTCACGCGCAAGCTGTAAAAGTAATTGCCGGGTAACCAGCTACTGGTATTGGCTGCTGAATCACTAATGATGTGCAACTTATCTTCGGTCAGGCCCTCAAGGTCAATGTGGCCCGCCCCGCGCAGCAGCAGTAGGCTAGACCATTGCGGGCCCGGGTAGTTCGCCAGACCAAAGGCCAGGCTTAACGTAAGCCCGGCGGTGATCTTGTTGGGGATTAGCGCCATGCGTCACCAGTTATTGACCCAGCTTGTACGGGGCCTTGAAGTTATGGCCCTAGTTTTGCGCTTGGGCGCTGGTGTCTCCGCTGGCAGTGGTTCCTTGAGCTTTACCGCTTTGCTGGGTGTAGTGGGGGTTTCGTCAGTGTCTTCGGCGTCGCGCAGCAAGCGTTCCAGGTGACGCTTTAGGTGAGGGCTGGCAATTTTTAGCGCTGCGTAGGCATACACTCGGCAGTCCAGCGCCTCGTTTCGCGGGCGGGTCTGGTGCCACTCGCGCTTTGCCACGCCTTTTATGTACTTGGTGACCAGTTTTTCGGCCGTGATCTGATGAAACCATTCGGCTTCGCGGTCTGTGGGTATGTGGCTGAAGCCAGGGCCGGGCTCGGTAACCGCCAGCCGGCGCATAACGGTGAGCTTGCCCTCGTCTACGCCCACGGAAAACAGATCCACTTTGCGCTGAGCCTTGCCTGTTTTTTTGCGTGAGGGGGATGTAACAACAGGGCGATCCCAACCACCGACGCCTTTGATCGCATACAGGCGGCGGCCAGTTTTTTGACGGACGTATTCGTAAGCTCTCTGCGTATAACCGGTGCTGCCGCCGGTGTCGAGGCACGCCGACAGAATGCCCAGGTGAGCACCAGACTCATGGCGCCATGTTGTGGCGAGATAGTCGTCTAGATCCTGCCAAACCTCATCACGCAACGGATCGCCCCATAGCACGGTGAAATCCACGGACCAGCTTTCTTCGCCTATGCCCCATGCGACCGTTTCCACTTCCAGGCGATCCTGCTGCATGTCTATGCCAGACGTTAGTACAGCGCCGCCGGCGGGCACTGGAGCGCGAAACTCTTCGGCGCGCTGCATGAGCACGTGAGAATCTGCCTGTTCGCCTTGCTCTTCCCACGTTTCCGCCAGCGATACGTTAACGAAAGATTGCAAATCGTTGGCGGCCTTCTTGTCCAGAAAGGATTGAACAACGTCTCGGAGCCGGCGGAAGCAAGAATACAGTTCGTTAAGGTGATAGCTGGCGTGGCCACGGAATGGCTTTTTGGCTTTCCACCCGGCCCCAATGCTTTCGGCGATACGGATGGCCGCGATACGTTCGCCGTCATTCCAGAGCACGCCGCAGTCTTCGCAAATATAGCGGGCGGTTTCTGGCAGGTGCTCGCCGGTTTCGTCTTTATCCCAGGTCACTCTGTCCCACTGCAGTCTCTGATGGTGATCGCAGTGGGGGCAGGCAACGTGAAAATGTCTCTGGTCGCCTTGGTTGAAGGCTACCTCAATGCGTGAGTCGTCTTTAATAGTGGGTGTTGATATCTCCATCAGCAGGCGCTGGTCGCCGAATGTAGCCGCCCGCTGCCAGATCAGCTGCACCTCGTCGCCTTCCGGGGTGCCGCCGTACCCGTCAATTTCATCCGCAATGATTAAGGGCGCCGACCGGCCGCGCATGGTCTTTGTCGATCCAGCCCAAGCGAACATCATGAACCCGCCCGGGTAACTCTTCATCCGTTGGTTATTGACGCCTTCATGGCTGCGGGGCTTGGCAATCAGTTCTTGCAGCAACGGGTTGGCGTCAACCATAGGGTTAAATTTCGTTTCCAGCCACGTGGTCAGATCGCCTTGCGAGGGCTGCATCATCATTTGGCTTTTCGGCTCATGCGCGATGTAGTAGCCCTGCAGGCAAAGAGCGGCCAGGGTCTTGCCAACCTGGGCACCCCACATCAACGAGATGCGATGGCAGCCCGGGTGCACGGCCATGTCCATTGGCTCGCGCTGATAGGGTGCGTTGTCAAATCGGATGGGCCCGGGTATTGCGTTGCCCGCTGGAATGCGCACGTTTTGTTCTGACCACTCGGATGGCTTGAGAGGGGCAGGCGGAACCAAGTGGCGTGCGGCCCGCTTTAAGGCGCGGATTACGCCGGGGGCGTTACTGAACTGTTGGGCTGTGTCAGGCCGCATCCATCTGCTCGTCTTCCTGCTCCAGATCTACTTCTGAATCGGCCGCAGACTCCAGCGCCTGGATCAACTCGGCAGCTAGCACGGACTTGAACCTGCTCTCGTCAGTTTCGCCAATGAGCTGGGTTACCACACGGCCTGGCACGTTCATGATGTTGGCGCGGATGGTAGCGTTCTCAATAGCCCGGGCGCGCTCGAACTCACCGATGGGTGCAACCTGTTTCCTGTCGCGAGCGAGATCTAGCTCAGCCTGGGCAGCTTCGGCCGCTAGCTTGCGGAGCTTCAGCTCTGTCTCATCGAGCGGGACATTGCCGGTAGCCTCAAGCTGCGCTTGCTCACGCTGCCATTCAGACACGTCACGAGTGTTGAATTTCCACGGTTTACCCTGGCGGCCTTTTTCTTCATAGGGACAACCGTTGCGCAGCCAGCTGGTAATGGTGTTTAGCGACACGCCGAAGATTTCCGCCAGCTCTTCGCGATTTACATGCCTGCCTTTTCCCTTGTAAGCCATTGCTCAATACACCTATGACAACAATCAACCCGGTTTCGAGGGCCTCGCTCATATCAAATCCCGCGAGTCCGAATACCCGCAGGGCACCCCCTGCCGGGGAGTACCTAAAAAAATCCGAGAGGTATTCGGTGACATGCTACTTGCGTGGCCCATGAAGGATGGCAGCGATCTTCTCGGCGCCACGGCTGACGAAGTAGAAGCCGAACGCAGCCATCAGCATCTGCTTAAGCATCTCAACATACGCTGCATCCACCTGCTGCTCATACAGGCTGAAGCCTGCGAACAGCGTCCATGCACCCATCAGATATACCAGCACAAGGGGGCGTATGTTCTGTGCCAGCCAGCTATTGGATGCCATGTCTGTCTTCAAACGCTCAGTAAGCTGCGCCTCCATGCTGGCCTGGAAGTCCATGGCCTGGGCGCGGGCTGACCTCTCAAGCTCAGCAAGGCGTGCCTGCGCCTGTGCGCGCTGTTCTGGGGTCATGTCTGGGGGGAAGTAGCTGGTAATCAGATCCTTGCCAGCACTGATAAGGTCGCCAATTACAGGCATCATGGCCAATCTCCTAATCGATATGTTTGTGTTGTTGACGCGCCCACCAGGCGGGTATGTCCATGTTGGGGCAGCTCTTGCGTGAGTCTAGATCTCGATGGCCAACCACCTTGGCGCCCGGGTACTCCAGCAGCTTGACCAGCAGCCAGCCCTCAAGAGTGCGCAACTGATCGGGGTCGGGCGCCACGCTGGTGATAATGCAGATGCCCAGGCTGTCGGAGTTATCCCCCTCGCCGTCCTGGTCGAAATCGCGCACGTGAGCGCCCTGCCAGTAATCGGGGCGGCCTTGCTGTAGTCTCGCGGCGCCGGTAATCACGGCGTTATAACCGATGCCTGACCAGCCGCGCTGAACGTGCCATGCGTGTATGTCTTCGGCTGTGTCGCCCCTGTCTTTTGGGCTGTCGCTGACGTGGACAACCAAGTACTTGATCTCGCGCATGGCGGTCAGAGCCTCTCTTTTTCGATTGATTTGATCCGAGATTCAATCATCTGCTGCCTCAACAGCCAGTTTTCTCGCTGCGCAAAGGCTTCGCTTTTGGTCTGATAGCGGTCGAAGCGCTCATCCATAGACGCAATGGACGCCTCAAGCGTCGAAAGACGGTTGACAACAACGCCCATGGTGCTGCTCAGGTCGGCAACTGAGGCACCCACCCAGATAATTGCCGCCAAGATCAGGCCCGCTATGACTGTCTGGCCGTGGCGCTCCCACGACCTAAAGCCGTTGCGGTCGTTGTTTGCGTTCGGTGGCATGGCCAATACTCTTGTAAGTGATGTGCCAAGCATCATGCGGCTTGGCGGCTTGTGACATCACTGGCAAGGGTTCAGAGTGCAAGGGTGATCTGGGGATTGATTTCGCGAGGCGTGCCGCGGCGCTTTACTGGCCCAATATCCGTGTTTACATTAATGCGCAGTATGTAACCCAAGGTAAGAGGGCTGATCTTTACCGAATGAGCGATAACCTCGATATCCGCACCGCTGTCGTGCATCTCACGGGCACCGACGACTGCAGCGGCCCACTTTTCTGAAATATTAAGCTTCACCGCGATTTCAGCTGGCGTAAAAGCCAAATCGTAATAGTCAACAATCCGCCTATCGTTAAGGATTGCCCGCTCCTGGTAGCGGGAAATAGCAGGCTGTAACGTGCGGCCGCCGTGCTCTTCACACATTGCAAAGGCATCATCCCACCCCAGCATTGTTACAAGCTGGTGCTTTGGTGTCAGGTTCTTAGGTTTTGGCACGTAAATGTTGCGCCTACGATCGCGGCTTCCACAAGGCTCTAATGCGCGCACAAATCGAAGCGCCTTAAAATAGCCAATCACGTCTGCAATTTCCTGTACGCTTTTTGGTAACCGCATCGGTGTGGCCTCTGGAAAATCAGTCGGTTTTAACTTCCAGCTCTACTTTGCCCTGAACCTCAAGTAACCGCTCATACCGAGCCTGCGACTGATATGTGATTTTTATGTGCGCTGGAAGCTCATGCCATGGGGTTATACCGATTCCCTCAGCTGCAGTGCGTAGCTTATCCAGCGACTGCACCTTGCCGCCCTTAGCTTTGAACGCTGCAATGTCACGCTCTATCTTTTCCCGCCGTTCCTGAATCTTTTTTGGTGCCTGCTTTTCAATCTGCACAATCAATCTCCGTGGTATCGCTGACCGCCTGGGCCATAGCCCCGGCCGTTGTCCTGTTTGGCCTGCTCTATCAGCTGGCGGCGCAGTTCGTTGTTCTCTTCACGCTGGCGGTTCAGACGCAAACGCAACTGGATCACCATGTTTTCGGGGGCCAGGGCCTCGCCTGTTTCGTTGTCGACCAGGCCCGTGGCGTTGCAATCGTGGCAGGGCATCTGGTGGAACAGTCCCTGAATCATCCCGCTGGCCTTGCAGATCAGGCAGGATTTTAGCGGCCGGATCTGCTGGCGGAAGCTGGGCCCGGCTTTCTTCACGCCGGCGCGCCTTCGGTAAGGAAGCCCATGCAGTACAGCTCAATGCGTATCCGGTCTGTTGAATAGCCATACCGGCGCTGCAGTGACGTGAATGTCCGCAGTTTGTATTCCCGCTCAAGCTTGTTGCGATCGATGATGAGCTGGCGGATATAGCCCTGATCCTCTTCTGGCAGATAGTTCGGGATCCTATTCCACGCTTTAAGAACCGTTTCTTTTGAGCACTCGAACTTGGCGCCAATCCTTTCGTTGTTTAGGTTCCGGAACTGATCCAGCAGGCCCTGGCCATCGATGTACTCCTGAGCGACCTGTCGAATACTTGGGCGGTGGCTCATGCGGACACCTCACTGACCAGGGCGGTCTTCAATGAAACAGGCGCCACCACGAAGCACGGCAACAGCGGTTTGGCTTGCGATTCGACCAACAACGCGGCGCTGTGCTGTTCGCCAAGCTGGCTCGGGCAGACCGGGCTGGAACACCTGATGTGCTGCTGAAACTTTCTGCTCACTGAGCAAGGCGAGCATTTGCGGGATTTCGGGCCATTTGTATTCGGGGTCACCGGCAGACAGGCGATGTTTGAGGCGGCTGAATATGCAGTCAATCTGCTCAAGCGAGAGCTGGCTGATGGTGCCGGCCCACTCACGGCGCATAACCTTGAGCTGCGCAGTGGACTTGCCCCACAGTGTTCTGGCTCGGCTGTCGCCGTAAATCGTAACGATGCGGGCAAAGAAAACGTTGGTTTTGTCGATCTGTTCGCGAGTGAGGTTGGGCGCATTAGAAGTGCTCCCTGGCGTAGTCAAGGTCGGTGAGCTGCCGTGTGAGCTCGCTGTCAGCCTGTCCACCACTTGTCCAATTTGCTGCATTGCCGTCACCGTTACGTTGTCCGTTGCTGTATGCCATGGGGACTGGAGCGCCCAACTGGCCCAGGTAGTTATTAAACTTCTCTGCGTTGAACAGGGTGGCTGGCCGCAGGTACTGTTCGCGGTTCTGATCCCCCAGCCACTCTGCGCACTTGCGGTCGATCACCGCTTTGAAATCCGCCAGCGTGGCGCCTTCCTTCGCCCTGGCGCGGATTAGCTTTGTGCTGGTGGGTACCGGCTTGAAGTTGCGGCGCGCTTTGAGGTTCAGATACTCGATTGCTTCAGCCGCAATGTCGGGTTGCCCGACAGAGTCTTTAGGATCTCTGGTAAATTGATTACTGGTACACTGATTTGTCGGAGATTTATCCGAGGTCTGTCGGATATTTTTCCGAGGTTGATCGGATATTTCTCCGACCTTGCTCGGATATTTTTCCGAGGTAGCGGATGCCTCTTTGCGGGGATTAGAAGCTGCTTTCTCTTCCTTCATATTCCAGCGCTTACCCTTGTCGGTAATCCTCACCAGCGTGATTTTTGATGTGCTGGAAAGCTCCACAACGCCCTTATCCTGAAGCTGGCGCAGCAGCCTATACGCGGTGTCTGGCTTGTCTGTAAGAATGGGTAGCTCGTCGACAATCTTCTGCTTGCTGATCGCATAGAAAATGTCGCCGTTTTTGCTGACATGGCCAGCCCAAGTCGGCAGCTGGTGAACAAATGAAAACAGAATGGCTTGCTGGGTGTTTAGCTCCCACTCCAGCGCCGCCTGCTGATCGACTAACAGTGTGAACTGCACGCGCTCACCCCCTTTTTTGAATTGCAGGAGCGGCACAGGGTCTGCAAGTTGTCTAAATTGGTCGGGCCATCATTGGCTTCTGCAACAATGTGATCCGCGCACAGGTCAAGGTGGGTACCGCAGTGCTTGCAGCGATAAAGGTCACGCTCAAACACTTTGGTTCTCATCACCTGAGAAATTACTTTCTTTCTTAGCTGCCGAGCCTGCGGCTCTTCGGTCAGGCTGAACACGTCCTGAATGACCGTTAGCATGTAGCCGCCTTCACCGTCACCCCAGCGGGCAATTGGGGACAGCTCATCTTTATGTTGCTCCAGGAGCTCACGGAGCAATACGGTGGCGTCGCGCTCTGCCGCAATGTATTGATCGTCCTGGCTCATGAAGCCACCTGCAAATCAAACAGGACGTTGCTGTAACGGCCATCCCAGTCTAAACGCATGTCCAAACGGCCTTTCTCGTACTCGGCATAGAGCCACTTGGCGCCCTTTTGAGTGAGTACAACCTTCTCGCAAAGCCTGCCGTCCTCGTTATAACCCCAGCGCTCAGCAAATAGGATGCCCCGATAGGCTGCAGCACTGCGGTAACCGCCAGTTGGGGCTTTCAATAAGCGCTTACGCTCAACAAGTAGAGGCTGAACGCGCTTGAGGTTGACGCCATTAAGCATTCGGCAGAACGCGTAAGGTGTCAGGCCTTGCTTGAGATTGGCGGCTAGGTCGTTGCAGACGGAGTTCAGGCGGAGGGTTTCAGACTCCAGATGCTCAATCTTGCCGTTTAGGTCTTCAATGACCACTCGCGCTACTGGGGATATGTGCTTTAGCAGAGAGTCAGGCTTAGGCGACTGTTGCAGCACTTCGAGCTCTGTCCAGCGATCGACAAGTCGGGCTGTGAACTCAGGTGAGAGCTGGGCAACAACCACGTAGCTGTCGCGCTTGCCAATTTGGTAGACAGAAACGCCCTGGCCCAAGTGGTTTTTAACTTCCCCCAATGGGGGGAGTTGAATTATTCCGCGTGTAGCCAATCTCTCAATGGACTGCTTCACTTTGTCATGCCTGGAATTGACGACCTCAGAGATCTCCAAGCTACTCATCGTTAAACTTCCACCAGCTGGCGGAGATGGGATTAAGCTGTTCATGCCTCACCTCGCCGCGCGCTGGCCCACCCGTTCATTGCAGTGACATTTTTAAACGCATCGAATCGGCCTGCCTGCTTGTAAGCCTCGTGGTAATGAGTGGCAATCTTCTCCATACCCATATTGGATAGGCTCGCATGTAAAATTGTTAGCTGCTGAGAGATGGCCTCGTCCTGAATCGGATACAAAACGAATAGCGGCAGAACGGATTTGAGGAAAGAGGTCGCCTCAACTGCATTTTTAACGCAATTGGCAAAGTCAGCATCTGAAGGCAGTGCTGAGTCATGTGATTCCAAGAAAGGCGCTGCCATGCCGTTGGCTACCGCTATCATCGAAAACGCGTGATAGCTTGCCTCTCGGCCTGTAACCGTTCCAGCTTCAAGCCCCTCGCTGATAGCGCGGGCTTTACGTTCTAGTATTGAGTGAGTCATAATCAGTTCCTAGTTGATTGATTACCCGCCTGGTGTTTGCAGCACTGAAAGGCGGGTTTTTTCGTTTTAGGCTTCCGCCAGCTCTTTGATCGTCACTCGCACAAACCCGCCAGCGAATACTTCTCTGCGTGATATGGACAGGCGGTCTATCTGGCTATCGTCCAGCCAAACGCCGGCGTGGGTCAGACTGTCCTGTACTGCTTTGATAAGGTTGTCTAAATCACGCTGACGGCGATCAGGTGGGAATGCCTGAATGTCCAGAACAACGCGGCCTGTAAGCGCAACCGGCATCGAGCGCAGCAGCTCCAGAACCTTTGCCCGAACCTCTGATCGATAGAGCCGCCCTGGCTTGCTGATGAGCACCCTGGGCCGGCCATTCACAACCGTGCTGCGCCAGTAGTGGTTCACCGATGGCGGGAAGGGCAGTTCTATCATTTTGAGTTCTGGCATTGCCTACTCCGCTTGCGCATTTCGAAAACTGTACGAGCGTGACGTGTCACGTTTTCCTTATGTTCTGCTGGGCATTCCGCCAGCCTTGCCTTCCGTTCGTCCCGATCTGCACCGGCTGTGACGTATGCATTCCATTCGCCAAGTGATCTCAAACCGCCTCCGAATGCCCCGGCGTACCTGTGTGAGCGCAGCGGCCGGGGAGTTGATGCCGCCCGGGAAACTCCCAGCCCTTAACATCTGGAAGGACTCACGCGGGACTAACCCGGCTCATGCTTCCGGCCTGCATGGGAGCCCTTCCAGATATCGACTCGTTTCGTGAGTCACTCGGCACATCACCAGGGTGAGCAAGGAGTCCGCGATACTCTGCGGGGGTGGCTCTTTGGCTGTGCTGCTGCGGTTATTCACATTGGGCTCCTACACCCTCTGCTCTATGACACCCACCACCAGCTGGGGGCTTGCCGATTCATGCCGCGGGCAAGGCGCGGTGCACTCCACAACTGAAAATCTAATAAGTGCCTGTCAGGGCGTTTTGAGTGACTTAAAAGCTTTGACCACCCCAGGCTTGCGTGTCGCCTTTAACCGGCCCCGAATGTTCTCCAGGGCCAGCTGCTTTAGCGCGTCTTCTTCGGTGATCCCTTCCGCTTGCGCATAATTTTTTATCTGGTGATTTTCTCGCTGCGATAACGAGATTTCTTGGTCAGGCATAATTGCCCCGGTTACTTGTAAGTGAGTGTCTACCCTGTCGCCCGGGCGCTATTATTTTCGGTAATGATTTCTTCTAGCCGCTCCATGGCGAGCATTCGTATCCACGCGCTAGGTTGTTGTCCTGCGGCTCTTGCTGTGACTTCAAGCAATTCCTGCTCGTCGTCATTCAAAGACACTTTGTAGGGGTGCTTTTTTATGTGCTTAGGATCTGCATACACGGCGATTACCTCTCAAGGCTTTTTAGTTATGCGGCTTGGACTTTTTCGTTTGGGTAGATGTCGGGGCGCAGTTCGTGGCGCGATACTCCAGTTGCATCTTCGATCGCCAGAACTCTTTCCGCAGGCACCCGCCCGGTGGCACACATACGCTGAACTGCTTGGGGCGAACAGCCAAGGGCGCGAGCTAGCGCCGACTGGCCGCCAATTTTTGCTGCCGCTTTCTCTGCTGCGTTTCGTTTCATCTCTAATCTCGCCGTTGCAATTCAAAGTTACAGGCAAGATTACTTCTTACAACGGAGAATTGCAATGCAATCTACAACTACGCCTTGTATCTTTCTTTGCATGAAAACAGGATCTAAAATTGCCGCCGCGCGCGAGGACAAAGAACTTAATCAATCCGAGCTGGCCCGCGCTCTTGGCGTCACTCCCCAGTCAGTGCAGGCATGGGAGTCAGGGAAAAACACGCCTCGCCCGCGGCGGCTGCAAGAAATTGCAGCGCTTCTTGGGGTTTCTGCTGGCTACCTCCTGGAAGAGATCGCTTCCGGAGGGGGTGGGGGAAACCACAACGCAGTAGCAGAGAGCCGTTCCGTATATGGCGCCCGAAAAGGTGACATCGATATCCCGCAGTACGATGTAAGCGCATCGATGGGCTCGGGGCAGGTGCTTCCCAGCGATTACATCGATACCGTACGACGCATTACGGTGACCTCCAATTTCTTGCTGGAGCAGGGTGTTAGCTATACCAAGGCCGGAAACCTGGCTGTGATTACCGGTTTTGGCGAGTCAATGAACAAAACCTTCAGCGACGGCGACCCGCTTATTATCGACCAGGGCGTAACCAGCGTGGTCACCGATGGGGTTTACCTGTTCACATTGTCGGGTTCACTTTTTGTTAAGCGCCTTCAGCGGCTTCAGAGCGGCATTCGGGTGATATCAGACAATGACTCTTTCACGCCGTTTGATATAGCCGCCAGCGACCCAGACAACCTCATTATCCATGCCCGCGTGCTGCTGGCCTGGCGATCTCAGCGCCTATAACCAAAACCCAGTGACACCACGCCGCCTTCGGGCGGTTTTTTGTGCCTTAAATTAAGCACCTGAATTTATCGTGTAAATAACTACAACTTAAACTTGCAGTCTACAATTCGGAGTTGTAAAGTTAACCCCTCGAACAACAGCACGGAGCAACGCCATGACCACCATCGAACGCCTCACATTCTGCACCCGCCGCAAGCCTGGCCAAGGTGCTAAGCCAACGGTTACCACTCGCAAGCTGAATGCCGT
>Ga0306870_1000039_pt1 | contig 41739 bp, 53 predicted proteins | sample AntRauMeHopE1496_FD_190435 | JGI IMG/M metagenome (GOLD analysis project Ga0306870, IMG submission 190435) | Saline lake microbial communities from Rauer Islands, Antarctica - Metagenome Hop E1 #496 (v2) (version 2) | ecosystem: Environmental > Aquatic > Non-marine Saline and Alkaline > Saline ... | reverse complement strand
GGATTTTCCGGAGATGATTATAGACGGGCGCGCCTTCAGGAATTTTCGCCCAGACTTCAAGGATGCGCTTTATAGGGAGATAGGGCGTGCCAAGGGCTATGAGAACGGCTATTATCCCAATAAGGAAGATAGTGGCTCAGGTTCTGGCGGCAATAACGGGCTTATGGCTTTGCTTTTGCAACAGAACATAAGCCTATTACAAGATTTGCGGGACAACCCCATAACCGCCTACATGCCCCGTACCATGCAGAATGCAAAGCACCTAAAGGAAGATATAGAACAGTACCAGCGCTTGCGCAATAAAAACAAGAGATAAATGGCCTATACAGCTTTTACCAATACCATATTCCAGAACCATAGTGCCAATACCTTGTGCAACAAATTGGTGCAGGCCGTTATAGATTTTTCGGGTAGTACGGCGCACCAGTCCAAATTTTTGCTTACCGGTTGTGTTGCAGATTATTTTCAGTTTCCCAACACCAATAGAACCTCCAACACTATTTCTTTTGTTACTAGCGATGCGGACATTTACGCGTATTTTGTTTCAGATGTAGCCAAGCTTATAAATGTACGCAGTGCCATTGCCTATAAGGATAGGATAGCGATCATAACCCAAGAACTCTACTATGTAGAAATATGGTTTAGAGAAGTTGTTTTATCGCCCGTTACTTATAGCGGTGTATATCTTCAGAACCGCATACAGATAAGCAGAGCCTTATTGAGCAACTGCCAGAACGGTACCTTCACTGGTGATGAAGCTCCTATGGCGTGGGGTATCGGTATTTTTAGTCCTGGTGGCACCACGTTTTATGATGAGGGTAGCAAGATATTTCCTAAGTCCCTTGGCTTTCAATATGTGCAAGGTGGTAGTGTTCCGGCAAGTAAAAGCATTTCTACTGGTTTTAGGAATTATGCCCTTACCGGCGAATTTAAAAGATATGGGGATTTTAAGGCAAGTATATCTATAGAGGATGCCAGCGGAAAAGGATTGCAGGCAGAATTTTTATTGGCCAGAATAAATAATGGTGCCACCTATCTTCTTGAGGGAAATCCGTTGAAGGTGCAGACCGTGGTTGCCCTGGTTAATTTAGATTTGGTAGATGCGGGGGAATACAGGGTAAATGTACTTTGGGAAATATTGGGCACCAGCAAGGTTACGGGCATAGAGCAAGTGTTGGAGACCCTTAGCCTACCCGTATCGCTAACCGTTATTGGCGATACCCAGTCATCTGTCAGTTCAAGGTCATTGGTATTCGAGCACGTGATCGGCGAGGCGATGCCAGCGGGCAAGGAATTGGAATTTGTGAATAGGGGAGCGTTTACATTGTCCGGAGCACGCTTTTACACCTTTACCGGAAATACCATACAGGATAGCAGCAGCGGCACCCTAACAAAGGCTACGGGCAGCGGTAATGCAAAAATAAACGTTTTGCTTGGCCGTGCCGTAGAAGCCTTGGGTGTAGGTTTCCATTCTGGCACCATCAACTTTTTTGGTGCCGATCGTATAAGCATAACCGTAATTATTAAGATTAGCGCATCAAGGAATTTAGAGGTATCGCCAAAAGCAATGTCCTTTAGGGCTACCAATGGCGTGGAAGAAGCGCAAGTGCAGGTATTGTATGTTGCCAGTCCTATTGCCTACACGCTTTCTGTTCCGGACTGGATCAACACCTACACAGAAAATGGGAATTTGATTATATACCCTGTAGATACCAATAGTTTTTCCCCTGGTACGTACAGCGGCTTTATTACCCTTACTTCCGAGGAAAATACCGTGCGCGTTCCCGTTATTTATATCATAGAAGCAAACGGTTTTACCGATCTACTGCAGGGAGAGATAAATTTTACGGCGGACAACAAAAGAGTGAATTACGCCACCAAGAAAACTGGTACCTATGTAAAAGCGTCCTACACCGGCACTTATTACGATATCCATGGAAATCCAAAAGAATTCAACCACACTACAGATGTTCCCGTGTACAGCGGCAAGGGTCACTTTTTGCCTGGTGTATTGTTGGGCAGTATTTTGGAAAGTATTGGCTCTATACAGGATGTGATTACCGGCAATCTTGTGCAGCAGCTCTTGCACCCTGTTCCATATTTTACCAGTGGTAGTATAAATATGTTACTGGAGGAGCGCAACCTAAGTAACGATGCCCTTAGGGAAACCGTGTATCTGGAAGATTACCTATTCCAAAAAGGCATTACTCCTGTAGCTTTTGAAAACAGTATAGGCGCTTCGGCTACCGAAAGTCCTTTGCGCGTTACTGTTAATAGTTATGCCATGTTCAACTTTTATCGTGATCCGGGCATACATACTATGGAGCTGCATAAAAACGGGCAGCTATTGCAACGCATAGAGCATGTGGCGAACTATAGCAGCGGTTACGGTATGGCATTGAATTTTGCGGCGCACAATGAGGGCGATATGATTCAGGTGAAACTGCGTACTTCTGGCAATGCCTGGTACGTTCGTAAGTACATAGTATTCCCTGAAGGTAAGGAAAGCTATCACATTGCATGGGTAACCAAAAACGAACAGATAGAGCTGATGGAGTTTACCGGAGCGCTTAGTATAGGTAGTGATTATAGTCCCATAGAGAACCGCGTATATAAAGATGTTGTGGATATTACAGAGGTGTTGGAAATACGAAAAACACAACGTGTCAAGGCCAATACCGGATGGATACTAAAGGATAATTTTGCCTTGGTAGATAGTATAGCAAGGAGCCGAAGGGCTTGGCTGCTAATAGACGGTGCTTATGTGCCTATTGTTGTGCAGACTTCCAAACTTAGCAACTACAATAGCGAGAGCGCGCTTTACGCCTACGAACTGGATTTTAAAATAAACCCCGAACATGATAACAAAGTGTATTCACGCTAATTTTGAGTTAGATTTATCTGCATACGAGATAACCATTACCGAGGACAACCAATGGTTTAGCGATCGCTTTTTTACAAAATACACCTTCCCTATAGATGTGGAGCTGGACGATGATATCAATAAGAAATTTGGTCAGTTGTTGGATATCGGAGTAGAGAATCCGGTTACGTACTATGATGTAGTCCTCTTTATAGAGGATGGGCATACACAGGCCGTATTGGAAATTTTAGAGATAGTGGATCGCAGGGCTTCCATTCAATTGTCTTTTGGTTTTGACGAGTTTCCAAATTGGGACAAAAAATTGGCGGAGCTTCCGCTGCAGGTATTGGAAGCTGGGGAACCCCTCACAGATCATGGTATCGGAATTATTTCTAAATCATGGCCTACGGTCAACTATAATTTTGTGCAAGTACATACGGACAGCTTTGATGCCGCTGGCGATAAGTGGCACGGTTTTGAGGGCATTGTAAACAAATACGTGAATGGGGCATTTGTGGAGAACGAATTTGATGCTGTAGAAAATATCGCTTACAACAGGAATATAATGATACCCATGCCCTACGTAATGCACATTTTGCAAAAAGGCTTTGATGATGCGGGCTACTCTTTAGGAGGTGACATTTTAAATGATATCGAGCTTAGAAAAATGTTGCTCTATAAAGAAGCGGAGGAGTATAGTAGTGGTAGCGTTGATGGCACCGAGTATATGAGCCGTTTAAACAGTTATGATAGTCTGGTGACGGTTACGTATCGTTATGCAGCGGGTAACCTGAACAAGGCTTGGCGTACGCTTGCCCTTTATGAGGATACCATTACTTTTAGTAGGCGGGGCAGGTATAAGATATCGGGTGTAGTGTATCTAAGGCGGCGGTTTTCCGATTCCAAAGCGGAAATATTTTTTAAAGGCCAAAGTGTGGCAAGGTATTATGAAGATTACATAAGACAGGATAGTGACCGCTGGAGCGAGCGTGTAAGGTATGTAGATCTTAATGTAGACGTAGACGATATTTCACAGGTAGTCACTTTGACCAATAGAACGCTCCCGCAGCATTTGGTGAACGAGGTTTTGGAAAACGATACTATATTATGGGATTTGACAATCACGCCACTAGCCATTTATGATGAAAACGGTTTGCTTGCACCGCCTGTAATAACTACGCAAAAAGTAGACCTTACCAAGGTAGTACCGGATATTACCTTTGGTGACTTTATTACGGCCCTAAAGAATTGGAAGAATTTAGATTTAAAGATTCAGGGCAACACGGTGGTTATGGACTATATACAGCCCCAAATGGAAATTAACGAAGTCGTAGACCTTAGCCATCACAATCAGCGTGCGCCTCGTAGAACTTTTAAACAGGGCGATAGCTATAGGTTGATGTTCAAGGAAATTTCTTCTGATGATTACGAGCCGGAAACGGTTTATGTAGATGTAAACGGAGTAAGCTATTCTACCACCGATGGCAATGACGAGACCAACGAAATAGAAATCGGCGCCGTTCCCCTACCCCTAGAGCTACGGGGCAATATACAGACCGCATTTGCGGTAGACGATGGTAAGAGCAATATATGCGCGGTGCTGTATCAAGGTAGCCAGGGCATTGTTAATCTGGCCGAGGACAACACCGAGATTATGCTAAGGCGGGTCTATGAGAGGCATTATAGCCAATGGTTGAATTTTAGGATAAAGAGCCAGTCCTTTAGCACCAACTTTAACGCCCCTACATCCTATACCAAGTCGGTCGAAATCACCAACAAAGTTCTGATGTACAATAAGCTGTTTTTGATACGCACCAAGACCAGGACAACAATTGTAGGTACCAGTCTTAGTAATTATGAATTGGAGCTGGAGAGCCTAAAATAGGCCGTCCATAAGGTTGATTTCTTCGTTGGCCTCCTGCTCCACAATATGCACGTATATCATGGTCATGGTAATAGTGCCGTGGCCTAGAAGTTTTTGCAGCTTTACCACGTTGCCACCTGCCCGCAGGAAATTGGTAGCAAAGGTGTGCCGCCCAACATGGAAGGTAATATTCTTTGCAATTTTCAGATGAATACCTATGGCCTTAAGGTTGCGGTTCATTTGTTCCGGTGTTACCTTTAGAACAAATAAACGTTCATCATGTTCAATGATGGTCCTGCATTTTTGGGTGATGGGAATAGATTGCCGCTTGGTGGTCTTGCGTGCCGTAAAATCTACGTAGGGCATTCCGGTGAGTTGCTTCCGTTCCAGGTCCAGCACATCCCCAAGGCGGATTCCGGTAAAGCAGCTGAACAGAAAGTAACCTAAGGTCAGTCTCCAATGTTCCGGGGTAAACGGGCTTAAATAATAATTATAGATATGTTTCAGTTCCCTAACATTTAGGTCTACCCTATTTCCTCGGGTGCTTCCTACTTTGATATCCTTAGGTTTTATGTTGAACTTTATACCCTCGTCGTCCGCAGCGTTCAATATTTTTTTTATCGTTGCAATGTTGCTATTTATTGTGCTTTTCTTATTTCCTTTTCCTGCAAGTAATATTCGGTAGTTTTCTATGAAAGCTGCATTGATATCGGAAAAATATATTTCCCCCACATAGTTCTGCAGTTTTTTAAGTACTGATTTTATTTTGCGATAATAGCCAGGGCTTACTTTTGGACGCTCTTTTTCTATCCTGTCGGCAAAATATGCAAGGAAATCCAATCTGCTGGATGTGTTCTGTAGTTCTTGGGCAATCTTTTTAGGGCTGATTGCCATTTCGTTTAAATGGAAGTTGGTTTTGATTCGGGTTATCTTGCTGACAATATTATCTAGCAGCAAATTGTGCTGCTCCGCTAAAAATACGGTGTAAGCAATCCGTTCTTTTTCACTATCCCAATCTTTGGGGGCGCATTGCAGTCCGGTATTAACACGAACACGCTCGCCAGAGCCTGTGATACTCAGTTGGATATTGCACATACCTTTCTTGGTAATGTGGTTGTGTAGCGTGAAGTGGTGTTGGATTGTCACGAGTATTTTTTTCGTGTCATTCCTGTGACAAAAGGTAGGCAAAAAGGTCTCCATAAATCAAAAAAGCTTTGTTGGGTTAAACTATAAATAGTTGAACCACAGGACAAAGCTTTGTTTTTTAATTTATTTTGTGACCGCGAAGGAGTCATAGAAATATTTTGTAAAAATTTAAAAATCAGAAACTTACAACATTACGCGTGTCATTCTCGTGACATTTTTTTGCGTAATTCTGCAACATTGTCTTCAATATTTTGCAGGTGAGTCAATAAATCTTGGTGGGTACCGTCTTTTCTTTTTGTGTCAGGGATAGTTGTGATGGCATTTTTTTCTTCCCTTAAAAGCCAGTTTAAATCAACTTCTGGAAACACTTCCAAGACTTTCATTAAAAAATCCATATTAGGCGTCCTACCTGTAAAAAATTTATTTACATAGCCATATTCCATGTCTATTTCCTTAGCAAACGACCGTTGCGTCATGTTGTTCTCGGCAACTAGCTTTCTCATTTTATCCTTGAATTCCATAATAAAATACTTTTAAAGTGAACAAATAAGTCTATTTATTTTTGATAGTTAGACATATATGTATATATTTGCTAACAAATACTATGATTTGCTAACAAAGATAAACAAAAATAGAGCCGACGATATTGTGGTTATACACAAAGAAGTCATTGACCTACTGCAAACTAGATTGCCTAAGCGCTATGTAGCCGAAGCAAAAAAAAGATTGCTAGAAACAAAGGGAATAGACGTAAGCAGTTCTATGATAAGACAGATCAAAAACGGATATACGGTGAATTGGGAAGTGCTAGAAATCTTGACGGAGATGGCAAACCAAAACCAAAAGGCAGTATTGGCCATAGGAGAATTAATAAGTAACAAGTAACATCTTAAATTATGACAAACAAGAACAAAATGTTACCCGGAATGTTTGATGACGGAATCGAATTTTTTGTGGATAACGACAGGGTTAAAGTGCTTTCATCGGGCAGCGTTAAGGATTTTACCGAGCTTCCATTTGCAACCATCCAAATCTTAAAGGATGAGATTAATAAGGACAAACGTGCTCGTGCGCACTTATTGGACATGCACCCGGTGGGCGAATATAAACGTCTGGAGCAGTTTGTAAAATGTCGCTTTGGCGGCTTGGACTACACTGCCGATATTTCCCATGAAGGTATTCAGGATGGTGAATATTGGGATTGTCCGCTTCACGGCAATTGTGCTTCCGAAGGCGTATTGTGCAAGGCCGTCTCCATAAATGGCAGTCCTATGAGCGCACAGGACATACAGTTGGCCAAGCTCTTGGCCACCGATCACACAAACGAACTTATTGCCAGTGAAATGAATTTGCCTCTGGGTAGCTTTCATTTGGCCAAAAAAAAATTATACCAAAGGCTGGGTGTGCGCACCAAGCAAGAGGTGACCACATTGTCTCATAGACATAATCTTATCTAGGCAGCTCCTAGGTGTACGTTCATACGATAGTCCACGGACTTGGTATTTGTTTTTTTTATTTTGATGTAAGCCCTGTTTGTTCAGTGACAGGGCTTTTTAAAAACCCATGAATTATGATAGAATTAAGACAGCTTATTAGTGAAATCAATGCGCTGGAGGCACGAAACCGCCAGTATAAAATAAGGGAGCGTTTAGGTTACGAGCTGCCCGCTGATTATAGGCATAACGAATTGAAATTGGAAGGGCTTTACCGAAGAAAATCGGAATTGATTGCCCAAGTAGATGTATCTGAACCACAATTTATACTATAACATGAAAAAAGGAAGAAACAGGACTATGAGTATATGTCTAAGCGATATACCTAAGAATAGGATTTTAAAGCATGAGAATGGAAAACTATACCTAGCAGTAGGTACCTATGATTATGACGAGCCAGATAGGTTTGACAATGATTTTAGCCTGAGCATATCCCGTACCACCGAAGAGCTGGAGCGTATTAAGGCTGGTGAAAAAATAGATCGGGTATTTATAGGTAATGGGCGTATATGGCCAGATAAGGAAATGAAACCCGCTGCAGAAGAGGATTTGGACGGTCTTGGCTTTTAGATCGGTTTACAAGCAACAAAAAATAAGAACGATACGCCTACCATAGAATGAGCTACATAGACAAGGACGATATAATGAACGCCACCGAGGGTGGCCTGGTAATAATAGAAAGTTATTATCCCGGGGCTACTCATGCGTTGCAAACGGCGAGTAAGAAGTTTAAGATGCGCGGGGATGAAAAGACCGCCTCTGCCTCTATTCGCCAAAAAGAGAACGGTTGGTACTATGTGACGGATTTTGGGGGCGACCAAAAAGAGCGTAACGCCATAGAGGTGTGTATGTTCGAGGATACGCTTACGTTTGCCGAGGCCTGCAGCGAAATGGGCGCACGCTTTAGTATAAAGGGCGCAAAATTGGATACCAAATTGAGTATGCCTGTCATTACCAAAAGACCTTTGGAAAAAGATGAAGAGCCTGGTACGTATGAGTTTGAGTTCAAGGATTTCACCAAGGAAGATTTGGCCGTCATTGGTCCTAACGTTAAGGAGCGCGACTGTTTGGATTTTAACCTGCAGGTGCTTAAGAGCTTTGCTTATCGCAAGGAAAACGAGGTGGTTACCTCCGAGGCTACAGATGATTACCACATCTACAGTTTTCATCATAAGGATTGGCAAAAAATATACCAGCCCAATAGCCTGGACAAAGGGTATAGGTTCAGGTATGCCGGCAACAAGCCAAAAAAATACATCCATGGCCTTGATTTATTACGTGCGGAATTTAAGAAAAACAAGGCCCGGGCAGAGGAAGAGTACCAAGAAGGCGGCAAGGAACCAGACCCACGTTTGGATGCCGCATTTATTGTGAGCGGTGGCAGCGATGGTATCAACCTAAGGAGTTTTGGCCATTTTCCGTTATGGTTCAATAGCGAAAGCGAACAGATGGAGTATGCGGAATATAAGGACATTATGGTAATGGTAAAGGAGCTGTATTATGTTGCCGACTTGGATAATACAGGAATTAACCAAGCGGTTAAGTTGGGATTAAAGTATTTGGATATTCGTTTGTTATGGCTTCCAAAGGGTTTATCCAAATGGCGTGATAAACGTGGCAATCCAAGGAAGGATTTTAAAGATTATGTGGAAGTATTCTACAAGCCAGGTAATGAGATAAAATTTAAAAATCAGCTGAACAAACTTATAGACAATGCCCTGCCTATGAAGTTTTGGAACGAGTATAGAACGGACAAGGGCATAAAATACAGCTTTAAGAACAGCCGTGCATATCATTTTTTACAGCACCAGGGTTTTGGTAGGTACGAGCTTCAAAATAGTAAGGACGGCTTTGTATGGGTATGGAAGAGTAACGGTGTGGTAAAGATTGTAAGGGGTTCGGACGTAAAAGGTTTTGTGAATCAGTTTTTGGTAGAACGCCAAATGAACGAGGAGCTGCGCGATATGGTCTACAATACCCCGCGCCTTAACGAAACTTCGCTCACCAACTTGCCCTATGTAGAGATAGATTTTACAGATGCCGATAAAGAAAGCCAGCATTTGTTTTTTAAGAATGAAGTGTGGAAGGTTACCGCCCATGGTATAGAACGCATTAAATACGAAGCGGTAGACCGTGTTACCTGGGAGGATAAGATAGTAGACAAAAAAGTACGCATACAGGAGCAGCAATTTGCGATAAGTAAAGATGCCCATGGAGATTGGGATATTGATATTATTAAGAAAGACAATCAGTTCTTAAATTATCTGATCAACACCAGTCGTGTACATTGGAGAAAGGACTTGGAAGAGGGCTTTGAAAAGAACGAGGTTAAAAAGCGTGAGGATTACTTTTTGGAGCATCAATTTAATATAGCCGCTCCAAATCTGGATGCGCACGAGATTCTGGAGCAGAAGATGCACCTTATAAACAAGGTTTTTACCCTTGGTTATATGCTACATAAATACAAGAACCCTGCGCGGCCTTGGGCTCCTTATGCTATGGACCACAAAATAGCGGACATTAGCGAGAGCCACGGGGGCAGTGGTAAAAGTATATTCCTTAAAAGCATACAGTACATCCTTAAGAACAACCATTACATTAATGGTAGGGATAAAAAGAAAACTACGGACGATTTTATCTACCACGGCATAAGTGAGGATACGGATTATATTTTGGTAGACGATTGCCATGCCTATACGGACTATGGTTTCTTTTACAATGCAATTACGGGAGATTTGGACGTGAACAACAAGAACGGGCTACGTTACATTATACCCTTTAGCCACAGTCCAAAAATTGCCTTTGCCAGTAACTTTTCCCCCAATGCCCTGGACCCATCTTTAGAGAGGCGTTTGCTTTTTACGGTATTTAGTGATTATTATCACTACAACAAGGACGGGGAATACAACCAGAACAGGATAGTCTCTGATGATTTTGGCGGTAAATCTCTCTTCTTGGACTTTACGGATGCCCAGTGGAACGACTGTTTTAATTTCCTGGCACAATGCCTCCAGTTTTATTTAGGACAGGCGCAGAAGATAGACCCTCCTATGGAGAACGTTACCAAGAGAAATCTTCTAAAGGAAATGGGCGACCAGTTCCATTCTTGGGCAGATACTTTCTTTACCATTACCAGGGAAAACGGAGTGTCTAAAAATTTGGATGCGGATGTGCCTAAGAGCGAGGCCTTTGAGGAATTTATGAAGCAGACCAACATGAAGAAGATGACGAGCAATCGTTTTAAAAAATCCCTAAAAGCCTATGCGCAATATAACGATTGGATTTTTAACCCTAAAGACCTTGCCCCGGACGGTCGTATTATGAAGAAGGTGGGCGGCGAAACACAGGAACATTTTTATGTGCGTACCAAGCCAAGGACGGCTGCCGATGCCCCTGCAGATGCAGCGGAAAAAAATGAGGATTTTCTAGGATTTTAAGATGATGACCTTAACGTAGATGTACCCTATTAATATGAGAAATTATACCAAATTAGAGATAGCCGCTATTCTTAGGCGCTGTGAGAACACAAGGGAGCTTATGTACGTCTGCAGGATTTTTTATTATCTCTTTAATAATTGGAGGCACCCGTATTGGGGCATCATACTAGAGCTGAGCAGGGCACGGGAGAAAACATTCAATAGTAAGTGATTATGAATTTACGCGGACTAAAATACATGTCTAAATGTTTAAAAGCTGGTATAAGAATTTACCCAGTGCTTAAATATGGCAGCTATTATCTAGAAATAGAGTTTAACAAGTCTTCCGAATTTCTGCCCCGCGAGGTAATCAGAAAAAAGCTAGGGGACCAACGATACCGAACCAATACAACTGCATGGAGCGATAAGGCTTTAGAACTCTATGAATATCTATACAACACCAAGGTAATGCCAAAAATGAACGCATCATGAAAAAAGCAAGATTAACAAAAAATGAAAAGGAGTTCTTACAGAACAATAGGCACAAGTTTACGACTGCAGAACTTTTATTGCATATAAATACCCAAAGAAAACAGGTAGATGTTCTTAAGATAACAACCTTTAGGACGCTGCTTTACAAGGCGAATATAAAACGATGCAAGGTGCTGCGTTGGACGGCTGCCGAAACCTCCTACCTGTTGGAGAAGTATAGGACCGTGGGCAATATTGCCATAGCCAAGGCATTGAGCAAAAAAGCCCGTGTTTTTACAAAAAAGAACATTGATAAGAAAATGATATTGATGGGTATTTCAAGGACACAGGAAGAGCTTCGGCTTATTGTTGAGGGTCACAAGCTTTGCGGCACCTACCACAGGGCCAACCTAAAAAGATGGGACGGCAAGCGGGTACCCGAAGGCGGCCGTAAAGTTCAATTTAGAGCCAATGGCAACCCGTATGTTGCCATTAAGGTAAACGGTTTATTGGTGCGCTATGCGCGTCACCGCTATGAAGAGCTACATGGGCAGCTCGCTACCAATACAAAGGTGTACCACAGGGATATGGACCCTATGAACGTGGCGGACGAAAACCTTGTGGCCATCCATGGAAGGGGACTTAGTTCAGAAGAAAAAAAGCTATACGACAGCAACTGCAGAAAGGCTTTAAAAGAGTTCTGGAATTCTACAGATGTAGAAGTAGCTAAACCCGTAAACGTGGCTCCTATAGTAAAGAAAATACCTGTACGTATAGATTACAGAACTGTTGTTTACGTGCCACTGGGCACAAATATACAACAGGTAAAACAGCAATACAGACCAATCGCATAATGATAGTAACACCGGAATCACTGGAAAATACCGCAAAGGAAATTCATGGAAAATTGGAGTTCTATTATAAAATGTGGTGCGATGTGCAAGAAGTGGCACGCAAAAACGGATATGAACTGGATGAAAAATCCGCAAACATAAAGCCCTATGGCCAAAAAGAGCATTAACGAATATTATACGGGCTGCCGTATTGCAATAGATAAAAGATTGGAAAGCGGAGCTACTATCTTTTTTCAAAACCTTATGGATGCCGAAAAATATGCAAACCAAACAAGGAGTTACCCGTATCAGGTATTTGACGGTAAAAGAAAACACTGCGGCTACGCCGTACCTAAATAAGTAACATCTAAAATTAAATTATGTATAGAACACCTTTTCAGCTCGTAGACGGCGAGCCAATAGATTTAAGCATACCGCGCCATAGGGATGTGGTTCTGCAGCGGAACAAAAACTTGGAGAGAGCTCAGAAATTCGGGGTTGCTTTAGGGCAAGCCCTTATCACCGTAAGGATTGAAGTGGATATGGATTTCTTTAAGTGCGGCCGCTCTTTAAATGCAGAATCTAAAATAACCTGGTACGGTGAAGACCCAATAATAGATGAGGAAATAAAAGATCTGCATTGTGGTATCTGCCAAACCAGATACACCTACAAGCCTAAAGCCAAGGCTTTTAAATTATCCGAGGTAGATGTATATAAAATTACAAAACTATGATACTAGCCTTTAAAACATTTTGGGGTAAAGAAATGGGTACGCTGTCTGGCACAGCTACTTATTTTGAAGAGAAAATATGGACAGGCCTTATTCCTGCTATGGAAGAGGAGGAATACCTTAAAAAATACAGATCCTATTGTTTGGACTCCTTGGAAAGACTTGGTGTACTAAGTCCTGTTAATGATGATGCAATGACGGTACCAAAGGTGCATACCATTAGGCGGGACAGCAACATGCGTTGGGCTGTTGGCAAAAAAATACATTTTTATAAGAATGTGCGCCAAGCCGATATGTTCAAATTTGCCCCGATGCTAAGGGTGAGAAGCATTCAGGAAATAAAAATTATTCACAGTGGGGAGTCATGGCGCATGCCTTGGGTGATTATAGACGGAGTTATACAGGAAAGTGCTGAAATTGAAATCTTGGCGCGTAACGATGGTTTCCCAAGCGTTAAGGCATTCTTTCAGTGGTTTAACGAAAACTTCACTGGCAAAATAATTCATTGGACACATTTAAAGTATACGTAATGAAAGAGTTTTTTGAAAATCTTGAAGAGCAGAGTTACGGAGCATTGTGGCTTGCACTATGTGTGTACATCATATTAATGATTATTGGAAATATTTTAAAATCAATCTATAAAAACAAATAAAATGAGCATTAAAACCTACAAGTACAACTACAATTGGCACGAAGCTTCTGCGGAAATCGCTATAGACACGGAGAAAATAAACAGTGAAGATTGCAAGCAGCTGTTAGAGTTCTTTAATTGGGACTGGGACGAAGACCTGCCCATACATGACGAGCTGGCCCGCTTATACGCAAGGACTGCAATTAGCTTTGCTACTAAAAACAATCACAATTTAAGAGGCGTACTAGGTGATTTTGAGGAAGCAGAAGGTTTTCCTGAGATGGACGGAACCTACGGTATTACCTTGCTAAGCGTCCATGGCATAGACTTTAGCGAAATAGAACTGGAGCTGGAATGAAAATAAAGGAAAGCCCTTTTGATGGCAGCCCGTTAAAAAACGAAATGGCACACACCAAGCACCCTGATATCTTCTACAAGATGGTAAAACGGGCGCACGAGCACAAACCCAATAGCCTGTTTTGGCGGCAGGCATTGGACTTTATAGAGAAGAAATATTTAAAAAGTATCTAAACCAAAAAAATGCAACATTATGCAAATTACATTAGAAACGACAAATGCGGCCGAGATTATTATTAACACCTACAGCGGCAAGGAGTTGAACCTATGCCTGCCAGATGCCAAGCATATAGATATTAGGGATATTGGCAGGGGTCTTGCCTATAATAGTCTTTTTAGCGGTCAAACGCCCCATTTTTTTAGCATTGCGGAGCATTGCCTTATGATGTGCGACCTTATGGAGGAGGATGGGATTAAAGACCCCCATTTGTTAATGGCGGCACTTCTGCACGCTGCCAGCGAGGCGTATATTGGAAATATGGTAAAACCTTTAAAGATGTATTTGCCAGTCTACCAGCAGTTGGAAGACCAGCTGCAGCAATTGATTTATACCAAGTATTTTTTGAACGCTGCGGATTATATGTCCAGGATCAAACCTTATGACACTAATGCGCAGCATTTGGGGTATATGCGCTTCTACAAGAACGCACCGGACGAACTTAGGAAGATAAAGTACTACACGCCGCATACGGCCCTTAAATTGTTCATGGAGCGTTTTTACCGGTATATGAACCTGAGAAGGGACAGCGTGCAGGACCCGGAAAGCGAAACAACCGATTTGGATTGATTTTAAGATAAGAAAATATGAACAACAAAATAACGGTAATAACGGGAAAAAGGGCTTCTGGTAAGTCCTTTTTATCCAAAAATATAGCCTTGGCGTTTAAAAAACCTGTCTTTATTTTAGGAACAGGGGCAAAGAGGATTGAATATCCTTGGTTTTTTTTAGAGGTTAAAACGGATACGGACCTCATAATTATAGATGATGTTTTGGACAACCATGTTGAAATGGTCATAGATAAATGTTATGGAAGTTTAATTATTGAAAAACCGATGATAGTGCCTACCGCCATCATTTCTCCAAAGGTAATTGTAATTACTACTGAATTTAAATTTGAGAAACTGGCCGAGGCTACCAAAAGAAAAGTGGAAATCATAGAAACAAGTATTATAAAATATAGCGATGGACACAAAATTTTTAAGGCGAAAAAATGGCAAAAAGGCCAATGAACCAAAGGAGAATTAAAAATGAGATGGAAAAAGAATAATCCTAACCACAAAGAGAATATGAATATATCATTTGATTTAGAAACATTAGGAAATACTCACAACGCGCCAATAGTACAAATAGGTGCTTGTAAATTTGAAAATAATGGAAACATAACCTCTATTTTTTCAAGAACAATAATTATTGAAGATTTAGATAACTATAATTTAACTCCAGATTATAGTACAATTAGTTGGTGGTTAAAACAAGATAGTGAAGCTATAGAAAAAGTTTTTGGCGAATACTCTATTAAATGCAGTTTAAAACACGCTTTAGAGGGCTTTAAGAAATGGGTAGGAAATGACGAATTTAATTTTTGGTCTCACGCATCTTTTGACCCACCAGTTTTAAAAAATAATTTAAAAGCTGTAGGTATAGAACCATTTATACACTATCGTTTATTTAAGGATTTAAGAACATTAAAAGAATTGGCCGGTAATCCAGAAGTAAAAAGAAAAGGAAAAAATCACGTTGCGATTGATGATGCAATATATCAAGCTGAATTAATTGCTAAATGCTTTAAAATACTAAATTATTAAGGCCGAGTAAGTTCGGCTTTTTAAAATTTTATTGCAGGTAACACCAAGCTATGCCAAGTTGCCCCGTCCGGGCTATTTGGCATAGCGGCTGTTATGGCCAGTTAATCCAGATATCCCTACCCTAGTAAAGAACCACCCATAGCGGTGGTTTTTTTATGCCCTGGCGGCACACCGCGGCCATTCTCCGGCACAAGACCGCACCAACTGCCTTATAGAGTTACAAACATTAAACAAAACAGTTAAAACGGCGCACGGGCCCTTGCTGCCCCTTCCTCCCCCTTCCCCTCAACTCTCTAGCCAAAAAAAACTGTAACTTTGTAACCACAAGTGTTAGACCCCGAAAACAGTACTAAAATAGGTTACAGTTCTTACTGTTGAATTGTAACTTGGTTACAAAAAAATTGTAACCTTTTAGTAAGGTTACAAAAGTTACAAAATCATTTATCCTCTGGTTACAGTTTTGCTTAAACCAGAAAACCCCTCTAAGTTTCTTACTTAGAGGGGTTTATCTTTTTGGGTTACAAAGTTACAAAGTTACAAAAATTTGCCACCTAGATCGGGGTGACTGTTTTGGGCAGAAATTCTAGTACAGACCACACAGCTTAAAAATCATTTTGTTTAACGTTTGCTATTTTTTAGGTGCTACAGCACGGGTATTATTAAACAATAGACAAATAAGTCTATTGTTAGTGGCATGTTACAGTTAAAAACGACCAAATATGTCTAATTTGTGTAACTTAGCGTAACATTTTTACCATGTTGTTAACCGATCGCGTACAGGAAAATTTGCATATATGTGGGCTGGAGCTGGATTTTTCTGCCCATGCCATGGCATCTGGCAATTTTAACGCCCAGCCGTTCTACAATACCGATCTTACCAACGGTAGTTTTAATCCCGTTTACAGTAGTGTGGGGAGTGTCGGCTTTCAGGAGCAGAGCAATGAAGGTGCCAGCGGTGTTAGTTACACCCAGACCCTTACCATGAAATTTCCGTCTATGGACGGTAACCGCAGCCAGCGCATAAGCGACCTACAAAAATTAAAGTTTGTAAGCCTTAAGCTTAACGGCGGTGTAAAGCTACTGGTGGGCCGCAACGATTATTACCAGAACATAGCTCCCAGTGTAAGTGTGAGCAGCAATGCCAAGGTAACGCAGGTGCAGGTGGTAACCCAGAGTATTTTTCCCATTGGTTTTTTTGGTAACACGGCCATGTACGGTTTTCCGTACAGATTGCCCATATCTTTTTTAGAAAATATATAAGATGAGCGTATTCCCTTTAGATATAGAAAGAAAACAGGATACGGCAGAGCGCCTGTCGGCTTTGGCCAATGTACCGGATGAATTGATAGTATTTGCAAAGGACATCAATTTGATAGTGGACGCGCTCAACGAGCTTAACAATAGAAGTCTTTTCATTAAGAAGGGAAATCTTTTGTTTCTGCAATTACCGCAGAACCAGGCAGAAAAAGAGCCTAGTCTTGGGGATTGGGTCATCACCGTTAATACAGAGGGGAATTTGTTGATCGCGCAGTACAACGGGGAAGATGGTAATGGAAATTCCTCCTACATAAACGAACGGGAATTTAAAAAAGCATAGCAGTATAGTATGAAGTTAAGAAATTATTTATTCGGGTTTTTTTCGCTTTTATTTCTGAACAGTGCACTGGCGCAACAGCGTTGGGACGAGTTTAAGACCGTAGGTATAGAGGCGCAAAAATTAAAGGCCACCCAAATGGGTGTCACTACCGTTGACCGCGGTTATATAGTTACCACTTTGTCCAATGGCGAACTGGTGAAAATAAATATAGGGGATATTGAGATAGATTTTAACGATCTCATAAACAGGCCTAGTGCCCTTGACGGTAAAAGCGCTTATGAACTGGCCACAGATAACGGATTTGTGGGAACCGAAAGCCAATGGATTGCCAGTCTTAAAGGTGAAAAGGGCGATCAGGGAGAGCAAGGCATAGAGGGCATACAAGGAATAGATGGGGTCGCTGGCCCTGCCGGTGAAAACGGACAGGACGGTGCAAAAGGAGATAGGGGGATGCAAGGCATACCTGGTATAGACGGTATAGACGGTGTTATTGGTGTTGATGGTGAAAAAGGAGAAAAAGGAGACAAGGGCGATCAAGGTGTACAGGGATTACCGGGCATAGACGGTGCGCCAGGCGAAAAAGGTGATGTAGGCGAAAAAGGCGACCAAGGTATTGATGGAATAGCCGGGGCGGCCGGTGCAACTGGGGCTAAAGGCGATCAGGGAGACCAAGGCATACAAGGTTTGCCAGGTACTAAAGGAGATAAAGGCGATACCGGTGAAACCGGTGCGGCCGGTAGTGATGCACAAGGTTCCGCTGCAGGTGGTACATCTGGCCAATTATTAGCGAAAAAGAGTGCAACCGATTATGATACCGAATGGGTAGATGGGGGAAATAGTTTTGTTACGGTAGCCACACAGGCACCAGTAAGCCCTATTAGTGCAGCGGCGGGAACTACGGCGCAATTGGATGCGCTTCCTGCACCTTCCAATGGCATACGGTTAGAATTTGCAACGGATAGCAGTATAGATTTGGAGGCGCTCTTGGTGGCAGGGCCAGTAGGACCACAAGGGGAACCGGGACCACAAGGGGAACCGGGACCACTAGGCCCGGTAGGCCCTGCAGGTGCAGACGGTATTGGTGGTGAAGTAAATGTACAGGCAGATTGGAGCGCAACAAGCGGTGATGCCTTTATTTTAAACAAACCCGTTATTCCAACTGCGGTAGTAGAAGGTGTTACAGGTGATATAGTAGATAATACGGATCCCGCAAAACCTGTTATCAATGGAGACTCAAAATGGGAGATAGTAGGTACATCTAGTGGGGCTAACTCCTATAACCTAAAAATACCAACGGAAACGGAATGGGACAATGAGCGGTTAAGTTGGTCGGGTACTATTGCGGAGAGGGGTATCAATTCGGTACTTAAATTGCCAATGGCGGGCATACGGGTGGTAGAAACTGGTTCGATTGCGCTTACGGGAATAGATGGTTTCTATTGGTCTAGTACGATTTGGCCGACTAATCCCAGACTCCTTAGTATACGCACCGCAGGTTCTATCACAATAGGAACGACCGCTAGTAGGGCATACGGCTTTTCTGTTCGTCCAATAGTGGATGGTACATTTACTCTTGCAGAATTCCAAGCCGACTATGAAAACGAGACATTTGTTTTAGATGCTATAAGTTACGGCTTTGTTTACAATGCAACTACTCAAAAAATATGGTTGGATAGGAATTTAGGAGCCACACAAGTAGCGAACAGCAGTACGGATACAGATGCATACGGCGATTTATATCAATGGGGGCGAGGCAATGACGGCCATCAGCTAAGGACTTCACCTAGATATGATGGCGATGCGAACTTGAAGCCTAGTACAGCTTTAGAAAGTGGGGCATGGGACGGGAAATTTATAAACACGCCATCATTTAGTGGTGATTGGCTGAATCCACAGGACGATACCTTATGGCAGGGCACAGCAGGCTTTGAGGAATCCTTTGGTAGCTCCGAATCGGTATTAAAACTAATAGGTAAGAACGGCTTAAAAGCGGATTATAATGATTTGCTGAATTTACCTGCCATAGTTAAAGGCGATACTGGCCCGCAAGGCGCAAAGGGCGATAAAGGAGACCAAGGAGTACCTGGTATAAACGGTGGCCAAGGGATTAAGGGAGACCAAGGTTTGCCGGGGCAGAACGGCGCAAAAGGCGATAAGGGAGACAAAGGTGATAAAGGCGATGTGGGCGCTACGGGTGCTACAGGCGATCGTGGGCTTAGGGGTTTTAGTGGTACCAATGGAAGTAACGGCGCAACAGGTGCCCAAGGCGTAGCGGGAAGACAGGGCGCAACTGGTCCAAAGGGAGACAGGGGCAGCACTGGCGCAACCGGGGCGAAGGGAGACAAGGGAGATAGAGGCCTTACAGGTCCAGCAGGTTCTGGTAGTGTAAACTTTAACGATGTTCGCCAAAACCCTTTTGAATTAACGGGCACTGCGGTATTGGCACAAGCCCCTATTTTAATGGACATCCCTTTTGACCCTTATGATAGCGGCTGGAACGGAAATCGTGCAGTTCCTACAAAGAACGATATTTACGATAAGATAGAAAGTTTGAACTTTAATTCAGGCGACGCAGGTACACAGGGGCCTATAGGGCCACAAGGGCCAAAAGGTGATAAAGGTGATAAAGGGGACACCGGTACTACTGGACCTGCAGGGTCTGGTTTAAACAGGCCTTATAAAAGTTACGTAGCCAATATAGCGCAAAATTCCGCAAGTGCTCCAACTGCAATAATTTTAGAAAACACAACGAATGGTTTTTCTTGGTCTCGTATGAGTACTGGTATTTACAGGGCTACATCCTTAGGTAGCTATAATTTATCGATGGCCACTATTAGCTTCCAGCAGCGGAACGGCAGTATGGGTGAGACAGAGGTTAAGATTGCACGTTCAGGTACTTACTATCAATTTGCTGTGTTCTTTAACAATGTGCTTACGGATAGTGTATTGTTGGGTAGTTTGGAAATAAGACTTTATTAGCATGAAAAAAATTATATATATACTAATGGTTTTGTGGGTTGCTAATGTGCAATCGCAGAATGTGCTCAGGATTTCGGGCAATACGGATAGACAACAGGTAGATAGTTTGTACTTAACTGGTACAGTGCTTAATATGAAGATACAGAATAGCTTACAGGATTTACTGGACGGAACTATAGAAATTAGGCAATATTGATATGAGAAAATTAGGAACCCTTTTAGCATTATTATTTTGTACTGTCTTGTTGCATGCCCAGACCCCTAGCGTGTTGCGTATTACAGGCACCGGTACCATTGGTAAATTGGATACCTTGTATTTGGACGGCCCCAATCTAAACCTGAAACTTAAGAACGATACCCAAAGGAGCGTGGACCTTTCCCCATTGGCGTTGCAGGGGGCAAAGGGAGATAAGGGCGATAAGGGAGACCAAGGCACACAGGGGGTACCAGGCGCGGACGGTGCCCAAGGCGCAAAAGGCGATAAGGGTGACCAAGGCACACAGGGAGTACCTGGCGCGGACGGTGCCCAAGGTCTAAAAGGCGATAAGGGAGATGATGCAAGCGCAGGATATGCTGTTACTGTGGTTAGCTCCAATACCAATGCTACCATTGGCCAGGTATACGTTTTTACGAGCAATGTAACATTGACCTTGCCAAGCAGCCCAACTGCAGGCGAATGGGTAGAGGTAAGCAATATGAGCGCCATACCCTCTCCGGTGGTTGCCGGCAACGGCAATAGGATTATGGGTGTTGAAGAAAATTTAACTATGGACAGGCCTTACATAGGCTTTAGGCTGGTATACGTAAACAGTACACTAGGATGGATAATAATAGGACAATAAAAATAACAATATGAGTAATATAAGCGATTTATACCCTAGTGGTGGAAGTGAAATAGTAGCTCAAACACTACTAGACCATTTTGTACTTTTAAACGGAGATGCAGAAGCGTTACAAGTGTTATTAGCAAATGAAGTTACCCCTGCATCTTTTGCAACGTGGATTTCAGGTGCTGGAAAAGAGGCTAAGTTTACGCAGTTAATTTCAGCTCCAAACGGGGCAGCAGCTATTTCTGCATCAAGTACAGCTATGACAGCAGTAGCAGCATCAAGTACAGCTATGACAGCAGTAGCAGCATCAAGTACGGCTATGAATGCAGTAATAGCATCAAGTACGGCTATGAATGCAGTAGCAGCATCAAGTACGGCTATGGATGCAGTAGCAGCATCAAGTACGGCTATGAATGCAGTAATAGCATCAAGTACGGCTATGAATGCAGTAGCTGCATCAAGTACAGCTATGAATGCAGTAGCAGCATCAAGTACGGCTATGAATGCAGTAGCTGCATCAAGTACAGCTATGAATGCAGTAATAGCATCAAGTACAGCTATGAATGCAGTAGCAGCATCAAGTACGGCTATGAATGCAGTAGCAGCATCAAGTACGGCTATGAATGCAGTAGCAGCATCAAGTACGGCAATGGATGCAGTAGCAGCATCAAGTACAGCTATGAATGCAGTAGCAGCATCAAGTACAGCTAGAACTATTATAGGTTCGTCTGGACTAGCATTTGATACAATAAGTCCTTCAAATATGGCTATTGGTAAATATGTAGCTGGTAATGCACAACTAGACCCTACATTGTTTGCTGATATGGATGCAGTAGCAGCATCAAGTACGGCTATGAATGCAGTAGCAGCATCAAGTACAGCTATGAATGCAGTAGCAGCATCAAGTACAGCTATGAATGCAGTAGCAGTATCAAGTACGGCTATGAATGCAGTAGCAGCATCAAGTACGGCTATGAATGCAGTAGCAGCATCAGACACCGCATCAGATGCCGTATTTACATCTTCAACAGCAAAACTAGCAGTTTGGAATAGTAATACAGCATTATCAGCTTACCAAGCTAATCCAATACAAGTTCAAAGACAAATAACAGAAAGGGGGGTAACAGGAATAACAAATAGTTCTCGCTTTACTTATGTAAATTTAGATACTAAAGTTATTTTGTTAAGGGCTTTTAATAGTAGTGATGGTGATTTTCAATTAGCTTGGCGTAGTACATCTACAACCGCCACGCCAACACCAAATTCAGCAGATGGTGTTTTACTTCCAAACGGAGATAGTTTGGGTACATCAACAGCAGCAATAGGTAGGACAACAAATTATGCAAATAGTGGTACAATACCAACCGCAAACAATGCTAATTCAAACGTTGTTTCAGCAGCAAATGGACTTCGTAGAATGGGATGGCGGTTTAAAATTGATTCTCAAACAGTAATATACATAACAGTTTAAAATTATGAAATTAATACTCAACAAAACAACGCAGCAAGTTATCGCTAAGACAACAGACGATAGCTATGTAGCCTTAGAAGAAAATCACGAGGTTATAAACGCTCCTATTGCCCATAAAATAGAAGATGATATAACGGCTTTATTCTGGGATGGCGAAAATCTTTACCAAGGCGAACTTGATGAAAATGGAGAGTTTTTAGAGGGTAAAATATTAATGGCTAAGCAATGGCGTAACACAGAGTTAAGCGATACCGATTGGGTATTACCTCTTACAGACCACCCACAGCACGCAGCCTATATAACATACAGGCAAGCGTTAAGGGATTGGCCTTCTACAACCAGTTTTCCTGATACCAGACCTGTATTGGTGTGAAGGAGCTATTTGCTATTATAGCGCTTTATGCCTAGCCCTAATTGTCAAAAAACTGTACAACCAATATAAAAAACAGAAGAACCCATGAGCACTTTATTACAAAAATTCATCCATATAAAAAACCTGTACCAAAAGATATTTCTTTTGGTGCTTGGCAGTGCTCTAATGGTTATACCATTTTATGCAAGCGGTCTTAATATGCTCTTGCTGACCGAGAAACAAGCGGAGTGGGCAACGGTGCACTGGATTTTTCTTTGCATGGGCATTGTTTTCTTTGTGGGCGGCTGGGCGTTTAATAGCCTTGCAAAAATAATTGTGAAACTGGCTACCGCAGTGGCAGGGAAATACACCAAAAAATAATGGTACAGGATCCTATTTTTAAGACAGGTTTTGTCTTGGCATTTTGGGTGGTAAGCGTGCCTAACTATTTCAGCATTATTACCAGCGTAGTGGCCATGGTATATTTTGCCAGTATGCTAAAATTGAACGTGGTAGATAAGCAGTATAAGGGCAGTTGGCGACTTTTTTTCAGGAGCTGGCTGCGCAGTAAAAAAAGGAGCTAAAACGGCTAAAAAAATGTTCTAAGCGGACGGGTGAAAAGTCCACCTTGCTCCTTTTAAATTGATTTGATATGAAAAACATGAAGGATATCTATAAAGATTTGGGGCTGTTGGCCCTAGTGGTGATTACCGCCGCTTTTTGTGCTTGGTTTTTTTTAATATGTAGGATAATATATATGTACGTATGGTAACAGGTCTGGATTGCTACAAGTTTTACGGTGACCCTCATACGCTATGGGACGAGGGTATTTATATGACGGTCTGGGACGTTCCCCAATATATAACGGACAACATCCCTGCCCTGCCCCGCCGCATTTATTGCAACAAAGAAATGATAGTGCCTATGGAGGTCGCCTTTTTGGCGCTCATAAACAATGGCCATGCAGCAGAAGTTAAGACATGGGACGGTTGTTTTCTGGTACGCCCCATACGTGGCTACGAGCAAAGGGTAAAAGAATTATTGGCAAAGGGCGAGCTAGAAAAGGCCATGATATACATGAGCATACATAGCTGGGGCGTGGCGGTAGACCTTAATGCCGCATGGAACGGCTTGGGAAAGGTGCCACAGCTGAGCCATGGTTTCGTAAAATGCTGGAAGGACGCGGGCTTTGACTGGGGCGGAGATTGGAAACGATTGGACGGTATGCACTTTCAGTTAAGCTACCTGCGGGAGGAAAGTAGGTTGAATAAAGTAAACTAAAAACTATGTTGCCAAAAATTGGAAATTTAGCCGAAAACCTGATCATTGTTATTGTAGTAGGATTGCTCTGCGGCGGCCTAGGTGGCGGTACAGGATATTTTGCCGCCGTAAACAGCCATAAGCTTACGGTAGCGCAGCTGAAGCCTGTTATAGAAAAGGCCATTGATAAGGAAAGCATTAAGAACGAGATAAGCAACGAGATACGTATAGGCAAGATAAAGAAGAGCGATAGTCTTATGATTAATCTAGTACCTGCCAATACCCAAAAAGCGGTTGCTACCTTTAAAGAAGAGCAAGGCCCTTGCGTGGACATCTCCGCGCTTAGCGATAGCAGGCAAAGAAGAATAGCACGCTGGTTGGCCAATTGAAGGTTAAAAACAACATAGCACCAGAGGTATTTCCGTTTAGTTTACGGGACCATCTGGTGCCGTTTTTTTTTAACGAGTTTAAAAGCGAGGAAACGGTAGTAATGCCAGATATGCGCACCAAGGCCATAAAGCTCAACTTTCACAGCAGCCTTTGCCGTATCATAGATTTGGTGCATAGGCGTTATGAGGATAGCGCCCATAGGTATGAATATAAGATACAATTTACCATTAAGGAAGAGCGCGGAGTAAAGCGGTACAATAGCGTGCTGTATAAATTTCACAAACATATCTATGAGCCGCTGTCCTTTGAGCGGGCGGACAATCTTTTTATAAACGGATTTTTCGAAGATATTTTTCGCACCGCCTTTCTCTACTATGTAAGCGGCTACAACGAAGTGGCGGAGCTAGACGGGGTTACCAATGCCATTAATGCATTTATGGACGAGTACGAGCTGCTGGAAACTGGCTTTGACCCCGAAGCGCTTAGGGTGCTGTACTACAGGCAAAGAAAGGGGCATAAGCTTAGCCGCTTTCAGCACAAGATAGCAAACCGCGTAACCAATAAGGGCGATAGCTGGCCAAACGAGACACGCGGGGCGATGTAATTTTTATCTATCGGCGATTAAAGAAGCCTTATCTGGTGTTACAGCCAAAGGCTTGCAATTGCACCAACTTTGGTGCATGAAGGTAAATTCCCTTATTTCTGAAATTATAAGAGGGCAATGGTTGATGCAGCCCCAATATTTAACCGGTATGGGACATATTGTGTCCAAGATACTTGCTGGTGAGGATGTGGAGTTCAATGCCGTGCAAAGTTCCCTTATCAAATTGTTTGACGGGAACGGCAACCTTATACAGGGCGATTACCTTACCAATGGTTGGGGGCAGATCGTAAGTACAGAATTTGATATTCCCCAGGGCAGCTATGCCATGGTGAACATGATGGGGCCCGTTATAAAAATGGGCGATATGTGCACCTACGGTGCGGACGAGATCGTTGGCGCACTTAACAAGCTGAATTCCCTTAACAACATTAAAGGCATTATTATGAACATAGACGGCCCTGGCGGTGCGGTAAGCGCCATAGGTCCGTTTTTGCAATTTGCCAAAAACAAGCGCAAACCAATAGTAGGCCTTATAGATATGGCCGCCAGTCTTCACTATTGGACAGCGGTGAGCGTCTGCGACCATTTAATGGTAGACAACGATGTAAGTGCCATGGTGGGCAGCGTAGGCGTAGTGGTAAGCTTTGCGGACACCAAGCCGTACTACGAGGAAATGGGTATAAAGTTCCATGAGATATACCCCCCGGAGAGCAAGGATAAGAACCTTAGTTTCCGTAAAGCCCTGGACGGCGATTACGATAAGATAATAGCAGAACATCTGAGCCCCATTGCCCAAAAGTTTCAGGCGGCGGTACGTGCAGGGAGACCCAATCTTAAGGAAAAGGACGGGGTACTTACCGGGCGCACCTTTTTTGCGGACGAAGCTCTGGATTATGGTATGATAGATAGTATAGGCGACCTACAGGAAGCCATGAAGGTAGTGGACCGCTTGGCCTTTAAGCAAGCAATAAAACCAATGTTTAATTAATTTAATTTTTTTTCTATGAAATGGAATTTTGCAGCCAAGTTTATTACGGCATTCTTGGCATTTGTGGGACTCAACGAAGTCCCTACGGAAGAAGGTAAGGTAGCCCTTACCGAAGAACAGGAGGGTCTTTTGAAAGACGCCCTAAAAGATGAGGCCAAAGACCCGGACGGGAGCAAGAGTTTGGCAACAATGGTGGCGGCCATAGAAAAGGATCTGGCTGCGGCCAATGTAGACCAGGAGAAGCTGCGCAAGGATTTGCGAGAAGCCTTAACGGAGACGAGCCTTAGCGAGACCGAGATAGAAAAGGTGATGCAGAACGAGGACGGCAGCATAGACCAAAGCGCATTTTTGGCGGCCATAAAAGGTGAGTTCAAAAACCAAAAGGAGCTCATAAACAAATTAATGAACAGCGACGAGCCAGACGACAGTACCGAGCTTCAGGAGCTAAAGAACAAAGTAATGAGACACAGCAAGACACACCTGTTCGGCACTGGTAACAGCTATGATGCCTTTGAGGGTAGACCATGGAACCAAAGAGCTGCAGGCGTAAAAGTAGGCGCTACAGATTGGGCAAAGGACACGGCACAGGTAGAGAAGCTTAACGGCGACCTTGATCTGTACTACCGCGAGAACCCTACCGAAATCAAATCTTTGGAGCGCGATAAATTCGGTCTTCCCCTTTTCTGGAACAAAGTATTGAACGTAGTGGACATTATTGCAGATGGTACCATTATAAGTGGCGAGATTACACAGGCCAGAAAACTGCCCTGGTTACCAAAGAACAAACAACTTATTAAGCCAGAAGAAGGCAAGGTTTTCCCGGTACAAATTGATATTGAGTACGTGGGCTACTTCTTGCAAAAGATAGAGGCCAGTTGGTTGAACATGATGAACAACGAAGGTTCACAGCCTTACAAAGAGAGCTTTGTTAGGTTCTTGGTAAGCGAGCTGGATAAAAAGGCTCGCGTAGAAGACAGGATTTCCTCTATTCTTGGCGTACATGTAGACACTCCGGAAGATGCTACCGTACCGGGAAGGTTCCTTAACAGACAGGACGGTCTTCTGTACCAAATGTACAGGGCGCAAAAACTGACCAAAAAATACAAGGCCTTTTCTTTGGGTACGCCAACGAAGATGAATATTGTAGACTATGTAGATGGCTTTATGGAGAGTCTGCCCTTGGAAATCAGAAGAAACCCGGGTATGCACTTTTATGTTTCCCCAGCTTGGTTAAAAGCCTATGGAGACAGATACGAGCAATTACACGGTACCAACAACGATTATTCTGGCGTACCTCCCTACCCAAAGGGATACAACAATATGCCGTTTGAAGCGCTGCACGATTTGGAAGGTACGGATATCATGTTCGTGACCTTTGACGATAATATTGAGATCCTTGAATACGTACCTAGCGAGAAATCCATGTACCACTTTGAGAAGTTGTTGCGTAAGATATACGTAATGGCAGATTACAAATTGGGTATTCGCCTGGTGCATATCGGCAACAAATTAAAGGAGGGCGACCCATTGGAATTCAAGGTACAGAGTATCTGGAGTAACGATGTGCCTATGTTTACCAAGGATTACGCTATTCCGTTATTTGACGATGCTACGGGTGAGATCAGCGCAAAATTTGAGCATATAAAAGTGAGCGATGACTGGAAGACCAGTATTGCGACCATTAACAATGCGGTACCTGGACAACTTATAAAGATACAGGGGAACACTGCCTTGGCCAGTGTTAAGAACGTGGTAAGCAGCGGTAACATAGGATTAACGGGCGGTACATTTAACCTAAAGAGCGGCGGCACCTTGACCTTGTACGTAAAAGCGGACAAGAGCATTGTGGAACTTAGCAGGACTACGGCACCGGAAGCGGCACCTAGCACCAAGGTTAATTTTGATGCAGGCACAATAGATGCCAATGCTGGCAAGGAGTTTTACAGCACAGCGGTGGCCAATGAAACTTTGGACGGTATTACCAACGGTGTGGACGGACAGGAAATTAGCGTGTACGGACCAGCTGGTGCGGCAACCCTTACCCTTGCCAACGTAGCCGGTAACATTTCAATGAAAACTGGAGCGGTACTCGCGACGGCGGCAGATGTTGTTAAACTTGTAAAAGTGGACGGTATCTGGTACGAAAGTGACAGGACTATAGCCTAATACTAATCTATAGGCCACGCTACGGTGTGGCCTTTATAAAACTTAGCATACTATGTATTTAAGAAAATCGGTAGCGGCACCCACAGGGCAAATAGGTCCAGGAGCGGCAAAGCCAAAAAACCCAAATGTAAAGATCATTTTTGTGGACGAGCTGTTGAGCTCGCCGCAAAGAAATGCCGCCGGTATTGTAATGGAAGGCAACTATACCTTTAAGCCCAACGGCAAAATGATAGAGGTGTACATGACCGGCAAGAAGCAAAAATTAAATTACGAGAACGAGGGCGATGTAGACGAGGAGAGCATCAAGCAAATGTTCGAGGGCAGCCACCCTGGCAACAGTAGGGAAATCAAGGAGCTTATACAGAACCTGATCGGCAAGGACGTAATCATCCTTAGCGGAGATTGCACCAAGAACAGCTTTGAGGTATTTGGCACGGAGTGCGCCCCTATGCGCCTAAAGCCAACGGGCGTTATAGACGATACCCGTACAGGCCACGACCTTAGCTTTGAGCAGACACAGGCGACGGCCTTTTTACCGGGAACCTTTGAGGGAGCCGTAGTATTGGCAGCGCCATTTAATGCAACTAGTGAGGCATTGGCATTGACCAAGGCCAACGGGAACCAGTACAAACTGGCTACGGATACGGACGGTTCGGAATTGGATATTGCTTCGTTGGACCATGACCATGGGGCGGTAATCAGCTTGATCGGAAGTGGCGGCAGTAACCCAAGTGTATTAAGCAGCGGTGTGTCCACAGCGGCAACGGTAGTGCTTAAAGGAGGTACGGACTGGGCGGCGCAGGACGATGCCGTAATAGACCTAAAGGTGTACAAGGCAGGTGCCACAACCTATTTGATAGAGCAAAAAAGAGCATAGTTTTTCATTTTTCAGTGTTAGTTTGATTTTTTAGGTTAAAAGCCCTTGGGAGGAGTCCCAAGGGTTTTTTTATGGCATGTTACAATGCAATTGCAGGGTATTGGCAATATTTGAACTACTTGATAAAGCAACTAAAATACGATTATGAAAGAAAAAATAATTGCCTTTTTACAAAACGAGGACTTGGGGGACGTTGATAAGTACAATGCCGCCATGGCACTGTACCGAACCAGTCAAACACATAGTGTGCCAGCTGCGGCATATTACAACCGTGCGGGATACACGGTGCAGAACCTAAAGAACCTGTTGTACGACCTGCAGAAGCTCCACGAAATTACCGATGCTGACTTATTGGCCAAGAAACCAAAGGAGGCACAGGTGAAGCGACTGCCAGATGTTGTGGTGGCGTTGCTACAGAATGCGCCCGATGAAGTAAAGGCCGCCATCTACCTTAGTCGTATAGATTTTACCCATATAGACAAGGAGGCTCACGCAGAGACCCTTGCCACCTATGAAGCTGCATTGTTGGCATTTAGCGAAGCTAATTTGATAACATTCGAGGCTATTGACCAGGATATTAGTAACGGGGAAGTAGAGGAGCTTTGCCTGAAGGCTATAGGAGATTTTGAACTTCCAGAGGAGATAAAGGAAATTTTGGTACCAAGAACGGGTCAGGATTTAACTGGTGCTATTTTCGGGGCTTTGGCCGCTTTGGGCGAAAAGGAGGCCATGGGCCTAAAATTGCGCGAGCAGTTCCCTTTTTTGGAGGCGGACGATTGCCCGGATAAATTAAAGATACTGGTAGCCGATAGGATTACCGCATGGAAAAAATACAAAGAGGCGCATGCAGAGCTCTTGCTACATGCCGATGGCGAAAAGCCGTTGACGGACAGTGAACTTTACGAACTGGCGAAAGAGGCCATTGCAAAGTACCAGTTGAACCAATTGATTTGGGACGAGCTGAACTATTACAAGGAGCATGGTAGCATTTTGGGCAAGCACGAGATGTTTGCCGATGAAGTGCTGCAACAAAAGATAGACGCCATGGACGTAAAGGGGCTGATGACGCGGCAAAAGACCTTGCGCAGTTATGTAAGTAGAGAAGGGAAAAAATTGGCCAAGACCAAGGAGGCGGAAAGCAAGGCCAAGATACAGGCCAAAGTAGACGATTGGAGCGTGGAACTGAAGCTTGTAGATGCAAGGCTTGAAAAACAATAGGTTATTTAATATTGCTGCTGTATCCGCTCCGCATAAGGCACAGGCGAACGGTAGTTATCTAAGCAAGTATCTTTTGGCGCATTATGCCAAGGTAAAGAACTTGGAAAAGGATTTGGGCAGGTTACCGGAACGGGAAGAGTTTTTCTTTCTTCAGACAGATGGGCAATGGAACGCCTTTACCTTTTTGCCCTACGTACTGCAGCATTTTCAGATTACCGAGCTTCACGCCTGCACGTATAGTATAAGCAAACGAACTATTGAGGCCTTGGTAGAGCTGCACGATGCGGGGAAGATAGATAGTATTACGCTCTTGATCAGCGATAGCATGATAAAGCGCAACCCGGTAACCATAGACCTGTTGAGCGCATTGGCGGCGAGTAGACCCAATATAAAGGTAAAATATGCTTGGGTACATGCAAAGATGACCCTCTTAAAATGTTTGGGCGGACACTATGTGATAGAGGGTAGCGGCAATTGGAGCGATAATGCACATTATGAGCAGTATGTATTTGGAAATAGTAAGGGGCTTTATGAGTTTAGAAAAGCCCTTTTTGAGACGGCAAAACTAAAGTAGTTTTAAGAGGGTAGTAAAATTGAATAATGGAAGACGGGGAACTACAGGAGCTGAGCGATGATGATGTTATAGAGCAATTGGCGGGCTGCAATTATGCGCCCAGTGATATTGCCCTGTATCTGGCGGTTGACAAAAAGGAGTTTATGGATGCTTGGAGAAATCCTAACAGCCATATACGTACTACTTATGACCGTGGCCGTTTAAAGGCACAGGCCGAAGTGAACCAGCAATTGCTGATAAACGCGCGAACGGGTAATATTACCGCTGCACAGATCTATGAAAAGAACCGCGCCCAGACACAATTGGAAAATTTACGCGAACAGATATTCTTTGGTGAATGAAATTGGAGCACATTACCCTAGAGCATATATACGACTACATTGAGAACGGCAACCCTAGCAATGTAGACCCCGCTATTGTGGCCTATCTGGACATTATAGAAAAAATACGGGGTATGTACCTGCGGTTTGACAAATGGGGCAGCAAGGACGCTATTTTAAAGCATTTGGTAAAGGTAGACGGCCATAGTAGGTATTTTGCCAATAACGCATATAACGATACCCTCGAATATTTTTATTGTGAAAATAAAATTAGCAAGGAGGCGTGGCGCAACATATACGCTGAAAAGATGGAGCGCAACATTAACCTTGCTACCATGGTTGCAAAAGATGTGAGCGACATTGCGAAAGTGAACCGCATGATAAAGGAGGCCGCAGAGCTTCGCCAGTTGGACACGGAAGACCCTGAGGAACTACCTTCGGAACTTTTTGGCCGCCCTTGGAAACTGTACACAACGGACCATAACCTTATAGAAGGTGCCGCCAAGGTAGACCGCATCAAGCTTAAAAAACAGATAGAGGAACTGCCAGAGCTGAGCGAGAAAGAACGCGAGGTGATACAGCGCGAGGCGGGTATCCTACCACCTAATATATTTCTACCCATAGATGAGAACCCACGTAAGTCCTGATAGTTTAGACGTAGAGGGGCGCTATGCCACTTGGGCAAAGATGGCCGTGGATATGATCGCGCCAAAGAACCTGATGTTCGTAGGCGGCAGGGGAACGGCCAAAACCAGCGATATACATGCGGAACGAAGCATGGATATCTGTTATGATATGCCGGGCAGTTATCAGGTATTTGTGGCGGATACCTACGTGAACGCCTTAAAGAACGTTGTCCCTACCCTATTGGAAGGCTGGAACCGTAAAGGATGGATAGAGGGCAAGCACTATGTGACAGACCAGCGGCCGCCAGACCACTTTAAGCGCCCTTATAAGCCCGTACACCAGTACAAACATACCATTAGCGTGTTCAACGGCTGTTTTTATAACTTGGTGAGCATGGACCAGCCTACGGGTGCTGCGGGGAACAGTTATCAGCATATATTCGGCGACGAGGCAAAATACCTTGATCCCGATAAATTAAAGAAGCTTACCCCTGCCCTGCGTGGCGAGTATGTCGGTTTTGGCCATAGCGTGTACTACAGGGGCAGGACGTTCACAACGGATATGCCCAACATTAGCGAGGGCGATTATGATTGGATACTGGACGCGGAAAAGTTGATGGACGTGGAGCAGATAAAAATGGCGTACCAGGCCGCTACGGTGCTGAACGACACCAAGAAGCAGTTGTACAACGCAATTAGGGATAAGGATTACGCCAAGATAAAGCGACTGCAGAAGCATGTAAAGGACTGGACGGCCTATTGGGTGCGTGCCAGAAAGGACAGCACGTTTTTTATGATCGTGTCCTCATACGCCAATGTGGACGTACTAAGCAGCGGTTATTTTACAGATGCGCTAAAGGCCTTGGGCATAGAGGAGTTTAAGAGCAGTATCCTAAGCTTTAAGGCAAAAGTGAACAAAGGAGAGAAGTTTTACATGAACCTGGGCGACCATCATTTTTATGATGATGGTACCATTGCCAATTTTTACGACAATTACGCCATAGGGGAGGAATTTGAACCTACCAGTCTTGGCCTGAAGTATATTGACCATAAGAAGCCCTTGGATGCGGGTATGGATTTTGGTAATATGATCAGTATGGTGATGGGACAGGAACGGGGAAACTATTTCTATTGTTTAAAGAATTTGTTTACCCTGGCCCCGGAAAGTAGTAAGGAAATTGCAAGGAAATTTCTGGACTTCTTTCAGCACCACAAGCACAAGGAGCTAAACCTGTACTATGACCGTTCTGGAAACCAGTACGCCAGTTTAAAAAAGGATTGGGCAAGCGAAGTACAACAGCATATAGAAAAGTATGACGGTGTTGGCACTGGTTGGAAAGTGAACCTGATGAGCAAGAACCAAGCGACCATCTATCATAGTCAGGAGTATAATTTTATGAAAAACATGATGGGGGACTATCATAAGGATATACCAGGTGTAAAAATAGACAGGTACCAGTGTAGGGAACTCAAAAGCAGTCTGGAACTGAGCAAGACAAAACTGCACACCAATAGGCGTACGGGTGCCAAGGAAATTCTTAAGGATAAAAGCAGCGAAGCATTGCCTTTGCTGAAACTGCCCATGAACTCTACCAATATGAGCGATGCCTTTAAATATTTGATGTACAGGAAACGTTGGGTAAAATTACAGGGAAGCCGTGGTGGCGGTCTTATGATGGAACCTGGACTGGTGTAGGAGGTTTTAAAAAGAAGCCCAAAGCTTCGGTCGCACGCCCGCAAGGGCGAAATTTTTGAGAATTCCGCACCTTGTCGTGTCGTAGGCGTTTTCAGGTTTTTTTTATAGGGGTACTCCTCAAAAGCCTTAACTTCAAAATTCCTCCCCTTGCTAGTGTTTTAATGATGTATTATAAGGTGTGGGCTTTTAAGTTGCGCCCATTTTGGGTTGATGTTATAGATTTTTGTCGGCGGTGTGTTCCTTAGTGTGTCCATTAGAAAACCTTTTTCCTGTAGTATGCCCCGTACTTGCTCGGATAGTAAAAAAGGGTTAGTTTTGCCCTTGTCTATTGCGTTTGTCATAATTGTAATGGATGTTACTTTTGCGCCCGGCTCCGTCAAGCTGGGCGCATTTTGTTAGTATTAGATTTCAAAGGCCAAAACCTCTTTTTCGGATTTGGATATAAAGGTTTCCAAATTTCTCTGCAGTACTCCTAAAACTTCCTCTAATACTTGGGAATTGGACACCTCGAATATGTAGCCCTCCGAATTTTTTAAAATCACTTTTTCCTTCGTGCCATCGCTAGAAATAATAAAGCGGTCTAGGCTGTTGCGTTTTTCCTGCAAAAACTCGTGTTTTTTTGCCAAGATCTGGAAGTTTTCCAATTTGCGGATTCTCCCACTTGCGGAGGGGTTTAAAATGTCATCCACTTTGGTGGCGCTTTTCTGCACTTGTACAGGATTTTTTGCGGTTGCATTTTTGCTTTCAACCTTGCTCGTTGCACTTGTCTTACTTGTACTCATAACTTTATAAAGTATTGATTAATAATACTCTAAGATACAAAAAATGTCTACAAAAAACAGACAATTTAACAAATAAAACGCTAATACATACAATAATTATAATGATTCTAAATAGTAAGTATTAAACTAAAAAAAGGCACAATTCCCCACCCACAAAACGAAGTGTAAAAACATAACTTTCACAAAATCAGCCTTTAAACCTATGGAATAAGGTTTAAAGGTTGTTTTGTGTGAAAGAAAACCCCGACCCGCTGAGATCTTAGTTTGCGATTGCAGGCGACCGATTCACGAGAAATATGAGCCACGCCCACCGCTTGGCATGTTACAAGGCTATTACCTTATCGGTAGTACAATTGCATAAAAGAATAGCTTGGATACAATCAACCTATATGATGCGATACAACGGATGCGGCAGCTTACCAAGGCCAATGTTCCTTTTAGTTTTTCATATATAAAATGCAACGAAAGCAAGGGTATTAGTGGGGGCGTAAAGAATGTGGATAGGGCACTGCTTCGTACAGGAATGAGCCAAGAGCATTCGGATAAGAGCGAGATACTTATAGGCTACACTACCGAACCTAACGGTGACAACAGGTGGTTCTATTTGCCACTATTGGTAATGTTTAATGCAATTAAAGTAAGACCATGATAGAGTATGTAGGCAGCGGTGCGGTAGTTGATGACGGCAAAAATGTATTTAGCTTTGATGTAATGGACAATCCAAGGGAATTTGATTCTTATAGACTGGACAGCGGCAGTTTGGATTGGACTAACGACCGTTACCATCTTGGTGATATGAAAATATTTCCTTATGGTAACAATAACCAGTTACCAAAGGAGATAAGGGATGTAGTTCAGAACAACTACATAGCTCCTGGTCTTATGAAGAAGAAGACACAATGGTTGTGGGGCAAGGGGCCTAAGCTATACATAGAGAGCTTTAAGGATAATGTACTGGTACGCGAGTGGCAGGAGAACGATGAGATACAGTCCTGGTTGGATTCATGGGACTATGAAAAGTACTTGACCGCCTGTGTGGTGGACTTCTCCTATATAGAAGGTGTGTGGTCTAAGATGGTACAGAGCAGGGCGGGGCGGGTATCGCGTCCCAAGATAAGTAAGTTGGAGCATATACCTACCGATCGTGCCAGGCTTGCCGCCTATATGTCCAGTAAGGACAATGTTCCTACCCACGGTGTTGTTACGGACTGGAATTTTGAGATGATCAACGCTATCCTTAATCCAAAGGTCTATCCAATATTTGATTTTAATTCTCCATTCAGCGCAAAGCATAGTGTGTACTATTCAAACATGTACAGCTTTTGTGCCGAGTACTACACTGTTCCGGATATATATGGCTCTTTAGAATGGCTGCGCAGAAGTACAGCGATACCTATTGTCCTGAAGGCAATGAGCAAGAACAGCATGAACATTAAATATCATGTGATATCACCCCAGAAATTTTGGGACGATAAGCGCGATCAGCTTAAGGACGCCTGCACCAAGCGTGGAACTACGTATAAGGAAGCGATGTTGATAGACTTTAAGGAGAATTTTCTTAGGGAAATATCAAAGGTATTGTCCTCAGCCGAGAATACAGGTAAGTTCTGGCACACCACCAAACAGTTCGAGGTAGATGGTACCAACATCTTGGAGCATGGATGGGAAATAAAGGAGCTCCCCAATAACATAAAGAGCTTTATAGATTCCCAACTAGAGATATCCAAACGTTCCGATCATGCGGTAAGTAGCGGTGTAGGCATTGGTAGTGTATTGGGCAATGTGTCGGACGGGGCAAGCCGTAACAGCGGGAGCGACAGGATATACGCTATGAAAGAATACCTACAGACAGGCATTGACATACCGGAGATGTTGACCCTAAAAGCATTGAACTGGGCCATCCGCGCCAACTGGCCGGGCACAAAGTTTAGGGTGGGCTATTATCATATATCCCCACAAAAAGAGGAAGACGTTAACCCTGGGGAAAGAACAATCAATACGGTATGAAACTATTATTCAATAAAGACGAAAACGGGAGCGACGAGCTGGTAAGGCATATAGGCTTTATAGATGTGGGCGTGGTGTACGAGAATATGGTACGCTTTATCCGTAGCGCATCAATAGAGGTCAGGGATTTAATTGGCGCTACCACCTACGACCAGTACGCCGATTTGTACCATGGCGATTCTACCGATGCGCAATTGACATACATAGAGGCGATGCAGGATGCAATTGCCATACAGGCATATCGTCAATATGTACCTAGCAAGGATGTGGCGCATACCCAGAACGGTAGGCGTATGCGTGTAGACGAGCACGAGAAGCAGGCCTTTGAATGGATGATAGACAGGGACAATGCCAATTTGGAGCGTATGTACTATCAATCTTTAGATCACATGCTTTCCATATTGGAAACTAGCGATGATTGGAAACAGACAGACGAGTATAAGTCCCTTAATCGACTTTTGGTAAGCAAGACCGCAGATTTCCAGAACTATTTTGACATCAACAATAGTAGATTATTGATGATGAAATTGCAGCCTGGACTAAAGCAGTGCGAGGAAATGCAGATCGTGCCACGTGTGGGCAGGGAGGTTTTGCAATCGCTAAAGGAAAACCCTACAGGCAAGGAACGTTTGTTGGAACTGGTAAAAATGGCATGCGTGTACTGGTCATTGCAATGGGCGTTTAGCGGCAGGCTTACGGTCACCCTTTTTCCAGAAGGCATATTGCAGCGCTATGTGGGCGACAAGAACACCACACAGGCAAAGATGCCCGCCACCATGAACGAGTATGCCTGGGCGGCACAGCAGTTTAGAAACGATGCCGAAGATTTATTCATACAGATAGAGAACGAAGTGGCACCACCACCAGTTCCTAACGATAGCGATACCGAAGAAGAAAGCCAAAATTTTGGTTTTACCGGTTCGGATTCCTTTGTAACTACCTAAAAATTAAGATATGAAACTCATCAAACTACTCCTTAAACGAATCGCGGATTATTTCTTCAGAAAAAAGATAAATCCCATAAACGCCAAACTGGAAAAGGCTTTTTATGATAGGATAAAAAAGCGCAGCGCATTAAAAAAAGAAATAGAGGCGCACGTATCGCTGAAGCTTAAATCGCACGAAAAATCGAAATACATACCGGCAAGTTTAAGGCGCGAAATCTTGGACACCGTATATCACAAATACGGCAAGGAAATGAAAGAAGTAGGTTTATACCTGAAACCTAATTTAGAGTACAACGTATGAACACTTTGGAAATTCCACATACCAAAAAAAGATATTACCTACCTAGTTCCTTGGCAGAGTGCGACGGTCGCCAATATAGTGAAATGGCGCACTTGCTATTTAAGTTGGATGCTGGCCAGTTGGACTACTCCACTTTTCGGGTACATGCCCTGTATGCCTTGCTGAATATGAAACCGGTCGTAAACAAGGATAAGGAAGTCCAGGATCAAAAAGCCGCCAATATATACCAGCTTAGCCATTTGGTAGACGATTTTTTTGAGGATATGGATGGCACCCCCGTACTAAGGCAATATTACACCAACAACCACAACCCCGTAATTAACCTTGTAAGTACAAAATACCAAGGGCCTAAAGATAATTTTGATAATGTGGCCTTTGGGCAGTATGTAGACGGACTTAACTTCTTCCAAGAATATACGAACACTAAAGAACCAGAGTTCCTTTACCTGCTCATGGCCACATTTTATGTCAAAAAAAAGCAGTCCGTAGAAAAATTGGCAGAAGCCTTAAAAAACTATGATTTTGGTGTAGTGTACGGTTTTTATCTGTTTTTTGCCAGCTTTCAGAAATACCTGGTAAGCTCAAAAATCTATTACAATGCCAAAGAGTTAGATCTTTCCGTTTTGTTCGATGGCGATGGTGCCACCGAGACAACGAGCGACCTTCCCGGCCTAGGTTTAAAATCCACCATGTACACCTTGGCAGAAAGTGGCGTATTTGGCAGTTTAAAACAGGTACGCAAAGAAAACCTATGGGAAGTAATGCTCAGAATGTACGACATAGTTAAGCGGGACAAGGACTATGAGGCGCGCCAAAAGAAACTTGAAAACAACTAGCTATGTTCACACCCAACGATATGCGCCAATGGCTGGCGATCTGTAAAAATGACATTGCCGAGATAAATTTTGTGCAGGCCATTATAGACGATAGCCAGATGACGAACGATATTTCGCAAAGAAAATATACCGATAATCTTTTGCTCTATGGCGTGTTGCCAGATTATGCCGCGGACACCAGGACAGAAGATGCCCTAATGATGCGTAGCGGTTTCGATTTTCTGATTTTAAAAAAGGCGCAGCGCAGCAACCAGACTATGGATATGCTTTTGGACGATATGGAAGAAACCCTTCAGGGCACACAAAAACTATTGGCGCGTGTAGTAGAGGAAATGCGAAATCCCCAAAGTTGTGACCTGTTTTATTATTTAGAGGAAAACAGCATACAAATAGTACCCGTATGGGGCAAGGCGGGTACCAATGGCTATATGATGAGCTTAAATTTGCGTAGTCCCCAATAAGTCTGTAAATTGCAGACATGACAGAAGCACAGGTAAACGAAATATTTAACGAGTTGATACAGAACGTGGCGCAGATGGAAAAAGTTGGCGTAGACCGTAAACTCAGGTACATCTATAAGAATCCGGGGCAGCGTCCTACCACTTTCGCCAAGAAATTGGAGCTGTTGTACAAATGCGATAAACTTACTTTAAAATGAACCGACTGGACAAAAGGCAGCGACAACAGGACACCATTGTACTGGAAAACCGCTACATACGGCAGGTATTGCAGGAAGAAGGGCAGAACATACTACAGGCGCAGACAAAGCGCATGAGCGGTGCGGGTTTTAGTAGCCCGGAGCTGTATGCCAACAGGAGTATAAGCGTATCTGATACGGTAATGAGCTACGAACATTTGGCCAAGCACAGATTTATAGATATGAAGCGCCGCCGCACCAAGGACGGCGTTATAAAGAAAAAGAACCATCCTATACACAACCGCATTTTATGGGGCCATGCCAACAATGTTGTACGGCGCATAACCTTTGGTTTTACCGAGGACGTAAAGGCAAAAATGAGGAACATAAAATAGAAAATTGGTTTGCGATAGGCTACACTTATAAGTACATACGACCAACTGTTACAAAGCCCCGATATTTGGGGCTTTGTATTTTGAAAACGATTAATTTCTATCGCTTAACTTTTAATTATTAACTTATGAGTAAAAAAAGTGGGGCGAGAGCCTAACGGACCTTAGGTCTATGGACAGCAGCGAGAACCTGCAAAAAACCTTGGACAATTTGTGGCAAGGCTACTTGGAAAGCCATGAAGCAGATGACCGGCAACAACGTATAGCGGTGTACTTGCTGTACAGGCAATTGAGAAAAATGGTATAAACTAAAGCGGCCCTTGTGGCCGTTCTAAAATTAATGAGAATGAAAAATACTTTATTAATATTTTTATTTTTAGCTTTTAATCTAGGCTGTGTTCCTCAATCTCGTTTTGATAGGTTAACGGATAAAATGTTGGATTTGGAGCAACAGATTATTGCTTTAAATTCAGAATTAGATAACTGTGAAAATGGGGCAGTTAAAATATTTGCCAAACTTTTAAAAGAAATGGAAAACCAAAACTATAATGCAGTAATAAATCTGAGCACTCAATTAAAAAGTAGGCATCCAGGTTCAGAGGAAGAGAAGGCATCTATGGATTACATGAGAAAAGCGCAGAAAGCTATTGAAATAAATGAAAAGAACAAAATTGAAAGCGCCAGACTTGAAAAAGTCAGAGAAGAAAAGAAAATTAGATTGGCGCTAGGAAAACTAAGAAGTAAATATGATGAATTTACTAAGACGACTTATTATTTTGATAAGAACTCCCCAAGTTATGTTAACAGGAACGGATTTTATATTAGCATAGGTAAAAAGGAGGGATTTAAGCCCACATTAAATTTATCTATTCAATACGTTGCTGATGATTGGTTATTTATTGAAGCATATACCATTATGGTAGATGATTTAATTTGGGATTTAAACGAGGAAAGATATGGTGAAATTCAATCCGATAATGCAGGTGGTAAAATATGGGAATGGCTAAGTAGACCAATGTCAGATGGTCATATGGTTATGTTGGAACATATTGCAAATGGGAAGGATGTAAAAGTTAGATTTCATGGAAAAAATTACAATTACGATAGGAAGATATCAAAAAGGGAACAGCAAGGGTTTAAAAATGTTTTAGATGGATATCGGTTTTTATTTGAAGAATGATAAATCATAATTCCAAAAAACAACCCCAAAAAAAGAGGATTTAACTCCAATGACTGGGGCAATTAAAGTGAGTTAATGCGTTTAACCAAAAGCGGCCTTATTGGCTGTTATAAAATTAATGAGAATGAAATTATCAGAAGAAACTTATTATCATAAAGACAGCCATATTGTTGAAAACGACAACCTAATAAAGGAGATTTTAGAGCTTACCGAAAAAGAGTTGTCTCAGCACCAATTATATTATACGAGAATAATATCTAAAAAAGTGCGAAGGATAGCTTCTTTATTAACCTGGTCTTTTTGGCTGGTCATTTGTTATTTAGTACTTAAATGGTTTATTGATATTGGTTTTTCGGGTTTAACTCGTTTGCAATAATTAAAATTTCTAATAAATATTACCTATACAAGTATGAAAGAAGATACCGATAAGGCTCAAAAAAAATACAGAAAAAATCAAAAACAGAATAAGGCACTAAAGGATTTGTCGGTTATAAGAAATTATGTTGAATGGGCTTTTTGGATATGGATAGTTCTATCTGTATTGCATCTTGCTGCTGAAGGAACCATGACGCTTATTTTTCAGTAATAAATATCTGTTGCAATAATTAGCCGCATAAAAGTTTTTCATTACCGCGGTTATGTAATATTTTTTTCTTTAAACGCGCACCATTTGTTGATTGTTAAAAAAAATAGACAATAAAGTCTATTGAAACTCTTACTATCACTGCGTTATAGACACATAGATCTACATTGCAAATTTCTTCTTATGCAAACGCATTTTTCTAATTTCCTTTTTATATGTTTGCTTTGCATAACAATAAGAGTTTGAGAAATATTAAAAATTTAGCCCATCCCAAGAAAGTAGGAGAGAGACCTATATCTACACGATTCGCTCTGTTGTTATGCAGTTCTTGGCGGTGGGTGTTTTTAAATAATATATTATGCATAACAACAGAGAAAAAGTGTTCCAACCAGAAACTTTTTGGCCAAGTATTTCAATATGGTTGGCAGAGATTGCCGGTCAACAATCATTAGAAGGCCACAAGATTGCCGTACACCAGTGGTACGATACCTTTATCCTAAGCTATGATGCGGACG
>Ga0306870_1000038_pt1 | contig 41901 bp, 45 predicted proteins | sample AntRauMeHopE1496_FD_190435 | JGI IMG/M metagenome (GOLD analysis project Ga0306870, IMG submission 190435) | Saline lake microbial communities from Rauer Islands, Antarctica - Metagenome Hop E1 #496 (v2) (version 2) | ecosystem: Environmental > Aquatic > Non-marine Saline and Alkaline > Saline ... | reverse complement strand
CTAAAAGTAAGGTTTGGAACCCAACTGCTAGTTGTCCTATTGGGTTTGGATGATTGAACAAAGAAGCATATCCCCAAGTAGTATTATTGGTTGCTTGAGTTGCTGCTTGCATTGATGCACTCCCACCAATAGTATTAAAACTTCCTCCTATTTTCTGCCAACCAGCTTGTCTTCCAAAAAAGCAATTGTCATTTGCGTTATTGCTATACCCTGACAACCAGCCAAATGCTGAATTTTGAAAACCGTTGATGTTTAATTGTAAAGATCCTCTTCCATAGCCCGCATTCGCTCCTAACCCTATATCTTCTCTGCCTGCGTTAAAACCCGCATAAGTTGACCCGTTAGAAGTGTTTAGACTTAATCTCCCATTTACAACCAGCCTTGCAGGATCAGTGAAATCAACCGTTCCTATACCAACGCTAGTGCCGTTGTCAAAGATTTGGGATTGTGTTAATCCATTTGGTGAATCGAATTTAGGAATGTAGTTCTCAGTCCCTTGTATTACTAATTCAAGATTTTGAAGTACGTTATCAACATATTGCTTAGTTACTAGGGTTCTCGCTGTGAAATTACTTTCCCAATCTGCCCCGTAATTAAAGCCAACTCCTGCCGTCCAAATCAAATTAGAATCACCTAATCGAATATCGTTACCTACCTTGCTAAGTCCTGACGAAGCGGATATTATTGGGTTTTGTTGAGGCTCATATGTAAGCAACAGATCTTCTGGCAACAATGGAATACCATTTAGCCCGTAAGCTCCAGAAGGTTTATTGACAAATTCATATATTTTCATTGTTAAGCTCTTCTAATTACCAAAATCAAACCTTGAGAATTACTATCCTCTGTAATAGTTACTGCGCCAGTAGCACCTCCAGATGGAAGTGGCTTACTGGCAAATGATACTACTCCAGCATAGCCCACTTCTACAGTTCTCACTTGTCTAGTCCAACCTGCTGAATATACTTGAGGAGAAGTAGTAGTGTCGGTTGATCCTGCGAATGCGATTGCAAGTGCTTCTGTAGTTGGTGCATTTGCTAAAGACGGTATAACAAGGTTGCCTTCATAATCAGAACTAACAGCAGGACTAACTAAATTCACAACTCCTTCTGATCCTGAAACAGAGAATGCTACTAAATAATGTGGTACACCTGAACCTGTTTTAGTGAAAGTAATTACTGTAGGATCACCGCTTACTTTTACTTTTGTAAACACTTTGGTTCTTCCTCTATCTGCTACTAAAGTCCAGCCTGCTCTTGTGTTGATGGTGGATAGAGCTAGATTCGCAGCACTTGATATGACTACCATCAATTCCCCTACAGTCGCTGCTAGAGTGATACTGTCAGTTGTATCTCCAAGTGCGTAATTTGTACCAATGGAATTAATCTGAAATCCAGTAATTGGCGCAACTGGGTCTGAATTGAACTGGAATATTCCAAAATCGTCATGATAGATATCCACACCATCAAGACCTGTAGGAAGTCCATTCAAATAAGCTCTATGGTATCTTCCATAGTTGGATAAATGTACATCCAGTCTGTCTATGCCACCGTCATTTCTCCAAGTTCTTGCGTTAAGAACTTCTATAATTTTAACTCCGTCTTGATAGACTTGAACAATTCCTTGTCCATCATTAAGTTTAAGCCTCATATCAATCGTTACCCATTGCCCTATAGGTAATAAAACAGGTTCGGCTGTAAGTTGACCAAAACCTGTGTTTGATGGATCACCCCATTGTCCTCCAAAATAAGATAATGACAAGAAATTAGCTCCACCAGCATTTACAGCTCCTTGTGCATTTACGAATACACCAAATAATGGGTGATTAATTGATCCCGCTCCTGCACCTTTATATTGCAAAAATTCAAAAAACCCATACTCCCCATTTGGGTAATGAAATCCAACTCTATGTGGTAAGTATATTCTAGTTCTAATTACAAGATCATCACCGTTTGTAGCAAAACCATATTGAACGCTATTTGATTGTGCATGCCAATCAGATCCTGCATTTTTTCCATTGGTAGTCATCTTTAAACTGTGTGTTCCTGAGAATTTTTGTTCCGTACTTAAAGAGTAAGACCCAAATCCATAGAAACTAGTATTAAATTCACCCGCAAGATTCCAATTGGCTTCTCCATTATCAAAATTGTCAGAAAAAAGTGTTGATCCAAAGATATCATTATTGTTACTCGTATCAACTGGAGTAGAATTAAATTCAAATATTCCAAAATCATCATTGTAAGTGGTTACTCCGTCTACCCCTGTAGGAACTCCATTTGCATACATCCTAGCAAATCTTTGATAATTTCCCAAGGATACATCAAGTCTTGTTATTCCTTGGTCAGCCCTAAATGTTCTAGCATCAAGTACTTCATGAATTTTAACGTTGTCCTGCCAAACTTGAATGATTCCTGCTCCATCATTAATTCTTATTCTAATCCTAAACTCTACCCATTGTCCAATAGGTATTTCAATTGCATTAGTTGTTCCTAATAAAGGCGGATGGTACAAAGAATTAAGATCATCGGCTTCATTTCTTTTTCTTTCTATAAGTCCCATAAAATTAGCACCTCCTCCATTTAATACTCCCTTAGCCTCAATATATAACCCAAATACAGACATATCAAGATTCTGAGCAGCATTTTGAGCTTTGAACTGGAGATAGTTAAAGAACGAATATTCACCAGCAGGATGAAAAAATCCTATCCTATCTGTAAGATAAAGTCTACTTCTAATTATAATATCATCACCATTGTTTGCAACGTTGTATTGCATATTATTACTCTGAGCGTATCCGTCCACATCTCTTCCTAGTGTGACTAACTTTAAAGATCTATCACCTGAAAAACTTTGTTCTGTGCTTAATGAGGTGGAACCGAAGCCGTAGAAACTGGAATTAAACTCACCTTGATTTTCCCAATTAGTCACTCCATTATCAAAATTGTCAGAAAAAATTGTTGCTCCAAGTAGATTATCTGGATTATCTGGATTAATTGGAAGTGCTTGAATAGTCATTCCACCTCTTTTGAGTCCTACAGTATTACTCATTTCAAACATATCCACCGTAACTAAATCCTGAATCGATAATACGCTAGAAAATGCTAATACTGCTATTCTTACGGGAACTTGAGTAACATTTGCGGATATAAGTGACTCCCATACTAAAACACTTTGCTCATCAAATACTTTAAAAGTTACCGAATCCCTGTTTTCGTTTATAAAAAACTCAGCCATATACCAAGTGTTGTTACTTAATGTTGCAGTTGTACTTGTTCTCACCTCAACATTATTAACTCTTAAAATACCTGTTAAAATTACATTTGTTCCATCTCCAACAGACTCTAAGTAAACACCATCAGAACTTACGTTTGTATTTGCAAAATTCCAAAAACCCATTCTTAATGTGGTTGTAGCGTGTACATTTCTAGGTTTGAATACTACCTGAAATTTTTCACCTCCTGATATGAGTAACACATTAGCTATTGTGCTTACTGCATATCCAGTTAAAACATTGGCTGTACTTCTGAAAACGACAAGTCCAGGATGATTAATTTCAGCGTCAACAGAAACTAAAGTACCACCACCCATAGCAAACACTCCTAGACCAATCCCTATTTGAGTGGATATATTTGAATAAAAATCAGTACCAATACTCGTCGCTTGAGACTGTTCTGGTTTAAGTACTCTAAATCTAACTGCTGGAGCTAACTTTTCTAAAGTAACTGCATTTGGAGCAATAGTTAAAGCTCCAGAACCTGTTACTTCACCTGTGTGTGTTACATTACCAACTTTATCAGTATTAGCTACAATAGCAGATGCTTGGGCAGAAGTAATTCCTTCCTTAGCTGTATTGGCTATTATTGCAAGAGCTTGGGCAGGTGTAATTCCTACTTTAGCAGTATTCAAGGCCACTGCTAAATTTGCTACGATTGCTGCTTGCAAATCTGTAATCTGACTTGCTGTGTGCTCATGTCCCGTTTGTGATTTAGCATCCAAAGCAGCCTGTAAGCCTAAGATAGTGGCTATAACTTGTGTTCCAATGTGATTTGCTCTGTTTCGATTGTTAGCATCCCTAGCATTCAATTGAGCTGGAGATTCCACCTCATCCGAATCTGGTTTGGTTGCAAAGAAATCAACAATCTCATTTAATTCGGCTGCCGTTAAGAATTGGCCAGCTGTTTTTGTTGCTATACTTGGTTTGCTTGACATTTGATTTTTATGATAGAATGAGAGGTAGTGTGTATGGAAATCCAGTATTAGAAGAACTAGATTGTAGTATATAATTTATTTTTGAGAATTCTTTAGTGTAACTAACTGAAACATTACTGTTTATCCAGTCACAAATTTGCTGAATTTCCGAACCAATTCCTGAAAGGTTAACGGGATCTATGTAAACAGTTCCAACTCTGTTATTAACAGAACTAATGATTGCATCTACATCAAGAAGATCTAGTACTTGGGTTGGATTCAATTCTTGAACTAATCCTTCTGTTCCTATTCTGCCAAGAATACGATTTGCTCCTACGTTTTGGATTTTTTCGTATGTGATGCTTGAGTTTAAAACTTTGGGTGTTGTGATAGCATTGGCTGATATTGTAGTTGAGATAAAATCTCCACCGCTTCCAGTGACATCGCCTGTTAACGTTATGTTAGTCAGACCCCCGAACACTTGATAATCAACTAAGGAATTATTAAAGGTTGATAATTTGTGATAAAAACTTCCCGTCTGTTCTGAATAATAAATAAATCCAGAAACTTGTCGGTTTTGATCCAATCGCATGGCCTCATTTGTAGGATAGCTTAATTGAACTGGTCTAACAATATACATCCAATCAGTAGGCAAGTTTCCTACGAAAATATTGTCAATTTGATCTTGAAGATTGGCTATGTCTGAGAGGCCTATGTAATTTGATCTTCGAACTGTACCGTCATTCATGACTACCAAGGTATAATTTGGAGTCAATTCGTCTGTCAGGTTTTGGACGTTTAGACCACCTAGAGAAAGAGTAAAAATCCCATTGTTATCATTTGCGTCTTTTCTTAGAAATCTGTCATCAAGATCATCTATTGCTTCTTGAGTAAGACTACTGATCGGTTTGTTTAGATCTGAAGTGTTATCTACTTCACCCAGTGCAAGATCGAATTTAGTGAGCTCTCGAATTTGAATATCTTCAACGTGTCCTTCATTTGTGACATTCAACTGGCTGATTACGAATGCTCCTAAAAGAGGAGTTCCGATTGGAAGAGTGTCAAAACCTGAAGGGTGAACGTATTGTTCAATTGATACATCAAATTCAATAAAACGGTTTTCTGACAAATCAAACGAAACTTGACTTAGCCCGTTTATCTTCATTTGCTCGTTCGTAGAGATAAACGTCAAATTTCGATTCATCGGTGCAAAAAGCCCACTAATGGAATTAACATTGAACTCAATTCCTAGATTTCCTGCTCCAAATAACCTTCCTGTATTTCCTGTTAGAGTAAGTGTGCTACTAACTATATCTCCTTTTAAAAAAAGAGGCTCCTTCGAAGCCAATTCATTGGAAAGATTGGTTATTTGAGAAATTGGCAATTCAGGAATTCTGTCTAAAACGAAAGTCCCTGAAGTTATTTGACTTGTTGGAAGGTTAGGAATATCATTTAATGAGATAGTTCCTTTTGTGAATTTCCCTAAAGATGTAGAATACCTTAAAAAATCATTGTTGGAAAGGGCTATACCTATTAAATCCTTAGAGTTTTTTATCTCGAAAGATTTTTGAATGTTGACCCAGCTTGCTTGATTTAACTCAGGACTACCATCCTTGTAAATGGCAAAAATATCCGTTTCCGAAACAAATAAAGCCTCATTTAGTTCGGGATATCTTTTTCCAAGAAGTGAAATATCTATTTGAGCCACCAGCTATTTTTTTTTACCAAAAATAATCAAAAAAAAATCCTAAATGGTGTAAAGAAGAAGGTTAGTACCTGAAATCAATCCTTGATTTTGCCTATTCAATAAAATATCTGTCAAGTCCAATTCAACGCTCTGTTCTGCCTCATCCAAATTGCCCAATAATTTGACTGCTAAAATAGAATCATAAGGCAGCATGTAATTTCTAATGCCTTCATAAATTTGATTTGGAGAAAGATTGTCGTTTCTATTCACTGCAACTAAATTAATAAAGTTAGCAGGGTGAACAAAAGAAGAGTTCCACTCTAAAAATGCTACATTGATCTTCAGGCTTTTAATTAAAATTTGCCCTGAAGTACAAATTATTTGAGGAATTAAACTTCTATGATTTCTTTTGGATAGTAAATTATTGCCAATGTTTAAATTAGTTGGTATTAATTGAGCTGGAAAATTCACGAAATTGTAAGGAAAAATTATTCCTTTGACTAAATAAAATTCAGTTGTTTGCTGCAAAATATGACTCTCAAAAAATAAATTTGAATCATCCCCTGTGGCCACATCTCTAAAATTTAGAGAACCTCCATTTTTATCAGAACCAAGTGCCCCAAAGCTTAGACCTCCATTCCCTTTAACTAAAAAAGAAATTTCGTATGGCAAAGTTGAGTTAAACAGTATGTCAAAATCTGAACCCACACCTGAAATTCCATCGCCCGAATCAAGTTGAATAACGTTTTCTCCATTATCTACTGCAATAGTTGGAGTACCCGCCTTTGGATATTTAGCAAGATCCTCAATTTGGTTTTCATACCGCTTGCTTGCCATTTCAAGACCTTCAAGACCCATGTACAAGGGTGAACATTGATTTACAACCCAGCCTGTTTTGAAAGGCTCTTGCAGAATGAAAATGAATTCGTCTTTCAATTCAAAAGAATAACAAAGTATTCTCATGACTTCCCCATCAACTAAAGTACTCCCTGACTTGCGCTTGTAAATTTGATTGGTTCCCCTTTTTCTGATTTCGTTGTAATAATTTTCTGCCAAATAGGAAAGTTGCAACAAGTCCTGATTTGGGCAATTGAAAAGATTTTTTTGCTCCAAGTACTTGAAGAATATTTCTTGAGTTGGATTTTCCAATCCTATTTGTCTGGTATAACGAACTATGTATGAAAAAACAATAGAAATTGCAGACCAAAAATCTATGAAATCATCATCATCATTAATGTTTTCGGTTAAATTTCTTGTGATGTAAGCATTAACCATTCCCTTTTCGTAAGCTTTTTGAGTCACATTTAAAGCCCAATTCAATACCTCAGAATCATCCTGAACCATCAAGTCACTGAAAATAGACTCATCAAAAGCCTCGCTCAATCCAGGAACATAAAAATTAACACTGGGAATTTGATTCATATTGTTCGAAGAACTGAGGCTTGAAAATTCACGTCAACTGGGAAAGGATAGAAAATCGGGTTTATGTTTCCTGCATTATCGATAATAATTGCACCTGCCAAATCCAACATTTGAAAACTTCTAAATCTAGGTAATTTTCCTGATTCAATTCGAATATCCAATCTAGGGTAGAAAAACTGATCGGGTACGTATCGAACGCCTCTTGTGTTTTTTGCCACCTCCAATAGATCATCCCATTCTACTTTTCTACCATAAGCCCATTTTCTGAAATCATACAATTTGCTCATTCTGGTTTGAATATCGATTCTAACTTCATTTGGATCTGCATTGCTTAACAGATCAACTCGAAATGAAATATCAATGGGCTGATAAACTACATTTTGAATTTCCAATCCATAGGCTTGAGGGTAATTGAAAGGTCTCAATTCAGTCATGGAAAAAAATTCTTCCCCTCGCTCCAACATCTCATCCAATTCAGTTGGAGAAAAATCCTCACCATTTTGGCTTGCAACTGCAATTACACATTTGGCCTGATCATTCAATCCATAGAAAAAAACTCTTAAAACCCTGTTGTTTATTTTATTTAAAGCTTGCTCCAACATGGCCAAGGTGCCTGTTGCTAGAACATTTGAGCCCTCTTTAATTCTTCTTCTGAATAGGAAATCATCTTCAACATCTCTTCCGTTTTGTGAAGCATATTCATTCACAACATACAAATGACCAACTGGTTCAGTAGTTATTCTATTGATATCTCCCGCTTGAACATTGGTTCTCAGCCCTTCAGTTGTTGAAGAAACTCTTGCGTAAGTATATCCCGAATTACCAACTGTTACATCTTCCTGCAATTGAAAAGTTACACCTGAACTGGTAGTAAATTGATTGCCCAATACGGTGTATTCAGTACCTTGTGCTGCCACAATTCGAATATAGGTTGAACTACCTGTTGCACCGTATCTACTCGCAATACCTAGCTTGTCTGCTATTGCACTCAACATCAATCCGCTTGCCGAATCTGGAAAATTGATCGATTCAATTAAAGCAGTTTCCTTCAATGTTTTTTGGGCCACTTTCGCTATTCCTGAAGCAAAACCCGACAAAACAGAATTAGGACTAACTTTATTGACTTTCCCTTCAGTCTTGTTTATAAGAGCTTCAATGAATAGCCTTTCGAATTCTGCTGAACTTGTTAATTTAGTGATCATATTTGAATTAGTCCATCAATAGTTTCTTTGTATCGGCTTGAAACTTGCACATTTATAAAAACAGCATCTTGTTCAAACTTTATTTGGCCCACTTCTACAGAACCAAAGGTATCATCTGTGGAAAATATTTCAATCAATTGCCTGAAAATTAGCGGGAAAAGAAAACTTCCTTTACTACTTCCCAAAATTGAAACTTGATCAATCCCAATAGAAGGAAGGGAAGGGTTATCTCCCTTTTTCAAATTTAGTAAAATTTCGGCACTTTGTAGGAGCGTGTTTCTATTGCCAAGAATTCTTAGATCGTTGTTGTTGAACTGAATTTTTTTATCAAGGTCAATTCCATAGCTTTTCAAACCATTGTCAATTTGATCAATTACGGATTCAAGAAAAGCACTTGGTGAATTCTTCAAAATAATTTTCAATGGAATTCCGCCAGCCGAACTGTAATCTTCTTCTCTTAGTTGATTTCTGATTGCAGTTTGGTACCACGAAATATCTGGATTGGAAGATCCTGATTCAATTTCAATATCTTCCAAAGTTTGTTCTTGTTTTTGTAAGTAATCGAGTTCTACGTTTCCTGCAAAAATATTGATGTTTCGATTGCTTCTTGACCAAAGAGAATAATTTTGTAAAGTTTGCAGCGAAAGTAACGAATCCTCCAAATCTTCCAATGCGACCCAACTCGAATACAAATTCAATTGCTCTTTTGCATTTATTAAATCGTTAACTGTTCTTTGGGTTCTGTCAACAAGTAAATCGAGTTTTTTGAATTCTTGAGCTACTACAGAATCAAGCGTTCCATCAAAAAAATTTCTGATTCTAATAGCTTCAGTTTTCATGAAATCTGAAATGGATTCATAAATTGAAATCAAATCAATTCCAGTGGAAATTTGTATCTCAAGCAAGTCATCTCGTGTTAATTGATCGAAAGTCATAACAGCCTGTTTAAGGTTACATCCAATTTTCTGGAAATTCCTGAAAGGGCTCTATTTATCGAAGAAATAGAGAGAGAATTGGCAATACTCTTTCTTGCATTTCCCATATCTTCCAATCTCGCCACAACATTTAGCCTTAAATTATACTGCCAAAGCATATTTTTCTGAAGGTTTTGACTGAAGGTGAAATCTTGAGGTTCAACCAAATATTGATGATTCAAACTAGTATTATAGAAATATAATCGATATGGATTTCCTTCATCGTCTAATTTCTTGGCAGATTTAATCATCGATTCTAAAACTTTGATGCAGCCGTACCCGTTTTTTATTTCAACGGATAGTTCGGGAACACCAATTCTGAAATTTTTAACATCAAAAAACTCCTGAAGAGAACCAAAAGAAATTCCTGAAAAATTAAATAGATTGCCATTTACCATGGTCTTGAATGTTCTTCCAAATTCCCCTTGCAGCGTGTAGGTTTTAGGATCAAAAGTGGTTGTTTTGATAGTGGTGATACCACCAAGGGTTCTTTGTATTTTAGTGATTTCAGCGTCTTGAAATATGATACTTTGAGGATTGACTGGGAACCCAAAATATTGAATTGTCCTATCCTGTGAATCAACTAATTCAAAGGCAACAAAATAGTATTCAATATCATTTGGAAAAAGATAGTGTGCAGTAGTTCTCCCTAAATTTTTAATTAAGCCTATAGCTTTATCTTCAACAAATTTCTTGCTCATTATTTCATTTCCGCTTTAATTTCGTCTGAAATTTTTTCTACCAAAACCCAATATTTGTTCCTGTATTTACGAATATCTTCTTCGTTAGTTATAAAACAAACTTCAACCAATAAATTTTTTGCTATTGCACCCCCACCTGATAACATTCCCAGTCTGGGATGCTGTGACTGTGATTCCGTTTTCACCCCCCTGTTTTTAGTCCCCAGCGTAACTGAAATTATTTCACTTATTCTAGTTGCGAAATTTCTTTCAGAATTGGTGTGAGTATTGGCAATTAACACTTCAGTTCCATTTGCTTTGTTGGTGTGAAATGCATTGAAATGAAAATCTATTGTGATGCATTCTCTTGTTACTTTTTTGGCCAGCCAACCAATCACGTTTTTCAAAGACCAGCCATCATTGTCTGTAAGGATATCACTTGTTTTCACACCCTCAATGAAAGTAAGTCTTCTGATTATGTCCTGAACCAGTTTACGGGCTTCTAGTGCCTCATCAAATCCATCAATTCCAAAAGCTCCATTGCCTTTACCATTAAAAACTTGATGCCCTGCTATTAGATAGATTTTCATGTTCAAATATAGTTAAGTTATTTTTAATATGATGGGGTTGGCATTGCTTTGAGTTACTGGAGAACCTACAGTTATGATGCTTCCTGTAGGTGCCGTAATTGTTGCGCTCAAAATAGCATCCCTAATAATAGAACTTAACTCATCTGAAAAGTTTTCAACTGCCTTATCCAAATCTTCCTCATTTTTATTGGAAAGAATAAGGGTTTTTATTCTGGCTTTAATTACTGATTTTACAACTGGCATTATTCCAAGTAGCTTTTAGTTGATTTTAATTCTTCTAATTTACTCTTTAACTTCGAGATTTGAAGGGCAGTTGTTAAAGGCTGCAAACCGATTGAAGTGGATACTTTTGCTTTAGCAATCAAATCAATCAGTTCCTCCAATAATTCAGTGGTCTTGTCCCCACGTAGCATGGCTTGATCTGCCTTATTGTGAGCTATTATGGGAGCGTTTACCAATACTTCTTTATCACTTGTCACTTTGACTTTGCCTCCTCTTGAAATGAGCTCTATGTCACCATTTTCAACTAATAGCTGTATTGAGGGCCTGTTGGAATCCAGTGTTAAAGTTACTGAGCCTTTTGAAGAAACTTTTGAAATGATCCGAACTCCTTCTTTTGCTTTAAGAATTTCGCCATCATTATTCAAGACGGCTGCAACGTTATAAACTTTTTTGAAAGGATCTAAAAGAAGTAAAACAGTATTTCCCAATTTTCCGCTTTCTTTGGGCCATTCCAACAATTGAATTTCTTCAATTCCTATTTTTACGTTATTAATAACCCCGTAAGCATTGTCTCTCACAACTGAACAAACACCTTTTCTAAGACAAGTTTCAACAAATGAATTTCTATCCACCCCTTTGGGAATATAAATTCTTCCTATGCTGGAGCTTAGTTGATAACCAGAAATAGAAGTGGTACCTAAATGATCTATTCGTTTCATTTTGTGCCTTTTTTGGAAAATTGAAGTCTTCGAACAAAAAAATCTATTACCTTTTCATTTTCTTTCCAATTCGCAATAACAGTATCATTTGAGCCTTTTTTTAGCCTTCCATCCAATCCAATTGGGCTGAATTCATTTTTTTTGTTAGCTCTAATTCGCTTTTTTGAAATTGGAGTATCAACTAAATTGAAATAGCTTACCTTTCCGTAACCTTCAATTTCTTCACCTTCAATGTAATCTTCAATCATTCCCCTTTCAACCTGAAGAACGGTTTTTCGATCCATTGAACCACTACTGATTGAAAGTGTATGATTAATACTTGTAACTAAAAAGATTTCACCTGTAGATTCCAATCTAACATGCATTCCTTTTTTTATTCTTCGATTTTCGTTTGTAATTATGGAGCCCGTTCTTGTGAAAGGAAGATAAGAATTAGTTTCAATTAACCAAGCTAAATCCTGATAAGCCTGTTCCAATGCGTTTGAATAGTTTTCATCATCTTCAATTCCTGTAGTTGGAATGTAATTCACGTAATTAGAACTAATATTCAAGGGTCTTGAACCAAATAAATTAGTGTAAGTTGGAATGAAAATGGCAGGAAGCAGCGCAAAACTTTCAATGTCCCCTCCACCAAAAATATACCTACTTTCAATCTTATACCAACTGTAAGCTCTTTCATCAAATCTCAAATCAAATGAAATTGTATCGAGTGTATTTATGGTTTCAACAAAAGAATTTGTTCTCCAGAAACTTTCACCTACTTGTTCCTTCGTGCCAGTTTCAAAATTAGCAATCCCATCCGAATTTAAAGAAATGCCCAAATTAAATTGGTTGCTAGAGGCAAACTCATTTGAATCAGAAATAAAGTCTCCCCTTATGGCACCTAAAATAGCTCTTCGATTGTGCGGAGGTCTTCGGGCTATCCAGTAGAATTGATCACTTATCGTTTCAGTGTAAAATTCCACAAATGGAGCCTGACAAATTCTATTTATGTAGTTAATTAGTGAGCCTTGCTCTTTAAACAGACCTGCATCAACTAATCTTAAATTGGCAATTTGAGGATCAATAATTATTTTAGTGATTGCCCATACACCGTCTGCAATATTTTCCTGAATGCCCTTTTTCCTCTTAATGTTGATATTCAATGAAGATTTATCATTGAAGGAATTTCCGTTGGATTGAGTTGTATTTGTGCTTCTGCCCGTTTCAATTTCTGAAAAAACAGTTGACCTCCTATCCCCGTAATTTTCGAAAACATAGTTTGGGCTTATACCCGTGTTGGCCAATTGACTGAGTACGAATCTGAGAGAATATTCAATTGACTTATTTGCTATTCCGTAATAATCAATGAAGCCAGCACCCTCGATTCTTTTAGCTATTCTATTATCTCTATTTCCCGCAAACCTAAAAGTACCATCCAATCCAAATTCAGTGGCCCAAAAATAAGAACCATCTTCAATTATTAATTTAGTAAGGTCTCTTCCTGCAATATTTATTTCAACGTTTGCGGAGCCTTCTTTGGAAACGGTCAATTGATTGGAATCAACAAGGCCTATCAAGTCCCAAATTTTGGAATTTATCGCTTTGAAAGGAACCGATATTTCGCTTTTGAACTCATTAGTTTCAAAAGGAAGATCCTCATAAGAAATGAAAATCAAATCGTTTTGCTGAATAATATTGTGGAAAAAGAAATCCTTTTGCATTAGATTTTCATCGTCCATGGATGAAATGGCATTGTATCTTAACTCACCATTTTCTTTCGAAAAACTGACTGATTTTTTTTGGATTTTCCACCCCTCCACCAAAGAAGAAATATTTCCCTTGATTGCTGCCAGTGAAAAACTAAAACTGGAGCCCTCCATTGTTGAAGATGTAGTAATCTGATCGATAAAAGGAGAAAGGTTTATTAATTCAAAATTGGATTGAATGCCCCTCTCAGAAAAACCAATCGAGCTAGACAAAGACCTAGACCATAACCATACCGTTAATTTTGGGTGAGTTATTTTAATGCCACCACCCAAAGTTTTATACTGAAAGCCCTTTTCAATGATTTTGGCAAGATTCTGACTTATAAAATAATTTACATTGAAACTATTTTGAACTAAATTGCCCTGTATAGAATACAAATTACTCTTGGAGCTTTTTGAATCTATTGTGAATAGAATTGGTGGATTTAATTCCAGTAAATTGAATTGTCCTGAATTATATTTGCTTGCCTGATCGAATTTAATTTCTTCAGAACTGGCATTTAGTATTTTACTTAAATTGGAAATTCCCGATTCATCTTTCAATAGTAGAAAATCTCTCGGATTGTTTTTGTAAGAAGAAGCAGGCGAAAGACCCTCTTGTTTCAAGAAATCACCTAAAGTTTTGAATTCAGGACTATTATAATAGATATTTTGTATCATTATGGATTGTTTAGTCTTGGATTCAACGGATTGCCAATTAAATCAGTAACGCCAGAACCCATGGTAGTGGCTGCCATTTTAAATACCTCCACAAAATAGCCGACAAATTGTTCTTGTACTTCCATTAAACCTTCAATTGGCCCTTTAACGAAAGCATCTTTCACGCTTGCATTCAATCCAGCTCTCATTGAAACGTTTCCTTGGCCACTCATATCGGCTCCTTCAGAAGCTCCAGAATCAATTGATCCTAAAACGTCTTCGCCTCTTGCCAACCTTCTTAAATCAGAAATTGGTATTTGAGGAAATCTACTTCTCAAGGCCAAGATGGTTAAGTCTTCATCATTGAACATTTGGTTAAATTGATTGACTGTTCCTTTCAAAAATTCACGTCCTTTATCTCCACTGAGTCCCTGTTCTTCCATCTCCAAAAGATCAACTAAGCTGCCATTGGGATTCATGTTTCGTAAAACAGAAAGATTCATTGCTTTTCCAAATTCATTCGGGTTAGTCAAACCTCCCTGTAAACTTTGAATCATACCCATAGATCTTGGATCTTTCATCGCAAATCCACCACCTAAATTATTCATTTCCAAGATAAGGGAAGTGATATTTTTAGGATCAACTTTCTCGGTCATTTGACCTAAAGAATTGATTAATTGTGTTTGGTTTTGGACTAATTCATTCATTAAAACTCGGTCTATTCCATTGGCTTCGCCTGCACCCAAAAGAGAGGATGCATTATCCCTAAAGGAACCACCCGTTCTTCTTCCCGATTTTGTGAAATCCATCAAAGTTCCTCGGTCAATACTAAAACCTCTTTCAGCACCTAAAAGAGCTGTAATATCATTTGATGAGTTTCCAGAACGAAGTGCCATTTCTCTAGCAATCTGAAAACCTTCAGAACTTGAAATACCTAAACTATTAATTCCTTCTATGGTATTCGAACCACTATCAAAACCAGTCAATCCTTTTAATCCCAATCTTCCTTTTTCAGCTTCTTCTCTCTCATTGAAAAATCTCATAATGGAATTTCCTGCTACTCCCATTAATGTAGAGCCAATTTCAGCTCCAACTACAGTGCCTTTATCTCCACCTACTGCGTTTCCAATTGCTGCACCAGCTGCCCCACCTCCGATTCTAAGATTTGAAGGAACTAAATCCAGCCCATCGCCTGCATTTGGCATTTGTTGCAAAATACCTCCTAAATCTCTTATTAGACCCGCCCCTAAAATATCTTTGAGAATTGAGCCCCTTCCACCTCCACCGCCTGAACTCTCATTTAATAGGGCCTGTTGGTACATGGCTTTAGCCCGTTCTTCTGGAGGTAAATTTTCGATACCTGCTCTATTGGATGAGGCTACAAATCTTTCAACTGATTTTCGATCTTGATTGACCTCTTGCTCCCATTGAGTAGTATCTTGATTAAGAATTTCTCTTAAAAGAATATTGGTTGTTCTTTGCTCTTCAATTTGCTCTTTTTCACGCCCCAGTTTAGTATCTCGAATATCATCGGCTGCCAGCATTCTGGGATTAGTGACGGTATCACGGTAATTGGACATTGCATCATCAAACGCTTGCCCTTTTACCCCTCTTGCCCGCAGTCTGGTCTCTTCTTCACGTTCAAAACTTTCTGCAAGTCTTTTTCTTTCTCGGTATTCTTCTTGGATATCAAGAATTGAGCTTCTGCCTCCTATTTTTTGAGCTCTCTCTCTTTGTGAGATTTGATCTTCAAGCTGTTTTTTGAGTTCTTTGGATGAGGAAATTTCTTTGGATATTCCTGCAAGATTTCTGTCATGCATGGTTTCAGCTTTTTGCTGAAGTTTTTGCATAGTTGTTCCTAAACTTACGTCTTGGCCTTCAAATAATATCCTTTTAGTCGTCATCGAAAATACTTAGATCCATGTTTTTAAATACCGATTCATCAAATTTAACCTGACTTTCTTCAAGCCATCCGTTTTCTTTGTGCCTTTTTTCTTTTGATAGATTTTTTTTGTGATTGTTTTGAGCATCTTCATACATCCGATCCTCTACAAATTCAAAATAAATACTTACCAAGTTGCATTCTCTGTGTTCAGGGGAATTAAATCGGATATTGTGTTTTTTCCGATACCACCGATCTAAAGGATAAAGATTATTCCATTTAGAAACAAAATCTTTCATGCCCTCTGTTTTTAAGCTTTTTTAGCGTCTTCAGTAGGGTCATCCATCACTGACAAGATTACATTCATCCAATCGTTAAACCAAGGTAGGAAGTCTTTAACGTAGGCCTTTACAAGACTTCTACTTTCCATTAGCGAAAGACGATCAAAGTTCTTAACATTCATATCATCTTCCATTTTTGGAATCAGTAGCCTAAAGGTCTCAATGGCTCCTCCAAGGTTATAAGCCCAAATTGCCGAATCAGTTCTTGAGTTCGGAAAGGATATTCTGCTTTTTGCTTTTTCAAGATCCAAAAGCATTCCTGTATCTGGAAATTTGATTTTGTACGAATTCTTGCCAATTTCAATAATAAGCTCTTCGTTGGGATTTTCGGTTTGTTCCATTTTTTTACAATTAATTTTCAGTCAAAAATAAACAAAAAAAGCCACAATTAAGTGGCTTCAGGAAATACTTAAAACTCAATGTTTAAACCCAAGCTCCTTGAACCCCTCCAGCTTGATACAAGCAGTACCCAACATAGATGATGGCCAAAACCCCAGCAACAAGAAAAGAGACAAAAGCAACCTCTCTTCGATTTGGAAACAAAACACTCAATTGATTTCTCATGATTTCTAACGATTTAAATGAACAATTTTTTTGACTCCCTTTCCCCACTCCCAACACTTAAATATAGGAAATAAAATTGGATTAACAATACAAAAGGGTGAAAATAATTAAAGTTTTTTTTGGAATGTTTTGGTTAATTAAGCCATATTGTAGTTCCAAGAAACGTTTTTCCCTGTTTCAATATCTACCCCATAGTTTGAAAATTCACAGCCTAAATAAACAACTAATACTTTCAATCCGTTGGAATAGTTAAGCCTCATTATCGACCTGATACTTCCAAAACCGTTAAACTGAATTTGTTTCCCGTTGATGTATGCGTAGTCAGAAGAAATACCAAAACCTCCGCATTCATGCTTAAACTCTGTATTTTGGTCTATCAAAGATTTTGCTTTTTTAGCAATCCAAGCTATTTGTCCTTTAGTTATTTTTTTTGCAGTAGCCATAACGATTTATTTAGATTTTCAACTCTTTCAACAATTAAATATAGGAATTAAAATTGGATTTACAATACATTCAATGAAAAATAATCAAAAAAATAACCCTTGGTAAAATACCAAAGGCTATCCTGAAACTTAACCACCCAACTTATGTTTTAATTTGGATTTAGGATCGGATCTAGGAAGTTAAAAGATTGGTTCCTTCCTGAAATTGCGCCCTCATTTGTGTTCGTGTTGTCACTTGTCAAAAATGCTCTCCGTATTGAAAAATATGGTGACTCTTTGGCCGTGATTTTTTTGGTTGTTGGATCAATGGCATCTTGTTCACGCTTGTAAACATCAATTTGAAGACCTTCAGAATCCAAAACAGCATTGTTTTCAAATTCAGTGTTGGATTGAACGTCTCTGATTACTGCCTGTGGAATGCCCGATCTTTTGAAATCTATTTCGTAGAAATCACAAGTAAGAGTTCCTGCCCACTGTGTTAATGCGGATTCCAAAGGAAGAACTGAACCCAACTGGTAAACGCTGCTTCGAGTGAAACTTTCATTTGCCGTAATTCCTCTCATATATCCAACTGCTTTGCCTCGGTATTTAATGATAGCCAAAGCTCCAGTCATAGCGTTATTTGCCATAATTTCTATTATTTTTTAGTTAAATACTAACTACTGTTCCCGTAAAGAATAGAAATGAAACTTCCGTATTCAAAACAATTCCATAACGAATGGAATAAGCGTCTTGATTTCTGGTCACATTCACGTCTTCAAAAGAAAGAATTAAATTATCTTCCTGTGGTGTTGCTGTGATTCCTCTTAAATAATTTTCAGTCCAATTTTTCAAATCTTCTGGACTAAGCGTATTTCTGTTGACTCCGAAAGATGTTTTCAATAATTCATCTCGGCTGCGAATCTTAATTTCTTTGTTGATCTGGCGAATGATACGTTTAATTTGCTTGCTGGCAGAACTTCCATCTTCATTCAACAAGAAATCGTTATTTTGAAGTGAATTGATTCCTTTTAAGGCATCAAATGAGCCACTTATTTTCATTACTACCAGAAGACCTGAATCGAGTGCTTGTGTGGCCTCAGAATCATTCAACATGTGCGTAAGGCCTGCGATTCTTATTGATTTGAATGTTAATGGAACTTGAGGAGGTAAACCCGATTCTCTTCCCAGCAATTGAGCTGCAAGATAGATTGAAGGTGCGTTTTTAAAACCTGTTCTATCTCTCTTTTCTACTTTTGCGCCTCCGTGAACTACTGTTGCTATATCGCTGTCGTACGTTTGAGCTATTGCAATTGAATCAGCGAAATTGGCTTTATTCATGTAAGCTCCGACATATAGATCTGGCTTAGTGACCATTTCTTCAGTTATGTAAGCAAGAATATCCAAATTTTCAGTATCCCCTGCATCGGCTCCCCATCTATCAGCTAGAATAAAATCAACTACTTCACCTTTAACGGCTGTTAAAGCATCTGTTAAATCGGAAGCTCCGTAAACTTCTGTTCCCCCAACTGCTAACTTGTAAGCTAAATTTGCTGTTAAATCGGGTGTAGTTACGGCTCCCGTTGATGCTACAGTGAAGGTAGTTGTAAATAGTTGATTTAATGCTCTACTTCTTTGTGCCCAAATTCCCAATTGTGAAATGTTGTCAAAGTTTGGAGATTCTGCAATTAGCAATTCTTTTGAATTGGCTTCGCTTACTCCTCCAATCGGTTCCAAAGCATAATCAAGACCTCTGAAGGTGCCTCTCCAGAATTGAATTCTGAATGTTCCAGCCAATGAGCCAGCGACCATTTTTGCAGCATAGCCTTTTGATAGACTTCCTGAAACTAATACACCATTTCCAATAAGTCCCTCTTCTTTCAACTTAAAAGTGATTGTTCCACCAGCTGACCCGCCACCTGCAAAGGTGTAAGCAATTGAACCACCTACAGTAGTTGAAGCCCGAACGAAAGAAATTGTGCTTATGCCTGTAACCCCTAATTGAGAAGGCCTAAACATTAACGGAAGAAGATCGAACCAAATACCTCCTTTTACGAAGTTTTGAGCGTCAAGAACGTTATCGAATGTGTAAATAGAATCAATGCCTGAAGACCCCTCACCATTCACGCCAGAACCTCCTCCGAACCCTGCCATTGAACCCGTATCAATAACCAATACAGAACCATAATCAAGACCTTGAGGAGTATTTCTAATTCCCGATTCGATTCGGGAATATGAATTGGGAATTTTTACCAGCTTATTTCCGAACGTGAAAGATGTAGCCATTTCTTTTTATTTTTTGATAAAAGTAGTATTTTTTAAATAATTCTTTTTTCTTTAAAGCATTTGTCCCAATCTTTTTTAGATTTAGGTTCTGCTTTTGAGAAAATTTTTCCAGCTGAAAATCGCTTGATGCTAGATAATTGAAATTCATCCAATGCTTCCAAAGCAGTTATTTTATCTTCTTTTTTAAGGATTGCTGTTGTAGATTTCTGTTTTGGTTCCATCATCGTTTAATTTATCGATTGCTAAATATATTTGTCTTGAAAATTCATTTAAATCCAAAGAAGGGGATTTTAAATCATAATCGTATCTGATTGAAAGGGTTCTCATGTAAATAAGCCCTGCAATATCATTTCTCATTTGAACATCTCCCCCGTTAAAAGCAACGTTTTGTAAACCCAATTCTTCAAAATAAGGAATGAATTGAATCAATATTGACTTCAATACATGGTATATCAGGTATTTTTCGTTTGAATTGTCTCCTGTAATCAACAAATTAACTTGTTGATTGAATCTTCTTACTTTGAAATCACTGTAAGTGCCGTTGTCATCATCAAATTCAGGTGGGAAATTTCCTGAACCAAGGCCCAAAGAATCATCCTTTGGTGAATCGTTTTGCATTATGATATGAATGTGAGGCATTTTTTTATCAACCCGATCCGAATCCCATCCCATACTGACATCTAAAAATCTAGGTTCATTTGGATTTTTAGGACGTAGAAAAACAGATTTGGCCTGCTCGAACATATTGTATCCCTGAATAGCATTGTTTACCCCTATTGCACGATACAAAAAAGTTAACTCAGGAGTAGCTATTTTTTCTTCGTAATCGTTTCTGAGGGTGTGCAAAGCAGCCTTGACCGTTTGAAAAACGGTTGCTTCAGGGATTGTTATGTTATTACTCGCTGGCAAATCCGTGTTGGCTTAGAAAGTTATCGATTGCATTTGAACTTACTCTAGGAACATTGAGCTCCTGAAGGGCCTTTTCTGCCAAATTCATAGCAGTAAATCCTGAATGTATCCAAGATAAAGGATCACTTTTTTCACTCACTCTTCTGAAAGACATGTAACTGTTTTGATTTGTCACTTCACTTTTATACTTAGTTATTCCTTCGTAAATGGAGTTCTTATGGGTGTATTCCTCAAATCTTTCACTTTTGGGATTGAAGACGTTTTTTGTTATCTTCTCTCTATATTTCTCAGGAAGCATATCAGAAGTTATACCCTGCGACCTCATGCCTCCAACCGTTGAAATATCTGTTTCAAGCTCTTTTGCGACCTCATAAACTTCTGTGGGCATGATAGTAGTAAAATTCTCTTCCAAAGCTTCAGGGGTGCCCATACTGAAAGGAACAATGTTGTATCTGTTTCCATGCTTATCAACTTTTGAATTTTTACCATTCAGCAAAAAGGGCTTCATATCAAATGGCCCTCTGCCACTTTCCACCATATTAGGAACATCACCAATCAATTCAACTGCTCCTTGAAATTTAGCTGGATTAGTAACCACAATTGACCTCATGTATTGATTTCGAGTGCTGTTCAAATTCTCGCTCGCTTGCTTTTCCCATTCCTCAGCGAAAGAAGCCGTAACTTCTTTTACTGTAAAATCAAGCAAATCATCTATGTCTGATTGTGACATATTGAATTCGTCTCGAAAAGGCTGGAAATCGAAGTTTAAATTCATTTTTGGCTCTCGTCTAATTTAGCTATTCGCTCTTCAAGGGCTATCATTTTGGCTTGAAGAGAATTACTTTCTCGGGTTAAAACTGAATTTGAAATTAAAAGAGCTTCATTTCTTTCCATTATGAGCTTGTTATCTTTCATTAATTCTTCGTTTCTTTTCCGAATAGTTTTTAATTCTTGCAATAAATTGTTTTTTTCAAGTATTGATTGCTCCAATAAAATTTGCTTTTTACCCAAAAGAGCATTGGAACTAGTTAATCTCAATTCAAGATCTTCAACTTTTCGGGCCAATCTATCCATTTGATCAGTTAAATCCTTTAAAAGTCTTTGGTATGTATTAGTAACTATATTTTCAGTATCAGCCTTAATTTTACCCTTATTAATAAGGTAATTCAAACTGGCTGCACCTCCAGCTGACATGACGGAGATTGTAACTGGGTGACTTAAAAAACTTAATATTTCGTATTTCATCGATTAACAAATTTTAAAAGAGTTGTCTAGTAAACGATCTCCTGTGTAATTTTCTTTATCCTTGAAAAGATCAATTCTTTTCGCCCTCGCATGAATTGGCATTTGAATTTGAGTATCAGTTCTACCAGTATTTATTCTAGCCAGCATTGAATCTCTAACCATATCCAAAATGTAGTAAGCAGGATTATGAGAATATCTCATTGAAAACCTAGGCTCTTCATCTGTCGTAAAGATACTCTGATTTAAAATGATTTTATTTCGATTTTCGATCCTGTAATCATCTTTTTCAAGCTTTTTTAATTTAGTTGATGATCCTTCGAATACTCCAATGTAATAAATATCTATGATAGGGTAAATTGAATAGGTGTATAATTCGGTATCTGCCAAGTTATATTTTAAAGGATGTAATACCTCTGAATGTTCGCTTAGTGCTCCCATAATGGTTACTTTATCCATATATGAGAGTTTGTTTTCGGGAAGTGCTGTGATTGAATTCAGTTCGGCCCCCATGACCCCCCAAGATTCATACTTTGGATTCAAAGACATGGATTGAATGACCATTCTGGTTTTTTCAGGATTAACGAATATCCACCCCGTACCACCGCAATTTCGACAATCACTTAAAAATTCGGAGTTTCTGCTTTTACAAGAACATTTAATGGCTTTTTCCAACAAAACCTCATATCCTTGCTTTACGATTGCATCTCTGAAATCGGATTCGAAAAATCTGGAAACTGGTTTGTTCGTTGCTTTTAAAGCTGTAGTGATTATGATTTTATCTTCTAGTCTAGCCATTTCAAAATATTAAACTGCTCCCCAAACTATTCCTTTGTATTTATTTATTAGTGTTGGCATTATAGTTTTTAGTTGTGTAGCGTAATCTTTAATAGTTGCACTATAAGCACTGTTTTCAGCACTTGAAGTTGTTGAAATAGATTGAGAAAGTCCATCCAAAGACAAAGATTGGCTTGCTATGCCAGCACCAATTACCAAATTTCCCAATGAAGTATAAATTGGGATGCTTGCCATGTAGCCAATTGCCTTAGCCAAATCAGCTGGAATATCTTTAAAGCCTGTTAAATAAGTTAAATACCAATAGTCAGGAATGTTTCGTTGTCCAAAATATCCTAAATTGGGATAAGAGCCCGAAAAAATACTATTGTGATCAACAATAGTTCCTCCAACTCCTTGATTTGGAACTATTGAAATTCTTCGATCAAAAAGTCCATCATTTGATTTCTTAATGGAAAACCATTCTTTTGGATAAGTAACCTGTCTTACTTTCCCTACAAAACCATCAACTTTGTACACACAAACAACTGGATAATTTGCTTTGATAAAGCCCCACTCGCTGTAATTTTCTCTCAGGAATTTTCCATTTTGTTCAATTACAGTAAGAGGGATTATTAAATCAAGCTTAGTATTCATGTCACTGATTGCGGCCTCGATATAAAATTCAATATCCTCATCTGACATTAAAGAGCCATCTGGAGCCACAACTGGTATTCCAAAGAAATACCTGCTTTTGAGCTCTGAAACACTTAGGATAGTATTTCGATTCTTTTTGTATTTAATGATTAAATTGAATTTGGGCATGGTTTATTTAACCTCTTCGGTTTCAGGAGTTTCAGGATTTTCTTCAGTTTCAGAAGCGTTGGCAGCAATCAATTGAAGGGTATCGAAAATGAATCGGGCTTTTTCAGGCTTAGCCAGCACTTTGTAAGTTTTTTCCGTTTCCTCATCAATCAATCCTTTTTCATTGAAATCATCAAAATACTCCTGAAGATCTTTAACTCGCAATTTGTTGAGAGCATCCAAAGTCAAAGCGTTGGGATCTGAATCTTCATTTTCATCTCCTGCTTCGTTTTGCTTTCCTGCTTCGCCTAGATCTTCATTTTGATCTGGTGAATCCTTTGCCGTCAATTTAAATCCAAAAGAGCTTTTTAGCAATTCACCTGCTTTTTCTTCATCAATCTCGCAATATCCATTTTCAAAATTTGTGTCACCGACAAATGGAAGGTGAATAGTTCTTGTCCCTTGGTTAGGGATTGATTTTAATTTTACCATGATTTTTACAGTTTGATTTATTTTATCAAAAATAAAGATTTTTTTTTACAAGTTTTTTGATTATCAGATAAATGAAGAAAATAAAAAAGCCCCAATGAAGGGGCTTTCAATAATTCAAAATTGAATTGTTTTAGGCTACGTATCTGCCAATATTGATGATTCGAACCATTTTCTTTATTGAGTAAAGATTAGGTGTTCCAAAAAGGAACGTGATGAATCTTTTTGACATGGAAAGAACTGCCAAGTCCAACTTGCTCAATGGAGCCAATTGTTTGAAGGAAAGTACCTCATCATCCATTTGGGTGATAAATGCTCCTTCAGTGGCAGGAATCCATCTGTTTCGGTCTCTTACAACGTTTGCTCCAGCTCCATCAAATCCAAGTGCTCTTTCTCCTACAGAAACTGAGAAAAGTGGGTAAAACAAGATCCCATCAGCAGACGGATTACTTGAAGAAGTCACCAACGATCTGTAAATTACAAAACCTGTAGCTGGATTAGCACCAACTCCAGCGGTGATTGCCAAATTAACGGATTGACCGTTGGTAAGAGTTACGGCTGTTGGTGCTCCATTTACTCTCAAGGCAGACTCTCCAGCCTTGTTGATCGCTGCCACTGCATAATAAACAGTTCCAAGACCACCTTCGGCAGTTGTGAATTTACTCAATGCATCAGCTCCAGAAAGAGAGGCTACAACGGTTGCAGGTGTTGCAGGTGCTTTGGTTGATTGAGGCTCAGAAGTAAGAGTTCTTCCAATTGGTCTTTTCATGAATTTGTCGTGTGACAAATTGATTTCCCCAATTGTGGTAGAAATTGATTTTGGTATACCACCCCCAACGAATTTGTTACCTGAAGTACCAAGCATAATTCTTTGTTTCTCGAAATAATCTTTTGCAAGATCTGAAAGAACTTGTGGTGGAGCCCATAGATCAGTTGCAGTTCCAAAGTTGTCGTCAACTATGATTGCAGAATCTTCCACATCATTTTGAACTAAAGCTCTACCTCTCAAATCCAAAATTACTTCAGAATTGGTGTATTCATCAACTGTAGCAAAAGCGAACCCTTCGCCAGAACCAATCGAAGCGTGCTGAGCATAAAGAGAATTCCACTCTTGAGGGACTACTCTTGAATCTGCTTTAGTCATCGCTGAGTTAGCCTTTCGGAGTATCCACATCATTTTGTTTTGAATTTCTTTCTGCATTGCAGGAACAAAGGCCTTCACCATTTGAGCCTGCATAGTGACTTCACCAGTTACCTGAATGTATTTCACTAATTCCGCACGTCTGATATAGGTTGAATCCTCAACATCGGAAAGTTCCCCTTCGTTGTAAAATCCACCACGATCGGCACCATAAGAATCCAACTGTAGGAATTCTTCAACTGTGTTGTAAGCAGGCATTTTTGGGATTGCATTCCAAAGCGCAATATCTTTCATTCGGAAAGTTAAAAGCTTCAAAGCAGTTTCAAGAGACTCAACTTTGAGTGGTTCTTGGGTAAGTGATAAATCGGTTGTGTCCCTTCCTGTGATTTGTCCAGCCTGCATTGCTTTTAACAAATCATTTGCAGAACCTTCACCCCCGAAGCCTTGACCGCCATTGGCGTAATCGGCTAGTGAAATGTTGTTGTACATAATGTATCGTTTTTAAGGTTTTTGTGTTTAACATTTTAATTACGATTTTTATGTACAATTTTATTTTAAGTGAAACACTTTAGTTTTTTACATCCTTACCAGCTCAAAACCTTTCGATTTCAATAGAGCTTGTTGATGGTTTTCGACTGTTTGCGTCATTTGCAAGGTTGCAACTGCTTCCATAACTTTAACGTGCTCAGGGTTCGACATGTCTCCGAAATTGTCATTTACAGACTTTTCCAATCGGTCACGATCTGCTTTGACGTTGATGTTGAAAACATCTGCGTTTTGACTTTGAGTTTTTGGATCACCACCAAAATTTCTGTCAACTGCGTTCTGAGTAGTTACGGCTTTTCTCAAAGGAGTATTTTCAACAACTCCCAAACGTGTTCTCAAATCCTGATTGAACTCATTAATAGTTTCAATGTTTGTATTGGCTTTTACAAGTGCTTCAGAAAGTGAAGAAATTTGCTCCCGATCTGAATTGATCAAAGTTCCAAGGGCAGTTGTTCTCACCTCAATTGATTTTTCAATCTTTTCAAGTACTTGCAATTGAGTGCCAATTACCTCCGTGAGGGCCGACTTGATCAAATCAATGTTTCCAGCACCCAAATCAAAAATTCTTACGGATTTCTCCATAGGCTCTTCTTCATCTTCCTCATCAACGCCTTCAGCTTTGCACATGTCAGAATAAGCTTTCGCTTTTTCCATGTATTCAGTTTTGGCAGAAGATTTCGCTTTCTTCATATCGGCCATTTTTGAAGATTTTTCCATATCCTCTTTGTCATCTTGCTTTTTAAGGAAATCTGGTTTTTTGCCTTTTGAAAGATCTTCTTCGGTTGTGGCAGACTTTTCAGTAGCCAGACCAAGGATCTGAATCGCTTTTTCAAGGACTTCTTTTGTGGTTCCTTTTTCTGTGTTCATTTCGCTTATCGGTTTTATTAGATCGTTGTAAATGCTGTCTGCCAGCACTGAATCTGTCGTTAAATTATTAAATATTTTTGAATAAATCTGAGATTTGGTTAAAATCTCATTCTTTATAGATTTTTTTTTCTTTTTTTCTACTGATTCTGGCATTGTTGGTGCCAAATCAGCCGTTGTCATTTTTTCAACCTCTTCTTCTTCCTCCTCTTCCTCTAAATCTTCTTCGCCCGAAAAGGCTTTGGAAATTCTAGCATAAGTGAGGGGATTGACTGGAACTTTACAAAGAGCAACCCCGTAAAGTTCTGCTTTGATTACAATGTTTTTATTAATAGGGTCTCTCTCTATTACTTTGCCTTCCACGGAAAAGCCAAGATTGTAACCTTCTTTTTCTAAATGTTCTTGAAGTTGATAAGCAGATTTTGCTTTGGCATGATTTGAAAAAAGTTTGCCTTTGATAAAAAGTTTGCCTCCTTTTTGAAGCTCTTTCTTTTGAATTACTCCTATTACATCATCTGGTTCTTTTGAGTGCTCCCAATTGATGTAAAACATCCTTGTGAGGTCAAATGAATTGTAAGACATGTTTTCACCATCCGAATCTTTACTTCCATCTCCAGCCATGCCCTCCAAGATCATTTCTTGAAGACCTGTATCGCTGTCCTTTTCACCTTTTTTAAGGTTTACACTTGGAATATAAAATTTGAAATTATCTTTCAATTTTGAAATCGTAAACTGGTTTAAATTAAATTGGCGATTTTAAGTTTACGATTTCCTGCCAAAAATAAAACAATTTTTCTAATTGTTTTGCTAAAACACCAAAAAGAAAAAAGAAGGATTAACTTCCCTCTTCTTTTAAATCTTCAATCTTGTTTATCAAGATCATTTTTTCTTGAGCTAACATATCCCACTTTCTGGATTTTTTAGCATATCTCTGAGTTTGCCAGCCATCAGTAAGGGGACTACAACCCCTTACTTTTTCCAGTTCTTTTTCAATCTTTTCAAGTTTCCTTTCAAGAGTCATTATTTCTTTAGACATTGTGAATTGAGATTTAATTAATAGTAAGTATGAAAATAGGGGAGCTAGTCCAAATAACTCCCACATTAAAAATTACTTTCTTGTTGAATTTAAAAACCCGATTGCATAAGGGTCATTCAGGCTTTTCAAATACCCTACATTGTAACCCAAATCCTGATCTAATTGATGACGATTACAAAAAGCTCTTATGCCTTCCATACATGCTCCTTTTGCTCTCATGTGAGCAACTCCGACAAATTGATTGTCTCTCATGCTTTGAGCAGCTTTTTGAACGTCTTTTACTCCTTGTAATGCTTTTGCTGCATCGAGACTTTCATCACTGTGAGAATCCTTGAAAAGGTATCCTGCAACCCAGTCAACTGAGAACGTTGATTTTCTTCCACTGGATTGGAGCCATTTTGCAGACCCGTCTGGGTTTCCAATTGTCCAAACCCCTTGAATGTTCTTTACTTCTCTGAGCTCTTTTTTGTTTAGGGAGATTTTTAAGCTACCATAGGTAGGATTGAATTTGCAGGATTTTGCGTATGTATCAAGACTGTTATTCCACTGGAAGGGCACATTATTTAATAACAATGTTCTGTAACAACCCATAGAGTGTCCTGTTTGAAAACCAGAAAGTATGCCACTTGCTTTTTTTGACAATGCCAAATATTCCTTTTTTGACATTCCGAAGGACTTTGCTTTTTTGGCATCTTCAATAGATTGCTTTGCGTTGCATTCTTTTCTTTCAATCAGACTTAACCAACCTTTGACTTTTTCAAAACCATGGACTTCTATAGCTCTTTTTTCTTCAGCGTTTGAAGTGGTTTTTAAATTGGAGGCTTTAGCTCCTTTTTCAAGTAATCGAGTAATCAGTTCTTGCTTTTTCATAACGATTTTGGTTTACGATTTAGATTTTCAACTCTTTCAACACTTAAATATAAGAAATAAAATTGGATTAACAATACAAAAGGGGATTTATTTTTCTAACCAGACTGATTTTTCTATGATCGTTTCAATCGAATCTTTTCCTCTTAATTTGTTGATTAATTTTTGAGGAACCTTGCCAAGTCTTAAAGCTACTATACTTCCTGTTATGGCACAATGAGTATCGGTATCACCACCAAGATTAATACAAGTCAACATTGCTTCTTCGTAGGATTTAGCAGTCAATCCCACATTGATGCAAATTTTCAAGGAGTCTTCCACGTAACCATTAGTAGCAGTTTTTGAAATGTCTTCGTATTTTTCAGATAATTCAAGAATTTTCCCCCTCAAAAGCTGAATATACAATCTCAGTAAAACGCCACAAGCATCTCTACTTTCCCTATTGTCGTGAGTAAGCCTGCCTGCATCCAAATTTAGTTTGTGGATATAGGCATCTATTACGCTGTTCTTAATAATGCCCTCATCACCTGTTCTTGCAAGTAAGGCAAAGGGCAAGACCCTCATCAAAGATCCGTTTCCTTTTGATTGCGTTTCCTGAAAACAAGGATTGTACCCATTTTCTATGTGATCAGCTGTCCCTTGACCAACATCAAAAAGATAATCTATGGAGTAACCACCATCTAAGACTTTAAGATAATTTTCATGAATTGAAGTGATGGTTTTATCAGAATTCAAAGTTGCCAGAACAAAACTTGTATCATCAGACCAAGTGCCAGCTGGCTGGTCATGCGTTCCATGGCCAATCATTTCCAGTTTTTTGAGCCTGTTGATTTTTGAGAATTCGAAAGGAACTCCTAAAGCGTCTCCTACTATGTAGCCATATAAGGCATTAATCTTCCTTTGTCTTGTTGTCATCTTCCGATTTTTCAGGTTTACCCTTTTTTACAATTTTGTAATTGACATTTGAAGACATCCTATCCTCAAATGTACTGGATTTTTCCAGCTCTTTTTGCTTGTTTTCCATACTTAAATATAGTTATAATTTCTCGAATTAAAAAATTAAATCTGCTCTAAGATAATGTTCAAATTTTTAATCTTTTTGCCATCCATGGTTTTCTTGACATTCTTAACTATGAATCGAGAGCCCTTATCAAAAAGAATTTCCTGCTCTGAAGGAAAACGACCCATGCTGGAAATATCCTTACCACTTTTACTGGTTATTTCAAAAAGTATCTCAAAGCCAAAACCTGCACTAATTGCCTTGTCGGCACTTGACGAAGAAAAAGATGGAAATTCAATTTCCCCTCCAAGATTTTTATTGAAATCTGAAAAATGATTATTTAAGCCCTGAAAAGATTGAATGGATCGGTAAGCAGTTCCTTTAAAATCTGGAAGTTTCGCAATGCTTTTACTTAGTAAGTCTATTTTTTTTTGAGTTTTTTCACTTACGTTGCCCTCATTCAAACTTATATTGATTTCTTCAAAGTCCCTGTTAGTATAATCGTAAACGGAAGCCTTTTCAATTTCACTTAATTCCTCGTCTTCTTTTTCATTTTTTTTTTCGTTGAGCTCGATGGCCTTTTTGAATTTTTTGTAATCATTCGTTGTTTTTTCATCGAAATGATTCTTTGGACTTTCTTCAAAAAGCCTAACGAATCGTCTCATTTTAGTTAAATCCCCTTTTGGATCTAATTCCAAAGTAAATTTCATCTCTTTTGGTGGAGCTGGCTCTTTTTGGAGCTTTTTATTGGCCTCTTCCATTTGTTTAGCGTATTCCCTTTGCTTTTCAGGTGAAAGGCCCAATAAATAGTCCCAATCAACTTCATTGGCACCTGTCTCTTTGTTCTTCTTGAATTTCGGTTCTTCTTCTTTTTCCTCTTTTTCCTCTTTTTCCTCTTGAGGTTTTTCCTCTTTTTCCCTTCGGTCTAATTCGTTTTGTGCTGCGGTTCTGATTTTAGAATCTCTATTTTCTTTGATGGCAGTTTGTAATTCTGATTCTGAGCTGTTTTTGGCATGGCCTGCGATATCTTCATCACTCATAGACTTGGTATCTACAGTTTCGGTTTTAGGGTTCTTAGGAGTTCCATTTTCGTCTGTAGATACTGGCTTGCCTGTTTTTGGATCAACCCATTTGTTAGGGGCCACTTTTTTGAGCCCAGTTTGTTGACTTATTTCGCCTATATTGTAAGTTTTAGCTTTTTGAATTACGTTGATTGGGTCTGTTTTAGTTTCAAATCCTTTAACATCCCAATGAGTTTTGGTTTTCAGCCCGTTCTCATCATTGTGGGAATAATCGAATTTGGAAGATTGAAAATTGTGATTGACCCAATTTTTTAATTTATCGATGTATTTTTCGGCTTTGCCTTTTTTGAGGTAAGCTATCGTACAATGAGGCTTGTAATCTGGGTGACTGTTTTGATGTGGCAAGACTCGATATAGAGAATTCAAAAAGTGAAGTTGCTCTGAATGAATTCCGAATTTCAACACATCGTAATTTTCAGATTCAAAATAGCTGACATCTGCTATGCTGAAAACTACTTGTTCTTCAGGAAGAATTCTTTCAATATGATCTGCCGTTACTTCTGGCAATTTAAAACCGTACAAAACAGTAATGTGAGGCCTGTCTTCTTTGCCAAATCCTGATTCATCATACACATCCAGAGGATCAATCAAACGAAGAACTTCATCCCATTTATCATCCCCCTCACGGGAAATCCAATTGATATCCAACATCAAGCAGCCCTTTTCATAGGACTTTTCCAAACTGGTTTCAGTATTGGCTTTTTGAATTTTTTTTTCAGCTATGGCCGAATATTCCTGATCGGTTAAATATTTTCCTTTGAATGGAATTCCAAAAATTTCTTTAATTCGAATGGTAAGATCCAACATTAAATCGTATTGTTCCAATTGATCCAAAGTAACAAATGCATAGTTCTGGTGTTCACTGCTATCCAAACCAATCAAATCCAAATCTTCAACATAAACCCAAAAATAATGGGAAAAAGAACCATCTGTGTTTTTGTACAAAGTTGAATAATTAACTGTACTGGCAATTAAACAAGTTTCTTCCAAAAGTTCTCTTTTTACTGAATCTCTGAGAAATTCGCCATTTTCAGCTTTACCACCAGCAAGGCACCATTTCCCCGCTTCAAAACTATCTCCACTTGATCTTTGCAAGAGTAATATTTTACCCTCTGAATTTTGAATGATTGCATCGCAATAATGCTGCGTTCCTTTGCCGTCTGCAATAGCTTCCATCAAATCATTTACTGATAGTTGGTTGTATGCCTCCTCACCGAAAGAAATGGATTGGCCAACGGCAATACTTTTCATAACATCGGAAAAAACTTGCTTTGCTGTTTTGAAAACTTCGGAACCAATTTCATCAGAATCAAAGGCTTTGCAAATGGTTTCGTATCCTGCTACGAAATCAAGAAGATCAACTTCCTCAAAAGCTTTTTTCAAAACATCTTCAGCGTAAACATCGGATTTATCTTCAAAGGATTTTTTACGGGCCTGATCTTTAACACCTGCACTATCCTCAATTAAAATCGGATCTTCACCCCAAGAAACATTATTGTCAAACAAAACGAAATCGTCAACTTTTGATTTGATGTCTTTGAACGTGTCAACTACTCCCCTGTGTCCTTCAAAGAAAGGGCCGTCTGGAACATACCGTCCCGAACCATCCTCTTTATCATCTTCACCAAATGCTCTCTTGACGGCACGATTCCAAGCCTGTTCAGTATCAACTGTAACACCAACCAATTCAACATCATAACCTAAAGCTTTTAAATCATTGATGATTTTTTCAGCTTTTTTAGGGTTTCCCAAAACAGCATCGTAAATGAAATTACGGCCTTGAGTAGTGATTTCTTTTAAAGCTTTTTTGGATATGTCACTACTTTCTTCGTGAACTCTCGAAGCAGCCGTTTCCACATCCTGTTTAGTATATTGATCGTATTCAGGGATTTCTTCTTTAATGTCATCTGCATTCAGAACGCCAAAAGCTCCTTCGCCATATTTAGGGATAAGGTATTTTTTAACAACCGTACTCTTACCGCTTGCAGCACCTCCCATCAACAAAATAGCTTTCGGTCTTTCACCTGCTTTGGGAAGAGGACAACTTGCCAGCAATTTATCTACTATCTCACCATGTTTTTTAAATCTCTCAGAAGTGTAAATTCCTTTTGAATCGGTATGAGCATCTTTGGAATCAAAACGCTGTTTGTCCCTCATGTTTGTTAGGTCATTTGGTTTTACCCAATACAATCTAACATAGGACTTGCCCGTTGCTTTATTTTGTACTACTTTCCGTAAAGGAACAAGGCCAGCTTTTGCCATGGTTTATTTTTCTTTTTTGTTGAATTTTTCACTAACCCGTATTTTCTCAGCATCCCAAGCCTCTTTTCCATAGATTCCTTCGAAAAAAGAATCCTCTTCTATTGGGATGTGTTGATCTTCTATTGGGATGGATAAATTACGGATGTCTCGATCAAGTTCTTTATCTGAAACATTAATCGTTTTTTTATTTTTCATTTTCAAATTTAGTTTATTTTTTCGTAAAAATTCAATCCTTTTTTGAATTTGGTTAATTGGAACATTTTTTTGCACAAAAAAGCAACTTCAAAGATTTAAGCCTCTGGAGTTACTTTTTAAACGTTTTTTTTAATTAAACAGTTCTTGTTTATTTTAAGCGTAACTAGACCAGTATTCAGGCTTTCCATCCCAAGGCCTTGCAGTTTCAAAGGAAGAAAGTTTAATTGAGGCATACTTGGTTATCTTTTTTCTCATTGGTTCGCCAATCAAATTGGAAGGGTTTGCAACGCAATGGCCTCTATCATATTGATTGTCAGTGATAGTTTTACCTATCTCCTGCAAGATAATAAAATCATTTTTTCTGGATATAATTTGATAGAAATTGATGTTGGTTTGCTCGTAACCCCAAGAGCAGACAAGAATACCCCCAACCTTAAATTGCTCTTTTTCTTTGTTGGCTGTCTCTAAGTATGAAGCAGTACGGGCAGTTTGACGGTCAACCATTTCTTTGGTGCTTTCAATTTCTTTAGCTCTTGATTCTTCATTTCTGAAGCTGTAATTACTGTAAGGTCTGAAGCCTTTGTCTGCGAAAGTAGCAGCACATAGTTTCCCATTTTGAGCAACGTAAGTGATAAAAACGTAGCCTTTGTAATTCACCACATTTGATTGGTTTTTATTGATGAAGCTCTGAATGGCTACTTCTCTTTTAGTGGGCACTTTTTGAGTAACTGGCATAACGATTTGGTTTACAATTTGTGACTTTTTAAACTCTTTCAACACTTAAATATAAGAAATAAAATTGGATTTACAATACAAAAGGGTGAAAAAAAATAGGGATTTTTTAGATCCCTAATATTTGCATGGCCTCGGATTTGGTTAACTCACCTCTAGTGGCTTTTTTGGCATTCGATAAAGCCTCTTTGATTCGATCAGAATTAACATAGTTTCCTATAAATAGACCGTCTCTGTCGGCTGCTGAATGAAGCATACTCACAATTGCATCTTGATGAAGCTGTTTTATGAAGTCTTCAGTAAAAGCCTCTTTTACTTTTTGAGGTGAATTAGTAATGTATTTTTTAATTTGTCGAGAAAAATCTTCCATATTCATATTTCCACTCACATCCATTCTCATACCTCGAAGCCCTGAATCTGGAATTGAAATTTTCATCTCATCAAGAACTTTCATTGTAACTTGCGCCTCGGTGCTCTTTGGGTTTAAAGTGGCTTTTACTTGATCTCTTAAATCAATGGCATCTTGTGGTTTTCCATTTCCTAAATATTCTTCGCCCGTGACTGTATTTCGATTTGTAGGCTTATTTTCAGTAAAGGTTCCAAACCTAGTTTCGTAATATTCACCATCAGATTTAAAATCTGATCTTTTATAGACCATGCGACCATCAACTAAATAATCTCCAGAAGGCTTTTTGGTCATTTTAACCATGTTGCCTTCGTAATTTTTGGCCATATAAACCCCAGTTTTTGGAGCTTCAGGCTTTTCTTCTTTTTTGGAACTTTCGATAATGTGAGATTTGCCAGTAAGACTAGACTTAACTGTTATTGAATCATTGTCTATTTTAGTTATCTCAAAGGAATCGGTGTCGTTTCCAGACATATCACCAACTGAAAGATTTTTTAATTCTGCATGAGATGGTAAATCAGTGGAATCTTGGTGCTTCTTTTCATGCCCTCCATTTTTATCGTTGTAAAGAACCCAACCTTGAGTAGTCTTTTGAACTTTTTTTCCCTGCCACTCCCGAACTTCGCCAAGATTGGCTTTTTTACCCTTTTCCAAAAATTCTTCAACGGAAACTTCAGGAGAGTAAGATTTGGCAATTATTTTGGATCTTGCATCGTTAAGGCTCATAGTATGGATATTTTTATTCAAAAATAGGAATTTTTTTTCTTAAATAGAGTCCCAGTTGTTTTCTACCAACTCAAAGCCAAGTTTTTCACAACAATACTCTTTAGTGAAAAGAGCCCTTTTCAGGCTCTTTAGAATTTCAACTTTCTTTCTTTTGGCCCTCAGTGGGCTAGGCTTGAAGATCTTTTTCATTTTACCAGTGGTGATGGCTTGAAACGTCACAATAATCCAAAGAATAATCGATTCCAGCTATTGAGGGAGTTAGTCCCCATCCTCCGTACTGTCGGGAAGATGCATGACTTAACTCAGGCAAAACTTTTTGGATTTGATCTCTAAGGGCCTCAGTTGCCTCTTTATCGCAAGACCCGTACTTTTGGCCTTGTCTATCCCACTCGTAGTATCCAACACAAACTTCAATGGAGTTTGTTTCGATGACAAGATTCTCAAGGGGAATACCTGCTTTAACTAGGGATTTTCTGATTTGATTTGCAGTCATGATTTTACGATTTAGATTGTGAATTTTTTAACCTCTTATTTTTCTGAATTCCTGAAACTCCTCTTCTGACATCGAAGCCAGTCTTTTTTTAAGGATTTCCTGCGATTGACTATTAATGCCATCTGAAATCATTATTGCTCTCTCAAGCAAATGTCTTCTCTTTGCAGTCAACTGCATCAATCTTTGGAACCCCAAAGAGTAAGCTGGCTCGGGGCCTTTACTTACAATTTCAGCAAGACCTTTTAGGCTCTCCTCAACTTCAGGAGTAATTTCGTAGTGGATAACCTGTCTCTTAGAGTGGTTAACTACTGATACAATTCTGGAAGCAGTCATAACGATTCATTTAAATTTTCAACTCTTTCAACTCTTAAATATAATAAATAAAATTGGATTAAAAAAGAAAAAGGGAATTTATTTCCCCTTTTCTGAAATTATACTTAGGGCTTGGCATCTAGCTTCCAACACATCACATATTCTTTCGTTATTGTATTTTTTTACTGCCAAAATAGAAGCCTCGTTTTCATCATAAGCATGGACGTATTGATTCACCGATGAATTGACAATACTTAAAGTTTTTTTATTTCTAACTCTGAGGCTTACGCAATATCTTTTCAGAATATTTGAATCGTACTGCCAAGAATCTTTAAATATGATCTGGTGTAGAGAATTGGGAACTACTTTCATTTCAGGGGGCATAACGATTTATTTAAACTGTGAACTCTTTCAACACTTAAATATAAGAAATAAAATTGGATTAACAATACAAATAGGCAAAAAAAATAGGGGATTTCTCCCCTAAATTTAGGCAGCCACCACTAAAGTGAATTGCTTGATTGTTTTTGAGCTGTAAACAGTATCTTCAACTGAGATACTAAATGAGAACGTTCCTGACACTGTAGGAGTTCCTGCCAATGTTCCTGCCACCGACAAAGTGAGACCAGCTGGCAAGGCTCCAGAAGCCACTGAAAAACGAATATTTCCAGAACTTCCTGAAGTGGTAATCGCATTCGTGTACGCCACGGCTTGAGTTGCAGAAGGTGATAAAGGACTGGCTTCAGTAATCACTGTTCCACCTACCAAAATTTCTGAGCTGTTGGAATCCTGAACAACTAAAACCAAACTTTTTTCAGTGGCAAATTCAATGATGTCACCAAAAGTTTTTGGGATTTTAATAAATTCCGTTGCCATTTCAACTTTTAGTTGATAATTTGGATCTGCTAATTCGAACGAAGCCAAACGGTCATTCAATTTATAAGTTTCCATGATTGTGAGATTCCCCTCGCCTGAAATGGAATCAACTCGAAGCCAGCCGATTTCAGTGGCTCCCGTAAATAATCTTAAGTCTTTCATTTTATGTTTTAGTTAATGAGATTCAAATCTAAATCTTGCAATTGAGAAATACAAATTCCACGTTTCAAGCAAGAAAATTTGATTTCTTAATTAACGTATGCGGTCAATTCATACCTTCCGCTTTCCATACCATATACGGAAAAATGAAGGGATTTTTTTTGAGGCTTTCCATCTTTAATGAGACCAACTGAGAATGAGTTGGTTTTTCCAGCGGAGGGCCTTGATCTTGAATATTTACCACCTAAAGATACTTCTGTTTGCCAGTCATCTTCATTGACTTCGAACCCTTTGGATTTTGCATATTCCAAAGCATTTGAAGAAGCAGAAGTAAATGAATCGTGATACGTTTCCAATTCTACTTTTTTCTTTGGAGTGGAGGCCCCTTTTCCCCCTTCTTTGAGTTCTTTCCACCCGTCAGCTCCCTTCTGGTACTTCTTCCCCTGCCACTCCCGAACTTCACCTACTGTTGCTTTTTTCCCTTTTTCAAGGGTTTCTAATGAGAATTCGGCAAGGCCCAAAACTTCATAAGCTTTTGATTTTGCCAAGGCTTCATCTTCAACTTGCTCCTCTTCACTTTCGCCCTCTTCTTCCTCTTCCCCCTTTTTCAAAACGCAATTAGGAACAGTTTTCCCGTTTTTTTCTTTCGTGCCAATGGCTTCGTATCCATCCCAACAAGGATCTTCGCCTTTATTCAACAAATCTTTAGCTCTTCCAGCCTCCAATCTCTTTACCTCTTGAAGTTTATCCAATTCTTCATCTTCTAGTTGGGAGCCTTTAGGTATTTCACCGTACTTTTTATTTATAAAGCGCTTCCATCCCAACAAAGATTTCACCTCGCTTATTTTAGTTGGAAAAGCTGGGGTCGTTTCTTCACTGGCTCCTTTTTTGCCACCCTTAACTTGCTGCCAACCATCGGCACCCTTTTGATAGGTTTTGCCAGACCACTCCCTAGTTTCACCAATAGAGGCCTTTTTACCCTTACTGAGCATGTCCACTTCTATGCCTTTACTAATTATCTCATCTGCTGAATAGTAAAGGTTTTTCAGATTGCTTTCTGTTAGTTTTCTCATTTTTAGCTTAAGCAAGAAGTATTTGCCATTCTGAAGGATTGTTGTTATTCAAAAGTTTTTTCAAGCTTTCTACTTGAATGATTAATTCTTGATCTTTTAAAGGAGGATTTGATACTAGACTCTTTAAAAGAGAAGAAATATTTTTGGCATTGGTTGCATTTTCCATGATTTTAAATTAAATGTTCAGTTTTTCCTATTGATAGTTTTATTTTTGGTCTTTTTAGGTTTGACTCTATAGGTTTGGATTCATCCCAAACAAAATCTTTTTTATCAGAATTCCAAATTTTACCTTTTTCCAAATGAAATAACGTGCAGCGACAAAACAGATGAACTGAGCCTATAGTTGGTTTCCAATCATTTGTTTTTCTACCTATGTTATTTCCATTTGCCTGTATTGCACTTAATGTAAATACGATTGGTTCGCTTCCTTGCCCGTTTGTTCTGTATAGGCTTATACAATGCTTGCAGGCCCCATCATAAGTAATTTTATATACTTGTGCTTCTTCGCCAGACTTTCGCTTTATAATGGCTGCTCTGCCCTCATCGAAGGCTTGATGCCCCTCGTATTGAACTATCCTGTCCCAACGTCTGGCCCAATCACCTGTTAGCCTTCCTAAATTAGATGCTATTTCTTTGTAAGATTCTCTTTTGGCGATTCCTGAGCGAAGCTCTTTTTTGATTACTTTCTCATAAGCTGTTCTGTTCTTTTTTTCGGATTGATTAATGACGTTGTTTACATCGCTGAATATTGCTCCCTGAAAGGATCTTATACTAGAAAGTGACTGCATTTTTAGTGCTTTCAGGGTAGCCGTTTCTCTCGGAGAAAGTGGAACGTATTCACCCTTTTTGATTGCTTCCAAAAACTGAGGGAATTGATATCTGTTTAATTCTAATTTAGTTAGAACTTGGGACATCATTCCTAATTGGTATTGAAGAAAATAGGGGTCTTTGTGCAATTGATACATGCCATCAAGATCAATTCCCATTCTTTGAAGTTGCTCCAGCTGTTGGGTACTTAAGAATTCTTTCCCATAGCTTTTACCCACAAAAACAGAAATCCTATTAGTTAGGACTTCTGCTATTTTTTCAATTTGGTTAGGTGTGAGTTGCATTCTACTTAAAAATCAGTTTTCTTTAATTTTTCAAGGACTGCATCAACTTTTTCGAAATAATCGTTATCCCATTTTTGGGTTGAACTTGGATCATTAATCAGTTTTACAACATCACTTCCTTTGACTCCAAAAATAACTATTTCGGGGTCTTTTTTAAGTTTTTCGGCTATTTTTTTTTCAGCTTCATCGCTGCCACCACTACCTTTCAAATCATTCCAAAGATTTTCGGCAGATTGCTCCATGGTTAATCGCTTGCCGTCTTTTCCTTTGCCGTATTTTTCTTGAAAGAAGCTGGATAAGTCTGGTGAAATGCCTTTGATACTTTTAACTGAATCATAGAATTCTTTGGGTGTTTTGGCTTTTTTTGCAGCATCTCCAAATTTTTCCTTTAGATCACTTTCTAAACCTCCATCTTTACTATTATTGCCTCCTTTTGTTACGGCTGGCAATAACTTGTTTTTAAGAAAATCCAATTGTGTTTGGTAAACTTTTTTAGAACCTTCACTTTTTGCATTTTTTAGATCTTTTTCAGTTTCGGGTATCCACTCGTTTTTAAGAGTATTTAGATATTCCTTTTGCTCAGTTTGATCAAGGCTATCAAAATAATCAACTTTCTCCTTTAAGCCATCGTTGCCTTTATTTCCATCTTCACTTTTTTTGCCACTTAAATGATCTTTTGCAGCACTGGAAAGAAATTTGATATCGGCCCCAGCCACGTCTGCTATTTGCTCTTTGCTTAATTTGGAAATTACTTTTTCTATTTTGGCTTTTACTTCAGGTGTTTTCGATTCAAATTCACTCCAAGTTTCCTGTAAAGATTCCATTACTTCAGGATCAAGAGCGAATTTCTTTCCTGTTTTAGGATTGATAGCGTCTTCAGGTTTCACTTTTCCTTTCAAGTCATCGAATAAATCTTCAATGGCCTGTCCAAGATCTTTAGGCTTGCCATTTTCTTTGGTGCCATACTCTTTCATGAATAAATCCTTCATTCCACCTGAATCTTTCATTGTTCGAACTTTTGCAGTGAATTCTTCAATGTTTTTGGATTCACTCGCATTTTTTGAGTAAAAATCTTTTAGTTTCTCTTTTGGGGTTTTGTTGGAAGAATCTTCTGGTGATTTGGAACCACCCGAATCAGATTTACTATCAGAACCTATATTGCCCCCAGCACCCGCTATAATTTTTCCATCGTGAATGTAAACCTTGGCACCATTGATTGTTCGCCAAATTCCGCCAGCTGGTAGATTGGCTTTGGCCAATTCATCATAATACATTCCACCAATGTTGGAAGTGACCAGTGCCTTTTGTATTTCGTATAAATTTTTCATTTCAAAATGGTTAGAATTTCTTTTATGGCTGTTTTAACTTCGTTATCCATTTGGCCTCTCATGTGGGCATCAATATCGTAAATTAAATCGAATTGTGGAAGTTCTTTGTATTGGGGTTTGAGCCTACCATCGGTATTAAGGATATCAGATTCTTTGGCTTTGAACGTCCATTCGCCTGAAGGTTGTTGCTCAAATACGCTATTCCCTACCTCAATTTCCATTACATTTTTATAATTTCAACTGGTTCGATTTTACTGATTTGATTGGCTTTTTCAATCTTGGCATTAAGATGCTTTTCAATCTCTTCGAAGATTTTAGGATCTTTGGACTTGAATGTTATTTTTGCTCCATTAGGAGCTAAGATAGTTTTTTTCATGATTTCATTTTAAAATCTAATTAACGAATAAGTAACACCAATTCCAACTGTAGGAGTCAGTCTGCCTTGAATGAGAAACACTCCTGCTTGAGGCCCTATGTGAATTCGCTTCACCCGATCATTTACAACCGTGTGGTGGAGCGTTTTTGTCTCACTGTATGGATTATTGTCTCTTAGCGTTACGATCATCTTATTGCGCTTAAAAGCGTTTTTAAAAAAAGATCCATTGTCCTCTAATCCTGAAGTGATGGTAAAGTCGTTCACATAACTCAAGCTATCGAAAAATATTCCCCTTTTAGTGACCCTTCCATTTATTGCATACCAAGGAGTTGTTTTGCTGAATTCTAAAGGAACGTTCAAATAATCACCTCCATCTTTTTCAATGTAGATTGGTTTGTCGAAAATGATCTTGACTGTATCAATTTTAGTTTCAACGATGACTCTTGTGGAGGTCTTAACCTCTTTGTAATAATCAAGAGAATCGATAAGCCTTTGAATTTTTTTGCTGTTTTCAACAATGATCAAATCGCCTTCATAAACTCTATCTTTCTCGATTTTCAATCTTGCATTGTTTAACCGAAAAGTAGAATCTGCACTTTCCTTGAAGACTTCGTACTCTTTTCTATTTTCGCAATTTCTAATCACCAATAGAATCACCAGAATTGGTAAAACTATTGATATGATGGATTTCAGGTTTTCAAGAATCTTGGCTATCATCTTCATCTGATTTTTCTAGTTCGGAGCCGAAATTTCCCAAGGACTTCTTAATAAAGTCCAGTATCGGCTTTAACATAAAATCGTAAAATGCAACTGAAGCTAAAAAGCTCAGAAATAATCTGATTGCAAATTTAGGCTCATCGGTTGGATCTCCTAACCAGTAGAAAACTATGAAAACCGTTGCGCTAACGATTAAAGCAGTCCATCGGCTGTCAATTTTCTTGAAAGCAGTAACATAGCTATTCAGCACTTGAGTCAACAAGACTACTGAAAGGATGTAGTAAACGTCAAAGTAAGTTTCTAGGAATGTCATATTTATTTATTTAGTTGTTTATATTTTAGCAGCTTTTCTTAGTTTATTTATAAAATCTTGCGCCTCAGTTGGCATTTTTGTAAGACTACCAGTAGCTACAGGCCTATTTTTACCGAATTTTGAATTTATAATACTTAGACCTTGGGTTATTCCACTTCCAGTACTATTTCTAAAATATCCTGAATCTTCCTCGGCCTGATCGATATTAAAGTTCTGAATGACTCCTGAAAATTCATTATTATACCAGCTCCATCCGTACCCTTGAGAAACAGTAATATCACCATCTCCAAATTTTGAGTTAACAGTTACATTTCCATTTTGGAACAGGCCGTTTCCCTTGTAAATGATGAATGCGTCAAATTCACCTTCGGGAATGTTTACGTTAGTAATGACGTCCTTTGTCCCCTCAAATGTATAGTCCCAATTTGATTTCCTAGTCTCGTCAATCTGCTTTCTTACAACTGTTCCGTAGCCCCAAACTGCGTCCAAAGGTTGCAGTTCAGA
>Ga0306870_1000037_pt1 | contig 42649 bp, 36 predicted proteins | sample AntRauMeHopE1496_FD_190435 | JGI IMG/M metagenome (GOLD analysis project Ga0306870, IMG submission 190435) | Saline lake microbial communities from Rauer Islands, Antarctica - Metagenome Hop E1 #496 (v2) (version 2) | ecosystem: Environmental > Aquatic > Non-marine Saline and Alkaline > Saline ... | reverse complement strand
TCGTATCAAAAAGTGGAATCAAAATGAAAGCGCTGATTGCTGTGCAGAGAAAAAAGCTTGAACTTATTTTTGTGATAGATAAAAACCAGAATCCCTATGAAAATGACTATCATCAAAAAAGGGTACAGCACACGAATGTAGAAAGTACCCTTGCAGGCTAATTTAAAACTGCCTTAAAAACAATATTAATCAAATAAATTGAAATATGACTTGATTATTAACACAGAATCTATCGGAACGAACTCCACTCCTCTATTAAATTTTAAGCATAAAAAAGCTCCTCGGTTAAAAGAAGCTTTTCTTTAAGTACGGGCGGAGAGACTCGAACTCTCACACCTCGCGGCACTAGATCCTAAGTCTAGCGTGTCTACCAATTCCACCACGCCCGCAATTATATTCGGTATTTCTAGCGTGTCTACCTCCCGACACTTCGGGGCCACCACACTCGCAATTGTTGACTCAATAATCGAGTCTACTTTTGCGAGTGCAAATATAAATAATATATACAACTTTCAAATCATGTTTCGAGAAAATAATTTATATTGTAAAAACCCTAAAAAAAACCTATGAATATTAAAAATTATATAGAAAAACACCAACAAAGATTCATTAATGAGTTAGTGGAATTGCTCAAAATTCCTTCCGTTAGCGCTGATCCTAATTTTAAAAAAGAGCTTTTAATGACTGCTGATGCAGTAAAGATAAATTTGGAAGCTGCAGGATGTGATAAAGTTGAAATCTGTGAAACCCCAGGGAATCCTATAGTTTATGGAGAAAAAATTATAGACGAGTCCCTGCCTACGGTTCTAGTTTATGGCCATTACGACGTGCAACCCCCAGATCCTCTCGATTTATGGAGCAGCCCTCCTTTTGATCCCGTTATCAAGAAAACAGAAATCCATCCCGAGGGAGCTATATTTGCTAGAGGAGCTTGCGACGATAAAGGCCAAATGTATATGCACGTCAAAGCGCTTGAGGTCATGATTCAAAATGACCAATTGCCTTGCAACGTAAAATTTATGATTGAAGGCGAGGAAGAGGTTGGAAGCGTGAGTCTGGAGTGGTTTTTAGAGCATAATCAAGAAAAGCTGGCCAACGATGTGATCTTGATATCGGATACAGGAATGATCAGCAAAGAGGTTCCTTCCATCACCACAGGCTTAAGAGGTTTAAGCTATGTTGAAGTGGAAGTCGAAAGTCCAAACCGTGATTTACACTCTGGACTGTACGGAGGAGCAGTGGCCAATCCTATCAATATTCTATCAAAAATGATTGCTTCTCTTCATGATGAGAACAATCACATCACCATTCCTGGTTTTTATGATAAAGTAGAAGTATTGAGCGAGCTAGAACGAGAAAAAATGGCGGAAGCCCCTTTCGAGCTTGAAGACTATAAAAATCATATCGGCATTAATGATGTTCACGGTGAAAAAGGGTACTCAACCAACGAGCGCAATTCCATTCGCCCTGCTCTGGACGTCAATGGAATTTGGGGAGGCTATAGTGGAGAAGGCGCCAAAACTGTAATTCCAAGTAAATCCTTCGCCAAAATATCTATGCGATTGGTTCCCAATCAAGATTGGAGAGAAATCACAGACCTTTTCAAAACTCATTTCGAAAGCATCGCTCCAAAAAGCGTGAAGGTAAAAGTGACACCTCATCACGGTGGACAAGGCTATGTCACACCTATAGACAGTATCGAGTATAAGGCCGCAGATCTTGCTTTCCACGATGTCTTTGGCAAAGCGGCTGTCCCACAACGAAGCGGCGGAAGCATTCCGATTGTTTCCTTATTTGAAAAGTATTTACAAAGTAAAACCGTCTTAATGGGATTTGGACTCAACTCCGATGCGATACATTCTCCAAATGAGCATTTTGGGATTTGGAATTATTTAAAAGGGATTGAAACCATTCCATATTTCTACAAGCATTTTACAAAACTTTACGAGGAAACAAATCACTAAATTATGGGCGTTACCTTCCCCAATAGATTGGGGAAGGTCGGGCTATATGTTCCAAGCTATTTCAGTAAAACCTAAAAAAAATATAAAGCCTAGCCAGAGCTTCTCTTAGTCGCTTGGCTAGGCTTTATTTTTTAAAGGCTTTTCTTTATAGGCTTTCCACTGCTATCCCTAACGCAAGCTCACGTTCATTTTTATATTTAAGTTTTTAAACTCTAAACTCTACTCGTAGACTCATAATTTTATCAGCTCGCGTTTTATCCTGTTTAAAACTTTGAGCCTTGCTTAATACCAAATTAGTATTCAAATGTCGGATAAAATCAGTTTCTTTTTCACTTATTAATCGTCATAAAATAGAACCGTAACTATCGCTATGCTTATATTTTTTTCCTCAACTAAGTAAAAAACCTGTGCTGAGCTAGGTCGTAGTATAATTCAAATTTTTAATATAACATTTAAAACTAAATTGGTACAAGAGGTTTGGTTTAATCTTCACGCCGACTTCAGTACTATCGTAAAATCCAAGACGCTTTATCAATCGATCCAAAGCATAGAGCTAAATAACGCAATGGTTTAAACAAACTGAATCAAAATCAAAAGAAATAAAAAACCCTCTTCTAAAGACTAAAAGAGGGCTGTTATAAATTATGACTGAAATTCTATTTGTATTCCTTAACCGCCTCTACAAAAGCTTTTGCATTTTCTACAGGAATATTGGGTAAAATACCATGTCCTAGATTCACGATGTACTTGTCTTTTCCAAACTCGTCGATCATTTCATGGACCATTCGTTTGATGTCTTTGGGAGGAGAAAACAATCTAGAGGGATCCAAATTTCCCTGCAATGTAATATTTCCACCGGATAAATACCTAGCGTTTCGACCTGAGCAAGTCCAGTCCACACCAAGCGCTGAAGCCCCAGATTTTGCCATGACATCCAAAGCAAACCAGCAGCCTTTCCCAAAAGCAATTACAGGGATCATATCTTTTAAGGCATCTATAATCTGCTGGATATATGGCCAAGAAAATTCTTGATAATCTACTGGTGATAGCATTCCTCCCCAAGAATCGAAAACTTGAACAGCGTCCACACCCGCTTCTACTTTTCCTTTAAGGTAAGCAATAGTCGTATCTGTGATTTTTTGAAGGAGTTCGTGGGCCATTTGAGGTTCTGTAAAACAGAACTCTTTGGCCTTGTCAAAATTTTTGGAACCTTGTCCTTGTACGCAATAGCAGAAAATAGTCCAGGGAGAACCTGCAAAACCAATAAGAGGAACCTCATCGTTCAACTCTTTCTTGGTCATTTTTATCGCCTCATAGACATATCCTAATTCTTCATAAACATCGGGGACAATCACTTGATCCAAACTCTTACGGTCTCGTATTGGGTTGGGAAGCCATGGCCCAAAATCAGGTTTCATTTGCACTTCTATATTCATCGCTTGCGGCACTACCAAAATATCGCTAAACAATATAGCGGCATCGGTCCCGACTTGGTGAATTGGCATCACTGTAATTTCTGTGGCGAGCTCTGGTGTTCTGCAGCGCGTAAAGAAATCATATTTGGCTTTCAGCTTCATAAAATCTGGAAGATAACGTCCCGCTTGTCTCATCATCCAAACTGGTGGTCTTTCAACAGTTTCTCCACGTAAAGCTTTTAAAAATAAATCGTTTTTAATCATAGATTTTGTATTTGTAATCTATTGGAATTTAATTCGGCAAAACTAAAAGCCTAGAGTAATTTGACTGCATCTTTAGCAAAATAACTTGCAATCATACTAGCCCCTGCTCTCTTAATAGCTGTGAGTTGTTCTAGCATCACAGCATCATGATCTAACCAGCCTTTAGCTGAAGCCGCTTTTAGCATTGCATATTCTCCACTCACTTGATAAACAGCCACAGGCACCTCCACTTCATTAGCTATATCTCTTACAATATCCAGGTAACAAAGTCCAGGTTTTACCATCACAATATCTGCCCCTTCATCGATATCTGAAAAAGTCTCTTTTAAAGCTTCACTCCTATTGGCAGGATCCATTTGATACGTCTTTTTATCCTTGGGAATACCTTTAACATCCACCGGAGCAGAATCTAGAGCATCTCTAAATGGACCATAAAAAGCAGAGGCGAACTTAGCTGAATAACTCATGATGCCGGTATCCGTAAAGTGAGCCTCTTCCAAAACACTTCGAATCTCTAAGATCCTACCATCCATCATATCACTAGGGGCCACAAAATCGGCTCCCGCTTGAGCATGGCTTAGAGCCATTTGGGCAAGAAAAGAATTGGTTCTATCGTTTACTATTTTTCCTTGGTCAACAATACCGTCGTGTCCATAAATAGAATAGGGATCTAAAGCCACATCTGTCATGACCAACATTTCGGGAGCAGCATTTTTAACGGTCTTTATCGCTCGCTGCATCAATCCATCAGGGTTTGTAGCTTCTTCACCATGGTTGTCTTTTAAAGCGTCTTCGACTTTTACAAAAAGCAAGACTGACTTCAGTCCCATTTGCCAAAGTTCTTTGACTTCCTTGGCGAGCAAATCCAAACTAAACCTATAATAATTTGGCATGGAATCGATTTCATCTTTTACGCCTTTTCCCTCAACTACAAATAAGGGGACAATAAAGTCAGTTGGACTTAAATGGGTTTCTCTTATCAGCGATCGTATAGATTCGTTTTGTCTTAAGCGACGGTGTCTTTGCAATGGAAACATAAAGGGTATTTATTTAAAATTTGCTTTGCATTTATTTAAAAAAGCCTGAGTGCCTTCCTTAAAATCATCGGTGCCAAAAGATTTTCCGAAATTTTCAATTTCTGTATCAAATCCATTCACACCATCTTTATAATTATCGTTCACAGCTTCAATAGCAGAAGAAATGGCTACCATAGAATTATTAAGGATTTTTCCAGCTAGTTTCTGAGCTAGTGGTAACAACTCTTCAATCGTCGTCACATGATTGACCAATCCATAGTCTTTTGCGGTAGTGGCATCGATCATTCCTGCTGTCATAATCATTTCCATAGCTCTTCCTTTCCCAACTAATTGTGGCAAGCGCTGAGTGCCTCCATAACCAGGAATAACCCCTAGTGAAGTTTCTGGAAGTCCCAGTTTTGCATTATCACTAGCCACTCTAAAATGGGCAGACATAGCCAACTCCAAGCCACCTCCTAAAGCAAAACCGTTGACAGCCGCAATGACTGGTTTTGGGAAATTGGCGATATAGTCGAACACTATCTCTTGACCTTTGGCTGCTAGCTCCTTCCCTTCTTCTACAGAATATTCTGAAAACTCTGAAATATCTGCACCAGCGACAAAAGCTTTTTCTCCACTCCCGGTTAGAATAACCACAGCAGCGTCTTCATTGCTTAATAAAGCTTTGAAAGCCTGGTGTAACTCTTCAATAGTCTCACGGTTGAGTGCATTTAGTTTTTTAGGTCTATCAATTCGCACTGTTGCAATGCGATCTTTAATATGAACTTGTAAATTTTCAAATGTCATGAGTATTGGATTTTGTTAGTTTAAGTGTAAAGATAGTGCCTTCCTCAAGTTTTGAGGTCAGTTTTATATCTCCTTTATAAGTTTCAATGATATTTTTAACCATTCCTAAGCCTAATCCCATTCCACTAGATTTGGTTGTAAACCTCGGCTCGAAAATACGCTCTTGCATGTCTATTGGAATTCCGCTTCCGTTATCTTCTACGCTTATCATTACATCATCTTTTTGGGTAGAAATCTTAACTTCTATAACGGGGTTTTCAAGATGCTCCGTCGCTTGCAGGGCGTTTTTAACTAAATTGGTAATGATCCTTATCAATTGGTTTCTATCAAACTTAATTTGTATATTCTCTTTTTCGGGATTAAAATGAATGTGATTTTCATTAAAAATTTCCAAGGCCAATCTTATAATTTCAACAGCATTGAGAGTCTCATTTTGTTGAGCAGGCATTTTTGCAAAGTCTGAAAAAGCAGTAGCAATAGCACTCAAATTATCGATTTGTTGAACAATAGTTTTAGAAAATTCATTAACCCGTTCTTCGATTTGCGGATCATGTGGATTAAAATTTCTTTTAAAACTCTGCATGCTCAAACGCATCGGCGTCAACGGGTTTTTTATCTCGTGAGCCACTTGCCTAGCCATTTGCCTCCAAGCTTCTTCCCTTTCCGTTTTAGCTAGCTTTAAGGCGCTTAACTCAAGTTCGTCAATCATTTCGTTATAAGCCTTGACAAGGGGTCTTATTTCGTAACTGATTTCTTCTAAAGAAATTTTAGGATTCGGTTGGTCTAGACGTGTTTTTGTAATTTTTTGACTTACACTTTGCAAAGACCGGGTGATGTATTTTGATAAAAAGTAGGCTAGGACTATTGCAGATATAAGCATAATCAAATACACTTGAGAAAGAAGAATCAAAAATCCACGAAGCTCCTGTTCTAAAAAGCCGTCATCTTCAATATAAGGTAGATTCAAAATTCCTATAGGCTTAAAATAATTATCTAAAATATAAGTATAGGACGATTGATAATTTTGATCATTGATTTTGAAGTTGTCAACGTATTTTTTTTCAGCAGAATTTTCGAGAGATTCTACTTTTTCAGGCTCCATTCGCGTTTCTACAGAATCCATATAAAATGTTGCAAACGAAGATTTCAAAAGGTACCCATCAAGATCGTAGATATCGATTTCAGTATTATGGATATCTTGAATCTCGTAGATTTTTTCTTTGAAGATAAGGGATAGATTTTTAGTATCTACTGGATAAGTTGTTGTTCTTAGGACATAGTTGATATTGGCACGAATTGCGTTTTCTTTGCGGTTAAGTTTTTCGCGATGCAACTCTTTAGCCTCCTGGGTAAACTGATAGATGGTTACCCCTGCAATAAGTATTGAGGCCGCTACGACCAGAGCAATCATAGAAATAAAAATACGAGTACGTAAAGATTTTTTATAATTGAACATCAGGCTGAAGGCTTTGGGTTTCTAATTCGCTTGTAGAGTTTAACCCCTAACATAAGTATAACGCCTAGACCAATAAGACCTGCTAATGCCCATATCCAACTGATGGAGTTTTTTAAGATCACTAAAAAAACAATAGCAAACAAGATAAGAGTGGGTCCTTCATTCCAAAGTCGCATTCCATTAGAAGTCCAGCGGATATCGTCGTTTTGAAACTGCTTAAAGATAAATTGATTTTTGATGTGGTAAGCAAACAATAAACCAACAAAGGCAAGCTTCACGTGCATCCATCCTTGTTCTAGCCATCCTGGCACGAGAATTAAAAGCCAAACGGCAAAGATAGTGGATAATACAGCCGAAGGCCAAGTAATGATATACCATAAGCGTTTTGCCATGATCTTAAGCTGTTCACTTAAGATATCTCTATCTGGCTGAGGCTTTTGCCGAGCTTCGATGTGATATATGAACAAACGGGGTACATAAAACAAGCCCGCAAACCAAGTGATTACGAAAATAAGATGAAGAGATTTTATGTAATTATAGTCCACAGCTGTACTCAATTAATTTAGAATCCAAAGATAAACAATGCATCTTGAACACATCACATTGCCATGGTTTGTTAAGTCGCCTTTATGTCTTGATTTGATTTTTCATCGACCATCAAAGTCGTTTTCACTTCTTTTCTCAAAAAGTAACCAGTGATGATTGTGGATAAAATATCTGCTAAGGGGAAGGAAATCCAAACCCCAAACTCACCGTAAAATTGAGGTAAAATCAAAATTAAAGGAATAAAAGTAAACCCCTGCCTAGACAGCGTGAGTAACAAGGCAGGACCCGCTTTCCCTATGGCTTGAAAATAGGCGGAACCTATCAATTGCAAGGCGATAACAGGAACAGCAGCAAACACCCAACGCATAGCGCTTGGGGTATCTCTAAGAACTTGAGCATCTTGAGTAAATACCGATACAATGGTTTCTGGAAAAATCATAATGAGAGCAAAAACAATAAAAGCCACGGCCGAAGCATAACCAATAGCTTTATTTATAGTTTCTCTCAATCTACCGTATTCTTCAGCGCCGTAGTTATAACTAGCAATAGGGAGAAAACCTTGGGTAACTCCCAAAACGGGGAACAGTGCAAACATGAGCATTCTTGAGATAATCGCATAAGTAGCCACTGAAGATTCTCCACCCAAATCGAATAAAATATTATTTAAAAGAAGGTAAGTCACACTCACAACCGCCTGTCTAGAGAGGGTCACAAAGCCTAAAGCACCAATTTCTTTCAAAATTTTAAAATCAAAGCCAAAGTCGGAAAAACGAATCTTTAATTCTGAATGTTTGGAAAGAAAAAACCATAAGATATAAGACAAGCATAGGATATACGATCCAGTAGTTGCCCAAGCGGCACCAAGCATTCCATAATCTAAAATATTGATGAAAACATAGTCCATAATAAGATTACCCACCGATGGAATAATCATCGCCACCATGGCAAACTTAGGCTTACCTTCTGCTCTAATAACCGAATTCCCCATCATGGCAAGTGCCAATACTGGAACCCCGTAAAGCACAACTCTGTAGTAGATTTTTGCAGGATCAAAAATATCGCCTTTCCCCCCAAAAGCAGGAATCAATTGATCGATAAAGGTTAAACCAACCACCACCATGGTAATAGTGACCAGTAAGGTGATCGTGATTTGATTTCCAAAGGTCTTCAGCGCCTTCTTATCGTTATTGGCACCTAAGGCTCGGGAGATAATAGACGAGCCACCAATACCAATAGCCATACCCAAAGCCGCAATGAAGAAAGACACTGGGAGGACCACATTAATAGCCGCAATCCCAATAGAACCAATCCAGTTTCCTACAAAAATGGTGTCAACCAAAATATTAAGAGACATCACCAAAATTCCTATGGAAGCTGGTACTGCTTGTTTAATAAGCAGCGAACCAATAGGTTTAGTTCCAAATTCTTCGGAGTTGACTTTAGACATTTACGATACTTTAGCCTCTTTATTTTGATGAGCCCATTCGTCTATCCATCGGCTAAGGGTTTTTACCCAATCTTCTCGGTCGTTCAGACAGGGGATAAACATAAAGTCGTCGCCACCAGATTCTTCAAAAATCTCACGGGCTTCCATATTGATTTCCTCTAAAGTCTCTAAACAATCTGACACAAAAGCGGGCGACACCACTGCTAGTTTTTTGGTACCTTCAATTCCAAGTCTTTCCACGGTTCTATCGGTATAAGGCTTTAACCAAGGGTCGAATCCTAAACGAGATTGAAACGAAGTACTAAAAGTACCTTCTTTCAAATTCAACATTTTAGCAACCAATCTAGTGGTTTCAAAACATTGGTGTCTATAGCAAAACTGATGCGCTTTGGAGGGTGTTTGGCAGCATGAGCCATCTATCTTGCAATGTGAATTGGTAATATCGCTTTTTCGGATGTGGCGTTCTGGAATACCGTGATAACTAAAAAGCAGATGATCATAATCAAATTCATCTAGTTTTTCTCCAATACTTCTTGCCAGCACCGTTGTGTAATCTGGATGGTTATAAAATGGAGGCAAAGTCGTAAAACTCATGTTAGGAAAATGTTCCTGTCGCAATTCCTCTGCCAACACGGTGATCGTTTCTGTAGTAGCCATCGCAAACTGAGGGTAAAGTGGAATCAGCAAAACTTCGTCTACGCCTTTATCATGTAACTCTTGTAAACCCGATTGGATGTTGGGTTGACCATAACGCATGGATAGCGCTATTGGAATACTGGTTTGCTCGTCTACTCCACTTTTTAAGCGCTTGGATAAAACAATAAGAGGAGACCCCTCGTCCCACCAAATTTTGGCGTATGCCGCTGCAGATTTCTTAGGTCTTGTGTTGAGAACAATCCCTTTTACGAGAATAGTTCTTAAGACTTTTGGCACGTCGATGACTCGTTCATCCATCAAAAACTCACCTAGATATGTTTTTACATCTTTGGGCTCTTTAGACTTCGGGGACCCAAGATTAACCATTAATACTCCTTTCATAATTTCAATTTGAACTCATTATAATAGTAATTTACAAAATTAAGCGGAATGATTTTAACAAAAGCTAATTTTGATAGAATGTTGTGATAGGTGTAAAAAAAAGTATGGTGACCGTATAAAAATAATAATAAAATGAATCGAAGGAAGTATGTGTTTACCGTTTTCTGACCACTCCCCTATGTCACTAACTTTACATACCTATATTGTATTTTAATTAATCACTCTGCACTCATTTTAGAATCTAATTTTCAAATTTTATTAAGCATATTAGATTCTGAAACAATCCCGAGACTTTGGGACAGCATGACAAGTCATCTGTTTTATAATTTCTGGCTAGGTTACGCTAAATCAGTGATCAAAAATTCAACTTGGAACAACTCAACTAATTAGCGGCTAGATTTAAGACCTTTTAGTTTAATTCATTTAAAAAAAGTACAACATCATCACTCCCTTCAAAAACCTTTACCAACTTATTGTCTTTATCGTATAAATAAGAAGTGGGGAATGGACCAACAAAAAAAGCATCAGCAAACTTATAATCATCGTCTATTAAGATTTTCGTGTTGGTTAGGCTTTGAATATTTGGCGCATATTGTTCGAAAAATTTATTGGTTTCTTCCACCGTATTAGCAGAAACAGGGTATAGTTTAACCTTCGCTTTTTTGATTTGCTCAGATTTAAAATTCAATGATTTAAAGGCTGTTTTACAATGCCCACAGGTAGGGTTGAAATAGACAAAATAGCTATAGGTGTCTTTTTCAATATCATTTTGATTAAATGTATTCCCATCTAGAGTGAATATTTTGAATTCAGGTAATAATTCTGGGTAATCTTGTGCAAAGCTGATTTGAGTGATAATTAAGCTTAAAAAAAGAATTATAGGTTTCATGATATATAAATTAAAGTTCTAAATGTGAATTATGTAGCTAGATCTACGCCGTTCCTAGTGCAGCTTCTTTATCTGCTTTTGCATAAGTCGGGTTTGCATTCCTTCTCCTCAAATTTTCCTCAAACTTATATATTTTTTAGTTAGGATCTTTTAGATTTCAAAAAAACTTATTTCTGCTTTTATCTCCCGCTTAGCATCTCGACTCTAAGTTATGTGCCATTTCTAAAAGGTTGCCACTTAAAGTTTCACTTTAAATTTGGTTTTGATTGGTATCCACTACCGACTTCATTATCAATTATACTTATGTTTGTAAACATGTCAACATCACAAGACATTTCGCTATTCACCAATTGGTTTGCTTCCAAAAAATGGACGCCTTTTAACTTCCAAAAAGAAACTTGGCAAGCTTATGCTGAAGGTAAACACGGTTTATTAAATGCGCCCACAGGTAGCGGTAAAACCTATGCGCTATGGGTACCCATCCTAACCGAAATCTTAAAGCTAAACCAGAATAAAACTCGAAAATCTTCCAGTTTGAAAGCGGTATGGATCACACCTCTGCGAGCTTTATCTGTTGAAATAAAGCAAGCTGCAGAGCAGTTAATTTCAGATCTAAACCTTGACATTACTATTGGAATAAGAACTGGAGATACCTCTCAAAGTGAACGCGCAAAGCAAAAGCGAAAAATGCCAGACCTGCTGGTGACCACTCCAGAAAGCCTGCAACTCCTACTAGCTTCCAAAAACTACCCCAAGACCTTTCAAGATTGCCAGGCGGTAGTTGTTGATGAATGGCATGAGCTTTTGGGAACCAAACGCGGAGTACAGATGGAATTGGCACTTTCCCGACTTAAAACTATCAATTCAAAATTGAGGGTTTGGGGAATTTCCGCTACCATAGGCAACCTAGAGCAAGCTCGAGAAGTATTGCTGGGTGTGGATCCAAAAGTCTCAAAAAATTCAACACTCATAAAAGCCGATCTTCAAAAAAATATAGAAGTCAAGAGTATTATCCCCGAGACCATGGAGAAGTTCCCCTGGAGAGGCCATTTGGGACTCCATCTTCTAGAGGAGATCATTCCCATCATCAAAGCTTCCAAAACAACTCTTCTCTTTACCAATACCCGATCACAGTGTGAAATTTGGTTTCAAAAAATCCTGGAAAAGCATCCAGAATTTGCTGGCGAGTTGGCCATGCATCACGGAAGTATCAATAAAGACACTCGCCTTTGGGTAGAACAAGCTATACGAAATGAAAGTTTAAAAGCGGTGGTCTGCACCTCCAGCCTCGACCTTGGCGTTGACTTTGCGCCAGTAGAAACCATTATACAAATTGGTGGTCCTAAAGGTGTTGCCAGATTTCTGCAACGTGCAGGAAGAAGTGGTCATCAACCTGGCAAGACGAGCGTAATTTATTTCTTACCTACTCACGCCATCGAATTGATAGAAGCCTCTGCCCTTAAAAAAGCTGTAGAATCCAAAATCGTAGAAGATCGGCTGCCCTACCTCAACAGTTTTGATGTGTTGGTCCAGTACTTAACCACTCTAGCAGTGTCGGATGGATTCTATCCTGAAACTATTTTGCCTGAAATACAATCGACATTTTGTTTCCAAACCCTCACTGAAGACCAATGGTCTTGGGCACTCAATTTCATTACTAAAGGAGGTGAAGCTTTAAAAACTTATGACGAATATCGAAAAGTAGAGATTGAAGAGGACGGCTTGTTTAAAGTGAATCGCAAAGGAATTGGCATGCGACATCGACTGCAAATTGGAACCATCGTAAGTGATGCTGTTCTCACGGTAAAGTATATAAGTGGTGGCTTTATTGGCTCTATTGAAGAGTGGTTTATCTCCAAATTAAAACCTGGTGATGTTTTTACTTTTGCTGGCAGAAACCTAGAGCTGGTCCGCATCAAACAAATGCAAGTCCTGGTTAGAAAATCCAAATCTAAAACCTCTAAAGTGCCCAGTTGGATGGGAGGTCGACTCACGCTCACTTCACAAATGAGTGAATTGTTAAGGGAAGAACTTTATAACCAAGATGCAACTGATAAAAGTCCTGAGCTAATAGCTTTGGAACCTATTTTTGAACGGCAACGCTTAGAATCTATCGTCCCTAGACCCAACGAATTTTTGATTGAAACCTTTAAAACCCGAGATGGTTTTCATCATATTTTTTATCCCTTCGAAGGTCGCTTTGTTCATGAAGCTATGGGGAGTTTATTGGCATATCGCATCAGTTTATTATCCCCTATTTCATTTTCATTGGCCTTTAACGATTATGGGTTTGAGCTTTTATCCGATCAGCCAGTCAACATGCAAGATGTATTGGATAATAATTTGTTTACTGCAGATTATCTTCTAGACGATTTGTACAAAAGTCTAAATGCAACTGAAATGGCCAGGAGAAAATTTAGAGATATCGCCGTTATTTCTGGTTTGGTATTTACAGGTTATCCTAACAAACTGATAAAGAACAAGCACTTACAATCCAGCTCTCAATTAATTTTTGATGTCTTTAAAGACTATGATGCCGATAACCCGCTTTACCAACAGGCGTTTACAGAAACCTTTGAGCACTCATTGGAACAAGGGCGTTTACAAAAAGCGCTAGAACGTATTGCTATACAAGATATCGTCTGGAAATCATGCCAGAAACCTACACCGTTTTCCTTCCCCATTATTACAGACCGCTTAAGGGAAAAATTGTCTTCTGAAAAATTGAACGATAGAATTCAAAAAATGATAAAGAAGCTTCAAAAGTAGAAGTTGAGTGGTGAGTAGTGAGAGGTGAGTGGTGAGAGGTGAGGTGAGTGGTGAGTGGTGAGTGGTGAGAGGAGAGGTGAGTGGTGAGGTGAGTGGTGAGTGGTGAGTGGTGACATGAGAGGTGAGTGGTGAGAGGAGTGGTGAGTGGTGAGTTAAATAAGTAATCGTATGGTCGTTTTCTGTTTATCGTTGACTGTTTTCCGTTTAACGTAGGATAAAGTGAGACCACAAGACGCCTGTCACTTCGAGTGTCTCGATGACTCATCGGGATGTAGCGAGAAGTGTTTAAAAGTGAGAAATATCAACCGGTTCTCGATACAATTTTACTGCGTAATACTCCATAAAATCACTCGAACTGACAATTATAGCATTATAAATTTAATTTGGTATTAGAACTTTACAACCGAGGCCCTGAATAAAGTGAGACCACAAGACGCCTGTCACTTCGAGTGTCTCGATGACTCATCGGGATGTATCGAGAAGTTTTTAAAAGTGAGAAATATCAACCGGTTCTCGATACAATTTTACTGCGTAACACTTCATAAAATCACTCGAACTGACAAGTATAGCATTATAAATTTAATTTAGTATTAGAACTTTACAACCGAGGCGCTGGATAAAGTGTACGTCAATACCCAAGCTAAATATCGCTATACAGCTAAACTAGCAGCAGTAAATTCAGCATAAATTATAAAAATACAACCCCTTCTGCTTTCAATTCTTCCTTCTGCTGATTGAATTTGTCTTGGTCCAAAGCCTTAGTTGCTTTTTCTAAAACTCTTACTTGAAAGCCTTCGGTGAGGGCATCTTTGATCGTGAAATACACGCAAATATCGCCAGCCAGTCCACAGATATCTATGGTTTTACAGCCTTTGTCTTTGAGATATCCTGCAAGACCAGTGGATTTTGTATGATGGTTATCGTAAAAGGCGCTGTAGCTATCAATTTTGGGATCGGTCCCTTTCCGAAAAATTGCTTCGATGCAGTTGGTTCTCATATTGGGATGAAATTCTGCACCTTTATCCCCTTGTACACAATGGTCTGGCCATAAGGTTTGCCGATAGCCATCGATATCTTTTTTTTGAAACGGCTTATAATTGTCGTGATTGGAGGCAAAACTTATATGGTGTTGTGGATGCCAATCTTGAGTTGCTACGACCAAGTCGTATTGAGGCTGGATCAAATTGATATAAGATAAAATTTGATCCCCGTTTTCCACCGCCAAGCCTCCACTTGGCATAAAATCGAGCTGAGCGTCGACGATAAGTAAGGTTTTCATGAGTTTTTATTTTTATAGTGATTTCTCAATTGATCTCGCTCTTCCAAAAGTTGATTGGATATTCCGATTTTGTAGATATGTGGATTTTGGAATCTTTGGAATTCCTCAGTAAATTCAGCAAGTCTCTTTCTGGAATAAGTCTTTATTTCTGAAAGGGTTTTAGGAGCATATAGGCGCTTTCCATTCTCCATGACAGGATGCAACAAAGCTTCTGAACTGCAATTGTTGAAGGTGATAGATTTGGAATGATCGAAAGGATGATTCATGTGAAGAGCCTCTGTCTCTTCACTTAAGGTGACAGCATCTGCTCCTTCAAGTTCTCCTTTAGAATTTCTTATTCTATACACTTGCTTTTTGTGCGGCATCGTCAATTTTGCCAAGTTTTCCGAAAGCTTTATCCTGGGTTTGCCATTAGCGAAGGCAAGCTTGTAAACTCCGTCTAAAGCAGCATCGGGATCTCCTATAACGAGATTGGTCCCCACGCCAAAAACATCGATCGGTCCTTTTTGTTCTTTTAAACTTTTAATCACGTACTCATCTAGTTGGTTGGATACGGCAATCTTTACCTCATGAAGTCCAGCCTCATCTAAAGCTTTTCTGCATTTTTTGGTGAGATAAGACAAGTCTCCACTGTCTAGACGAATCCCTTTAAGGCTTTCGCCTCTGGATTCCATTTCCTTACCAACTTTAATAGCGTTGGGTAGCCCGCTTTTTAGCGTATCGTAAGTGTCGATGAGCAATACGGTGGTGTTGGGGTGGCTTTGGGCAAAATCCCGAAAGGCGGTTAATTCATCATCGTAACTTTGGACAAAGGAATGGGCCATAGTTCCAGAAATAGGGATATTAAAATCCTTACCTGCCGCCACATTACTTGTAGCCTCAAAGCCTCCTATAAATGCCGCTCGAGACGCATGATAAGACCCTGTACCTTGAGCTCTTCGCATCCCAAAATCGATAAGTGTAGCTTCTCCAGCAGACTTTCTTATTCGACTTGCTTTGGTAGCGATAAGCGTTTGAAAGTTTAGTATGTTGAGTAAAAGAGTTTCTACAAGCTGGGCCTCAACCATATTCCCTTCCACTTGAAGGACTGGTCGTGTTGGAAACACAATATCACCTTCGCTGGTGCTGGTGAGAGTTCCTTTAAATTTAAAGTCTTTGAGGTACTTAATAAATTCAGGATCTAAACCTTGGGCTTTTAGGTAATCTAAGTCTGACGTTGAAAACTGAAAATCTTCTAGAATTTCTAGCACCGTCTCTAAACCTGCAAAGATCGCATAGCCACCTTCAAAAGGAAGTTTTCTAAAAAAATAGTCAAAAATAGCTTTGTGTTTGTGTTTGCCTTTTTGGAAATAAACTTGCGCCATACTTATTTGGTACAAATCTGTATAGGTCGCTGTGAATTTCTGCATGGCACTTAAGTTTCTTCAAATTTAAGAATTGAAGACGTCGTAAACTCAAGAGATGTTATAAATAATTGCTAAAACAGATGTGGTTATTACTCATTGGGTTGGGTGGGGACTTCAAAACATATGCGTGTTCCTTTTCCTTCTTCAGAGAAATCTACCCAAATGCTTCCTCCATTTTCTTCAATAAATGTTTTGCACAACACGGTGCCGACTCCTTTCCCTTCTTCTTTATTAGTGCCTAAAGAAGAAGTAATAGAACTATTATTAAACAAATGCTTAGCCACTTCGCTTGTCATCCCTACCCCAGTGTCTTGGACACAAATTCTATCAAATTTTTCGAAATGTGTTGCTGAAATTGAAATCTTATCTTCAGCATTACAAAATTTTATAGCATTGGAAATTAAGTTTCTTACCACTAATTTTAAGGTATTAACGTCTACATAAATTTTGAAATCCTCGAGTACCTTATTTTCAAATTGGATATTTTTCTCTCTTAAAGGAGAATAAAACAAATCGGAGAGGCTATTGACTTCTGGTTTTAAAAGAAACGTGGATTTTTCAACCTGTGCCTCATTTAAGGTTTCACTTGCCCAATTAAGTAGGTTATCAATAAGCAAACGAGTGGAACTTATATTTTTATTTACCTCCGGAAGCCATTCTTTAAATTCTTCGTCAGAAATTTGTTGTGCTGCATACATATCAAATATCTGACTCAGACTATTAACTGGGCTTCTGAGGTCATGAGAAATAATCGAAAACAGTTTATTTTTCTGAAGATTGGACACCTTCAATTTCAGGTTTTTAAGTTCGATCTCATTATTCTTTTGATTGAAAAGAACATTGGCTTTAGTCTTATTTTTTCTAATTTTAAGAAGTAATATTATGACTATAATTAACGCTAAAAAAGCAAAGGCTAAGACTAAAATTAAGGTTTCTCTTTGGTTAACTTTTACTTCGTTTTCAAATTGTTGATTTAGCTTTTCTAGTTCAAGTTGCTCTTTGAGACTTTTGAAACCTAACTCTGCTTCAAGTATACCAAGAGCCTTACTTTTTTCATCATCGAACAAACTATCTTTTAGCTTATCAAATACTTCAAGATACTTAAGAGCATCTTCAGGTTTACCGTCTAATTTGGAAATGTTGTAGAGAAGTTCTGCAGCTGAAGATTCTTCTGGTAGTGCTTTAATTTCTTTGGATATTGAAAAAGCTTTTGAAGCAAAATAATAGGCAGAGTCGAGTTTATTTTCCTTTAAGTAAACTTCCCCAAGCCCTTTGTAAATAAACAAACTAGAATATTGATCATCTATTTCTTCAGCAATAGATCTAGCCTCTTCATAAAAGGCTTTTGCTTTGGGTAAATTCTTAAGCTTAAGGTGATTATGCGCAATATTGAATAAATTATTTACGATGTAAACTTTGCTTCATTGCTCTCTGAATATAGTTAAAGAGGAGTCTAAAGATTTAAGTGCAAATTCATATTTTTTTTGATTGGTCTGAATTAATGATAGATTTATTAATAAACTGGCGTAAGTAGTTTTGTCTATATCCTTAATTATTGATATAGGTCTTTTGTATAAAGATGCAGCATTCTCATCATCGTTGATGTTGAGATAAGTATTGGCAAGATTATTAAGAATAATGCCTTGTAGGCGTGGATTATTCATTCTCTCGGCAGAAACTAAAGCATTCTCAAAATAAGTTATAGACTCTAGGTAGTTTCCTTGTTTTCTAGAAATGTTTGCAAGATTATTATACATTCCACAAATAAGCCTTTTATTATCCAGCTGCTTAAAGAGCTCAAGGCTTTCCGTTAGCTTTTGAATAGCCTCATCAAAATCTCCTTTTTTCTCAGCAATTAGTCCTTCTCCACTAAAAATACTTGCTCTAGAATCTAGGTTATTTAATTTACTATTGAATTTTTTGGCTTTCTCAAAGGTTTCTAAAGCTTTATCAAAATCACCCTGATTGTTATATATATTACCTCTATTAATAAAATTATCAATAACGCCTTGTTGGTTATTTGCTTTTTGATGATAAGTAATTGACAAACTAAACTTTTCTTAAGCTTTTTTGCTGTCTCCTTGATTTTTTAAGAGCACTCCATAGTTTTGGTAGGCTTTTGCTAGTTCTAAATCGTCTTTTATTTCTTTAAACAATTGAACAGCTTTCTCAATTTTATTTATGCTTTCAACTTGATTTCCCGCGTAGAAATAATAAAAAAATTGATTTTTTAGATCTAAGCCTTTTCCTTTAGGAAAGTTGATTTTAGAGGATAAATTAAAGGCTTTTTGAGAATACGGAAGAATACTGTCATAGCTTACATTTATAAATTCTGTAGCTATTTGATTTAAAATAGAGACTCTAACAGTGTCCACTTTAGTGTAGGATAATGTTGTTTTTAAGCTATCGATCTTTGGATTACTAGCTAAAGACAATAGGTTAAAAAACAAACAAAAAAGAGCTGGAATTATTAATTTCATTGACTATAGTGATTGAGGCAATATAGTTTTTTTTATAAAAATTAGTATTCAATTAACAGGCTTTATTTTTTGTATTTTTTGTATCCAAAATACATCCAGCACAATAAAAAATACAGTGAATATAAAAAAGATAAGTTTTCAACTTTTCTATAAAATTCCAATTGGTATTTGATAAGGCTTTTTTTATCTCTTGATAATGAATTTTCTCTTATGCGATAGATAGCATGAGTTTTATTTATACCGTAGGCATAATCTATTTTTTTCAAATACTTCAACCATAAGCCCATATCCTGTCGCTTCCGAATAAGGGGCATTTCCATTTTTCCTAAAGATTTTGTATCGATAACAGCTGTGAGGCAACTTATAGAATTTGACTTTAAAATATCTGTATAAGATACTCTTTCAGGGACAGTAAAGTCTGAGTAGATATAATTTAAGTTCTCATCAGATCGTTTATAAGAGGCAAAGACAAATTTATGATTTTGTGACTTTAGCAATTCTAAAGAGTCCTCTAAGTGAAAGTCAAACCAAATATCATCTGCATCCAAAAATGCAAGATATCTTCCCTCTGCCATATTAATTGCAGTATTTCTAGCAACAGCTGGACCACTATTTTGATATAACTGAACAGGTTTTATCCTATGGTCTTTATCAGCTAAAGCCTGGATAAGTTTAAAAGATGAATCTGAAGAGCAATCATCTACTAGGATATGTTCCCAATTTTGATAAGTTTGATTTTGAACGGAAGTTATGGTTTCTTCTATAAATTTTTCAGCATTATAAACGGGAGTAATAATGGAGACTAAATCTTTCATCAGTAAGCTTTTTTCTCACCTTTGATAGCATTTAAAACCGTTTGAATCACAATTTTTAAATCTAGCAACAAAGACCAGTTTTCTAGATAAAAAATATCGTATTTTACTCTATTGATGATATCTTGGTCGGTTTCTACCTCTCCTCTATAACCGCTTATCTGAGCTAAACCCGTGATCCCAGGCTTAATAAAGTGTCTAACCATAAATTTGTCTACATTTTCAGCATACATATGTGTATGACTTACCATGTGGGGACGTGGGCCCACCACACTCATGTCTCCCAGCAGAACGTTGTAAAATTGCGGCAATTCGTCAAAACTTGTCTTACGTAATAAGCGACCTACTTTGGTAATGCGCTTGTCGTTTTTACTTACCTGGTGCAAATCAGCTTCAGGATTAGGCTTCATAGACCTAAATTTAAAGCAATAAAATTCTTTATAATCTAATCCATTTCTCTTCTGTTTAAAAAATACAGCTCCTTTACTTTCCATTTTTATGATGATAGCTAACAAAGGAGTTAACCAAGATAGAATAAAAACAAGAACCAATAAGCTAATGATAATGTCAATAAAACGCTTCAAAAATTTGTTGAGCGGATCGTCAAAAGGAATTTGTCTTAAAGATAGGATAGGTGAAAATCCATAATACTCATAGTTGAGCTTTCTGGAATAGATGTCTTTATTGTCTGGTAAAAACTTAAGGACTTTAAGGTTGTTATCTGCAAAATTTACAATTTGATTGAGTTGAATATTGTCAACTTCGGCCATAGAACAATAAATTTCATCAACTTTATTTTTTAGGATATAATCATAAACATGAGATAATTGAGTTTCTGAACTTTTCAAATTAAATACCTCTAAACATTTGTAACCATATTCTGGAGTTTTTTCAAAGAATTCCTTAAGTTGCTTTGTTTTGGGTGAATCTCCAATAATAACAGTGACTCTAAAATTACCCCCCAAGTCTTTTCTATAATATTTTAAGAAGTAGTGAAGTGAAACCTTAATAAATAAAATAAGACCAAACGATTTTGACAAATAAAAAAAAATCCTGCTGGACTCTCGCCCATATTCAAAATAATAGCCAAAAAAAGCAAAAACAATTAAAGTAAAAATGATCGCTTGTAAAAAGGTAAGTGAAACTAATTTAATGACTTTAGTATATCTGTAAATTTCGTAGAAATTGGATTTTATGGAAAGCAAAATCCAAGTGATTATGATATAAGAAAAAAATGTAGCATTAACAATCGGATCGAAATCGAACTGATCTGCGAAAAAGAGAAGGATTACAATATCAATTAAATATGACGCTGGTCTAATATAAGTTGAATATCGTCCTGATTTACTTGCCATTTATTTTCTGTTATGAGAGGAGAAATCTTTATGTTCATTCTTTTTCAACTCGTCCTCACTTAAAGATTTGAAGTAATCATATGTAAGACGCATTCCTTCTTTCCTATCTACTTTTGGCTCCCAGCCCAAAATGGCTTTAGCTTTGGTAATATCTGGTTGACGCTGCATTGGATCGTCTTTTGGCAAAGGTTTAAAGATTATTTTCTGTTGAGTTCCTGTTAGTTTAATAATTTCTTGAACAAAGTCTAGAATTGAAATTTCATAAGGATTTCCAATATTTACAGGCTCTGCATAATCGCTCATCAATAAACTGTAAATTCCTTCTATTTGGTCATCTACATAACAGAAAGAACGGGTCTGAGAGCCATCTCCAAAGACAGTAAGATCTTCTCCCCGTAGAGCTTGCCCAATAAAGGCAGGAATAACTCTACCATCATTTAAACGCATTCGAGGACCGTAAGTATTGAAGATACGAACAATTCTAGTTTCTAACCCATGGAACCTGTGATAGGCCATGGTCATAGATTCTTGAAACCGTTTTGCTTCATCATAAACCCCTCTAGGTCCAATGGTATTTACATTTCCATAATACTCCTCAGTTTGAGGGTGAACAAGAGGATCACCATACACTTCACTAGTGGAAGCAATCAAAAGTCTAGCTCCTTTTGCTTTTGCCAAGCCTAACAAATTATGGGTCCCTAAGGAACCCACTTTAAGCGTTTGGATAGGAATTTTTAAATAATCGATAGGACTCGCTGGAGAGGCAAAATGAAGAATATAATCCAAATCTCCAGGAACATGGACAAATTTACTTACATCATGATGATAAAATTCGAAGGTATCGAGTTTAAAAAGGTGTTCTATGTTTTTTAAATCACCAGTGATAAGATTATCCATGCCAATCACCTTAAAACCTTCTTTTATAAACTTATCGCAGAGGTGAGATCCTAAGAATCCTGCAGCCCCTGTTATTAAAACTTTTTTCATGTTATGCATTATTAATTTCTGCTAATGATGTAAAAGGAATGACTTTTACACCATGACTTCTTTTTTGGTACTGGCTTCCTCCGTATATAACCCTGCCCCCAGTAAAGCCTGTTAAATTATTCCAATAGTCTAAGCCTTTAAAATAATCTTTGGTAATTGTTTTGCCCGATTTTATTTCAATAGGGATCAACTCATCAAAATTATCTATTATAATATCAATTTCATTGCCCTTACTATTTCTCCAAAAGTACAAGTTATTTAACTTCCCCTTATTCAATCTTTGTTTTAATAGTTCGACGATCACCATATTTTCAAATAAACTTCCTTTGAAAGGGTGAAACTCTAGTTGTTCTGCTTTTTGCACGCCCAATAACGCACTCGCTAGACCTACATCATAAAAGTATAATTTCGGCATTTTAACCACTCGTTTATTGAAATTTTTATGATGAGGTTGTAACCTGAATATAATAAAACTTGCTTCTAATACTACTATCCAGGATTCAATAGTTTTACTATCGACTCCTGTTTCCATTGCCAAAGTATTTTTATTTAATAGTTGCCCCACTCTGCCTGCACATAATTTCAAAAATTTTTCAAAAACAACAAGATTTTCAATGCTTCGCAATTGCCTTACATCTCTCTCTATGTAAGTGCTAATATAATTTGATAACCATTTTTGAATTTCAAATGGTTTATCCTATAACGGAGGATAAAATCCTTTAAAAAGCAATTCATGAATTTTCGTTGGGGCCAAATTCTTAATTTCTGATAAAGAAAAAGGTAACAAATTTAAATACCCGACTCTGCCTGACAAGCTTTGTGTAATACTTTGCTGTAGTAAAAAATTATTGGAGCCTGTAAGTATAAATTGAGCGGTTTGGTCATTTTCATCTAGTACCTGCTGTAAATAAGAAAATAGCTCCGGTGTACGTTGTACTTCATCTAAAATAGCTCCTTTAGAAAATTGATCGAGAAAGGCTCTAGGATCTTCAGAAGCAAAATTCCTTATGTCTGGATTTTCTAAATTCACATAGGGTTTGTCAGGAAATACTAATTTTACTAGGGTTGTTTTACCGGACTGCCTAGGGCCAATAACTGCTATGGCCATATATTACTGAGACAGATTGATAAGTTCTGCTTGTGCTATTCTTAAAATCATATCCAAATATAAGTCATAAACTGCACAATTTAGGAATCCAATTCCTAAATTGTGCAGTTTATGACTTATCAATAGAAGTGTTGGTAAAGTCGACTTTAATCAAGATAATCGCTAGTGTTTAAGACTTTTTTCATCAATTATACTTTTTGTCTCCCTATTGAAATGTAATGGATCCCTTGCTTAGCCAGCTCCTCCGTTGGGTATAAGTTTCTCCCATCAAAGATAACAGGGTTGTGTAGATTGGACTTTAATAAATCATAATTTGGAATTCTAAAGATACTCCACTCAGTACAAATCAACAAGGTATCTGCCCCCTCTGTAACCTCATACATATCCTTTCCATACTGTAACGTATCCCTATATTTTTCTTTTACATTCTCCATCGCCTCAGGATCAAAAGCCTTTACGTTAGCACCGGCTTCCAAAAGCTTATCGATCATATATAAAGATGGAGCTTCTCGAATATCATCCGTTTCAGGCTTAACCGCTAAGCCCCAAATCGCAATGGTCTTTCCTTCCAAATCATCATCAAAATAAGAAGAAACTTCAGGGAAAAGAATTGTTTTTTGATGTTCATTGACTTCTACCACGGCCTCCAAAATTTTGAAATCGTAGTTGATATCCTTCCCCGATTTGTGAAGTGCCTTTACATCCTTTGGAAAACAAGACCCACCATATCCAATACCTGGAAAGAGAAATCGTTTTCCAATCCTAGAATCGGTTCCCATACCTATTCTTACCTTATCAACATCTGCACCAACCTTTTGACAGTAGTTCGCGATTTCGTTCATAAAGGTAATTTTGGTCGCTAAAAAGGAATTCGAAGCATATTTAGTTAATTCTGCTGACTTCTCATCCATGACGATAATGGGGTTTCCAGACCTTACGAAAGGCTGATAAAGCCTTTGCATAACTTCAATAGCTCTTTCACTACTAGAGCCTATTACAATACGTTCTGACTTAAGAAAATCATCTACAGCGAAACCTTCCCTTAGAAATTCTGGGTTAGAAACCACATCAAAATCGGTTTTACAACTCTTTTCTATAGTTGTTTTTACCAAATCTGCTGTCCCTACAGGAACTGTACTTTTATCAACAATGACCTTGTAAGTTGTGATATATTCTCCTATTTCTTTGGCTACACCCAAAACATATTTTAGATCTGCAGAACCGTCTTCATCTTCTGGAGTAGGTAAGGCTAAAAAAATAACCTCTCCAAAATCTAAGCCTTCTTTCAAATTGGTAGTGAAATTGAGTCGACCTGCTTTGATATTTCTTTCGAATAGTACATCCAAGTGTGGCTCGTAGATAGGAACTACACCCGCTTTCATTTGGTCAACTTTGTTTTTATCTATGTCTACACAAAGAACATCGTTTCCATTTTCCGCTAAACACGTTCCAGTGACCAGACCTACGTAGCCTGTGCCTATTACCGCTATTTTCATAAGATTGAATTAATGGTTTTGATTGAATGTTGACTTATAACTCTCGATTTAAAAAGTTCAAAGTGCTAATATAATAATCATTGGACAGTCGAGATTGATAAGCTTAGTTTTAAGCATTCATTTATTTTTGGCGATAACAGCTAAAAAAAAGTCTAAATACTCTTTATTTATCTGTTCCCAACTATAATCTGATGCAATTGAGCTTATGTTATTTTTGATCAGATCCATATTATTGTTTTTAGATAAAGTTTCAATCAGCATTGAAACGTCATGTTCGTTTTCAAAATAAAATCCATTTGATTTCAGAATATATTTATTGAATTCATTATTGTGAGCTACAATAAGACACTCTGAGGCCATCGCTTCAAGTAGTGACGGATTTGTGCCTCCAACTGTGTGGCCATGAAAATATAAATTAGAAAAATACCTTATAACATTTAAATGATCTTGATTATAAATACCACCTAAGAATGATATTCTTTTCGACGTTTTGAATTTTTCGTAAATATACTTTCCAAAGGGTGTTGAGTCATAATTTCCAATGACTATAAATGGGGTGTTTTGTTTACTTTTTTGCACTCCATTAAGTATTACTTCAATGTTGTTTTCTGGTTCTAATCTAGCGATTAGCATATTATAAGAATACTTAAATAATCCATACTCCTTCAAAACAGCATCATCCACACTATCGATTAAATCTGAACCGTAAGCAATGTATTTTGATTTCTTATTATATTTTTTTTGAATATAATTCTGAATCCCAATAGAGTCAGAAATTAAATAGTCACTACTCTTAACAGCAAGATATTCAGCATACTTCAAAAATGATCTGACAGGCTTACTATATTTTGAGCGTTTCCATTCTAAACCGTCCATATTGGTGATGACTATAGGAGATTTTGGCATAAATCTATACCAAATTGAACTACTCGTATAACCTAACTGGAGAAGTATATCAAAATTTCGCTTATGAGCGTCTAGAATGCAATTGAAATCATATAAAAACTGACCTCCAGTTCCTAGTTTGTTTTCTAAATCCTTACAATGGATTATTTTAACTCCTTTATATAGGCCTTTTTGATATGGATGCAAACTAGAGTTATAAACATAAACTTCGTGACCCTTATCAGCTAAGTATAAAGAGAAATTCTCTGCAAATTGTTCAAAGCCTCCGTGGTAGTTTGGAATTCCTCTAGTGCCTAATATTCCTATTCTCATTTTGTTGATTATATATTAAAAAAATACTGTTGAAAAAAAAGAAAAATACTATTCCTTTTGTCCTTAATAGATATGTTTCAAAAAGCATTGAGAAACAAAAAAGTGTTAAAAATGATAAATACAAATAATGCTTTTTTCTAAAAGCGTAATAAAAACTATATATCAAGTATGTAAGCAGAATAGACAATCCTATTAAGCCTGAATTTACAAGTGTAAATACATACTGATTATGTGGACTATAACCTTCATAATGAAAAGGAGCTAAACCGTAGTACATATAGTAATAATCTAAATAATCCTGATAATCACTTACTCCATATCCAAATATAAACTTGTTATCATCAATTAAATGATATAATGCTATTTTTGAAAATATCACTCTCAATTCTAAATCTGAAATAGAATCTATTTCAGAATTCGAAAACACCTTAGCCTCTTCCAATTTGTCTTCAGGCTCAAACTCTATATTATAACTGAGGCCTTCTATAAACCTATCTTTTAAGTAAGGATTAAAAAAAAAGGAAAGTGAAAAGATTGAAACTAATATAAAGATGAGAGCAGTTTTCTTAAAAGAAAGAATTTTAATTAAATATAAAAATGTAAATACCAAAGGAACTGTTACGATTATAATGGCCTTTGAAGCAGCAAACCAAAGGCCTAAAGAAAAAATAATAATAATTAATTTATTAATTCTTGTATTAATGTGCTTTTGAATTAGATCTAAACAAATTAAAATCCCAAAAGATAAATAAAGGGAGAAATAAACTGCATGTTCGCCAATTAGATCCGTAAATTGATGAAAAAACAATGATGATATATCGCCCTTCATAAAGAGTTTAAATACGTTAGTAATGAGAAGAACTAGAGTAAGTGTAGAGAGCGAAAAAGTGTAAAGTCTTAATATCTTGTTAAAATAATCAGCTTTGAACAGAATCAAAATAGAAAAGGGTATAATTAAAAATAATAAGTTTTTATCGAGCTGTCGCATCAATTGGCTCATATTATAGCCAAATAAACCATTAAAAAATAAATAAATATAAAAGAGCAGTAGAATAGCCAAAACTGGATTAAGGATTAATCTGAAGCTTTTGCCTTTTATGAAAAAAATATAAATTGAAATTAAAAAAGAAATAATAATAAACCCATTAAGCATCGATCTATATAAAGGCAATGTCATTGCAATCCCAGCAAGGAGGAACAAATGAAAAGTTGGATTTTTTATTAATGCTATCATTTCTCGACTATCCTTAACATTTTATTTGCCTTTGACTCCCAACTAAAGTCTTTTGCATTGAAGGACTTTTTTGGAACTAAAACTGATTTAAGAAGCGTGGAAAATTGATATTTATCTTCTGCTAAATGTAAATAATTTGATAAATCCATAAGACCATTGCCTTGTGTACCAATTACTTTTTTTCCAGCTTGAAGATATTCGTAGGCTTTTATAGAATCTCCACCATGTTGCTTCTCTTTAACCTCATAAGGTATAATACCTATGTCAAATTGGTTTACATAACATGGATAGATATCATATTTCTTATCACCTAAAAAATATAAGTTTGGTGTATTTATTATTTTTCCAAACTTTTCTTTGTCTAAAACTTGACCAACAAAAACAAAACTCAGTTTTGGATTATCTTTTACTATGTGGTTTATAAGTTCAACATCTATCAAATAGGACAACTTCCCTCCAAAACCTATTATAGGTCTTGGGATATCTTTCATATCTGAGGGCATTTCTAAACAATTTTGAGCGAAGTTTTCATTCACTCCATTTTTTATCAAAAGGACATCTTTTGCTAAATATTTTTCTTTATAAATTTTTTGATTTTCAATAGAGTTAGTTGTCCAGGTTTTTACATTTTTACTAATCTGATGATACCCTCTTTCAATCTCTGATCTTAAATGAGCGTAGGTAGGAAACTTAGTAAAATTATCCCATGCATCAAATACTTTATTTTCAGCTTTAAGTTTTAATAAAAGTCTATAAGCAAATACATTTTGACATATGACTGAAGGGTTGGACAAACCCAAAATTTCCTGAGCCTCTGTTATGAATTGTGATAATTTCTTATTCCCATACTTTGCTATAAACCATTTATGTCTTAACCTAAACTGACCAATAATATCATTAGACTTATAATCTAAAATATAAATCTTGTTTGAAATTTTAGTAATTGAAAAGCCGTCCCTAATAAAAATCAACTCTCCATTTAACTTAAGTTTATTTTTTTTTAATATAAGTTCTAGTTTAGTAAAAGGTCTGTTTACGATTAAGATTTTTCCTACACCTTCAATTTTTTCAAATGCTTTTATAAAATGAACATCTCTAGTTCTAAAGCCTTCCTTTTCACTTTTTCTCCAATCGTGGAATGGGATTATTATTAAATTCATTGTTTGATTTTATACTAAAAATTAAAAAAAGACCAAGTAAAATACCTATCTCAGTAAAGACAGTTGTGTACATCATATAAACGAGACTAATTGGGTATATAAAAATGATTAGGTATTTTTTATCGAATAGAACCGATTTAACTAGACTATACATAAAACCTAAAACTATTATAAGACCGATTAAGCCCAAATCAAAATAACTCCATAAGACCTGAGAAAAATGAAAGGTATTATTAAACTTGCCTGTTCTGATATCGAAATAGGAATAAGGACCATCCCCAATATACTTTGTATCCAATAAATTTACTGCAACGATAATAATTTGCAGTCGCTTTGCCGTTTTTTCCTCATAAAAATATTTCGATTTTTCTATGGTATAATTTTGCTCGATTGTACCTCCAAGCCTTGAAGTAATAAATTCAATATTTCTAACATTATAGGCTATAAATGAAAGGATTACAAGAGAAAATAAAAAATAAAATTTCTTATTAAAAAAAGATTTGGGAATTATATTATAAACATTATATATAAAGAAAACCAACCATGCAGTGACAAGTAAAGCTTTAGAAATATTAGATTCTGCAAGAAATAAGGTTAGACTTAAATAAAGTGCTATAAAAATTCTATTCTTCACGTATAATTTGACATTATTAATATTAAAAAGAAGCCCTATTATTGCAAACAATAAAAAACACCCCAATGAATGGTCAGATTTTACAAGAAATGAGCCAAACATAAAGTCATAAGAAGCTATATATTGTCCGCTGTTATTGAAATTAATTAATGGGTTATAAAAATTTCTTTGGATTAAGAGAATAGGAAACTGTATTGAAGCTATAAATAATATAAAACTGAAAAAAGGTTTAGGTTTAATAAATCCTTCTTTTTTATTTATTTTGAGAAAATAATATACACTTAGAGGTAAAAATGCAAAGTTGAAATAAACAATTGTGTCTATTATATTAGTTTGATTGATCAAGCTACTTATAATTATAGTTAAGGCATACAACGAAAATAAAAGGAATACCCAATTGACAATCACTTTTCGTTTTACAAATACATAAGCTACATAATTTGTAAACATCGCTATTCCAAGAAATATCATTAAAACTGTGTTTGAAACCCCGAACAAATATTGAAGTGTTCCACCAATTAAAAACGAAAGAGATAGAACAATGTAGAAAGAAAGATTATATAATTTTTTTAATGATAGCATTTACATGGTTATCTTAGTTGAATATAACTTAGGAATTTAAAACTAATGTTTATCTAAATTCAAGAAACATTTTTTTTTCTAATAATGCTGTTGATTTCAAAAAAGGATCATATTTCTTAGCAATATAACTTCTTTCAAAGATCACAAAATCTGAAGTTTTTAAATAAATATTTGTGGAAAAAAAACGATTCATATTATTTTCATCGATTTCAATAATTTTATTTCCATAAGAAATATTTATATTCTTTATGAAAATTGGAGTTTCCAATTTATTCTCTCCTAAATCGATGCGTAATCTATTCAATCTGAAATTTTTAGGTAATTTAAACTCTACAGTTTGAAATTGAGTTGAGCCTTCTATTTTGTTGGCAAACATCAATTCATCTGTGAAATATTTAATTTTATTGTTAGTATAAAAAAACTGAATTTTTTCATCGTTCAAACTTTTTAAATCAATTTTGACAATAGTGTGTTTTTCTTCCAATTTAGCACAGGATAAGGTCAACAGCAACAAATAAAAACAGCCTAAGTTTCTCATACTTTCAAATGTGGAAATAAGTTTTGATACCGAGTGACCTTTTAATATAAATCGAGCATCCAATGTTCCAGAATGCCATGCTAATAACTGTAGCTGTAGCAGCTCCTAAGCCTCCGTAAACTGGTGTCAACATAAAAGTTAGTATTATATTTATAAGGAGTGCTATCAAAACAAAATTTTGCTGTACTTTTTGTTTACCTATCATTTGAAGAATAATTCCAACAGATCCAGAAAATGAATTAACTACCTGCCCTATACACAATATAATTAAAATTATATTACCATTCTCGAATTCCTCACCAAACAATCCTAAAATTGTCTTATTAAAAATAATGATCACCCCAGCTAACAATACAGTAATTATAAAATTTAAATTCGTTGAGAATCTAATTAATTTCTCAAAAGTAAAACTTCCTTCTGCATGACTTTTCGCAATTTTTGGAGCTAATATCGAATTAATAGCTTGTAAAGTAAAGGTAGTTAAAGCAGTGATTTTAATAGCTACTGTATAAATACCAACATTAGTTTTAGACTCATAAACGCCCATAATTTGGGTATCTACAATGCTCAATAGAATTAATATTGATGATGAAAGAAGCATCGGAAAAGAATCTTTAACGAAAAAAGCAGATTTAATGCTATTTTTCATTGATAAATCTAATTTTCTAATTGCAAGTATTAAACTAAAAACTGCTGTAATTACTACTGCCCAAAAATGAGCTTTCATTATTATTACTGGATTATCACTTAAATTTACAAAAAAATATAAAAGTAAAACTGAAAATAAGAATCTACTAGGATAATTAATAAAACTATAGGCCATACTTTGTTTTTTTGCCCTCAATAAACTACTACATATCATAGCAACATTCCAGAATGGAATACAAGCTAAAACCCAAGGCAAATAATCTAAAAGCTCTGGCTTAGGATCTTGATAAAACTCTAATACAATGGGTTCTCTAAAAACATATACAATAACGGCAAAAAAACAACTAGCTATAAAGGAAATTATTATTGATTTATAAAATATGCCAGCTTCTGTGTCATTTTTATCTTGAGAAAAGAATTTTATAAGATTAGTGTCTAAACCTAAACGTCCAAAAACACCAACAATTAAAAAAATTGAAAAACATAATGCAACTAACCCATAAACATCAGCACCATATTTATTTGATACATATATAGTAAATATATATCCTACTACTGCTCCAAATAATCTAAGTACTAAAAAAGAAAATCCTTTAGTAAGGATTTCTTTTTTATCAGGATCCTTAAATATGGTGGCCGAAAGTCTTTTCATATGGGGAAACAAATTGTACAATTAAATCTTCTTAGATAAATCCTGTAAAAAAGATTTCTTTTCCAATAAGAATTCAACATTAAAAATTATTTATTCACTAACAAAGCGTTTAACTCTCTTTGAAATAAAGCTCATTAAAAAAAAAGAACAATAAGTTCCAATTATTAGAATAGGAATGGTGAAGAAGTATGTTGTCCGTTCATAATTATATACTCCAATAGAAGAATCTATAATTTTAAAAACTTCGCTATTGGATGCTAACATATTTTTCAATAAAAGTTCATCATATAAAGACTCTTGCTTTTGCCTTAGTAATCCACCAAAATCTAGGCTTCCACTGAAATTTATGCCATTATTATCTGATTTTGTTAAAACACCAAATCCCTTTTTATCCTTAATAATGCTATCTATTTGAACTATTATAGTTCTATTTTGATTTATTCGATCTTTATAATTTTCTATCGCAGTATCTTTTAAACTTGTATAAAAAACATTATCTGATAAAAAATTATATAAGTTTTTAGCGATGGATTCATTATTATCTTTTCCCTTTACATGGACTCTAAGCCTGTGATTTGCATATTGATCTAGGTTTATTTTTTCCTCTAAAAATGATATATCTCCATATTCATCTAGTAATAACTCAAAAATTTCCTTGTTATTTTCTGACTTATCAACAAGATTATAAACATCAATAACTGGAACTACTTCTAGTTCGTTAACCTTATTATAATGTATGCCAAAAACTTGTTTTAGATAGACAGTATCCTCAGATTCTAGTTTAGTATTTAAAGAATTTACCTTATTGTATAGATATTCAGTACTATCAAAGTTCGTTCTTAATAAATACTCATTTGTGTATACTTTTTCACTCTGTGTATATAAGACATATTGAAGTGAAATACTAATGATTAAAAGAATGATCAGCCTAACCTTATGCTTCCAGAAAAACTGAAAGATTTGGATAATTCCTATTAGAATAGACTTAAAAAAAGACTTTATTTTTTCAAAAACAACACCTAAGTCAATTTCGTCTGAGGCATTTTGTGAAGTTTGTTCTGACATTTAAATATGGATGAATTTAGTTTTGCAAATTTAGTAAATCTTTCACAGTATTAAGATGCCTAAGCTTACAAAAAGGTTGCGTGTATAATGGTACTATTTTAGTAAGCTCTATCGTTTTTCCCTTCGTAAAAATTCATAAACGCTTTGTTCACTACCTTATTGCCTCCTTTTGTAGGGTAATCCCCTGTAAAATACCAATCGCCTAAGTTTTTGGGGCAGGCTTCATGGAGTTTTTCTACGGTTTGGTAAATCACTTTAACCTCTGAGGTGATGCTCTCATGACTTAAAAGTTGGGCGATTCTTTCTGAAACTTCCGCGTAAGTGAAAGGCTCATAAACTGCTTTAACAAAATTTTCCTCGGCCTTGCTAGCCTGTTCTATCTGCTGCTTGCATTTAAGATATACAGCATCCATAGTGTCTTGATATATGCCGTGCTCCTTCAATAAGGAGACTGCCGCTTGAAAAGCAATAAAATCTTCCAGCTTAGCCATGTCAATACCATAACAGTCGGGGTATCTAATCTGTGGTGCCGAAGACACGATAATGATTTTCTTTGGTGACAAACGGTCTAGCATCTTCAAGATACTTTTCTTTAAAGTGGTCCCTCTAACTATACTATCATCTATCACCACCAGATTGTCCGTAGGCTTTACCACTCCATAAGTTACATCGTAAACGTGAGCTACCAAGTCATCCCGACTGCTGTCTTCTGTAATAAAAGTGCGGAGCTTGACATCCTTAACGGCTATCTTTTCTGTTCGTAATCGTAAACTAAGAATATCTGAAAGCCGTTCATCCGTCAAACTTTCTTTTTCTTTTAAAATCGCTTCATTTTTTTGACGATTCAATTCGTCTTGAGCGGCTTCTACCATCCCATAGAATGAAGTTTCTGCGGTATTGGGAATATATGAAAACACCGAGTTCATCGTATCATAATCGATCGCCCTAAGGACTTCTGGCATTAATAAGCGACCTAGGTGTTTTCGTTCTTTATAAATTTCAGCATCACTCCCTCTGGAGAAATAAATCCGTTCGAAAGAACAGGCCTTACGTTCTCCTGGCTCCAAAATGGTTTTAAAATGAACTGAACCGTCTTTTTTGGTGATAATAGCTTGCCCAGGCTCTAGCTCATGGACGTCTTCATAATCGACATTAAAAGCGGTCTGTATCACTGGTCGCTCTGAAGCCACCACCACCACTTCATCATCTTTATAATAATACGCCGGACGAATACCGTTAGGATCTCTCAACACAAAAGAATCTCCATGTCCAAGCATACCCGCAATCACATAACCGCCATCCCAGTCTTTAGAAGACTTTTTCAGAATTTTGTGGACTTTCAATTGTTCCACAATATGAGGAGAGGCCTCTTTTTTATTGTAGCCTTTTTCTTTTAGCTTTTTGTATAATTTTCCTACCTCGGAGTCTAGGAAATGACCTATTTTCTCCATCACCGTCACTGTATCGGCTTTTTCCTTGGGATGCTGCCCAAGCTCGACTAAGTTTTCAAATAACTCGTTGACGTTGGTCATATTGAAGTTGCCAGCAACAATTAGGTTACGGTGCATCCAATTGTTTTGTCTCAAAAAAGGATGGACACTCTCTATACCGTTTTTACCGAACGTACCATAGCGAACGTGTCCTAAGTAAACCTCCCCTAAATAAGGAAGATGTTTCTTTTGCGAATCAATATCCTCAAGGATCTCAGGATGTAACTCTACCTCCTCATTAATTCTTTCGTTGATTTTCTTAAAAATATCTTGGATAGGTTGTGCCTCGTTAGAACGCACTCTGCTAATATAACGATTACCAGGCTCCATATCTAACTTAACACTAGCAAAACCCGCACCATCTTGACCCCTATTGTGCTGCTTTTCCAACATCAAATACATTTTGTTGATGCCATAAAAAGCGCTGCCATATTTCTTTTGGTAAAAAGAAAGTGGCTTTAATAGTCTTAATGTGGCTATACCACATTCGTGTTTAATAAGTTCACTCATGATGTTGTTTCCAATAAAAAAGCCCTGAATACTCAGGGCAAGGTGTTATGCTAAATTAATTTCGAATTGAGTGAGGGCTTGAAAACTTTCTAAACGTTTATCAACCTCCGCTTTATTGAGTTCCAGCATTCTTTCAGTTCCAAATTTCTCCACACAAAAAGAAGCTAAATTGGAGCCATAAATGACTGCATTTTTCATGTTTTCAAAAGAGATATCTTTAGAATTGGATAAGTAACCTACAAAACCTCCCGCAAAGGTGTCTCCAGCTCCAGTTGGGTCAAAGACCTCTTCCAGAGGTAAAGCTGGTGCAAAAAACATTTCTTCTTTGTGAAATAACAAAGCGCCGTGTTCACCTTTCTTGATGACCACATAATCTGGACCCATATCTCTTATTTTTCTAGCAGCTTTCACTAGTGAATATTCTCCAGACAATTGCCTGGCTTCTTCATCATTAATAGTGATGACGTCTACTTTTGAAATCACCTCTTCAAGAAGACTAAGCTCTGAGTCCATCCAGAAATTCATCGTATCCAGAACAATTAATTTTGTTGACTCCACCTGTTCAATGACACTCATCTGTACTGCAGGATGTAGATTACCTAGCATGACAATATCCGCATCTTTAAAATGGTCTGGAACAACTGGGCTAAAATCTGCCAAGACATTCAGTTGAGTATCCAACGTGTCCCTAGTGTTCATATCATTATGGTAACGGCCGCTCCAGAAGAAGGTTTTACCACCTTTTACGATTTTTAAGCCATCGATATTGACGTTTCGATCTGTGAGTAAATCAAGGTAATCTTGCGGAAAGTCATCTCCAACCACAGATACCACACCACATTCTACATCAAATTGCGAAGCACTAAGGGCTATGTAAGTCCCAGCACCACCTAGTATTTTATCGGTTTTTCCAAATGGAGTCTCTATCGCATCAAAAGCTACAGTTCCCACTATCAATAATTTACTCATCTTAATTTTATTTTTTTTGCAAATATAGGTTTTCTTATAGAATCCTCTCATGATTTTAAGGGAATGGATTTGAGCTATCAATATCTCAATAGAGCCTTACTTTCTGCCAAAATCAGCAGGTATTTCTCCCCAAGATTTAGTTTCCCATTTTAAGACAGGTCGATTGATTGTGTTTTTGGTTAACCACACTTCTGCCCGTTTTACCAATTCAAACAACTCTGCATTCTTAGAATTAGGCTTAAGTTTAGTCTTGCACTTTTTTTGCCGAATCCAAGACATTGCAATTTTGGAATCTGTGTAGATAGGTAGATCGCTTTTTTTCGATTTTAAAAATGCCAAACCATGAACCAAGGCTAAAAACTCACCTATATTATTGGTCCCATTTGGAAAAGGACCCATGTGAAAAAGCACCTGCTTGGTTTTGGTCACCACGCCGCGGTATTCCATTTTACCGGGATTACCGCTAGAGGCTGCATCTACCGCTATCGAATTCCATTCAATGCCTTCAGTACTTAGCGACTTAGGCGCTTGTTTTTGTTGCTTTTTATAGGTGAAAAAACCCATATTATAAGCGTCTTTAGCCTCAGGCAATGAAGCAAAAGACTTATACTTTGCGTTTGGATAGTTTTGGATTTTTAGTTTGCAATCCTGCCAGGACGAATATATTCCTGGCTCGTAACCTTCCCAAACGACGTAGAACTTAGTCGGTTTGGCCATAGCTATTTAAGTAAATCTTCAATAACTACAGGATAGTGAATATATTCAAGTTCATGAATTTTTTCTTCCAAGCTGTTTATATCCTCATTATGCTCAAGTGGTATTTTAAACTGTGCAATGATTTCCCCCTCATCATAGTGTGCATTTACAAAATGAATGGTAATGCCGCTTTCTTCTTCTCTGTTTTTGAGTACTTTTTTAAAAACTCGACTCCCATACATGCCTTCTCCTCCGTATTTTGGCAATAAAGAAGGATGGATGTTAATGATCTTATTTGGAAAATGAAACAAGAATGAAGAGGGTATTTTCAATATAAAACCTGCGAGTACGATTAAGCTAGGTTGTATATCTTTGACGACATCCAGTAAGCTTTCCGAGTCGTACAAGTCTTCCTTTTCAAAATGTATACATTTTATTCCCAAATCGTGAGCTCTTCTCAAAACTTTGGATTCCTTATTATTGGATAAGACATGGGACACGTCTACATTGGGATTCTCTCTAAAATGATGATATATATTTATGGCATTAGTTCCATTTCCAGAGGCAAAGACTATGATCTTTTTGACAGATATTGATTTTGAATTTTCCATTTTTAAACGATTGAATTTGAAAACTTAAACATTCCAAATCTATATTATAAAATATTATTACGTAAATTTAAACACATTTTCATCTTTAAAACTTGTTTTAAACTAAAGTTTTTTATTTTTGCCAACTGAAATTAAATATAAAAAAATACAATCATGTCAGACATTGCATCAAGAGTAAAGGCCATTATCGTTGATAAATTAGGCGTTGACGAAAACGAAGTGGTAACAGAAGCTAGCTTCACAAACGATTTAGGAGCAGATTCTTTGGATACTGTAGAGCTTATTATGGAGTTTGAAAAAGAATTTGACATCCAGATACCTGATGATCAAGCTGAAAATATTTCAACAGTTGGTCAAGCGACTTCATATATTGAAGAAGCTAAAAAATAAAAAATAGTCTTATTTCATGGAATTAAAGCGAGTTGTAGTTACTGGTTTGGGCGCCCTAACGCCTATTGGAAATAACATATCCGAGTATTGGGAAGGATTAAAGCACGGTAAGAGCGGTGCTGCGCCTATCACTTATTTTGACACTAGCCTTTTCAAAACAAAATTCGCTTGTGAAATAAAAAATTTCGATGCAAAAGATTACTTCGATAGGAAAGAAGTGAGACGATTGGATAGATTTGCTCAGTACGCTTTAGTAGCTTCAGATGAAGCTATTCTAGACTCTGGAGTAGATCTTAATATCGTGGATAAATATCGAATTGGTGTCATCTGGGGTGCTGGAATTGGCGGTCTGGAAACGTTTCAAAACGAAGTTATCGATTTTGCAAATGGTGATGGTACTCCGCGTTTCAACCCATTCTTTATACCAAAAATGATTGCGGATATCGCTCCAGGAAATATTTCCATTAAGCATGGATTTATGGGCCCCAATTACGCGACAGTTTCAGCTTGTGCATCTTCGGCTAATGCCATGATAGATGCTTTAAATTATATCCGTTTAGGATACAGCGATATCATGGTGACTGGCGGTAGTGAAGCAGCAGTTACTCAAGCTGGTATGGGTGGATTTAATTCTATGCATGCCCTTTCCACTAAAAATGATGATCCTCAAAAAGCTTCACGTCCTTTTGATGCTAACAGAGATGGATTTGTTCTTGGCGAAGGCGCTGGCGCTCTTATTCTTGAAGAATATGAACATGCCAAAGCTAGAGGAGCAAAGATTTATGCTGAAGTTGTTGGAGGAGGAATGTCTTCTGATGCTTATCACATGACAGCCCCTCACCCGGAAGGTCTTGGTGTTATTGCCGTGATGAAGAATTGCCTAGAGAATTCTGGACTTAAGCCAGAAGATGTAGATACCATAAATACTCATGGCACCTCTACACCTTTGGGCGATGTTGCAGAATTGAAAGCTATTAAGCATGTTTTTGGAGATCATGCCAAAAATATCAACATTAACTCTACAAAATCCATGACTGGTCATTTACTTGGAGCAGCGGGAGCTGTTGAAGCGATTGCATCTATTTTAGCAATGCAAAACAGCCTTGTTCCACCAACGATCAATCATGAAACGCCAGATGAAAATATCGACTCTGAATTGAACTTGACGTTAAATAAACCTCAGGAACGAAAAATTAAAGTCGCTATGAGCAATACATTTGGGTTTGGAGGGCATAATGCTTGTGTCGCTTTTAAAAGTATGGATGATTAAGTTATTCGATTTGAATGAGATTTTTTAAACAAATATTAAACGAATCCCGTTCTCAAAAAGACGGGATTTTTTTTCAAAAGTTACAACGCATTGTAAAGGTTAAACCCAAAAGTTTATCTATTTACAAGCAGGCCTTTACTCACTCTTCTCTCAAGCTCAAAAACGATGAAGGAAAATTCATCAGCTACGAGCGTTTAGAATTTTTGGGAGACTCTATTCTCGGTGCTGTCATCTCTACCTATTTGTTTGAAAATGCTCCACATGGCGATGAGGGGTACCTCACCAAGATGCGGTCTAAAATTGTGAGCCGGAAAAATCTCAATTTACTAGGGGAAAGCTTCGATCTCGCAGACCTTACTTTATCCGAAATCCCTGTTGAAAAAATGGGTAAAAACATCAATGGAAACTTATTTGAAGCTCTAATTGGCGCAATTTATGTAGACAGGGGTTTTAAAGCCTGCGAAACTTTTATCTATAAAAAAGTGATTCGAGAAGATGTGGATTTAGCAAAACTTGAGAAACGGGTAATGAGCTATAAAAGCCTAATGATCGAATGGTGTCAAAAAAACAAATTCCCCTTTGAGTTTGTAATTGAAGATGACTTTGGTAAAGATGAAGAAAAGCATTTTGCCGTTAAACTGTTTATCAATAATGAAATCTCTGGAAAAGCTAGGGAAACTTCTAAGAAAAGGGCAGAAGAAAAGGCTTCACAACGAGCTTACTTTTCTTTCCAAAACGAAATTAGATCTTAAAATTCTTTCCACGAAAACGTTTTCTTTAGTGCATATTTCGGAATAAATCCGAATAGGATTGATGCATCTTGTTTTGTTTCATATATTTACAAGTAGTCCAATACAGAAATTGCCTTGGAATGAGTTTGATTGAATTTATTTAAAGTCATGAAAAAGAAAAAATTCTGTTTATCTGACTTTGACATTTGCGATTACAAATTGATTGGTATTCACTCGCAGTTAGAACCACATAAGATAGCTTACCTTATCAATTCTAAACTAGATATCAGTTTTAATAGAATGGAAAAGGACTTGGATTTGAAGTTAACTAACAAAATAGTTAGCTTCCCAATATTTGAATATTTTAACCAAGAATGGGATACAAAGTCTTTTTTGATATGTAATAAAGTAAACGACCATTATATAGATGTTCCATCGAGCAACTTGTTTACTGAAGAAGATTTAGTCCAAGTAGAGTATGTATTGAAGGACCATAAGCGAGTTGATTACTTAATGAAGATTGATGATGAACTCAATATTTTTGATCCTCAAATTATCATCGATAAACTGTCAAGCATAAAACAAATCTTAATGGCTTATACAATTGAGTCTAAGAAAATAAAATACCCAGAACACTTAATTTTAGAGTAATGAAAACATCAAAGAAAACAAAAATAGTATCCACATTAGGGCCCTCAACTAGCAAAAAAGAAGTTCTTAAGGACATGCTGGATGCTGGTGTCAATATTTTCAGAATCAATTTTTCACATGCGGATCACGATGATGTAAGGGAGCGTGTAAAAATGATTAGAGATCTCAACGACGAGTATGGATATAATGCTGGAATTCTTGGAGATTTACAAGGTCCTAAACTTCGCGTTGGAATTATGAAAGATGAAGTGGTTGTTGAGACTGGCGATGAAATCATATTTGCAACTGGCGAAGAGTTTGAAGGTACCAAAACTCGTGTGTATATGAATTATGACACCTTCCCTCAAGATGTAAATCCAGGAGAACGAATTCTATTGGATGACGGGAAGTTGATTTTTGAAGTACTAACCACCGATAGAAAAAGTGAAGTCAAAACCAAAGTAATTCAAGGAGGCCCTCTTCGCTCTCGCAAGGGCGTAAACCTTCCAAATACAAATATTTCACTACCAGCACTTACCGAAAAAGACGTTAAGGATGCTATTTTTGCCTGTGAGCTTCAAGTGGACTGGATGGCTCTCTCTTTTGTAAGGTTTGCAAGTGATCTAAAACAACTTCAGAAGTTGATCAAAAAACACAGTAAGCACAAAATTCCTATTATTTCTAAAATAGAAAAGCCTGAAGGGGTAAAGAATATAGATAAAATTATTGCCTACTGTGATGGATTGATGGTCGCTCGTGGTGATCTTGGGGTGGAAGTTCCTGCTCACGAAGTGCCGCTTATCCAAAAACAACTCGTTCTTAAAGCTAAGCAAGCCAGAATCCCTGTTATTATTGCTACTCAAATGATGGAGACTATGATAGATAGCCTCACTCCAACACGAGCTGAAGTAAATGATGTAGCTAACTCTGTGATGGATGGTGCCGATGCAGTAATGTTGTCTGGAGAAACGTCGGTAGGAAAGTATCCTGTACAGGTTATACAGAAGATGTCTCAAATCTTAAAAAGCGTAGAAAATTCGCCACTGATTAATGTTCCACAAGAAGCTCCACAAGTTAAAACGAAAAGATACATGACAAAATCGGTCTGTTATCACGCTGCTTTGATGGCTAACGAGATTAATGCAAGTGCCATTTGCACCTTGACCAACTCTGGTTACACAGCTTTCCAAATCTCGGCTTGGAGACCCGCTTCTCATGTTTTGGCCTTTACCTCCAACAAACGTATTCTAACACAACTAAGTCTGTTATGGGGAGTAAAAGCGTTTTTCTATGATAAGTTTGATAGTACCGACGTAACTATAGACGATATTAATAATATAGCTAAGCAGAAAGGCTATGTGGAAAAAGGAGACTTTACCATCAATCTTGCCGCTATGCCGATTGAAGCTAAGGGTATGGTAAATACGTTGAGAATTTCAGAAATTAACTAAAGCTTAAAATTTTGTTATTCTGAAGGAACTATTTTGGGTGATTCCCTGTCATTCTGAAGGAGCCTTTTCGGGCGACTCCCTGTCATTCTGAAGGAGCTGTTTAGCGACTGAAGAATCTATCCATGTCGAAAACGGGAAGATTCCTCGTCGAAGCAAAAAACTTCTCTGTCGGAATGTCAATAAGGCTTTGTCTTTCTGAAGGAGCTGTTTAGCGACTGAAGAATCTATTCATGATTAAAACAATGAGATTCCTCGTCCAAGAGAAAAACTTCTCTGTCGAAATTACAAGACGACTTTGTCATTCTAAAGGAGCCTTTTCGGCGACTGAAGAATCTATTCATGATTAAAACAATGAGATTCCTCGTCCAAGCAAAAAAACTTCTCTGTCGGAATGACAATGAGATTCCTCGTCGAAGTAAAAAAACTTCTCTGTCGGAATGACAATACGACTCCTCGTCGAAGTAAAAAAACTTCTCTGTCGGAATGACAATACGACTTTGTCATTCTGAAGGAGCCTTTCGGCGACTGAAGAATCTATTCATGATTAAAACAATGGGATTCCTCGTCGAAGTAAAAAAACTTCTCTGTCGGAATGACAATACGACTTTGTCATTCTGAAAGAGCTTTTCGCGACTGAAGAATCTATTCATGTCGGAATGATAATTCAACCCGATGTCATTCTGAAAGAGCCTTTTGGCGACTGAAGAATCTATTCATGATTAAAACAATGAGATTCCTCGTCGAAGCAAAAAACTTCTCTGTCGGAATGACAATTCAACCCGATGTCATTCTGAAGGAGCTGTTTAGCGACTGAAGAATCTATTCATGATTAAAACAATGGGATTTCTCGTCGAAGCGAAAGGCTTCTCTGTCGAAATGACAATTCAACCCGATGTCATTCTGAAGGAGCCTTTTCGGCGACTGAAGAATCCATCCCTGTCGGAATAAAAAAGATTCCTCGTCGAAGCGAAAGGCTTCTCTGTCGGAATGACAATGGTGAATTGGTGGCTGAGTGACCCGCTTTTGTAGCGGGGTGTATCGAAGCCACGTTTAGAAACGTCATTTCGATACATTCTGTTTGTCAACAGAACACTCAATGACCAGATTTTATATTTAAAATTTTAAAGTTGACAATTCAAATTTCATGAAAAATTACCTCTCGATACAAGCGCTTATGACGCTAATTCGAGGTGACAAGTTGCTCGATAGTTAGAAAACGGCCTGCTAAATTCAGCCGTAAAAATTGAAAAGAAAGCCTCGTGAAATTTTAGAATGTTTGAGACCGACTTAAGGAGGTTGATTTTCTAAAATTTAGACATTAAACGTAAATTTTAGATTGAAGATCGTCAGCCTAGCCCTTTTTCATTACTTTTTACGGCGATGGTAAAAAGTAATGAAAGCATTAATTCCTTCTAGATCTTATGAAGAAAATTACATCTTCAGACTTAGTATCCCACCTAAACAGATTCCGTAACGCGCTATCGCTTGTACGGAATGACAATTCTACCCTGTCATTCTGAAGGAGCCTTTTCGGCGACTGAAGAATCCATCCCTGTCGGAATAAAAAAGATTCCTCGTCGAAGCGAAAGGCTTCTCTGTCGGAATGACAATGGTGAATTGGTGGCTGAGTGACCCG
>Ga0306870_1000036_pt1 | contig 42800 bp, 60 predicted proteins | sample AntRauMeHopE1496_FD_190435 | JGI IMG/M metagenome (GOLD analysis project Ga0306870, IMG submission 190435) | Saline lake microbial communities from Rauer Islands, Antarctica - Metagenome Hop E1 #496 (v2) (version 2) | ecosystem: Environmental > Aquatic > Non-marine Saline and Alkaline > Saline ... | reverse complement strand
AATTAGACGGAATTGTCCATGCCCAAATATTTTGGTTTTGGTTTTCTATTTGTTCAATGGTTGGTGGGATTGGTGGGGTTGGTGGGGTTGGTGGGGTTGGTGGGGTTGGTGGGGTTGGTGGGGTTGTCATATCTTAATATCTAACTACTCTAATGATTGTGGACATTCTCCCCAAAACATTCTGATGTACCCCCTAAAAAGTTTTAGTTTATTTTTCATACTAATTATTTACTATCTGGTTACATTTTCTATATTCTTCTAATGCCGCTCGCACTAAATCTCTAATAACGCCTGTTTGTTCGATCCCTTCATCTAAAGCAATTTTTTCTACAAGCTGGGCATCTTCTTTGTATAACCTTACAGCTTTTTGTTGTGCTAATGGTTTTTCAAACTTTATTTTCATATCGCTTGTAGAATTAACCAGATTATTAAGATAAGTGGGGAGGCTACTGCTAGAGCAATACCAGCTATAAACAGGAATAAGCCTGTAAACATGCCGACTGCTACAACAAGCGTCAGCAGTAGCTCTAATAAGTTTTTCATATCAATCCATCTTGTTTAAGTCGCACTTTTAGGTTTTTCATATTATTCTATTTAATTTATAATACTGATAATTTTTCCTGAAAGTCCTGGCCCGACATAATCGAGTTATGACAATCAGCATCCGCCCCTTCTGGAACGACAAGGTGGATGTAGAGGTTTTTCTTGAGGTGTTGACCATCAAGAATCCTTCCTTTTCCCTGCTCATAGTGAACGTAGCGGTTGCTTTTTGACGCAAAAATCATACACGGGGCTGACGGTACTCGGTACCCTTCACAAATCTGTGCTGCTACAATAATGATCCCTGAGTCAGCTTTCTCCATCTCATCAAACACTGTACCCCGATCTTTTGTTTGACCAGTCACTATTTTTATCTTCTCAGCCGGGTATTTACTTTTCATCAACGCTTCTCGAATTGCTTCCACTTGCGCGGTGTAAGCCGCAAACACAAATATCTTTTTGAACTCTTCTGACCTTTCGATGATGTAGTCAATTTTACCGTTCTTAAAAAACGTCGTTGATTTAATCATCTTGTCCTCTTTTTCTGATACGGCTTCCACTTCTTTTCCGTACAAAATCCCGTTCTCGATCGTGCGCATCCGTGATCGTTTCACTAACGGATCGGCTTCTTCTTCGTTAAGTTTTTTGATCGCTTTTTTTTGCTCAGCTGACAAATCAATTTTTACATCAATATGAGTTTGCTCAGGTACATCCATAAAATCAGACAGCCCGCCTGTATACCCCATTTTTTGTACCGCCAGCGCCAATCGCTGCCTGGTCACCTCATCTTTTCGAGGTAGCCACACTTGTCGTCGACCCATCATGGTTCGGAAATAAAACGTCTCTCGGAACTTAAAAAAGTCCCAGTTTTTGCCCTGTAGCTTCGCTATAGCCCACGCATTCATTGGTTTACTGCTTGGAGTAGCTGTAGCCATGTAAAATCGCTTAGGAGGGTGTTTTTGCAGGTACTGATAGGCTGCTTCAAACATCTGTGACGCTTTTGGTATCTGAATCCGATTCCGTTGCCTGGTTTCTGGCAATACACCTAGCATATTGTGAGCTTCGTCGAATATAACAGTATCGAAACCTTCGATTGAATCCCAGTCCCTGCGGAACTCTTCTTTTGACATAACTGTGAGATTTTGGTCCAAGTTGAATTTGTTGTTGTTCTTTTGCCACGTCTCATCAAGTTTTTGCTGCTTTGGGCACACTACCAATATACGACCTTCACCAAGCACCAGACACGTCAAAGTCTTACCGACTCCAGTACCGAGGAACACTCCTGTTGTCTGTTTATTCTCAATAATAATTTCCTTCTGTATATCGTAGAAGTTAATCCCCGGATATTTTTGAGGCCAATCTATTACTGTGTAATCAATTTGATATTCCATATTAGAAGTCTAAATCTTGCGGATAATGTGACACGCGGTTCAGGTCAACTCGGGGGGTGGTGTCTTCGAAGTTAACGTCAGCCCAACTACTGGCCACATCGACCCCTTTGAAAAAACCAGGATTGTGACCGTTTGTTCGTTCGATGTAGATGAATTTACCAGTACGTCTTCCATACGCCTTGAGTTCTTTGGTAAATGCCACGCTGCTCTTATACTTCCGACCGTCGCGCATACAGAAATCTTTATACTCACCATATAGTTTGGTGGTCATAGAAACCTTCGTCTCGTCAAAGTCGAGGCATGATGCAATGAATCCATCCACTGAAGAGTTTTCTTCTCGGTATTCAGCCAATGAAATTTCTTGCTCTCTCGTGGTTACAAACCTTCGTTCTTTCTGTAAGTCTTTGAACCCAGCGACCATCCAGTTCAAAATTCCTGACAATTCTTTTGCCAAGGTTCCTTCACCAAACCTGAGATCCATATCTGGATTGTCTCGGAAGTTATTTCCAAACTGCACCACTGCCATACGTCTTTCGGTAGCATTCGATGAGTCGTCTACTCGCGGCATAGTGTTCACTGAAAATACAAACTTGGCTTCAGGTCGGAAATCGAGCTGATCTTTAAACTTCACATCAATAGTCATTGCTTCACCACTTACTAATTTCTTTAATTTGTGTGATTGATAGTAGTTACCGCTAACCTCTTCAATAATGTTGAGGCGCTTCCCGATCAACCCTTTCATCCCGTATTGGCCGTACAACCCTTCGAGGTCAATGTTAGAGGTGGCTTGCTTACCAATTACCATCGCTAATGTGTCGATAAAAGTTGATTTACCATTTCCACCATCACCAACAATAAACAAGGCTTTTGCATATGCTACTGAGCTCGTCAGTAAGTACCCCGCAAATTGCTGGAGTAGCCTGGCCTTCTCTTCACTTTCAGATCCTTCCATCCACGCTTGCACACACGTTGCCCACGTTGGAGCGGTTGCCGCTGGATCAAACACCACTGGCGACTGGATCAGAGTTACAAAGTCTGGAGTGTGTTCTTTCAGTTCACCTGTCGATAGTTGTAGTAGTCCATTTTTCACGTTAAAGAAATCACCCTTGTCTGGAGTTAGTACCAAGTCGGGAATAATCGAAATGAGACACGCTACTTTGTCGGACACATTTCGTTTGGTTCTATACCCCCACAACATATCTTCATGCAGCATATTGAGCACGATCCCCGACAAATCTTGGTCGGATAGCATTTTATATACACCATCGTAATAATTGAATACGATCCCAATCTCATTCTTTTTGAGGTGCGGGTACCGACTCACTATTTCGTATTCGTAGTTACTGAACCGAACTTTGTCAGTGTCCTTTTTCTTTTTGGCAACGTCAGTGTATGCCATCTGGATCTTCACCTGCTCTTCAGGGCTCATGTTGTAAGCAATCACATCGTTCTTGTACGAGTATGTGTAATCACCTTCAAAAGCTGAGTTGATAGTGTTCGCAATCTCTTGAGGCCCGCTGCGCTCAGACTCGATACCGTGCCAGCCAACTTTCATGATGTGCTCAAGCGCATCCTTTTTTTTCCAGCCCGCTTGCCGCATTTGTGTCGCCACAATCAGCAACGCCATATTACGTGACGCGATGTTCGGTGGTAATGTCCCAGCTTCACCAGAAATTAGTTTTTGAAATGACGGTCGATCCTCAATTGGGTACGCCTTGTTGACCATGTCGAAAAACCCTTTGCGTTCCGCATCTGCATATTTCTGCATCTTTTCACCCTGGGCTGTCTCCGGGAATGGTGCGACTAGCTGCTGCGCTTCAGTCGGGAATACCTCTTCGACTTGGTCCATTGAGTAAGTTGCAGATGGTTGTTTAAATAACCCTTTGATTTTAAACGGGGCGTTTTTTACCCCACCCTTGTACGCATCGCCAGATTTTTTCCAGTAGTATGTGCCTGGAATTCGCATAATTCGAGTCAGATCTTTTACCACGGGATCGCCCTTGAGTATTTTTACAACCGATTGCTCGATCCTCTCCCACCGCGCAATAGCCAACTGCCATTCTTCAGCGGTTACTTCTTCTTTGTAAATTGGCTCGTCAAGTACCCAGTACAAGTGATACCCGTTACCTGTCTCAAGAATAAATGTCGGGCACAGTTTGTCTTTTATAAACTCTAGCTCTGCTTCGTCCTTCCGATCGTCAATGTCTACAAAAAAAGCATTGAGTGACGTACAGCTTTCTTTTTTTGCATCAGGTGATCCTTGGAATCCGTTTACTGTGAAATAGGATTCATACCCCATTTTCTTATTGAGGTCGTCACGACGAACGTCAGATGATACTGGCGGTCGACCTTCACCCGTTTGGTCCAGGTACCGAAATACATGGTCGGGAAAGCTATCTAGAAATTTATAGTTTTTTAATGGCATGATTGTTTGGAACTAGTTCTGATGAACTGATCTCCGTGAAATATTTTTATGGCTAATTAGTCTCCACACCAATTAGTTAAAAATATTTCAACGGGGATCAACTAATCAAAGTTGATTGTCACACACACAAAACAAAACGGACTCTCAGTTAAAATGGAAAGCCCCTTCGACAAGGCAACATTTTTTGCTGAAAATCCGTTCTGTGTTGTGTGTATGACTGGATTGTCGTTGTCGAAGTATTGTTTTTCATGAGTGTTCCTCTATTGTACCTTGCTTGCTTGCCCAGCTTCAACTGCGGCATCTCCGACAGTTTCAGGTAGCGTCTGAATTGACCCTGCTGCGTACTGTCCACGGATAACTCCTTGCTCATCGAATTGGTCAACCATGCCTGTGATGCGGTATTGAGCCAATCCAACTGATTCAGCTGGAGTCTGCTCGTCTTCTGGAGTCTCTTCTGGAGTCTCTTCTGGAGTCTCTTCTGGAGCCCCCTGCTCTGATTGAGTAGTTACCCCCTCTTCAAGCCTTTGATCGTCGTTTTGTGGTTCTGGTGACATATAAAATATGAATTTAATTAGTAGTCGTCTTCGTCCGCGACTTCGTCACTTCCTCCAACTTGCTCTTCTACCTCCATTGCTTGATCAGCTGCTGTGGCTTGCGCTACAGGTTGCTTCTCTGGCAATTTTGGCACAATGTGCTCCATTACCATAGCGTATAGCCAGTTAACCTGGTCGGTGTCGTCCCATTGCTGCACCCCTTTAATTGTCACTTGAGTCATTGGTGGAAGTCCGTTGGGGTTCTCTCTCGTGTATGCGTGCTTCAGTGTCACCCCATCTTGAGAAATAAATAGTGATGATTTCTTTTTCCCATCCTCCATTTTTTGTGCTGGTTGCACTTTCATCTCTTTGTCTAAATCGACGTTCGGCAACATTTTAAGTATATTCTTCGCAAAAGAATTACTATACGATAACTGTAGATTAAAGATTTCTCCATTATCTTGGAACTGAAACATCCAGTTCTTACCATATGACGAATCTTGGGTTTTGATCCCGACCAACTTCCCTGTGAATTCGCTGTAGTATTTTTCATGTACAGTGTTACCTAGTTTGTTAACTCGGGCGGTCGCTCCTTCAGTCCCTTGCGGTACTCGAATGCAAAACTTGCCTTCTAAAATAGTAATGTAGTTCCCCGTCTCTCGATTGTCTAATCCCATATAATTGTTTGATTGTTATTTTTTTGATTTGTAACGGTCTTACGCCGTCAGATTTTGATTGTTTTGAGGAATCTAAACCTTCGACTAGTATACTATATGTCGCTGTCGACACAAGTACCTATTTTGTGCATAACCCTGGGGATATCATTTGGTAGCTGCGTATACCTCCAAGTCGCTCTTCATTCTGCTCTCGGCGGCTTTTATCATGATGTAATGTGTACCGCAGTATGCAGCCGTGGATCTTAAATCCAGTCTCAGTTGCCCTTCTCGTTTACATACTGTGCAGGTACTCATATCATCTATTACTCGGCTTCTTGTAGCCATACGATTACTTTAAATAAAATAAACAGTACGACTCCAAAAAGATATATTGCTATTGCTAGTGTCATGATTGTTGTTCGTTTACTTTTTTGATAATTTGATTATATACTTTTTCGGTCGCGTCTGCATCTGGACATGATTGTCCGGCACAATAGTCCCCGGTTTCACCAATCTTTACCATCGCGTACTCACCTTCGAACATAAGTGTCCCTTTCTTTGGGTACCACAGAAACTTTCCTGTGAGGTCTGGGTATGTCAGCCCTAGTTGCCATGGCTGGTACTTCACCACTTTGATCCCCATCGCTTCAAGGAATTCGTAGTCAACTTGCTCGTCGTATTCTGTTTTAATTATTTCGTTCATGGTTATTTTAGTTTAATTCCTCGTCTTTTCTGCTCTTTTGGCGAAATCAAATCTGGAAAATATTTTTCAACTCCGTCAACTTCTTTTTTCTCGCAGTTATCGAAATCCAGAATATATCGCTCGTTGTTTAATTGACAAGATCCGTAGTGTCTTACTACTGATAATTGACTATTTGACCAATTTGGATAAGGAATTACATCTGGCCATTTTTTTTGATTCATGAATTAGTTGTATATCGCTTGTAATAATCTGTCATCCCTGATTGCTGTAGGTGCCACAGATAACTTCCTTTAGTTGGTCCAGTTCCTTTTCTTTTATCTCGGAGTTTTAAATTTGTGCAATGTTTGCAGTTGCTCTGTAACCCATCCTTCTTTTGCTTTTGGTTACCAAACTCAGAAATATTTTTTTTGATTTTGCAGCAGTAACACGTTTTCATATTAACTGTGTATTCTGCAATTTGTAGGGCATGATGGCGGTCTTTTTTCGTCTATTTCATAACAAGTCTCGGTTTCTTTTTTAGTCACCACAATGTGACAATGGCCTTCATCTTCGTTGTGTAAATCAAACTCAACCCTCCCCGACTCCAGCTTCGTTATTTGAGCTTGAGTCATTTCTATTCTTATTTCCATTTTCAATAGTTTTAATTTTTTTGATAATCTCGTCGGTTGTGAATACCTGTTTGTGCGATATCCCGACATAGAAATCGCAGTCGTTTTTTTGTTGTCGTCGAAATGATGGTTTGTGGCTTGAGAATCTAATTTTAAATATCAGGTCGCCTTTTTCTACAAACACATACTTCGAGTCTTTCACCGTGTGAATTTTTACCTCCCAACCAGCCTCCAGCATCTTCCACATAAACGTCATATACTTTGGCGTCGAATACTGGCTTGGGTAACTCATGATCATCCGATCGACCCGAAACTTCGTCACTTCCTTAGCGATGTGCTGATTGACTCGAAACTTAGACTTCATTTTGTTGACTCTTGAGGATTTCGAGTAGTGCTGTCAATTGCGCAATGATGTCGAGTAGTTGCTCGCGGTGCTTTTGTTCAATCAGTGCAACTTCAGTTGATGTCGCTGAAATCATTGGCGCTGGTGCTCGTTTCACTTGTAACGGTTCGTCGATTGATTCCATTACTTCGATGTAGTCGGTTGACTCAATTGGGAAACATTCGAACACTCCCACTGAGCAAAGAAACTGCTCGCGCTCTGGTGTCATGGCTTCAGCTGTCGATAATCCGATGATGAATCCCGCAATGAATAATGTGATTAGTATAATGATTATTTTTTTAGTCATATGTTATTTTAGTTGATTTTTAAACTCTGTTAATTCGACGTGATTATATTTTATGTAATTTGTCGCGTCTCGCAATGCTGTCAATATTTCCCTGTCATGACTGAATACTTTTGGTGTCGCACCTGGTGCCATTACTAGCACTTGCTGTGGTCGCTCTACCATCGAATAAATGCCGCCGATTTTGATTGTAATTTCTTTGTTCATAATTAGTCTCCAAAGTTAATTCTTTTTTGCTTTGTTAGTAATCTACGGTGGTCGAGGCATACGTGCACCATTCTCCCTTCACCGCTAGCTTCGAGATATTTAGCTGGTGCGGTGCACGGTGTCCATTCGCACCGGGTTGGTTTATTTGTTTTTTTGTCATACTAGCGATTCATTGGCATTAATAATGCCTTGGCGGTCTGCACTTTTCCCGGCTCTTCACATTGCGCCGTGATAAATAATGGTTTGTATTTTGTCGTCGGTATTCTCAGTGTCACGGCCTCGAACGGGTCAAGGTTTTTTAGGATGTCGCAGATTTCAGCTAGAAACCTCGCATTCACTTTGTGTTCGATATACTCCACGTCTTTATCTTCGTTGAGTATCATGTCGATATTGGGGTATTTGTCCCCTGACACGGCGGGTTTTACTTTGATATCTTTCCCGTCGATTCGATCCGTCTTTTTTAGTTTTACTTCTTTTTTGATGTCGTCCGCAAAATATAATGTCGGTACTTCTTGCTTTTTACCTGTCGCGCTCATCTCGATCAGTCGAAATGAATCAGTGGCGATGGTGCGGTCGCCGTATAGTGCGACACATGCTAGTTCTGGTTTGATGCGGTTCTTGTGGGCGATTTTGCCGATGGCAAAGTTGTTTTTGTTGTACATGATGATTATTGGTTAGATTTCATACTGGTTAATATTTGTTCCCACTGTTTGATGGTGTGAATACCACTAGCGATTTCTCTGACTGCAATACCGTCTCGTCGAAACTGGGTATCTAGCAGCCGTTGCTTTTGGGCTTTGTTAGCACAAAATACTTTAAATGTGCGTCCGTCTTTAAATGTGATTCTGTATAATGTTGTCTGCATGATTTTGTCTGATTATTTGTAATAGTTTCTTGTAGTGCTTGCCCGCGCGGTTAATGTTGTGGGGTATACGATTGATCTGGGCTTGGATGCGGTCGCGATCGTAGGGTTGTACGTGCTGGTAGTATTCGGCTGCTGTGGTGATCATAGGTTGTCGATCACACTGTCGATCGCGTCCCTGTATATGTCGTCTTCGATACTGGCAAGGTCGTGCGGTGATACGGCGTATAGATGTTGTCGCAATGTCTCTTTGTCGGTGGTCATATTATTTAAGCATATATAACAAGGTTTCTAATTGCTTGGGATCTTGCTCGCTGGCGTGGTTTTCGTACTCGTCGGCGATTGTTAGCATGATCGCTTGCTTGTACCCCTCGCATTTGTCAAAGGTGCCACAGTAGTGCTCCATAGCTGCCTCCAGCTTCTCAAGGTTCTCGTCGTCGTTGCTAATATTGTTTAGCGCGTTTTGTACTTGGTTGATTTGGTTCATGGTGTTAGTTGATTACTTTAATATTAAGCTGGCCTCGGTTTTTTAGAATAGCGATGTGCTTGGCGATCCGTTTGGATTTGGTCGCGGGTGTCGTCGCTAGGGTGTCGATCCGTTCTTGGCGGTCTGGGCTGATCGATGTGATGGTAGTTGATTGCATGATCTCGGTACGTGTTAATTACTAATTAGGACAATAGAATGCTGTGCTGTCGTCGGCGTGCGCTAGGTATAGATTCCCGTGACACATTGTGAAGTCATCCTCGGCGTGTGGTAGTAGTGCGATGCACTGATCGAACTGGGCTGGCGTCAAATAGTAGTCGGGCAATTGGGTGAGGTAGTGCGCGTGGGTGGCGCAGGTGTGTGCTTGCTGGCGGTCCAGGGCGATGGGTATGATTATGATGACTGCCAGTAGGGTAAGAATAACTAGTGCGGTTTTGATAAATAATATTTGCCTAGCGGTTTCTTTTTTAAATTGTGCAAGGGTTTTCAATTGTCCGTTCTTTTTAAATACTGGGATTAACATAATGATTGAATTAATTCGGGTTAGTTAGTGATCGGTCAACAACTTCCTGCATGTACTGATAATCGACGTGGGGCGAGTGTTGGTTGATCTGCATGATTTTGATCTCCTTGGCTACGTTCTCTTGTCGCACAACGGCTATATACTGTTGTCGATCTGGTGTCACTGCATTTATTGTAGGCATAGAATTTTTTTAAGTTCGATAATATCGTCGGGGCTTTGTTCGTCGGCATGGTTCGTATACTGATCTTCAATGGTTTTTCGTAGGGCATACTTGAATCCCTCGCAGATATCATAGTTGCCACAAAAATATTCCATTCCCTTTTCTAGTAGTTCGATATTCTCGTCGCAACTTTCAATGTCGTCGATCGCTTCGAGTAAGTCTTCAATTTCTTTTGTCATAGTGATTATTATTAGAATTGCATAACTAGAATACTTTTAAGTGGGTCGCGGTGAGCGGTGTCACCTATTACAATATTTTCAACGTCGAGCACGGTTGTGTTATCTTCGAGCCATTCTCGGGCTTGCTCTTCAGTAGTTATTTTTTGATCGTCGGGCAAGTCACTATCGTCACCGTGGTGTTGTGTATACACTTCAAGTGCATTGTCGTATTCGCTCCAGTCACAACGAATTGCAACGTGGTCAAGTTCGATATCTTCACCTATGTCGTCGGACAAATTCTCGTAGTAGTCAAACAGTGCCTTGGTTGCACCATATGTCCAGTGTGCATATTCGTCAGCTAGTAGCACGTTAGTGAATCGCCATTCGTTTACAGTTTCTTTAATCATAGTTATTTTGTGTAGTGGTTTATAAGTTCGTTTTCTACTCGCTCCAGGGCTTCGAGCATGTTTTGGTTGTTGTACCCTTGCTCTTGAGCGTCATAGTCATACGGGTCGATAAAATCGTCGTCAGCCATGAGTGCCTTGCCATGTTCGATACATTGCATGATCACGTTGTACTCCTGCTCTGTTAGTTTTCGCATATTAGTAGCCGTATTTAGTTTTTAACTCTTCGTGGTCAATAAAGGGTGAATTTGATAGTTCCGACAATTCGAGTAGTTCCGCATACTCTTCCTGTATCGCATTTTGTCGGTACTGTTCGAGTAGTATGTCTCGGTTCGCTTCGAGCGTGTCGATTGCTTTTTGGTTTATTCGTATTTCTCGAGCCTGTTCAGCTTCGTTTAGTGGTTTGGTATACGTCACTTCATGAGTAAAGGCACTTGCAACTTTGATCCAGGTATCGTCGATAGTGTCACCGTGGGCTTGTATTAAGATAACGGTAATTAGTGACAGTATGAGAATTTCTCTCGGGTGTCGGTACGTCCAACTATTCGTGACGTTGTTTTTAATTTGTTTTAGTTTTTGCATAGTTATTTTTTAATTGGTTCGCATTCGATAACTTCGTGCCAACCGCCGTTGCTTACTAGCATGTCGTGTTGGTCAAAATAGTAGTCTTCAGGTGTATAATCGTCGGCCGTCTTTTTGTTCAGGTAGTAAGCGAGCATGGTTTGTTCACGGTTGCCCATCCACCAGAATCCGCTACGGTCTTGCAATTTGTTTTCGTGGTATTCATCTTTGTTATCGACGAGACAAAATTGCACTAGCTTTTCGTGGTCAACTTCAAAGTCAATCCAACCCTTGTCAGTCGAAAAATTGTATTCACGTGGTGACGTTGGTTCGCCGTTTGGTTCGATTGCCAGCACAATATCGTCGATACAATTATCTCGCATTAGTTCAATACAGTTATCGAACAGCATTTTTACTAGCTTTTTGTGGTCATACGCCCAGTCGAAGTCGTCATAGTTGTAGTCGGTACCGTGCTCTTCATTATAGTATTCGATTTCAGACTCTTCGTGGTTATCACTCAGGAACGTAGAATACGTGTCGAGCGTATACGGGGTGTATAGGGTTTCAAGTGTTATTTTCATGGTGTTATTTTGGTTAACGTGGTCGGCAATAATGTTGCGAGCTTTTATTGCGTGTTCAGTTAGTTGTGCCATATTATTTTGCTAGGGTTTTTAATTTGTTAGTCGCTATTTCAATTTTGGTTTGTTCGTAGTCAATTGACTCTTCGATGTGCATTTGCAACTCTTCGATGTAAAATTCAGGCTTTTCTAGTTCGTTACAGTATCGCTTGTGCATGTCGACAATTCGAGCGTGTACTTTGTCGATGTATGCAATTGCATTATCAACGGCTTTGCACTGTTCACGCTGCTCTTTTTTTGTCAGGTATTCGATCGCATAGTCGTAGCCTTCTAAGTAGTCGCCTATAGCGTCGAAGTCGAACACAACCGCCAGCCAACCGCCAGAACGTCCACCGTAGTCGAGTGAGTCCACTTGAGCGGTTTCGTTCTGTAGTGTGTCGTCGTCTTTCAGTGACTCAAGTAACCATTCTCGGGTACTTTCAATATCACGCCATTTCAATTCGTCGCAGAATTGATCCACGTCTATGTCGAGTACCGTCACAGCTTCTCTTTCTCTTTCTGTTAGTCCAGCCAGTACTTTGTCAGTGTCTACCCAGCAGTGCATTTTCACGTTGATACAGTCAGCACTTTGTCGGTTCGTGTACCACCATGAATGATGCCCTAAGTCTTTTTGCATACGGGTCAAGTATTCTGCATTGTGGTCGTGGGTTGTTTGGTCGTGTAGTTTTGTCATAGTGTTATGAGTTTAGGGTTTTTACAATGTGAGCGATATCTGAGTCTAAGTTGTACGATTGCACAACGTAACCGCTACCATATTTTTTACCGCGATATTTTTCGAGTCCGACTGATAGTCGTAGTTTGTCGGGCATTTTGTCGAACAGATACACGGGCACGTAGTAACGTGGGTTGCCGTATATGTCCGAGTCAATACGGGTAAAGTCGTCGGGTGTTATTGCATTTTTTTTCATAGCGTTATTAGTTTAGTTTGATAGATATACAACGGCCAGCACGGTTGCGACGATGGTCACGATTAGTGCACGGGTTGCAATGTCTTTCAATTCTGATACTGCTTTACTTTGTCGGTACGATTGTATCGCGTGGGCTTTACTTTTTGTCAGTTTGATATTTTTTGACGGTTTTCCGTCGATGTAATGAATCATAATAATGATTATGTTGTGGCATTTGGTCGGTTGTAGTTACTTTTTGTCTACTGTCGATGCCGTTTTATAATGTGCGAAACGATACATATATATGAGTTGGTACGTGGCTCTTATAATTTGATTACGTGGCTCTGTACTCTATTCGATAATACCGCAAGCTTGGTTGAATCGTGTAACATCAAAATTTGGGTTTTCTGTTACAAAATAACTTGCTAGTGCTATAACGGTTTTATCGTACGGCAAAACGTGGGCAATTGTGCCGTTTTGCTTTTCGACGGTTGTGGCGTTGTCCTTGATAATTTGGGCAATGGCTACAAAGTTTTTTCTTGTCATATGTTTTTTATACATTAGTTGATTGGTTTACCAACTCATATATATGTATCGTTTCAATGTACTAGTCAGATGTCTTTCTGACTTATTTATATACTATCATATGTCACTGTCGCTGTCAAATACTTATACCCAGTATTTATGGTTGCGCGATGTTTTTATATTATGTCAAGTTTATGATATTTGGGGTGTATTTTGGCTATAAGGTATGTTTTTTTAAAAAGCTATAAGGTAGGGTCTAGGGTAGGTTTTTTTTAGGGGTCTTGTGATAGGCGAGGTTGGTAGGCCCCTAGAGAAAATCGATCAAATATACCCTTTTGTACCCTCTTTTATATTATGCCACACCAAAAAACGGTGGTCAAAAAAAATCAATATGGCTTAAAATAAGGTTTATTGACGGGGCACAAGATTCATGACATAACTCGTGCCCCACTCGTGCCCCGGCCATTCTGGCCTATTCTATAAGGTTATTTTCCTCCTCGGGGCACGTGGGCACAAGATTTTAAAAAAAATTAGTATTTCACTTTTTTGATTTTGTTTTACGACAAACGACTTTTTGGCTTTTTCGTGCCCACGTGCCCCATTTGCTAGCTGTTTGGTGTATAGCTTGACAGAATCACTGTTTTATTTGACGGGGCATAAGATGTGTGGTAAATAAGTTGTGCCCTCATGATTTTAAGAAATGTCAATAGCTAGAAATTTTTATAAGGTATGATCGAGTCGCCCCAAAATAAATATATTTTTATGCCATATACCCCGAAAATTTTGAAAACTTTTTAAAGACTTTTCACTTTCTTTTTTTAAATTTTAAAAACTAAAAATAAAGCGGTAGGGGGCTACCCCTATCCAGGTACCCCGGGTGTGTTACTAAGAAAGGGTCCCCCTCCCACACACAGGACAGATATATATTTTAGTGAACCAGGACGGATATATATTTTAGTGAACCATGACAATGATCCTGGACAGATATATTTTAGTGATCCAGGACAGATATATTTATTCACTACAGCTGATCCGTAATAAAGACCCCTTAGTCGTATTTAAAAAGTCACTCAAAAAATTTTTTCAAAAAATCTGCCAAAATCAAAGTTACTATGATATTCTATAAGGTATGAAACGACCGAAGAACGGTTCTACTGTAAAACAATACGCTTATGCGGTTAGACGACTAGGCGGTAAAGGTAGTACTAAAAAAGAGATGGCAATGCTATCAGGATATTCACCAAAAATGGCAAACAACGCTAAAAACAAAATCGAAGAAACTGAAGGCTACCAAAACGCTATTATCAAGCTCGCTGCTGATAGTAATAATTTGTTGCTCGGAGTGATGGCTGAGTTTAAAGCCAGGGGGCTAAAGAACTTTTCAAACAAAGATCTGAACTCTGCGCTTAATGCGATTAGTGGTGCTTGGGATCGAATTGAAAAAACTCGTGCACCGAACCGACTCAAAACTCCTGAAGGTAATCCGTTGCGAGCTATTTTTACTGAACGAACACGCACTGCTACTTTTGAATCGTCTCCAGGCGAAGAAGCCGCTACCGCTAGTGAAATGGAAACACCAGTTGTTTCTTACGAGGTGAAGGAGGAAAAACCAGAAAAGAAGAAGAAAAGTAAAAACACTAAAAAGGAAAAAGAAACCGCTCCGCTAAGCGATGAGGAATTAGATTTTTAATATGGTTGATGTTCACTTTCAAAAGAAGCATAACGATTCGCTGATCCAGGCGCTGATTGCAAATCCCGATCTTATTGATGACAAGCGGTGGCGGATTGATAACCTGTATTGGATTATTACGAAGTCGGGGACAAAAGAGTTGTTTGCGATGAACCGGGCGCAACGGCATTTTTTTGAAAACTATCTTATTAAATCGGGTGAGGTGTATTACCGACACTGTGTGCTCAAAGCCAGGCAGCTCGGATTCACTACGTTTATTGACTTGTGGATTCTTGATGAGATTTTGTTTAACACCAACCGTGAAGGATTGATTATCGCGCACACGCAGAAAGACGCGACTGAGATTTTTGATCGAAAGATTGATTATGCGATTCGAAACATGTGTGACGAGATTAAACAAGGAGCTTTTAAGTTGGTGAAAAACTCAGCGAAAAAGATTCAGGTGGTGGTGGACTATGGACCGGAAGAAGGTTCCACTTCAAGTATCAATGTGTCGGGGTCCGCTCGCTCGGGTACGTTTTACTACGTGCACATTTCTGAGTTTGCGAAACTGTGTGCGACTTACCCGCGAGTAGCTGCTGAAGTAGAAACTGGTACATTCCCTGCGGTCCCGTTTGATGGATTTATTTTTATTGAGTCAACTGCTGAAGGTATGGCTGGTCGGTTTTATGAAATTTTCACCGAGGGATGGCGTAATAAAGACACGATAACACCCATGAAATCAAGAGTGATGTTTATGGCTCACTTCTATAACTGGCAGTACGACGATTCGGAAATGCTGAAGATCACGGAGACGATCCCAACGAAAGAGATGGAGCTGTGTGAGATTGACTGGGGTGAGTATAAAGAACAGCACAAACTCACTGATATTGAAATCACGTATTACTACATGAAGTGGTTGCAGATGGGAGGAAAAAACTCGAGTGATGCGATTCACAAATTGCACCAGGAGTTTCCCACTACTCCAGAAGAAGCTTTCTTGTCTACCGGGCAAACTTATTTCCCGACCGCGCAAGTATTTGAAATGATGCAGACAGCAGTATCTGGGACCAAAGGGGAACTAAGCGCAAACGAAAAAGGGGAAGTTTCTTTCCAGGAATTTTCAGCGGGGGATCTGGAAATATTTGAAATGCCACAAGACGGTCAGCGATATATCATCGGGGGCGATACCGCGGAAGGACTCGCTCACGGAGACAGTCAGATTTTGTATGTGTTGAAACATAAGACGGAGGAGTGTGTTGCTGTGTATAAATCAAACGTGCCACCAGATGAGTTTATCGGTGTTGCTTATAACGTCGGTAAATTTTTCAACTGGGCGCTACTTGCAGTTGAGTCAAACAAAGACGGGCTGTGGGTAAACGATGGGCTTGATAAAATGGGCTACGTGAATTTGTACTACCGAAAGTCGTTTGATGACATTACAAAAAATGTCACAAAATTCTTTGGATGGAAAACCACTAGTGCAACCAGACCATTTGCGCTCGCGGCACTCAAGGCGGTGTTTCTCCGGAAGAAGACAGGATTTCCTCAAGCTATTTTGTCTGAGATGATTACGTTTCTTCGAAATGCGAAAGGAAAGCCGGAAGCATTGGCTGGTAAAAATGACGACGTAGTTATGGCGGCTTCAATTGCGTATGCGGTTATGCAAGAACAAGGCGAGTATCAAACGACAACTTCTGACGAATCGTTTTCGATGACAAAAGCGATGTTTGGTGAAAATCAAAATGCTACAATGCCAGGAGCACCTCAACAACCAAGAAGTGAATCAACCGCGGGGGTCAGAGAATTATGATAAATATATTATGGCGAGGAGATACAAATCACTCCATCACAATCTTCAAGAAGGTCAGAATGTTGTTTTTCATCGTGAGCACAGATCTCCAAGGAATCGTAGTAAAATCAAAAAAAATCCACTTCAACAATACAAGCGGTCAAATCGAAGGAAGTGGAAGCAGCTTCAAAGTTGCCCCGGATTTCTGGCTGCGATCCACAAACCTATTCAAAAAAAGAAAAAAAAACGGAAGCGAAAGAAAAACTGTTGACAACTCGCCACTTGTTTTATCTGAGTTAAACTAATACTATTGCACATATGGACGATTACCAAGCAGCTACTTCTAAGAAAAATAAAGATACTCGAGATAAAGAGTCTTTTACATTTGTCGAGGACAAAAAAAAGCTGATGAAAGATTCTCAATATCGAACTCGTTTTGATCAACTTTCAAGAGAGATCGCTGAGAACATCATAAACACCACTGTTTCATATGGTGAAAAGAAGTACGAGAAAAGCGGCTGGGGATCGATGGTTTTTTATAACAAAATGGCTAACGGTGGTTACGACATAAACGTATACCCGCACAAATCACCTGATCAGAATCAAAGCCAGTCTGGAGTACCGGTATCACAAGAACCAATTGCACTTTCAAAAATTCTCATCGCAACCAGTGTTCTTGCTGGTAAGGTTCCAGATGCTCAAGTGATTGGTGACGACAAGGTGTACAACAAAGCTGCGTATGAATTGTGGAAACGAACATGGACTCTCAAAGGGGCTAACGGTCAAAACACTTTAGAGCGAACATATCAGAACTTGCTCACTTACGGCTGGGCCGCGTGGCGAACATATCCGCGACGGGTTTCTGTTAAACGAAAAGGAATCGACAAGATTTTGTTTGATGACGTGTACCGGGAACCGATGGATCCAGATCGAACCTGGCTTGGAGTTGGTCAGAACGTCGGTGATTACTGGTCAGCATTTGAGGTATATTACGAAAAAGATATTCTCAAGGATGAGTTTTTCAAAATGGTTCCAGAAGCTGAAGAGCATAAGAAAAAAAGAAAGTATTTCGAAGCCACATCTTCAGAAGAATCAAAGAATGAAAACCAACTGCTTTCACAAAATTCGTACACAATTGGGTATTACGAAAACGTACTGCTCAACCGGTACGTGGTGAAGTGTGGAAAATTTATTATCTACGACGGGGAATTACCAAACGAAGATTCCTACGGATCGATTATGGTTGCCCGATGTTTTGTAAAAAATATCTTGGACCCATATGGCGTGGGGTTGTACGAAATGATGCGCGGTAACACGGCTTTGTTTACTTATATTAACTCATTAAATGCTCAGCAAGTTGAGGCGGAAATTTTCCCGCTACTGTTTGGTCCACAGGTGCAAAATGGTACGAGCACTTACCGTCGGTCACCAAACGTAATTAACCCAAAGAATCCAGGGACTTCAATCGACGTAGTAAAAACTTCTGGAAACGTCCAGCAAGGAATCGCATTTGGTCGAGATCAAAAACTAGCAATTGAAGAAAACACTGGAGTCAACAACATCGTCGCTGGTCAAAACGGAGAAAGCACTTTGGGGGCTACGGTGATTTTGAAAGAGGCGGCATACAACCGTTTGACTCCACCGCGTAACTCGATGATGAACGCATTGCAGACAGACGCACACATTGCACTGTCCTGGATTGAGCAGACGTATCCAGTCGATAAAGTTTTTATGGTCGACAAAGATGAAGACATTGCTGAGTTTGTAAACCAAAACCCAGACTACTTTGTTGAAACTCAAGAAATCACAGGAGACGATGATGAAACCATTGTTGGTCACGTTATCACTGCGTCACGAAATCTCCGACTGAACTTTGACTTCACTGAAGAAGGTGAGTTGCTTGAAGATGTCCCAACGAGGACCATCGCTGCTCGAAACTTGTTCCAGGAAATGAACGAACATGGTCACAAAAAAGCCTATCTTGAATTTATTATTGATCCGGACTCAATGCTTGTTCCGTCAATTGAAATCCAAAAACAAAACTACATGGCGATTTCTCCAATCATTACAAATCAAATTAACTTGATTTTCCAATTACGGAATAATGATCCTGAAGCTGCAGCATCACAGTTGCGTGCGTTTGAGCGGTTACTCAAGATTCAAAAAGAAAATATCTACGACTACATTCCAAAAGGATTGTACGACAAGATTATTTCTATGGAACCAGCTGAAGGTATTCCAGAATCTCCAGAAGAACCAATTGATAAAACTAAATTGTACAAAGACGCTCCAGCTGATGTGCAGCGTGAAATTGAATCCCAAGCTGGACTTGAACCGTCTCAAGACAACATGACAGCTCCACAAACTCCAGGAACAATTCCACCAATTAAACGACAAAATCCTCCTACCGGGATTCCCGGTGAATCGTCTGATCCAAATTTAGCTCGTCCACAAGGTCCAGAGCAACTCGCTCGACCGCAAAGTCCGATGGGGGCAGCGGTTGACGCAAGTGTAGGAAGGGCTGCTAACTTACCGTTTTTCCCTGGTGAATAAAATAAAAATATATGTCTGAAGAAATTAACGAACAGTCAATGAAGCAGAAGAAAATAGCATTTGCCCAAAGTGAGCACGTTGCTATTGCGATTCGTATTTTGCAAGATTGTGGAAGTATTCAACAACTTGTTGGTGAGACAGAATACGCTACCGTGGTAAACGCGGTAACTCTTGATGCGCAGCAAGACATGATTAAAAAGTTTATTAATAGTTTGGATTCTATCCGAAAAAATAACTTCACAGAACAATAATGTCAAAAAAACCAGTAGAACTGAAAAAAGAAAAATATACGTTGCAGGTAAACTACAATGAAGAAGCTTGTGAAAAAAAGTTGATGAAATTCATTACACCTTCGGGAGATGAGTTTACGATTAGTGCCGAAGAAATGTCGACGATTCTTATTGGTCAAGTAAATTCTGATGTAGTTGAAGCTACGTTTGTTGAAACCGATCGAGTAAACGTAGTTGAGGTTGAACGCCAAATTGCGGTTCGTGCTGATCGAGACATTAAAAAAGGTGAAGAGATTAGATTAAATTATTCTCATCCGTACCCTGTGGAATTTGCGATTATCGAAGAAGCAGCCAAGATTGCTCGTATCAGAAAAAACGTACCGGTGATGACTCTTACTAAAGAATATATCGATAGCGTGAAAGGTCAGATTACTCCAGATCAACATAAGTTTGTTGACTCATTCTACAAATTCTTTAAAAATCTATTCAAAAGCAAATCAGTCACTAATTCTCCGTAAGGGAATTGGGGGCGTTATTATTTAAGAACCCTTGATAGGCAGGATAGCCATCATAACGTATGTCTCTAACGACAAAGAAAAATAAAGCAACTCGAATGGGTATTCCTTTTGAGGAAACCGTAACTGAAGATATCCTTGATCAACTAATTGCTGACGAAGACGCAAAAATTGCAGCGGAAAAAGAAGAGAAAAAAATTCAAGCTGAAGCTGCAAAAAAAGCTGCTGAAGTAGAAGCTGCAAAAAAGATTGTGTTAAAAGATACTGACGGTGACGATGTTGACCAGAAAGACTATTTCTTCCCACGGAAAATTGACGAAACAATCAGTGGGGAAAAATTCAAAAAAACTGATCAAACTGCTCCTGAGTGGTTTAACCGAACTTGCGGTTACCCAGTTGATCGAGAAGAAATGATTGAAATCTTCAACCAAAAGTTTCCAAAGAAAAAAGGCTTCTTGTTTTACAAGCAGCGAAATAGCGAAGTGTACTTGGTTATTGTTCCGTTGAAATACGCGACAACAATTACTGATTCAAACGAAGCTCAGGCTGGTGACTACCAACGACACGCAATTTCATTTATTACAGAAGGTTCTGTGAACTTAGATTCTCTAAAAATGAAGCTGGATCGGATTTCAAAGCACTCTTCTATCTCCAGGGAACCTCTTGCGTAAAGAGCAAGACATTGTATTATTAAAGTAACTCACGAGACGACTGCGATAGTGTCGGATAAAATATGAGCGATCAAACACCAAACGTACCTGAAGTAAACGATGATTCAGCGCTCGACGCAGAGCTGGAAAAAAGTATTGCAGATGTACAAGCTGGAAAAGTTCTCGAATCAAAAGACGAGGACCAGACTGCAGAAGAAGGAGCGACAGGAGCTGATGCACCGACTGGTGACGAAGCAGAAACGGGAGACGAAGAAACTCCAACTGAACCAACTGAACCTGCAGGAGAGGAAGCCGGCGACTCTCAAACCACTGGAGCTGAAGGAGAAGATGAATTCCGTATTCCTCACAAGGGAAAATGGGAAACTGATGAGGCCTATGAAAAGCGAGTTGAACTCTTCGATTTAGTTCGGAGAAGGCGAGCTGCTGAAACTCCGGAAGCAAAGGAAAAACTTTCTGAAGAAATATCAAAAGTAAAAGGAAACTTAAAACTATTGAGTGGAACAGAAAGATTTACTCAGCAAAAAGCTGAAGATTCTCCAGAAGGTGATCCCAATCCTGAATTAGACACAGATAAAGAACGAGCTAAACAGCTTGGTCTGATGACTAAGGAAGAAGCGGCGGAAATGTTCCGTCAAGAGCGAATGACTCAAGAAGTTCAGTCTGATTTGAAAGGTTTCGTAGAAGCACACAAACAGCTGCAGGACGAAGATGTTCGAGAAGTTTTCTTTGACTTTGTAGATAATAACTACAATTGGCAAGGTAAATCAGGCCAGGAACTAAAATCAGTTCTTGGAATGGCATATGAAAATATGTTTCGACCATCAGAAACTATGCAGCAACGAGTGCTGAAAGGAGCCGGTATTTCTGAAAAAGTAAATGCGATGCAGTTCCCTGGTGGAAGCACCACGAAAGGCTCACATTCACCAGAGATACAAAAATCAATCGACGAACTGAAAGCGACAGGAATGTCTGAGGAAAAAGCTCTTGAATTGCTTGCTGAAGATTAATCTTCATCGGTAATATTTTTGAAGTATGTTCACACAAAGTGTAATCAAAAATCCAAGCCGTTCTCTTCGAGACGTTGCGAAAGCATCTGCAGCTGTAACAACCAAAGGTTTTGTACTTCAGTACACAAACGGTTTAGCAGTACAGGGTGACAACGGAACTACTCGAACAGAGGTGATCGGTGTCTGTAACAAAACTATTTCAGCAGTAGACGCTGAGACAGTGGTTCCAGTAATCGACATTTTTGAGAAGGATGTTTGGATCGCAGACTCAACTAACAACTCCAACGCGGCACACAACGGACAGTTGATGGTGCTAGGAGCTAACGCAGGTTTGGTAAACAACACTGGTACAACTGCAGCCGCAGGTATTGTCCAGCAGGTCGGTGTTTATGGTGCTGCAGCTGACAGGAAGATTCTTGTGCAGTTTGTCCAATAATTATTAACACTCTAATTAATTTTAAAGTATGAGCGGAACAATTCAGGACTACGCAGTGATCGTAAACAATGTGCTAAAACACATTGCACCGAAAGTTGCACCAGAAGTTAAATCTGAATACCTTGACTTCATGCACAAGGTAGAAGACAACCAACGTATCTATTCAGATACAGGTGTCACCGGTTTGGGAATGGCCGAAATCATTCCAGACGGAGGTGTAGGTTCGTCTGATGCTCCAATCCAGGGGTATTCAAAAAACTACACGCAAATGCACTTTACAAAGAAAGTACGTTTGACTTTCCAGTCAAACTTCTTCCTCTTTGAGAGTGCTGCTGCAAAGATTAAAGGTACTGTGAAGAGTAAAGTTCTTGAAGGTAAGAACTCTATCGAGCTAGCTAAAAACTACCTCGCACAATGTCTTCTTTCGCAGGGATTTGGTACGTCATTTACATGGCAACCAATCAACAACGTAGGAACTCCGACTCCGATTTCAACACTTGGAGCCGATGCAGTTGCTTACTGGTCAGTATCTCACCCACGGGAAGATGGTGGTCCAGTATGGGGTAACGTCATCATTGACGGAGCGACACCTTCACCACAGTTCACTTACTCAGCATTGCTTGCCGCTCGTCGACAACAATCGTTGAAGAAAGATGGGCGAGGGATGCCGCTTATGTCACAGCTTGACACCCTTATCGTTCGAGCCGGTTCAACATCAGCTCAGTTTGCAAAAACTATCAAGGGCACAATTGATAAAGGTCTTGCTCCACAGCAAACAAACCTTTTCAACAACGCGCCAGCAACTGACACATTTACGTGTGTTGAGTTGAGTCCATTTGAAAACCAGGGTATGACCGGTCTTCAATGGGGAATGATGGACTCTAAGATGAAGAATGCCGATTACGGATTCCTCTACATTGAGTCACTTGCAACTCGAGCAGAGCCAGCCGTTGTCGATACATTGGGCAACCAAGACCTCGTAATGAACTTCAACTCGCTTGCGACGTTTGGAGCATCCGACCTTCGTGGATGGATGTGGTCAGCTGGAGACGGTACAACTACCTAATCGTAGTCTATCTACAGAGCCCCTTTATGGGGGTTCTGATAGGCAGATTAACGCCTTCTTATCCGCATTTAAATTAAATTAGTATGTTACAAGATTCATCAAGTAGACATATATCATCAGCTATTTCAGCACCAGCTGGAGATACTGTGCTAATCGCTCGAGATTTGGCAACACCAGCGTGGAATTACATCCATGAAATTGTTGGGGACCTTAGTGCGGCAGGAAGTATGCAAATAATCGCTATTGATTCAGACTCAACAGAAACAATCTTGGGGACTTTTGAGTTAGCAGACGGTCAAGGACTTACTCTTCAGGATATTACAGGTCAAGCCGGTCGACCACGCTTTGAATTCAACCCTGACCAAAACGCGGTTATGCGAACCGTTGGAGGGACTTTTACTGGAACAATGGCTAGGTCAATCCGAAACTAAGTATGGACAACCTCACTCCACAACAAACTGAAAATATCCAGACGTGGACTGAGCAACGAGATAATTTGCTCAAAGAAATAAGTGTTTTGGAAACAGAAAAAGAAACACTCCAAAAAACAGAGATTGAAAAAGCTCAGTCTCTTGATGCAATGCGAACAGAGGAGATTCAGATTCAAAGTCGGTTAGCCGCGATGGATCTTCTTGAAAATAGGAGAAAAATAAGTGTTACTCACGAGATTACAGATTTAGAAACTCGAAAATCTCGACTTGAGACAGAATGTGAAGCAAAACAGCGAGAAAACGAAATCTACGATAAACAAAAGATTGAAAAAATGACGTCAATTGAACTTTTGTCGATGGTAGGAACAAAAATTTCTGATCAATCAAAGGTAATTGAAGAAACTGTGGGGTCGATTGTAAAACAAGGTGAAATTTATATTACATCAATCTCAGAAATGATGACTGGTATAGAAAATATCTCTACTCAAGTGATCGATAAATCCAATAAGAATATTGATCAGACAAATATTGTTCTTGAGAAATTACCACGATATATTTTTGAGCTAGAAAAACCAATTCCTCTTCGAAGAACTTTTGCTGAAAAAAAAGGTGCTAAAATTGAACCAGAACAAAAATAACCTATGTCATATTTATCAACCAGTGCAGGAGATCCAAATAACTTAGGGTATTTTGCGACAGTCGCAGCCCTTGAAGATTCTTTTCCGGTAGGGGTACCAGGAGCTTTTGCATTGATTGGTACTACAGGTACTTTTTGGGCATGGAATGAAGCTACAAATGACTGGGTAGACACTGGTAATTCTCCAGCGGGAGTTACAGGGCCTACTGGTGTCACAGGAGCCACAGGTCCAACAGGACCAATAGGACCTACTGGCCCAACAGGGCCTACAGGAGCTGATTCAGAAATAGCTGGCCCTACAGGACCAACCGGACCAATTGGAGCCACGGGTGCAACTGGAGCCACAGGAGCTGATTCAACCGTGCCAGGGCCAACAGGATCAACGGGGGCAACAGGACCGTCTGGCGGTCCGGTAGGACCTACTGGTCCAACAGGGGCGGGAGCTACAGGAGCAACAGGAGCTACAGGGGCAACGGGAGTTACAGGATCAACTGGGGCGGCTTCAACAGTACCGGGACCAGCAGGACCAACTGGAGCTACCGGACCAACTGGGGCGGCTTCAACAGTACCGGGACCAGCAGGACCAACTGGAGCTACCGGACCAACTGGGGCAACAGGAGCTACCGGACCAACTGGGGCAACAGGAGCAACTGGAGCAAATTCAACTGTAGCTGGACCAACCGGACCAATAGGGCCGACTGGAGCAACGGGACCAGCTGCTTCAGCGGGGTCAAGCTTTAATGCGGGAGAAGACTTGGCTGCAGGAGACGCTGTTGCGTTTACTGTTGACGGTGAATTTTCAGAGGAGTTTGCTTATAACCAGCAATCAAATACGTCAAATAAAAATATTGATACGGGTACTGGTTTAAATGCTTACGCTCAAGAATTTACAGTGCCAGTAGGCGTTACTCAACTAAGAACTTTTACTATTTTTGGAGGCAACGGAAATTCTTTTACAAGAATAAATCTCTATATACGTGAAACTTTAGGTGGAGCAAATTTATTTAGTAAACTAAACTTTCTCCCCGACAATATACACACAGAAGACATTTCTAACATATCAGTATCTTCTGGTACTTACTTTATTATTGTAGAAGCTGCAGGACCAACCGCTAGACGTTGGGGTTCAGTTGTACAAGTTGGTGGAGGGACACAAACTCAAGAAAGTCCGGGTGGTGCATGGACATCAGTTAATTTAGCGATGCAATCAACCGTTACCTATCGAGAAGAAATTTTTCCTCCAAATGTATTTATTAAAGCAAATGCAGGTGCGTTAAACACTCGTATCAATTTTGTGGGTTACACTGATGACGCTGTCACTTTAGGTAATCCGGTTACGGTTGTAGGAACACCAACGTATACTACGACTGGACTTACAGCAGGCAGTAAATATTATTTAACAAACACGAATGGTGTTGTTAGTACAACTCCGGGAACGATTGAATATCTTGTGGGGAAAGCTTTAGGAACAACAAAAATAGTAAGAGCAACTGGGCCAGTTACACCACTTTTGCAGATAAGTTCAGCAACAGCTACTGTAACTCTACCGGCAGACGGTTATGTTAATTCAGAAAACGGTACACAACCAATCTTTTTAGGAGGTATTACTGGCACACCAAGTGAAGGTGGAGTTATGGTCAGAGCAGGAGATACTGTTTATTCAGCAGCAGATGATATGTTTTATCGTATTATTGGAAAAACAACCATACTGTAGCGTGCTACATTAGTACAATATGCACTTCTCCGAAATCGTGACAACAATCTTTGAACCTACTATTATTAAAATAGCAGCTTCAATTGCTGTAGCAATATTTTTCTTGTTTGGAGATCTTCACTTACAGGCTTTGATAGCCGTCTTAATGCTGATGCTATTTGATACTATTCTTGGGCTAATGGCTACGTACCATGAAGGACAAGCTATTACCTCACGTAAATTTTCCAGAATAATACAAAAAGGCACAGTTTACTTCATAGCAATTTCATCTGGGTACTACGCCGACACGACAATCAGCTTTGATATTATCCAGTCAACTATGATTGGATTTATTGGTATTACCGAATTTATTAGTATACTAGAAAACATGGGGAGACTCGGTTACCAAACTCCAAAAAAATTATTAAACCAACTAAAAGACTTTCAGTCTAAAAAGTAATGTATAATCTATATATGGAAAAAATAATTACATCAGCTTCAAAAATTGTTTTTATTATGATGGCTATCGGTATTAACGCCGCACTTTTTACAGGGAAAATTAGCGCAGAGCAATACATGATTGTGGCGTCAATGGCATTTACTTTTTATTTTGCAAATAAAGGTAATTCAGAAGAACCCTACGCCGGTAAATAAAAACAGCATGTTCCCACAAATCACCATTCGTCACAATATAGGAAACATTATTGAGATTCCTAATAAATTAAATTCGAAAACGTACACATACCTTTCGAACAATTTTGCTATTGGGGTAGAAGTTTTGAATGTTGACAATGCTATTGATTTTACTGACGGAACAACCCTTTTGTTGTTGGGTTCAATGGGTGCAGAAAACGCGGAGGTTGTAGTTTCTTCAGAAAACACAAACCAAGATTTTACAATCGCAGCAACAAAACAACCCCATAATCGAGGTGACTTGGTTAGTGAAATCAACTACGATCAGATTGAAATTCAAAAATCAGATACGATTGACGGAACTTATACAGTACTAGCAACACTTCCGATTTATGTTACGCAACAAAAAACTGTTCAATTTGATTCAGTGGGGCTAACTTCTGATTTCTACAAACTTCGATGGAAAAATTCTGAAACAGGACTTTTTTCTGAATTTTCGTCTCCAGTAAGTGTGCTTTCTTACCCGGCTGATTCGGTAGGAGAGCTAATCCATCCAGTACTACGGGCAATGGGGGTACCTGAGAACGACACAAAAATCACCACTTTGTTTTGCCTTGAAGCAATTGACGATGCTCGAAAATACGTAAAAATGAAACTTTACGGAGTTCGTCATGCTTGGCTACAAGAGTTTGAACATCCGATGAAATTACTAGCCGGATCAAACTTTATAAAATTACCTACTGATATTGATTTCAGTGAAACTGATAGATCAATGCTGGCTCTTCGATTTATTGTTGGAGGGGTTTTATCTCCGTATAATTTGAACTATATCGACAAACGATCTTGGAATAGTTCTTCATATAGTGTCAGTGGTAGTGTGATTTCTGAACCGGTAGAAATTTCAGACACAACGATTACTGTTGAATCTGCAGGTGATTTCCCCTCAGTAAATGCTACGGGAGCAGCACATATCGCAACTACTGGTTTTGACCAAAGTATCCTTCAGATTCAGTACACAGGAGTCGATTTGATGAATAATCAACTAACAGGAGTTACTGGTGTGGACCGAGAGATTCCTGTCGGTACTCAAATTTGGGTTACCCCCACTATTGCGCAACCAGTTAACTACACAGTATTTGAAGATAAAATCGTGTTTGATCGAGTTATTCCAGATTCAATGCAAGGAAGAAATTGTTACATCGATTACTACAAACGAGAACCTCAAGTGACTGATTTGTACCAAAACCTCCCTGAACCATACCGTGAAATTTACAAGTGGTATTTACGATACGCCATTAAATATCGAAAAGATATTACTCTGGCTCAGTCTGATCCAGACTACAAAAAGTTTGAAGAACTTGTCCAAGCTTTGTTTGACAACTTGTATACTGGACAAGCGACAACTATAATTACCTCTTAGTATGAAACTATCAGCTTGTCTCATTGTAAAAAACGAAGCTGACCACATTGAAGATGTTTTAAAATCTTTAGTGGGAGTTGATGAAATTATTGTGTGTGATACCGGGAGTTCTGACAACACAGTCGAACTCGCTAAAAAATTCACAGACAAGGTTTTTACTGATTACGTGTGGAACGATGATTTTGCTGAAGCCAGAAATTTTGCAAGACATGAATGTTCAGGTGATTGGATTATTTCTATTGATGCAGATGAGGTTCTTGAAACAGGGGGAGTAGAAAAAATTAGAAATCTGATTGCTAAAGCCAAAAAAGGACAATCTCATTTTAGTGTTGAAATGACTTCAAAAGGAAGTAATCATGTTCATTTTCTACCAAGGATTTTTCGTAATAACGGCAAAGTAAGGTGGGTGGGTGCCGCGCACGAAACATTACATCCAGTTGAAGAGAATTTATCTGACGTTGTTATTACTTACGGCTACAGTTCTGCTCATGATTTAGATCCTGATCGAATGATGCGTATTCTTGATAAGCAAATAAAAAGTCAAGATTGCACATCAAGAGATGTTTATTACTACGCTCGGGAATTTTATTACCGTGGGAATTATGGTAAAGCAGCAACTCTTTTTGAAGAGTGTGTAGAAGCAGCTACTTGGTTACCTGAAAAAGCTGACGCTCTGTTATATATTGCCAGGTGTTATTTTCAAATGAATAGGGGAGGCGCTGCGAGAGAAGTTTGCGCTGAAGCTGTATTGCTTAACCCAGATTTTAAAGAAGCACTTTTGTTTATGGCAGAACTTCACTTTGAGCCGTGGAAACACAAATGGGAAAGGTTAGCTGGCGCGGCTACCAATGAAGATGTATTATTTATCAGAACATGAGTAAACTTCAAACAATTGACGACATAAAAATCCCTTATCCCGTAGAAGGGATTGTTCGAACGGCTGCACTTGACGATACTATCGCTCCAGCTGATTCAGTTCAGTTGGCAGTGAATATGAACTTTGACCGGGTAGGAGCAATCCAAACTCGCGCGGGTATCACTGAATTTGCAACGTCACTTGAGGAAAAAATAAATAGTTTTGGAACTTTAAAAAATACAATAACTCAGCCAGGATATATATCAATTGAGCAGATAGGAACTAGCGGTATTTTTACTTCAGAAATATCTTTTGTAGCAAGTTCAAAAATAAACGACACTCATTTTTTAATGGTATGGACAGGTGTTAGTGGGGATGGATTTGCTCAAGTAATTAGAACAAACCTGGAAACAGGTGGTTTTATCCCCGTAGGTTCACCTCTTGAATTTGATATCAGTAACGCTTTGTACGTTGAAGTTCAAAGAGTTAATGAAAACAATCACTTGGTTGTTTGGTCCGGATCTAGTTTTGACGGTTTTGCTCAAACACTGCGGGTGGATCCGATTAGTTACGCAGTTACGACACTGGGTACTCCTTTAGAATTTGATACAACAAACGCTACTTTTAATTCAATGGTGGCAATTGATGAAAATCATTTTATTGTTTTTTACAACAATGGTAGTAACGGAATTGCCACAATTTTAGAAGTTGATTTGGGTACATTTGCAGTAAGCGAACCAGGGTCTCCATTGACTTTTGATACTGGTGGAGTGACAAGTATCAGTTGCGTTCCCTTAGGTGATGGTTCGAGAGTGTTTGTATTTTGGTCAAACGGAGGGGTTGGAAAATCTCAAGTTTTCAATGTGAATCTAATAACTTGGGGGATCACCGCCGTAGGTAGCCCGTTAACACTTGGTTACAATTCCAGTTTTAATAGCGCTCAGTCTTTAGGAGACAATGAACACTTTATAAATTTTTATAGTGAAGGTTCTTCTGTAGGGAAAGCTCGAGTATTTAATGTAAACCCGAGCACTTACGCGGTGACTACGGTGGGGTCAGTAGCTACTTTTGAACCAGGGACATCACGAATAAATGCTTCTGTTGACATGGGCAACGGAGAAAATTTCGTAAACTTTTGGAGTGATGCGGACGATGCTATCTACACTCAAATTTTTGAAGTCGACACAACTACTTTCAATACAACGGTTGTGGGGTCAAAAATTTTTGTAGCTGATGGTAATGGATCTTCAATTTCTTTGAGCTCTCTCAAAATAAATGATTTTTTAGTTATTGGAACTTGGTCAAACGTAGGCGAAGAAGGTGAAGGGGCAACATTTAAAATAAATGGACCAAGAGTGAATCAAAACTTTCTCTACGCTAGCCATGAAGATAGTGTTTCGAATTGGGACGGGACTAGTTGGGTGTCTCGACGGTTAGGACTAGTGGGTTCTTCTAAACCGCGATTTTCTCAGTTTTTAAATTACATCTGGATGGTAAATGGAAACGCTCAAGACGGAGGAGATCTTGTGGCAACATCAAACGGTGGAGCTTTTGGAACAAACTTGGTCCCTCTTGGATTCCCTAAGGGTGATTTTATTCACGGAGGATTTGAAGGTCGAGTATGGGTTGCTGATGCAGCTACTGGAATTGTTTACTACACCGATATTGTTCAATTCAGCCCTCCCGATGTTTACAGTCTGACCTACGATCCGCAAGTAAACTTTATTACAACCCTTTCTCCGCAGACTGGTCAAAAATTTACAGCGATGTATCGAGTCCCTCGAGCACTCTTGATTTTTACTCAAGATAGTATTTTTCGAATTTATGGGGCTACATCTTTAGACTCTTACCCCGCTTACAACGTCGGTACTTTTTCTCAAGAATCTATTATTGAAACAAAAACGGGTATATTCTTTCATCACTCATCTGGTTTTTATCAGTTTGATTATGGATCTCAACCGGTGGAAATTTCTCGGAGGATTATTGATTTTGTAAAAGCTATACCTCGTGCATACTATGAAAACGTAAAAGGAGTGTACGACGGTTTTGATACTGTTCAGTGGTACGTGGGGCCAATTGCTGTTGAAGGGGTAGTGTTTAGCAACTGTGTGCTTCGATATACTATTTCTACTCAAGTATGGACAGTTTACGACTACAAAAACAATGACGTTACAGCCATGGTTTTGTATGACAACGGGATCGTTCAAACACCTTTACTTGGAACTTCAGCGGGCTTGGTGGGGTCAATTGAGAAAGGTACAACTGACTTTGGACAACCATTTTATTACGAATACATCGACAGGTGGAGATCATTTACTGATATGTATTGCGAGATTAAAAGTCTCGGTGGAATTAGTGTTTATTCTGAAAACGCTGCTGGCGGTAATGTGTCATACCAAATACAAAAGTCTGGTCCAAATGCCTGGAAGCCACTTGCTACAATTGATGAAAAAAACAATGCGTTTTTCCCCACTGAGGACACAGATGACTTTGATGTACTGCGATTACGGGTGGCCGGTAATACTCGAGGAGAGCAGGTGGTCATCCACGGAATAGAAATTCCTTCTCTTACTGTCAAGGGCTATAACACAAACTAAAAATGAGTTTTTCTAACCTGAGTCAAGATCGGTTTTTAAAAAAAGACCCCAATCAAAACGACCAAACAAAAGGGGCTGCTTATTCAGCTGTGAATCCGGTACCAAAACAGGTTGAGGATTCTTCAAGAAAAAGAGGGCAAGCTAATGGATCAGAAGACGCCCCAAATATTTTAACTGGAACAGTTATTACTTCATGTTTTATTCAAACATCAGCTCTTCCGTCACGAGTTGAAATAGAAGGTAATGATATTACGTTTTTTGATGATACTTATAGTTTGAATGGAAAACTTCTTGGTGACACATCAAGACTAGTATTTACAACTGCTAACGGAGGGAATTCACGAGTCGATAAAAACATTCAAAATGGTTTTATCATTCAAAAAAGAGCACTTATTGGTGGAGTAAAGGACAATGTATTTGAGTTATTTTCTCCAGATAACGCACCGAATAGTAATTACATTTTTATTGGCCGAAGAGGGACTGGGGACGAAAGAAATATTAAATTGGTTGAGATTGCCCCTGACCACCGAACAGATGTGGGAGATGCTCAAGGTTACATAAACGGAGTTTTTCGAGTTCGTGTTTCAAGAAACGGTGCTGATGAAGACTACAGGGACGGGTTGTATATTTTTGATCGAGGTACGGAAAGTTCGACTCGAGAAGGTACAGTTAACTGGTTAGTGGCCGCAGGGGAGGGGGGTCAGGTTCGTTTGTCGTATATGCCAAATAGAGACGGAAACCCTCTTGTTGACGCTACTTTTGACATTTTCGTCAGTGCTGATGGAGTTACCTTTTTTGGGTTACCTGAAGATAATCCGGGAGGATCAGGGCGAGTGTGGAATGATGGCGGAATATTAAAAATAACTTAGGGGATTTTACAAAACAAGATAGGTATTATTTGTGCTAATATTGACAATATAAAGATATGACACCGAATCAGTTAGCAGAGTTTAGACAAGCGGTTACGGACGCGCTAGCAGCAAATCCTGATATTGCTCGTTACGGCGGGGTAAACACCGTTGATACTATTATCGATGCGTACACAAATAACGACTGGTCAGGGATTGTAGATATCACTGGCGTACCATTTACTCCAGAGCAACAACAAGCAGCAGTCGCCCAAGCTCGAACTGCTTTAGCTCCTGCTTTTGAGGCTCAAGAATCACTTGATCGATCGGTAGTTGAGGATCAGTTGGGTCAACAACAGCAAGGACTTGAAGAGTTTAGACAAGATGACCGTCTCGCTTTTCGTGACGATAAAAATGCAGCTGACCAGTCTGCAGCTGATCAAGGGGTGTTGTTTGCCGGGTCACGAGTTCAAAAGTTAAATGACTTACGTGACAACTACGAAAAAAGAGATGCTCGAGCAATGAGTAGAACTGCTACCAATATCGGGAACACAGCTCGGGACTTTCAGTATAAATATGGAGACAGTGCAGCAAAAAGTCTCGGCGATATGTACCAATTACCTGGACAGAGTCGGTTCAATGCGGGAGTTGCTGGCGGTCAAGTAACCCCTGGCAAAAGTATTTCTTCTGCGTACAATCCAAATCAGTTTGATTTTCAAGGCACAACTCCAGTTTCTCAATCAGCTGCAGTACAGACACGGGCTGCTGGGTTGCTCAAAAATACAGCAAATAAATTAACATCAACTGGTTATAACAATAAACTTTAATAGTATGGCTACAGATAATAAAAAAATCAAAGACTTTTTTAATCCGATCACAAATCCATCGGGAGGATTTAATACTGGTGGACAAAGAATTTCAAGTATCTCACGATTGCTTACGGGGTCAGGTACTGTACCGGCCTCAGCTCCAGTTGATAGAAGTAAGTTAACGGTAGGTCCAGGGACAAGCGTGTCACAAGCTTTCAGCGGAAGTGCTGCTCCAGCATCAAATAAAATGATGGCTGGTTGGTCAATGCGGCCTGACGGTTCACTTGTAGCCCCTCGAGGACCGGCTCCTTCAGCTACTCCAGCACCAGCATCGGCTCTAGGAGGGCAAGGTGGTTATTCTCCAGAGTCAGCTGCACCAGTAGCTCCAATGACACAAGCTCCTATTGGACAACCACCAGTAGCTCCTGAAACTCCTGTTACAAATCCAGAAACTACTCAAACTCCAGCACAGTGGATGAACCCTGATGGAACAATGAAAGACCCGACCCAGATAGCCTCTGAAGTTGCCTCACGGTTACAAGCTGGAAGCGGGCAAGGAGACGTGGGGACATTAGCCGGTAATGAGTTTAGTGACGCGAACAAGACTGAAGAACAACTTCGAGCTGAAGCAGCACTAGTAACTAATGCCCGGAACGATATTTCTACTGGAGCATCAGATCCGTTTGGAGTAGCTGGTGAGTCCGGCATTGCTTACACCCCAGCGGAACTTCAAGCGATTGAAAGTGCGTATGCTGGTGTATACGATCCAGCAATTGTGACCGCTCAAGCAAAACTTGAAGCAAAACAAGCTGAAAATATCGCAACCAGAGAAGCTGAAGTTGAAAACACTCAAGCTGAAAGAGACTTTCAAAACGACCTAACGATGTTGGGGAAGAAACATGATTACGATCTTGATAAAATGAAAAACGATCAAGATTTCCAAAAATCACTTGCGAGCTATAAAGCGTCATTATCAGCTGCTGCGGCAGCTAGAGCAGGTGCAGGGGCTGCTTCTGGAGGTATGAGTCCATATACTCAAGAACGCGCGCTTCGAGCGGTTAACAGTATTGATAGTTTGATGAGCGACGTTAACAACTGGACTGTTGGCTTCGGTAGTTTGTTGTCTAACTTACCAAGCACAGATGCTCTCAACTTTAGAACTCGACTAGATACTCTTAAATCATCTATCGCCTTTAACGAACTCACAGCCATGCGTGAAGCCTCAAAAACTGGAGGTGCTCTTGGTAACGTATCCAACATTGAATTGAACCTTCTTGAATCAGCTCTTGCTGGTTTGGATCAAGCTCAATCCGCTGAAGATTTTAGAACTGAATTAACTAAGGCAAAAGAATCAATTAACCGATGGGTGCAAGCTGGAGGCGGTCAATATTTAGGGACTCCAACACCAGGGCAAAATGAGACTGCTCCGGCAGTTGGTGCGACTATGGATATTGATGGTGCGACGTATCGATCAGACGGTAATCAGTGGGTATTAGTTGAATAAACATTTATTATGGAAACACGACCAAAAACAATCCCTTTTGGAAAAACGCCAGGTAACACTGGCACCGCTCCAAAAACTTTGCAATTCAACCAAGTTGGAGCTAGTTCTCCTGCACCAGCAGCTGCGGCACCGGCTCCTGAACAAGATGGGTTTCTTGAAACAATAATCAAAGATCCCCTAAAGACCTTGCTTGTAAAACCTGCTGCGAGGACGACTGAAGCCTTGGGACGACTCGGTTTATTTGGGAAGACAATTAAAACAGGGTACGAAGAAATTGCTGATTCTGGTCGAGGTCAAAGAATCCTTGGGATGGATATTGAAAAACAGCGAGGGTTTCAAGATGGTGGATTAAAACAAATTGCTGGTGAAGCTTTAAAAACCGGATCGTATCTATACGGTGGAGGAGCAGCAAAGGGTGGAGCTCAAACAATTGGCGGAGTGTTCCGTGGAGCTGCTACACCGACCGCAAGGCAAGCAGCTATGCAAGTAGGTCGAACAGGAGCCATCACAGGTGCTGCGTATGGTGCTGGTGAAGAAATGACTCAACGCGAAAGTACGTTAGGAAGTATTCTGGCCGGTGGAGCCGTTGGGGGGAGTATTGGGGCTGCGACTGGTGGTGCTCTAGGGGCTGCTACGCCACTGGTTACAAAAGCACTTAGTCCAGCGCAGCGAGCGTTAAGCCGAAAATCTGAAGCGGATGATGCTGTTCGCCGAGTGCTTCAAGGTAAGACGGGGGATGCAGAGGTTGCACAACGAGCATTTCGAGAAATTGATACTGATGGTGTTCGAACTAACGCTGAGTTGAGTCAACGACTTGATGAAAAAATCACAGACATTTCTGGATCTCTTGACACTGCACTTGAAACCAATCCACTGCGCCGACCTCTTTCAAATCTAGATCATACATTTGAAGTGAATGGACAAAAAGTAAAAAACAATTACGTCAATCAGGCGATGGATCAGTTGGAAAAAGAATATACAAAGACCAACAATCTTGAAGGGTTAGCCACAATGCAGCAGTTGCGTCGAAAAGCTGAGGTTGATGGTTTGACGGTGAAAGAGATTAACGACTTGTCGAGGTTGCACGGGCAAGATTTGAATGCATACCTACCATCAGGAAAACTTTCTTCTGGTTTGGCAAAACAAACAGCAGAGAATACTCGTGCTGGTTTGAAATCAACATCTCGAAACTTGTTTGGTGATGACATTGCAAAAGAAGCTGATGCAAGAATTTCAGATCTAATTCGAGTTCGAAAACTAATTAACGATCGGGCTGAAGCGGTGAACAAGGTCCAGGCTAAAATGGCAGATCCTTCAATTGCTGAAAGAGTCGGAGGATTAATGGAGCAAGCTTTAAACATTGCTACTTTAGGTACTTCTCGTGGAGTTGCTGGGGCGTTACTCCGAACAGCTGGGAAAACGAACGGTCGGCTTGACGCACTACAGTTAGAAAAAAGACTGGCTCAAGATTTGAAATTAATTGAAGAAGCTGCAAAAGACGGAGCATCTGAGGCCACAATTGTTCGCAAACTAGAACAATTCATTACTGAGGCGGGAGAAACGCCTATGTTGCAGCTAGAAGCCCCTAGAAATCAGTCTCAGACGTTGTTTGGTACTCCTAGTGGGCGAATGACCAACAATGCGCAGGAAGCTGCAGATATCGCTGCTGTGGAAGCTGGAAGGGCTGCTCCACCACCAATGGGAGGGCCAGAATACCAACGGAAAGTGCGAGAAATCCAAAATCGACTGGAGCCATACCTCACTGATCAAGAAATGGCTGTGATTCAGATGGGACCAAAACCTCGAGCTAATATGCAGGGGTTACCAGCAGCTCCAGACACCCCACCAAACGTGTACGCAAACCCAGCCAAGATTGACGCGGCTTTGCAGAGAAAGCTTGAGCGCTATCTCAGCCCCGAAGAAATGGAAATCATTCAGATGGGGTCAGGGAAACCTCCCCGAACAACACTGTTTGAAGGAGAAGATATTCAGTTTTAAAAAGAGCCCCTATAGGGGGCTTTTTTATTTGTGCAGAGAAGATGAGTTGAACATCTACCTCAAGGTTATGAGCCTTGCGACCTGCCGTTGGTCCATCTCTACAGCAATCAAAGGACTTCACCACGCTAAACACCTCAAAACATAGATGTTATGCTAGACACTTTCCAGTGTTCAGAATCCTTCGATTAATTAAAATATAACAAAAGATTTTTAAATTGAAAAGAGCCCCATATGCAGGACTCTCTTCGGAGTGTGAATTGTGTAAAGGACAAGAGGGCTTTCCTCTCTATGTGATTAAGTATATCAAATAAAAAGAAGCGTCAGAGCTGGGGTAACGCTTCTAGTAGATATTAGATCACCTCCTTCCGATGATGATTTGACCGTCTGAATTGATCAGACCAAAATGAATACCGAGACAAAAGATTGAGCAGAAAGGTGTTTGTCTGTGCTCAAACTCACGATTGTACGCAATGACTGCGTGACATCTTGCGCACCTCATTTCGGGTCACAGAATCTGCAACCAGAAACAAAAATCGTATGGTGGGGACATCGTTCCCAATCTGTTACGACCGTTGCCGGTTGTGGTTTCGATATTTCCAAGTCCAGTGAAAATTGCTCCGCTTGGCGAAACCTTTCATCAAGCGGTAGGTTTGGTTGGTCATCCATTTTTCCTCTCCTTTGGTGAACGTCTGACTTTAGTATATCACTTGGTCATGTCAAGTTCGAATACTGACATTACATTTGGCAACATTTCAACCGATAGTCTGGTGGGATCTTTTTGACTAAATTCACCTTCGATCATCGCTTCAGCTTTTTTAATCAGATCAGGGGTTATTTCAACCTCCTGCACTTGAGCTACTTGGCTGATCACAAATCCGTACTCAAGAGCAAGAAGGTATTTTTTCTTGTTGTCTGACCGGAAATTAAGCAGCTTGCGTATCAGGTTCATCTTTGGTTTCAGTTACTTCTGGAGTAGGTGTTTGAGGGTAATTTTCTGAGTCTACCCAAAATACTACTTTTTCAATAAACCCTTCACGGTTAATGTGTTCTCGAGCCTCAGCTTGGATGTTAAGTGTCTTCATCAGGCTCATTACTTGGTTTACTTTTTCTTGGGACCGAGCTTGCATTTGTTCTGGTGTCATAACTTAAAAATCGCTTATGTGTTCCTGGTACGCTGCAGAAATATCTGTTGCTACCTGGACTATTAATTGCTCCATTCGCTCTATTTCTCGTTCATCAAACTCACGTCTGAAGGACAAGATTCTTCCTGTTACATCGAGCACTTTTGGTTGTTCCCGCCAAAAGTCCTCTGTCACTTGCTCAGTTTCTTTGGTTTCAATCCAGTCAAGGTCACAGTATTCTGGTACTGGCTTACCTTCCCACTTTAGCATTGTAGCGTAAAACACCAACTGATCGTGCTTTTGTACTTTGGCCTGAGTCCACGGAATCTTCCCGGTTTTGTATTCGCGCAGTACGTTGAGCCGGGGATTGTATTTATCGACCTTTGAGAAACACGGGACAATACCCATAACTTTTGTTTTGATTTCATACTCACTGATGCCTTCAATTTCAATCTCCATCAGCACAGCTTTCATGTTTTCAGTCATTAGGTACTCTCGTGCCAACTCTTCAATTGCTAGTTGTCGGTTGTTTGTCCGAGCAAAGATCACCTCCATATCTTCGAGCATCGTAGCAAATGCCCCGCCAAACCGTAGGTATTTTGTATCGAGTTTGTGCGCGCTGTCGAAGTATTCTCGACGATACCGGGCTTCGCTGCGTAACCACATATCAAGTTGCGTCCAAGAAATATGAGGCTTGGGAAGTATCAGTTTTTGGTCCATATTAGAAATCTAGGTTACGGCTAGTAATGCGGCGGATTAAGCTTTGTTCTTCTCGTTGGATATCTTTCATTTTGGCAGTTAGTTTGGTGAGTTGCCTTTCTTTTTCCCAAAACCGAAACTGTTTACAGTCAATAGTCGAAATCTTTTTGTGCACCTTCGCCAAATCCATTGCGATAATCCGGTCATCATTATTACCAAATTCGGGAATGAAAGCTTTCATCGCCTTTATTAGATTGGGGTGCAGTGTGACTTCGGTTTCTTTTTTCATCAGTTTTAGTAATCGTCAAACTCATCAATAACTTGAGGAGCATCAAGTTCTGGAGTTACTCCAAATCGCTTTTGATACTCTCGACGGATTCTTGCATTGTTAACACCTTGCCTATTCATATAGGGAATAATGTTTTTTAGGTGGTCATCTTCTAAGTCGGCAATAGCTTTTGAAACTCCTTCTTGAGTAGTCCAAATTGACTCTCGTAATTCTTCACTGTCCTCTAAAAGAGCACGAAGGTATCTCTCTCGATTTTTAACAACAAATAGTTCGTTCATTGCTTCTGCGTACTCTCGGATCTTTTCAAGATCTTCTGGAGCGATAGCATCTAATTTTGTGTATTCTTTCATTTTATTTTTTTCTATTATGTACGCAGTTTTTGCAGTCGCATTCAACCTCAAAGACTTCTTCGAGAATGCTTTTTAAAGCAAGTGATGTTTTTATTGCGTGTATTTTTCTTAATCCTAGTGCAGCAAGAGCTGATTGGAACCCGGCTACAAAACCAATTAAGACATCTGAAGTAAATTCTTCATCTGTTTCTTCGTAAGCTTTTTCAAGACTTTTGAAGGTTTTAACTCCTTCTTCAACTAATTTACTAGTGCTTGTTCGTACTTCGGTCATTTCTTCGGCCATAGTTTTATACTTGTTTTAACAATAAGGTTGGATTTTTCTCAATATTTTCAGTTAAAGTAAGGCCATTTGGCATTACGGTATATGGTAGAAATACTTGTGGCACAGTGACCATGTTTACTTCTACCATTGCTAATTGAGATTCAATCCAGTTTTTTATAATTCGCCAAGCTACTCTGATAGCCTGTTCTTCAGTTCTCAATTTTGGACCACACTTGGGGTCATTTTTCATGATTTCGTGAACACCTCTCCAGTTACAAGGCATCTTGAACATTCGGTCATTGCCGTCAATATTAATCTTGAAACTCATTGAAGATACTGCTCTACCATCGTACTCAGTCAAAACACCGTTTACTCCGTATTCAACAAGCATTTGTTGAATCTCAGAGATTGTGTCTGAAGGCTCTTTTTTTGTGGTGTAATTGAGCAAACTCATAACTAGAAGGGTAATTCGTTTCGTCGGTCAGCAACTTTTACAAGTAACATCGGTTTGTCAGCGGGGTCAATTTTTACTGATTTGTTCACTTGAGCCTCAATCAAAGCGAGCGCATCGTGACTTGTTGCTAGTTCAATAGCACGCTCAGCTTTTTGTACCGGTGCAGACTTCTCAAATGCTGGTGCTGGTGCTGGTGCTGGTGCTGGTGCTGGTGCTGGTGCTGGTGCTGGTGCTGGTGCTGGTGCTGGTGCTGGTGCTGGTGCTGGTGGTGGTGGTGGTGGTGGTGTGACCGGCTTGTTTGGTTGTGTCGGCGTTGCGCCAGGAGCAGGTTGTGGAGCAATAATTGGCTTTACCACCTTCTCAGTAGCTGTCACTCGACCAAGGAATCCCGGCCTTACTTCAGAATACTGCTTGAACATATCTTCAATCATTGGCATTACATGTGCTCGAGCTTCTTCGATAGTCGGGGCGTTAACTGTGATACTTGGTTGGATATTTCCGTACTGTTGAGTAGGAATCACAGCAGTCACTTCAAATGATACTAGTGTCACTTTTGACTTTGGTACTCTTTTTACTGCTGGCTTTTTTGCAACTGCTTTTTTGGCAGGTACTTTTTTAGTTGTCTTTTTGACCACTGCTTTTGTAGTGGTTTCTTTTTTTGTTGGCATTGTAATTAAATTATTAGATTAAACCTCTCTTTTTTGCTTCCATTCTTGATCCAACTCGACGGATCATACTTCTAGTTAATGGTTGGCCTTTATAGGTTGCATTTCTTTTCCATCCCTCAGCCCATCGTCGATGCTCACGACTTTTGATCCGGAGTTCTTTTCGTTTCCATCCTGGAATCAAAGATTTTTTGATTCGCTGCATGAGGGTAAGCCTGGTTTTTGACTGAGCCATACTACAGACTTGCTTTTGTAAATCGTAATTGTTCTACCTCCTCACACGTTGCTTCTCCAGTTGATTCAGCTTTTGCTTTTGCGGCTTTGAACTGGTCATTGATGGCAGTAACTGATTCAGGGTAAGCCCAAACTTTTCGCTTTCCAACACTGAAACTCCCAACTCCGGTTTCTACTTTCTTCTCTCCTTTTTCAACCATCATCTTAATAATAGCTGGTCGCAGTTGTTCTTTCTTGGCTTTGATTACGGCTTCTTGGGCATCTAGCAATGCGTATTCTTCGTAAATATTACTCATAGTTATTTCTTAGATTTGTAAGCTGTGATACCAAGATCGAGCAGTTGACGGTGGATATCACCCTCTCCAAACTCTCCCTTGGATTTCTTTGACTCAGATTTAATAAACTGAGCCTGTTCGTTACGGATCCGAGTATTGACTCGGTGCATTGGTTCCTTCTTTGTGTTCTTGACTGGCATTTTTAATTGATTATGTTTGTATTACTTCGCCAGTATAATCTATGTCGCTGTCGGTGTCAACATCTACACTGTGAGTAACTTGGTGGATAACTCTGCACAAGTTTTTTCGTCAATAGATTTTTTACCAGAATCTTTTAGTCTAGTTATCTCTTCGTACAAAATAAAATAAAACTTATTCTTAAATTTCACGACCAGAAATGCAGGTAGGGGTGGGGTGCAGAAACCATCACAAGGCTTCTGTCTTGAATCTTCATCGGACAGTTTCCAGACCAACCCCTCTTTTGCTAGAGCGGGTAATCCTTCATCTTGATTAGTCTCAATATTGCCAAAACTAAATCGACCCGCCTTGGCGACCTTTAATTCGTAGTAGCAGTACATCCTGGTTTCTCTCAGGTATTGGTTGAGGATTGTGTTACTTGCTGACTCCTTCATATTTAAATGACATTGGATCAACAAATTTATTACGGAAGTTTCGACTATTGAGTCCAAACAAACTGAAATCACCTCGGGAGGTATCAAAGTGAATATGTGGTCCAGTTGACATACCAGTGTTCCCAGTCACACCTACATTCTCTCCACGTTTTTTGAGCCCTAGAGTACCTGTTCTGCTCTGGTGCAGGTATCTTGATGTGTACGTCTGACCCTGCCAGGTGTATTTGAAATATGTAGCGTTTCCTAGCACTGGGTGGTTTTCAATTACATTTACAACCTCACCATCAGTTAGAGCGTGACAATTTTCTCCAACCGGAGTTCTAAAGTCAGTTCCAACGTGGTGACCAGTTAAGGGGTAAATTGAATTACGGACACCAAAAGGTTGTGAGATCTGATCCATAAATGCGGCGTCAACTGGAGGGTGCAATTGTGTAACTTGAGACTTGAGAAAGTTCACTTTGTTTGTAAGAGTTTTAATTTGAGCAATTAAGGCATTCCAGGTTGAGAAATCATGAAGGAAAAATATTCCTCTGATATTTTTAAGTAGCCCGTCCCACAAGTGAGTGTAATCAATTACGTTTCTCCAATGAGCAAATCCGTGTGACAGTTCATGGAGAAAAATTCGCATAAACGTACTCATTCCGTCATAACTTTGTGACCGACGATCAGCAATAACCACAAACCGAAACACTCCATCGTTCGAGTTTTTGTCGTACACTCCACCAAGAGCTTTACCTGGAGATGAGTGCTTCATGCCGATTACGTCACGTTCTCGTCTGGTGATGTGAAGACATACAGCGTTATTTTCTCCGTGCGGTAGGTTCTTTTTAAACCAATCCCAATCAACATATACTCCACCATTTGACCTTTCAAGTGTTGGTACGTTCTCAGGAAGTTTGAAATAAACTGTTTTAAATGGATGTACAGTAACACCGCGAGATCGGCGAATCACCTCGTACATTTTCTCAAATTCATTTTTAAACCAAACGACTCGTGATGTTGTGTAGATGATTGTTTTTAGTTGCATACATTAGTTATTATTTGCCAAACTTTTTAATTCTCCCCATCGAGGTAAATTGAATCGTTTCTTATTATCATGATACCACTGTCGCCGTTGTTTACGAGTCATTTTTGATGGATCTTCGGGCAAGTTTCCGCTGTTGTTTATTTTTTTCATTGTGTTTTTTAGCATTAGTTTCTCGACATCCAGGATCATTACAAAACGCCCACGATGGTACGATTAGGGTCTTATTGCAATACGGACATCGAGGGCTGGATTTCATACTTTACATTTACGATACTAATAAATTAGACGGAATTGTCCATGCCCAAATATTTTGGTTTTGGTTTTCTATTTGTTCAATGGTTGGTGGGATTGGTGGGGTTGGTGGGGTTGGTGGGGTTGGTGGGGTTGGTGGGGTTGGTGGGGTTGGTGGGGTTGTC
>Ga0306870_1000031_pt1 | contig 46883 bp, 55 predicted proteins | sample AntRauMeHopE1496_FD_190435 | JGI IMG/M metagenome (GOLD analysis project Ga0306870, IMG submission 190435) | Saline lake microbial communities from Rauer Islands, Antarctica - Metagenome Hop E1 #496 (v2) (version 2) | ecosystem: Environmental > Aquatic > Non-marine Saline and Alkaline > Saline ... | reverse complement strand
AAATGCTATGCTATTGTTAAAGCTAGGAAAGTATGATAACCTTTTAGGAGTGTTAGAGTTTGTACACATGGAAAGTCAAATTTAACAAAATACAAAGTGTTGAGCAAGGAGTTCCTGAACATCTTGCAGTGGATCTTCTCAACAAGGGCTTTGTATTACGCAGATACGGAGGCCGACCTATGCGGCGTGTCTACTTGTTATCTCACAAAGATCAAAGGGCGCTGACTGTGTTTTTTCTCGGCCCCAATGGCTCGTCTATCATAGTGGACGCGCTGGGTTTGTAGCCCATCGCGGAGGTGAGGTGCAGAACTTGTTATCTCCTGCAGCCATAAGCTGGGTCGACAATCCACCGTTGATTAAATTGTATGTGAGTCATATGAAAAAATATGCAATGAACATGTTTATACTAGCAGATGATGGGCACTGCCCATTTAAAATAATAGATAGCAGTGAGGAACAATGAAACTAGAAATCAAGTACAGCTGGCACATACACCGATGGGACAAAGATATTCGGATAGGTCGTAGAACATTTGCTCGCGCTGAAACAGACGCCTGGTGTCGCTGGCTGTTAGAATCTGGATTTACATTCAACCCACTGCCAGAATCCAGCAATCCTGCAACTATAACTGTGCAACATCGTAGTCGTTCAGCAATGAGTTTGTTTGTATTAAAGCACAACTGCGACATGTTGGTGATTACATCCACAGGTACTCTATGAAAGGCAACCACACATGCTGTATAACAAGTAAACATAGTTGGTATGTTGCCGTAGACGACGTCTATACTAGTAAAGGCACACCGTTTCACAATATGATTGACAATTTTGAAAACGGCGGGTTTGCTATAGACCTGCTAACCGACAGCTTACAGTGGGATTGTTACGTTGGCCACAACAGCAAACATGCAATGACTATGTTTGTCATACAGCACGATTGCAGTCTTTTATCAATAACCAAATTGGACAGTCGATGACCGCAAAGACGCCCAACACTGCATGCAAGGAAATGAAATACAACTGGTATATAAGATTTCCTGGAGATTTCGATCTCGATGAGCACACTGATGATTGGCACGAGCTAGTCGACAAGTTATATGAAAATGAATTCGAAGTCGATATAATTCCCGGCAGTGGTGAGTGGGATCTGTATGCAGCATCCGATAAAAAATGTGCAATGACTGTTTTCTTATTACTCCACGCACCGGATGCTCCATGCTCAGTAACTGATGTAAGTTAATACTAATGTATTTTGTTAAATACTATTATGTACAATTGGCAGGTTCACATACTCACCTTACCCAAAGAGTTGTCATTATATAGTTTAGGTAAAATTCAGACTGTGCGAATAGAATTCATGCACTGCGGATTTATCATAACAGACTACACAGATAGGTTCGATAGTTTGTTTTCTGTAGGGCATGACAACAACAGTGCTGCTACGATGTTTAGATTAAAGTATGACTATGCAGGACTGACTATAAAAAGGTGTTAAATCGTCAACCGTGTCGATAGGGCACTAACGACACGTCGATAGCTAGCTATCGACGTGGTCGACATCGTTTTTATTTTGTATGTCATAATAGTACACTGGTACTTGACCAGCTATAATTGCCCATTTAAGCAACCAAATAGATGGCCGTTTCATAAATATTATCATGACATGGAGCAATTGGAAAACCCCCGCAACTATAGCACAAGACACAGATGAAGGCATAGACTTCACTGATGGCGATAGTGTTTTAGATCAAACCACGGACCTGCAAAGCACAGCGTTATTGTACGCATCAGCACAGGACTACAACGATCGAGTTAATACCTACGGCAGCAAAGGCTTGATATACACCAACTTTGCATTCACTGCGGGCAGCGTTGACAGAGTGGAGCTTCGTATAGAAGCCCAGCGCTACGCACGCATACAAGATGACAGAGTTCAATTGCTTATAGCAGGCACGTCCGGCACGGATGTATCGGACTTGAGTACAGAAAACATCAAAACATATAGCGGACTACTTGGTGCATACTGGGGCATGGAAGATGTTGATGTTTCCGGCATGTCATTTGGCGCATTGGTGGATTTTGCTCCAAGAAATGACATGCCCAGCAGCAACAATCTAATTGTGCGCAAGGTACAAATGAGAGTACATTACTCGTCCTGACCTAACCCACTTAGGAAAGATCGCAACTTGGTACTGTCTGTATCTGCTTTTATTTTAGGAGCAGCTGATCCGTCAGACGGATTATTTGAATTATTGCGTTTGAGATTTGCAACAATGCTGCTTCCTGTGGTTTGTCCTTGTGACGAATCTTCGTCATCTTCTTCGCAATCGACAATGCGCAAGCTGTCAACGTCGAACCCTAGATCAATTTTAGAGTTAATACCACTTGAACTTCTTGTCTTCATTAACTGCAATTGATACCTGCCACGTTCTCGCATAGCCCTGCTTGTAAAGATACCAATCACATTGTCTGCTGTGTTGATCTTACTAAGTCCACCGGAGATGTGCGAGTGATCAAATTCAACCTCTTCGACTGAAGAATTGTGTGTTAAGATGTTGTTAGCATAAAACAATCTGTTACCGTCTGTGTTGATATCAATTGTATCTTCTTCACCGATGTATTCAATTGACACTATTTCGTCATCTATCTCTGTTAGGTCATTAAAAATTTCTGGCATTGATCTATTATCTCCTTTTGATTATGTTTGTAGTCATTTTCCCAAACGACCAATAATTTATATTCTCTTTTTTTATAATATTCGTAACGGCTCGCGTCGGCGCTCCATATCTCTCTTGCAGATAATTTCTTTCTATACGGATGAGGGCAATCCGTAGCCTCATATAGTGCTGGGTTAGCATGAAAGACATCTCCGTTAAACTCGATAATTTTTCCTTTATAAAACAAGTCTGGGCAAATTACCCGTTGCGGAAGATTATATTTTTGTGATACGCCCCAGGTTATTTCGTTTGGTCCGTAATAATGTAGATCCACTATTACCTTCCTTAGCTCATCAAATAATTCTTGGCTCATTCTTGAGTAAGTAATATTCGATGATCCGGTAGCGGCCTGCAGGCAACGCGCCCTGTATTTTTCTTCACCTAATGTAGATCCATATTTATTAGTAAAGTAGGCCAAACTCGAATGATCCTTGCACTCTCTGCATTTTATCGGACCTAGTATTTGCCCGTATTGTTCAATATAATATGCCAGCGAGACCTTGTAACGCTGTGCCTTTGTCTATACCATGTAGTTTGGTATAATATTCTAAAGTATACGACGGATATGTGTGTCCGTCGTATCTTTTTTTTGCGTACGATGCCGTGCGCTTATTTAGATATGCTGACCACCGACGTGTGCCTTCGACGGCTCCGTGACGCGCTATATAATTCTCTAATGATGCGCCACGACTACGAATTAGTGCGTCTGTTTTCTTTACGCCATGAAGGTCTTCTAGTCTCTGCCGATCCATCATAGTCTTGCTATTCTTGATTGCAAATAAACTGCTGCCTAGTTTATCGCCGTATCGAATGATAAACGATCGCAAGCTCGATGAGTCTCTGCCAAGGCTGCGTATCTGTACATAGTTTGCTTGCAATATTTCTAATGGATACAACTTTGTGACATAGTGTCTAATTTTTTGTATCAGCCATGTTTGATCTTTTTGTCATAATTAATTCTATTAATTATTTCAATTTTGTAACTAGTTAATGCTAATTTTGGTGTTATTATATATATTTTGCATACATCTATTTATCACAGCTACGCAAACTCTGCAATTTATCTCCTACTTTTAGGCCTGATTCTAGTGTACTAATTCCGTTAGTTGTTGGAAACTTATGTTTTGCCGAGCATGTAATTTCTTTGCCGGATTTGGTTTTAATCTTGTAGACATGCTGTTTAGAAATAGGCAACACTTCGTATACCCGTACCGGACCTTGGTTTGACGTTAAATAGTCGCCTACTTGCACATCTTTGATTTGTATTTTTTTGCCGTTGGCTTCAACTAGTGTATCTAATTTTAAACAACGGTTCAACTGTGATGCAGTAACAAAGATTGTCTGTAATTCCATTGCAAGGTTGCGAAGTTCTTCACTTACATACTTGTCTTTGACAAACAAGTTTTCCGGAGAAATCTTAATACTCAACGGCGTCATAAGATCCAAGTAGTCGATCAGCAGAACATCAATTTTGCGACCTGTCTTAATTTCGTATTCTTTAATATAGCTTCGAATGTCATTTGCATTCTTACCAGACGGCATATACTTGACTTGGAAAGCACCTGCTTTCTTGCCAATCATCTTAACTTTCATCTCAACGTCGTCGATGGTCTTAAATACATCTCTGCTGGGGATACCTGTTATCATGCTATCGATGCGCATACTTACTAGATTCTCACTGAGTTCGAACGTAAGGTATAATACGTTCATTCCTATCAGACTCCAGTTAACTCCTAGGTTGGCAAGGAACAAGCTTTTTCCAGAACCGGAGTTATGACTGCTTATTCCATTGGTATAGTATCTGTGATTTTCATGATTGATGTAGAAGTCGTATACTGTGTGCTTGCCTGCTGCTACTACGCTGGTTACTGTTTCGATGCCGGATTCTGTGCTAATGCACTGTCCTGGAAACAAACAGTCTGCATATTTCCACTTGCCGTCGGACATTTCAAAAAAATGATCTGTGCTAGCAGTTATAGAATTTCCAGCGTCTGTGGTCAGAGTAACACACTCTTTGGTTCCCTTGTTTCGCCATGCATGTGCGTTAACATACCCATCGGGGCTGTTGATCCGATAACTGCTGGTCGGAACACCTTCCAGTGATCCAATACGGACTTTTTTTGGCTGACTATTGTTGTATAGGAGTACCAACTTGTCTTCTGATAATTGTAGTAACTTGTCTACCGAGTACCACTTGGATAACCACTCAATTCTCTTATCTAGTAAATTCATATTTTATGTTCCCTGTGTTCCAAAATCGGTTGTATCCATTATTAATCATGTTTTGCCATTCTGACAGGCTGGCGTCAAAGTGCTCTAGCTTATCCTTTAATTTATGTTTCTGAAATGCTACCCTATTAAATACCACCCGAGATTTAAAATAAAAGTATCCTGGAGGAGTATGGTCTACAAACTTAAATCCCAGCTGTTGATACATGTTGCCGTTGCTAAAGTCACGCGATGCGTATGATACTATTTTATGACAATTATGTTGATTTTTCAAAAAGTTGTTGAACAGTTTGCTAGGAGCTCCTGGAACGTGATAATTCTTTTTAACTGAAAACCGATGTAGTTCCCAAGTGTCTTTTTCAAATCTCGATGCACCAAGCCCCATTACTGCTAGTACTTCGTTGTTGTATAATAATCCTAACTTTATCTTAGAATTAATAGACTGCTGAATATGATTTTCGTCTAGAAAAGATCGATATTCCTGTGCTGTTAGGTTAACTACCGAGCAACTACGGGCTCCTATTCGATCAGGTTGTTTGAGTAATTTATGTGTTAGCATACTTTTTATCAAGTCAGGATTACGATCTATTTGATAATCCCATAGATGCCACAACTGTAATCCTATGTCGTTACATCGTGTTGTTTTGTTCATATGGTATGCTCGGTCCTTGCCCATTAATTCGCTGTGCCAAAAGATACCATTGCACTCTATACACAAATTGTGTTCTGGAATATAAAAATCAAGTTCCAGAGGTGGTATAATAGTTCTTGTATTTGTTTTATACTCAATTCCATATGTATCTAGGAATGAACTTATTAGGTCTTCGTACTGGTTATTACGAGAGTCGAAGTTAGAAATATTGTACTTTTTTAAATAAAGATACACTGTTGTAGGGGCTACTTCCAACGAGGTCGCCATATAGTTTATTGTTTTGCCAGCGGCGTATTCTACTAACTCATCAGGAGAAAGCAAAATTCGAGTAGCCAGTGTACTCCAATGCTGACGGGCAGAAACATCGCCGTAAGTCTTTATCATAGTAGACAGTGCTTGGTCTCTGTTATTGTAACTACTATCCCTATATTTATTAAACTTGGTACTACGTATCTTGTCAATAAAATAAGGACTATGTGATGCGTTTTCTACCCCGTATAGTCTCATCATTGTTTGTTTAGATTTAAATTTACATGCATTTGTACTAAAGTAGTACTCAGTGCCATAACGGTCGATACAAGTTTGTTTCTTCTTGTCTTTGACCAAATCTAATTGAGATATGTGGTCGACTCCGTATTTTTGCCGAACAGTTTCCTGTGCCTTTTGTAGTCGTTGAGGAGAATTTACTTTGGCCTTTTTAGATATCTTGTCTTTTACTACCTGTGACTTTGCAGGATTAGCAGAGCCGAACTTTTTTATGTTTGTTGATGATATCTTTTGTTTTACTTCGGGACTCTGAAATACGTTTTTATAACCGTACTTTCTTTCGCTGGTGGACGCCTTCAAGTTCTTTGTTTCGTTGCTAGTAGCATTGCATTTGCTAGAACAATACTTCGGTGGATTATAAATTGCTGCCTTTATCTCCAACGGCGTATTGCAATTCCTGCACAATAGCTGAGTAGACGTGTTGGTGATTATATACGAAACTCGAGTATTAATAGTAGCGTTATAATTTAAAAAGGCAGTGTGGGCTAATATACTATCGAGTACAACCGCAGGAAGAAGTTTCTTTCCATTAAACGACCCCCTGGCTGTTAAGTATTCCTGTTTTAATAAAGCTGTCAATGTTGTATAGTTCAATTATTTTTACCTCAGTTTCGGCAGTTACACATCCGCCGGCAAATATATTTAGTTCGCCGCGATTAAATCCGCCAAATAATTTCTTATCTAAATTTTTCCAGCCTGTGCTGACCTGTCCATTGTTTGCTTTGATTGCTTCTAATCTTGCACGGGGGTCTTCCCAATAGTCAGTACCAAGATCTCGTTGCAATCCAATTTGTACAGCCTTCTTAACCAGTTCTTCAACTGGGCCATACTCGCCCTTTTCCAACAAGTCGGCACTCTGTAAAATTGCAGCTTCAAGTGCTTTGTGCCGAGAGAATGTTTCAAATTCAGTTAACAGCCAATCGTAATGAGAATCTTGCAACATGCCCGGATCCTTAAGCTGGGTATGTGTAGCAGCGTTAATCATGTCGAATGTAGGCAATGCATTGTGATCAACAACATAGTTGTTTAGAAACTCTGCCGCTGGCTTTAATCTTCTATCAAATGATTCAGCATCAAACACACTCTGGCAACGTACAAATGTTGCAGCGTCGCTCATCATCATTTCTAAGTAGACTTTTTGTATGTCGAACCCATAGTCTGTATTTTGTCGTGTGCTCATACTATATTACCCTGTTAATCGCTTAGTACCATCCCATAATCATTCTTGTTTCTTCTGGAACCATTTCCACGGAAAATGCAGGCTGAAAAACCAATTCTCTGTTGACAGTTTCGACACCATTGATTGCCATTACTGCACCGTATATATCCTCGCAAATTTCTTCAGCAAACGGACACATCATACTGGTCAATGTGTGCTTAACGTGTACATGATCGCCGGTGATGTTTATCTCATAAATTAATCCTAAATCCTGAACGCTAATTCCTGCAATTTCAGGATCATACACTTCTCGTAGTGCATCCTTTACCATGTCTTCGGTGATATTTTTAATGTTTGTCATAATAGTTATTATACTTTAATTAGTTGTAAAAGTCAATACACTTTTACATTGTATTGCTTTTCAAATTCTATTGCGTCTAACCTTGTGTTAACGATGGGTTGTCCTTTTACATTAAGACTGGTGTTGAGCAGCATTGGGCAGCCTGTTAACTCGTACCATCTTTCCAGCAACCCATGAAGATCAGGGCTATCTCTCTTTCCAACAGTTTGAACTCTTGAGGTGCCGTCTCCGTGGACAATTGCAGGGTAAGTTTCAGGATATCTGCAACGTGCTGTGAATTGCATATATGGGCCCATGGGTCCGGTAAAAAAGTCGTTGGCGTGTTCCTCAAGTATAACTGGAGCAAAGGGTCTAAACCGTTGACGTAATTTAATGTCGTTGACTCTGTCTTTGATGTCGGCGCCTCGTGGGTCTGCGAAAAGACTTCGGTTGCCCAAAGCACGAGGGCCAAACTCACTACGACCATTAGCAACGCCGCATATGCCCGATCGAACGAGCTCCAAAAGAATTTTGTTAACAGGGTATGTTCCTTCTATGTTATATCCAAGGTATGGGCCGGGCCATTTGATTTTTTTCTTGTAATGGGCAAGAACTGCACCAATTGCACTGCCGCTGTCGCCTGGATTAGGCATAACCCAGACATTTTTAAAGTATTCATACGCAATAGAGTTGGCGCTGCAATTTAACGCACATCCTCCCATTAACACTAGATTATTGCTGGGCAGCTTGTTAGCAAATGTGCCAAGTATGTGTCGTAATATATCTTCATACACAAGTTGCGTTGCGGCTGCAATGTCAAAGTAATCCTGTTCGCTGGTTAAATCAGGGCGCCAATCCTTGCAGCCACGATGCAGATTTCTATTGAACTTGACCATAGGCTTGTTGCCAATTTCAACAAAGTCTTGTTTTACGTCATGATAAAGCCTGTTGCCGTCGCCGTATGCTGCCATGCCCATGAGTATGTATTCATCTTCTTGTGGCTTTAATCCAACACGCTGCGTCATTGCACTATACCACATACCCACGCTATGCGGGTATCGTTGACTGTATACTTTCTTCATTCCGTGATGTGTTGCACTCCAAACAGTTAGAGTTTCAAACTCGCCAACACTGTCAATGCACACCACAGTGGCGTCAACGAATCCGCTTGTGTTAAAACCAGCTGCGGCGTGACTACAGTGATGGTCTACATAGCTAATTTTAGCTGGCTTAATTTCAAACTGACACAAATACTCCTTGACGTTGTTTTCTTTTGCGTTCCAGCCCTGGCCTGCTAGAAGTTGCCGCATTGTTTTCTTGTATGGATTTTCATACCAGACTACATGTTCGGGTTTGCCAAACTGCATTGCATAATCGATCAAATCTGTGTGCAAATGCGGATCATTCTTTACTCGGCTAAATCTTTCACTCTGACTTGCAAACTTCAAGTTAATATTTTGGTCAAATACTGCCAGCGCAGCATCGTGACTGTTTGCACTAATACCCCAAATCATTTGTAAATGAACGGATCTTTTTTGCGAAGTTCCTTCATCTTCTTACGGTACTTTATCTCATTTCTAATCCATATAAATGGAGACATGATTATCGTAAATATATTAATTATTTTTTGAACCATTTTTTTGCTTTCAATCTAATCTTCAGAGGAGAACTTTCTGCTGCGGCAGCAATACTGAATAAGGTATACACCTGACCGTATCGTTGCACAGCTTCTCCTGTGTCTTTGATGTCGTCGTCCCAGTCGGGCATACTCACTTGCCAGCCGTACTCAATTGCTTCTTCAACTAATCTTTTACCAGAATAATCTCTGTCTGGCAAGAGTATTATATCTTTGTTTAGTCTCTTCAGCAGCATCACTTGCTGCTCGTTGATCTCTGCTCTTAACAATGCCACACCGTCAATTGGAATAGCGTCCAGTGGACCCTCGACTACAATACAAAATATTTTATCTGAAGTTTGTTTGTCCAAGTTGAAAAGATACCCTGGTTGAGAGTCAGTCAAATACTTAGGCTTTTTGTTAGAATTAACAGTCCTTCCTGACCAGCCAACAATTCTATTTTCGTAATAAAAAGGAATAAACAATCTATCTCGGTATTTCAGTTGTGGCGACCAGTAGTAATTATATCCGTCATCTAGCCAAAGTTTTCTGCTGGACATATAATCCATAACTTCAACTAGCTTGCCTGTTGCACAAGGGTCTTCTGTTATCACTATTGCATCATCGGGCAGTGGCACACTGGCAAAGGTAGGCAATTCAATTAGTCGTTCAACTGACTCAAAGCCGTCATTAATCTTTAGGACTTCCAAACTCAACTTGGAAATAATATCGTCTGGCGCGCCTAGCCATTGAAACAGCTTCTTTAACTTGTACGAAATATGTCTGCCAGGTTGCCAACTGGCTTTATATCCACAGTTGAAGCAATGATAGCTTACTACATCGCCTTCTTGTATAACACCCCCTCGAGTTCGAGTGTCTGCAGATTCTCCGTTGTGAACACAACACACTCCGTTAAACGACAGCCAGCCACTGGGCGTTTGTTTACGCTTGCTCGGCAAGAACGTCAATAATGTTTCTGATACGATGCTCATGTCATTATAATAACAGCAACACCATTAAATGTCAATTAGTTTCTAATAAGAATCTTGGTTACTGTGCTTGCTGGATCATTGTCCATCTTGAATCTAACAAAACTTACAACACCGTTGAAGTTGAAGGGGACTGCCTCAGTTTCTGTACCATCAAACGTCAGTGTACCAACTGTACTCCAGTTGTTGATGCCTGTGATTTGATTGTCGAGAGTTGCTTGTATTTCTACATTGCCAACATATCCGCTGGTGTAAACTGCAACTGTGTGCAATGCTTCGTTTCCGTTTAGTCCTGGTTGTGCACCAATCTTGTCGACATCGTCGCTGCCAGCAACCCAGAAGTCTGATACTGCATAAAAGTCAGTGATTGTTGTGCTGGATTTTGGGCCTGGATAGGCGTTACCGTCAAGATATATTATTCCTGCACTTTCAAAACTGCGGCTAGAATACGTCACAGTGCTTACGCCATTGTCGCTTTTGTAAACATTGTATTTGAGGTATTGTTGTTTTACATTAAGTAATTCATTGTCTGTAATTGTTACTTCAAACATTCCCCTAGTTGGCACAGATGAATCATCTGTGACTGTTACAAGCTTGTTGATTATCATATTGTTGGCTTCGTCAAAAACAACAAATACCATATCGGACGTGATTTCCACAGGCTTTTGATCTGCGTTTAATAGTCTAAATTGTATGGTATTATCAATACCTCTATATACTTTTAACTGTCTGCTGTACACCGGTCTATACTCCACTGGGAATCCTGCATCGTTAGATATAACAATTGTTCTCTCATCGACTAAATATCTAGGTATTAGCTGCATATAGTAGGATCCTTAATTATAGTGTATTTATCGTAATGTTATTAAAAGAAATAGAAGAACAATTTCCATACGTGAGCGTTGTCGCATATGGCGGCAACGAGTATGTTGGAGTGATTGCAAATCAAGATCAGTATGTGACAACAATGTTTGTGTACACTGGATTAAAGACCAACGAAGACAAACGTCTGCTGTTGGACATTGCAGAAACATGGTGGTGGGAATCAAATAGACTCATACCAGTTAGCACCTTTATGAGGAGAGAGATTGATCCTGTACGTTATTGTATGATGTCAATGAATTCCAAGGATGTAAAAGTTGTTGTTGGGCCTTGCGTGAATCTCAATAATTTATCACTAAAACGAGTAAAGAGAAAAAGCGTCCAACTTGTTAAGAAAATTAAATAGACGCTTCGCAAATTAGGTTCATATGAACCATTACTGCCATTGCATAAGAAAACGCATGCGCTTTCTTAAAGAAATATTGATCGGTAGTTGGCTTAATCCACACTTCCTCAAATATATCATCCCAATCTTTTTCTACTAAGTGTCGCTTTGCAGGACGGATAATTGCAAGGCATGCTGCTAATTTTGCAATAGAATCCGGTTTAAGCTTTTGTAAAATATCATGATGTCCCGATACATGAAATACTGTATCGCTAAACTCTTTATATTGCAGTAAATCCCACATAGGTTCTTTTTTAACCAATTCGTCCATGTGAGCATTGTTGCGAACATCTTTGTATATGCTTACGTTTAAGAAATCTAACTTGAAATATTTTCTGTATTCGGCTGTCTTGTAATCAATCGTAGAAAGATTGTCAATAGGATTGTGCGGAATCAAAGTAGCATATACCCCAGTATTGTGCTTCTTGCCATTTTCAAGTTTTGCAACATGATGCTGTATCTTGGACAAAATTAAATCTCTGTTTGCAAAGTCTATGTCAATATCTGGCATTTAGATTCTTTCATAGTTTACCTTCTTTTGCAATAGACTTTACAAGTGCTACGTCAGTGGGCTGTCTTTTAAATCTTATAGCCCAGTGACTAGGATTTAAAATATGGAAAACCAGCCCCAGCTGTTCGTCGCTGAACTTGGCCAGCAGCGACTTTCCAGAGTTACAATTTAGTAATAGCCACGGTGATACCTTACCGTCTTTTATATCGTAAACTGCTCTATTTGTTGAAACATGTAAAAAATAATGATTCCACACAGACTGGTTGGATTCAGCCCATGCTACCATTGTGTTTACCGAGCGCTCTAGTGCAGTTTCAACACCTTCCTTCATTATAAGGTCGGTAGCGTAAGCTTCGTACATTTCGTCTCTGCACCAATGGTCAAGCTTTACTCCACTGGTTACAACATAATCAACATACTTCTCTGGATACAACGGCTTGACGTTGTTTACAAAACTTCCAAACTTTACAAATGCTTTGTAAAATGTAGACTTCATAAACTCTTCATACGACTTTTCGGTCTTGTTTCCTGCGCTTAATCTATAGAATCGCTGGAACGTATACAGTCCTAGCTTCACACGTTTTTCATCTTTTTGCAACCATCTACGTTTTGGCTCGCACATGTGAACAACAAGAGTACTTTCTTTTGAATAACTCTTTTTGCAATATTCGCAAACAAATTTCTTAGATGTTGACTTTGTCATATCCATGTTCTCTAGCAAGTGCTTTAATTTCTGCTTTGGTAGATATTTTAACAAGTAATTCGACCTCATCTATCTTTTTGTTAGGGTAAATTTCTAATAATAAGTTTACCGCTTTGTTGTTCACACCCTTGTGCTGCTTGAGTCCAATCCATTGATGATATTGGATCTCACCTGTGTTGCCAGCCATGCACAATAATTGCCATTGTAGCTTAGGATGTCTTGCTCCTAACACTTCCCAGTTTTTATTATAGTACTCGTTGGTTTTAAAGACTGCAAGTTCAGTTTGTATTCTACTAGCTTTTATTATACTACTGACGTAGCGATTTAGCAACCAGAACCTTACTTGCTTGCGCTGGTCTTTGTCTAGCTCGTCCCAGACGTCTTTTCCGTTTAGATCAATTGCTGCTAGTAGGTCTTTTACAGGAAGCTTGGGTGCTGGCATTTTTTTTTCTCTTCTCTTTTAAGGTAATACAGAGTTATTAATTTGTCAAACTCTTTTTTAAATATTTCGTCATTGTTGGCCATATCCATCATTGTTATAAATTCAGAATAAGTAAATCCGTCTGCATCCCCGCTTATTACCCAACGTGGTATATCGGGTCTGCCAAAGTATCTAGCGTATACTACTTTGCCTTGTCTTTCGTAAACTAATTGTTCACCTTCTAATAAGTTTCCCATTATGCTTCTTTACATTTTTTAAAGTGATCTTGTATTTCTTTAAATAGTTCAATATTATCAACTGCTGATGCATTTTTAGCCCACAATGCTTGTGCCTGTGAATGCCACAAATCAGATGTAGTATTTTTAGGACTTCTCAATTGTGGTTGATAAGTAGTGTCAACTTTTCCAGTTATTGCATTGTAAAGTAAGAACTTATAAAACTTGTTGGTAAATTTATGACAGCTTAAAAATAGTATTAATGGATCTGCAACAAAATCAATTTTAAAAGATTTGTGATGCATGTAATGCGCTGGATAAGTATCGTAATTTGTTGGGCCTAGTCCCCTGGATGCTCTGTCTTCTACATTTGCAAGATATCTATTAGAAATTGCAGTAAAGTCAAAAGAAAAGCGATACAACACATCACCAGTAGTTTGATCAAATCCGCTTACAATGGTAAGTTCGTTCTTCTGTAACTTTTTCTTGTAAATATCCATCGTAGCGGATCCGTATTTGCCGCGACCTCGTAACTCGTAATTACCTGAATAGCACTGAGTCTTTATTTCAACATATCTACCGCAGGGCAGTTCAGCGTCTGGTCCGTTAACTTCTGTTAAGTGCTTTGCTCCTGCTACTTTAGATTCAAATTTTTCTGCCATAGAAGCAGTAATGTCTATATATGCAACTAACTCTTCTTTGGTTAGTGCTAGTAATTCATTCTTGTAATTTTCCATGTTTATGCCTTTATGCCTATTCTTTTTGTTAATAATTTAGTTTATTCGTTTTATAATAATTTGCCGAAGTCGATAATTTCACTCTGACGGCTTATGTCTTTTACAAAAAACGCGCAATTTGTATTTGGTTCTTCCTTGAGAGGCACTGCTAGCAATTGGCCATTTCTCATTTTTGGAAAATACCACTTGACGTCATTGTAGAAATTTATTATCTCTACCTTTGCGTATTGTGGATGGGTTCCAGTTAGGGGATTGAATACAAATGCTTCAAATCCCCTATCGTTCAAGCTGGTTAAAGGTAATACCTCTAAGTCGCTGCCCGCTTCGCTGCACCCTACTGCTAGACACCAGTCTAGCGGCATTGTGATCTCGTTGCCGTTTATTTCTAGTACAATAGCAGGGCTGTTGAAACTTTCTAGAAATATCAATGGATTGAAAAAGAAATCCGGATCTGCTGGATTACTGTTATCAAGCACTGCAAATCGTAATGCTTCGTCAACCGATTCTGGCAATTGATTAAGTATAAACGTTTCGTTTTCCAGTGTTAGTATTCTCATTTTTAATTTAATTCCAATCTATTTTTTCTATAGTATAAGGATATTGAGCTTCGGCGTAAAATTTCTTGCGAGCAGCAAGGTGCCGTTTGGCAAACTTACATGTGCTGGTGATATCCCATATTTGGACAAAGTCTTTGTCCTTTGCTTTTCTTACGCCCCTGCCGATACTTTGAATGACTCTGACAAAACTCTTGCCGGGTTCAAAAAGCACCAAATTAAAGATTCTCGGAATATTAATACCAACTGCTGCAACACCATATGTTGCAATAATTACCATATCCGTAGCATCTTGCACTTTATCGTAAGTTTCTTTTCTGTTCTTTGTTTTAACCGCGCCGTTAATAAAGATAGAGCCCGGAATTAGTTCTTGTAGTTTTTGTCCAGCTGCAATTCGATCAACTAGGATTAATGTATTTCCTGAACTTTTTATCTTAATCATTAACTTACCAAGATATTCAAGGCGTGCTTCGTCTGACACAAGATACTTGAGTTCTTCTTGATAATTTGTAAATGCTTTGACATCCATCAACTGACATATATTAACATGACAGTTTGACAATACGCCCTTGTCCTGTAGTTCTTTTGCTGTTACGTTGCCTACGACAGGACCAAGACTTGCAAGTATGCTTTGAAATTCAAAGGCTTCTTTAGGAACAGTTCCTGTTAGACCCCAGCGGATTGGCGCATTCTTTAAGTTTTGTGTTAATATATTCTTTAGTACATCTGCCTTGGCTTGGTGACAGTTTGCCACTACAGCATCATTAGCAATGTAGTTGTGATCGTTCTTAACATGTAAGTTATAGACCTTGTCTGGTTTGTTTATAACTGTCTTTTTAACTAATTTCATATAATTTCCTAATTTTATTTTGTGTATTTTCATCAAAGTTGTCTAAGTTAGTAGGAAACTTTTTGTTAATAAAATATTCTTTATTTGCTATTATAACAGTATATCCGTTAGTTGTACACCATTCTTTTGCAGCATTAATCTTTGCTTTAGTTTTTTCGTCATACATTAGTTCTTCTGGTTTTACTTCTATTAATGTCTTTATATCATGATTTACAAAGTCAACAATATAAATATGTTCTTTATTATTATAGACATATGGAATTCTAATAGTTTCGTATTCTGCATCTTTATCGAAGTATTGGTATAGTGCTTCCCAAGAACTTCTATATTTTTTATTTTTATAAAATGCATCCCAATGCGTATTTCTATTATTTGAGTTAGGAGTAAAAGTACCGTTTAATATTTTTTCTTTCATGATATTACTACGATGTAGTTTATCTTCTGCTGACATAACTGTTCCATACATGCCGTTTTTTGAACCAATGTTAGCTTGACTAATTTTTTGCTTAGTTTCTGCTGTGACTGTTGTAGAATAAGGATAATTGCCTTTTGTCCCTTTATTCCAAGGAATGCCTGTATTTAGATTTTCTTTTATCTTATCACCGTGTATTAGTTGACACGCGGCGCCGCCGATCTTTGAGGTAACTGCCCTTGCTGCTTTTTCAGCATCGACCCTGATAGAAACGTCTATACTATATAGTCTGTCAAATGTATTCTTCCATACAGGATGGCCGGTCATTATCCTTCTTTTACATAAACGGATATCTCTTTCTGTAGTTAATGTTAATCCGTTAGATAACTTTATTTCATTTACTGATATGGTTTCCGCAAATAGAGTTTGGTTTAAATTTTTTAGAATATTATTAAAATTAGTAATATCAAATATCTTTGCCATAAATACTTCTCCTTTAGTTGTATGTATTTATATCAATAACATCTAACTCATCAGTTAATAGATCTGCTCTAACCCATCCTTTGTTGGTTAAAAATTTATGGTTAGCTGTGACTTTAGTAATACTACCGTTATTAAACTCCAACTCTAGCATATCCTCAGAGCTACTGTTGGGTAGATTTTTGTGTACTTTAACAATAACGTCTTCTTTGTACGTGTTTGTTTTTTCGCATAGATTAATTACTGCGTCTCCAACTCTTAGGTTTTTAATAGCAATCTTTCCTGTTGGTGTAGTAATTAAGGTGTCGCCGTCAAGACACTCGTCTACTATAACAGTAGTCACACCTTCTAAAAATTCTGCCAAGCTGAGAACTAAAAGTCCTTCTTTGTTACGCTTGTTGAGTATGTTGAGACTTTGCCAAGTACAGATTGTGTGTGTTTTACCTAGTTCTTTTCTGTCTCCAAAGTAAACGCCTACATCTAATCCACAGTTGATATAATCCTCTTCTGTTTGCTCAACTAGACTTTTGTTAGGAACAATAATTAAACTCCTGCCGAACACTTCGCACATCTTAGATAATGTTGCTGTGATAATTGTTTTGCCTGCGCCAGTTGCAATTTGCTGCAAGCTTTGCGGATTTTGTATAAAGTTGTTGATTGCTTCGACTTGATAGTCTCGTAGTATAATAGGGTCGCCCTCAGCAGGATGACCTTTTGGCCAAACTGTGGTGCCCCAGTAGTTGGCATCAATGGTTTGAAAATTTAATTCAATCGTTGTTCTCTTGTCAACAATCTCTGAAATGTTTATCTTATTCTTTTCAAGTATTGGTAATAATACGTCTAAATGGCTTAGATATCCTGCGCCACCTATGCCAAAAAAGCCGACTTTGCCGTCCCAGCGACCCAATTTAAATTGCGGCATATGCTTTGCATACGGTACTTCAAATTTTAATGCGTTGGAGAGTTGTCTCCGTACGGCTACTGACAATCCTTCAAACTTTATATTTACTTCGTCTTCGATTATTAATTTACATAAACCCATATTATCTTTTTCTGTTCTTTGAATCACTGTCTTTGACTAGCTGTATTACTAAATCAGAGTGGTCTGTACTGTACGCATCAACATGTGTATTCATTATCGATTGGTTTGATAAATTTAATGTACAGGCTGGCTTCCACTTGCTATTGAGCAACACTTTTGGAAGCTTGTTATTATTAATGTACACTATTTTTGTAGTTTCGTCAACCCAGTTGTTGAGAGCTTGCTCGCGTATATAGTCATTAACAGTGGGGCCTGGAGTTGATGTTACTCGGAACAGAGCAGATTGCTGCTGGCTGGCAATGTTTGAAAATGCACCATGCACTGAAGAAACTTGATCAAGTGCATGTTGTTTGTTAACTATAACCAACATTGGAAATCGATCCAATGTTGTAAGGGCAGCAGCTATATCATTCATGCTATTTGACTCGCAAGTCATGCTCATAATTGGGCAATCTCTGCTAAGGATTTCTGAAATTATTCCTTCAGGAACTTCAATGTCAACATGCCCTAGCCCGTATTTAAATCTTCGGTCATAGAGCTTGATATTGCGATTAATGTCAGTAATGTCAATTTCTTGTGTGATCAATTCAACTGCTGCCGATCTTAGATTTAACATTTTGTTGTTGTAAATCCCAGGCACATAAGCAGACTTATTAGCAGTTATATCTGCAATCTCTTGTGCCATTGCAATGAGTGTGTTATCGATGTTAAAATTCCTATCTCTAAAGGTGTCTACTACAGTTGTAACACTCGACTCTGTTAGGGCAAAATAATGCGATTTATCGCCCTTTTTATGAAAGTAGCTGGTTGTTCCGTGTTTTCTAATAGCTTCGACTGCTGCAATGATTTTTTTGTTAAAAGGAAACGTTATCTTGATCCACCGTGCATGTTGACTATTATTTGTTAAGATTGATGACTCGTTGCCATCTGATTTTTCAATTACGGTTATAGTTTTTGATCTATCAATGTAACGCAGAGGTTTACCGGTTGTGGACATTGCCATTGTTAAGTCTGTGATTCCCAAGGCAAGTAATTCATCTTGATAATTAACCAACTTTTCCTTGGCTAGTTCGTACTGGCGGTCAGTTAGAGAAACGTTTCTCAATAACTGCGAACGTAAGCTCTTTAAGACTGGATTATCAGCCGGAGAGAGCTCGACCTCATTAATTTTAAAAATTACGTCTTCGATTGTTTGTGTCATAATGTAATACTAGCATATTACATATAGTGTGTCAAGTTATTCAGTGGGATGCCTTGCTCAATTTCTGCAATGGTATATTCTGTGTGTGCAAGATCGTTTAGCCACTGTTGCCTATCTGGCATTATAGGGTTTTCAATTTGCGTTAGGTCGTGCAACGCTACGTCCCATGCCAGGCTGTTCGGACCTACAAACGCCGGCACTCCTTCTCTAACAGCCTGGATTCCGGGATTGCTGCTCCAGTTAACAACACTCCATGCATCTTTGTAGTGTAAATCGTAGTCGTCGTACGATCCCTTAATCAACCGAGGCTGTTGTATACTTACATTTTTGTATTCAAGATTATTATATGATATTGGGCAACGAGGATGAGGCCGGACAACAATTTCTCTATCAGTGTGTTGTCGTATAGTATTGATTGACACCGATAAGTATGTATTAATTGTCGGTAAATTGACCCATTGTAGGCTTTTATTGTGTTGACAACAAATATAAATAGGGCCGCCGTGGCTGCGCCAGGGTTTTAGATCAAGTCCGAGCTGATTGGCGCGATTGCTGTTGTTGCCCTTGGGAGAAAAGTATGCCTCCCTGTTTATTCCATTGAGACCTACTTTCCATGTAATGCCTCGTTGCAGGCCGCCAACCTCGAGTACTATTACATTTCGGCCAGTTTTTCTAAAATAATCCCATATCGGCTTATTGCCAACCATCCTTCCGGCCCACAGAACACTCCATATTACAGCAACGTCAGCATGCATATCATCATCCAGTGATCTGTGGCCTGCGTCGATTAGGCTTTTTTCAAACGCATCAAACACAGGTTTGCTGTTGAGTGCGCCATATTCTCTGAAGAGAGTGAATTTCATAGTTAAATACCTTACTACTGTATTTAAAGGATTTACGCATGAACGATATAACTGTGGTTACTACATTTCACAAAGCTGGAATGGACTTGTATGGACAACGATTTTTAGACAGCTTTGCTCAACGAGTAGACAAGAAAGTCAAACTTTTAGTATACACCGAGCATTGTCAACCTGTTAATCCAGATGAGAATCAAATTACAATTCTTGATGCAGCACTTGCGTTGCCCGACTTAAATGCGTTTAAACTACGATGGAGAGATGATCCAAAAGCAAACGGAATTCCGCCTGCTGACATTCGTGCAAAACGGCATCGTGACCGTCACAAAGCATTCAAGTGGGATGCTGTACGGTTTGCCAACAAGACCTACGCGGTATACGACGCTTGTAGACGCTGTAAGGACTGGTGTGTGTGGATGGATGCCGACACGTTTGTACACAGTGATTGGAGTTTTGATCAGTTCAAAGGATGCTTGCCTGATACCAGTTGGATCACATATGTGGGCAGAGGTAAAGGGTCGCAAACTTGGCCCGAGTGCGGATTCTATGGCATGAATTTAAACAATTTTGATTGCCAAGAATTTTTAAAAGAATTTGAAAGAGTTTACGCCGATGCCGAAAACGGTATCTTTCTACTCGAAGAATGGCACGACAGCTTTGTGTTCGGCGATATTGTAAACAGAATGAAGAAGGTTGCTCCTAATGTGCTAGATTACAGTGCCGAGATGTATATGAAAACAGCAAAGACCGGCGGCGGAGGGCATCCCCTTATCAATACCAAGCTAGGACAATGGATTGACCACATGAAGGGCAACCGTAAGCACAATGGCAAAAGCTTGACACAGGACATTATAGTAGCACGAAATGAAGGTTATTGGCAGTAGTTTCGCATGTGCTGCCAACACTTGCCTGACGACAGTTCTTCAAAGTTCCAATGAAACATGCTAACACGTTCTAGCCAAGATTGTCTATCAAACCGCCCAGGGCTTTCAATCTTACTAAAGTCTGTCTCAGCAACTTCCTTGCATTGACTGTTTACTGGGTCTGTTACAAATCCATAATATCCTTGAATTAGTGGGCCAACTATAGAACTACTGTTATGGTTAACCACTGCCCATGCCTTTTGCAGATCGACGTCTAATGTTGTGCCAATGCTGACTTTGCAGTTAGCAAGTGTTGTAATTCGACTGTTACTTATGTATTCTCTTGCTCTCTTGTCGCCAGGATGAGGTCGTATAATTATCCGCCTGCTGCTGTATTTTCGTATCTCGGTTACAGTTTTGACTATCCAATCAGTTACAGATTGTGTTCCCATACTCCAACCTCCGTTTCGCTGACAACAAAGGATAATGTTTAGCCCAACTGTTTTATAATCTTCTAGTTTTATGCCAGTGTGTCTACTAATTTGTTGCCAACGCTTTACATCAGGAGCAGTGTCGCAATAAATACCAGTAGACGGAAACACATCATTGAAGCTGTATCTTAAGTAACCATGCGGATTTATTTTGTCTTTGTACAGAAATAAGTTGGCGTCTGCTGCTACTACATATTTCTTATTTTTTATTTGCGTTTTTATTACATTGCTTCTAAGTTGCAAATGTGCAGTAGAAGTATTGGCGTACACCCATCCTTGTATCACTCCAACATCGCATTCAACTAAATCGTTGCCGGCATGAAGTAATCCGATATCGCCGGTTTTGTTAGCACCTTCTACAAACTTTTTAAGCAATAATTCTTTTTGCAAGTTAGTGTTTTTTAACGGGACCGATTTAAGATAACTAACTACCTTCATTTAAAATGTTCCATGCATACCCATTTTTCATTTCAAAATTTGTAAATTGACAGTACGACAAGTGTGCAGCAAATGCAGTCAGTGTGTCCTTTGATGGAACTGTTGCGCTGTTTATATCGTCAATTGACGTATGACACAGAACAGATGCTGCATTAGGTGCAAGAGCAATTGCCGGAACGCTGTAAAGCAATGCTTCGGTTGCCGCAATACTGTTGAACGTTATTAAACAATATGCATTATCTAACGCGCTCCAGATTGTATTGGTTGTTATTCGTTCGTGCCTGTCAGGCTTTAGTCTAATTTCAATAGGGCGGTCTGTTTGTGTTTTGATTTTGGCAATGGTTTCTTCCATCCATTTGTCTAAGTTTTTGTTATAGAATTTCATTACTTTTTCACTAGGCGGGCAAACTAATATTGTGTTACCAGACCCTGGTTCTCTATATCTCCACTGTAAACTGGACAGCCTGTCAGTGTTGCGGTCAATGATTGGTCCTAGGTTTTGAAGAGCACCCTTGGTAATACGATGGTACATCTTTACTTTAGTATTCAGGGGCTGTAGATATCCAGTGTCAATTGAATAAAAGTCTCTATTAGTATCTGCACATAGTTTTAATGCTCGCTGGCTTGTACTACCAAGACCTCTAATTACCATTGGCGTAGATGTATCTTTTTCTGTTTCAAGGTCGCTAATATTACCATGTGCACCAATTACAAAGCTTTCGAGGCATGGGTCGTACACCAGTCCTTTTTTGGCTATATTAAAATCGCCTACGTCTGGCGCGATTGCTGTAACTTTTATTCCCATAACGCTTGGTTTCTCCTTATAATATTTTTGCAAAGGATCGATTATATTATGTAAATAATTCTCTAACGTGGTTTTTATTTTGTCCGAATATAGTAGATCCGAGATGTATACTTCTGTTTTAGTTAACTTTTTTTTTGAGACTCTATGATATTTTTATAATAGCTTGCTTGTGCTCTATACCAATCGTTTGAATATTCGCAATCTTGATATTGTTCAAACCACGGGCCACCTTCTGTGTAATGAATAAGATCAGGTTTGCCATCAGTGGGTTCGTTGTACCATCCTACTAACCAATTCCAGGTGTGACTTATTTTGCCAACTTCGTAATCGTCTAACCAACTAAATCGATGAAGATATGCACCGGTAATAGTTTCGTCATTTACTATTTCTTTGTTAAGAACTTTGTTGGAACTGTGCGAACAATTAAACAATACCATACTAGACCAGTTCTTTCGTGGATACTGATGCTGCTGTTGCCCATCCATCTTGGTACCTTCCTCGGGGGTGTAGTCATGTTGAGCACACATTACAGCATACTGATCGTCAACTTGATCAAATAATTCTTTGATGTCTGTTTTAAAAATCATGTCGCAATCAATAAACAATGCCCAACCTTCAAAGTTACAAAGTTCTGGTACTAAAAATCTAGTAAAAGTAAATTCCGTTGATGCAAGAGCATCTATTGGTCTGCTATACAGCCCCTTCTTCTTTAGCTCTTTTTGTTTTAACGGAATTACCTCAACTGGAACACTGGCTGTATCAAGTATGCTTTGTTTACAAACTTGATAAGCAATGTCTTCTCTGCTGTCCCAACCTACAAATATTTTTAATGGTTTAATCTCTTCGTTCAATGTCGCTCTCCGTTAAGTTGTTGCCTAGCCAAACTTCTATAACTTTAGCAGTATCGCAGCCAGTGTTAGTTGCTTTATGCCACGTATTTTTAGGAATGTCAATGCTCTCGCCTGCAATGTACAGGTTAGTTGTTTTACGCCCATCTTGATATTCTAAATCCATGCGTATTTGCCCACATACAACATGCCAGTGTTCGCTGCGATTGTAATGACGTTGGTCACTTAATGACATACCTTTGCAAAACGCAAGTTCTTTAACTTGCCAGCCGTTGTTCTTATCTAGCACTGTGTATGTGCCCCATGCACGTTCAGTAGTAGGACGGCGATACTCTCTGAGTATTGAACTTGATGAATTTAGTTTAGCAGTTCCGCCAATGCCCCATGCAAATCGAAGGCCATACTGATGTTTGTACATTTTATATTCCGGAGTGTTGTCATTGGCTCGATCGCCACCGTTTGCAAATATAATAGCAGTATTGTTGCTGTGAGTTGACAACATATGAAATATTGCAAAATTTGCAGTATCATCATCGTCATTAAACCCAATGACTTCATCCACCATGTCTAGGTGTTTGATAATATTTGCACGCTCGGCAAACGGCATAAAACGTTTGCCTTTCTTTCTTGCTAACCACGCATCACTGTTAACAGCAACTACTAACTTGTCGCCGAGTGCCCTAGCTGCTTTAAAATACTCAATATGACCACTGTGGATTGGGTCAAATCCACCTGATACCATTACTACTGTTTTCATGTTTATATTTATATCGAATTAGTTCCAGCCAAATATATAGTCTTTTCGAACATTAGTAAGTTCTATAGCACCTAGGCTTTTGAGGTATTCGCCTGCGCAATATCCAGTGTCCGGATGCTGCTCAACTATAATAATTGGTTTGTAAAAAAGTATTGTTTCGGTTGCGCCTCTCAATACTTCTAGTTCGTAGCGTTCGCAGTCTATTTTTAGCAATCCAAATCTATCAATATCCAAGTCATCTAGTCTCTTAATGTCTATGCTGCCACTGCCCATACTATCTTTGTTTACGTAACTTGCACCAGTATTTTCTTTGTTAACTACTAGATCAATTTTGCTATTATGATTGCCCAACGCAAAATGATTTGTTACAACATTTTTTCCTGCAACATTTAGTTTTAAACAGTTGTATATTTCTTCAATTGGTTCAAATGCTATAACTTGATGAAATTCTTCTGCGAGATGTTTTGTCCACAATCCCACGTTTGCACCGACATCGAGTGCTCTGTCGAAGTCGCTAACATATTTGTATGCTTCTGTTCTAACATCGTCTTGATATTGTGCAGGGCCACCATTACTTATTCGTTTAGTAATTAATCTTTCAAAGTGGGTATCAGTGTCGGGCATCCAGTAGTCGTAAACTTTTTTCATAATTTTTTTAATACAACAATATATTTAATAACTTCTAGTTGTGGGCCTTTTTTAACAGTAGCAAGGTATTCCTTGGTGTCGTCAAACACAATGTCCCATCCACTAAGTAATTGAAGTTTATGCTTCCACCATTGTGGATTTTCAATTATTAAATGTGCATTCCGTCCGTCACTTAGTGACTTTTTAGCAGGATGGCATGCAATTAAATGATATTGGTACTTTGTTGCTCGCGTACAAAGGTCTGCTAGTGTTTCGTCAATTAAGTTAGGTTCTATATGCTCTAACACATCGCTGCTATAAATCATGTCAACTGTTGCAGGAAGTGGATTTGGAAACGTTACTGGATCAAACGTATGCAATTCGATGTCAACGTAGTCTTGTTTAAATTGTTTACTAACGTTTCCTTTTCCTGCACCAAAATCCAAGAAACTTGTAATGTTTCCAAACTCTAGCAACTCAATGACCTGTTGCGGAAGTTGAGATCCTAATCCAAATGTTTTTTTGTTATGCAGTATTTTTAGTTCTTCTAAGTATTGTGCCGAATATGCCATATTGTATTTATATTGCTGCGTCGTCTAGGCCAGCAACTCTTAGTCTAATTATATTATTAATAGAAAACCCTTTTGAATCAAGTCCTTTTAGTACGCCCAGCCATTTGTTTCGTAGTAGTGCAAACTCATTGATTAATTGTTCGTAATCGCAGACTGCTGTCTCGCCGTCTACATACTTTTCACAATCGCGACTGGATAATGCACGCTGATAATTTTCTAAATATTTTCTAAAAAACGAGCTACGCAACTTACGTAATTCGATATTTAGATATTCCAGTATTGCCTCAAGTTCTTGAAGTTGATTAAATCGTTGTTCAACAATTCCAGGCATCATTGCTGCTGCTTTTTCAATACTACCCTTAATCTGAGTTTCAAAGCGAGCTGTTGCCAGCTCGCTTTCAAAGTATTGTATAGCATTTGGAATTTCAGTAATGTCATTAGTGACTTTGCTGTACCATCCCATGCTTAGTCCTCGTCTTCTTCATCGTTGTCGTCGTCAGTATCTAGATCAAGATAGTAATTAATAGCGTGATCTAAGAACTTGTCAGTTCCGCTAACCTCTCTAAGAGTCATGTCGTTAACACCGTAGTCTGCTAATAAATCAACATACTTTTCTGCTGCAAGTTCGACATGCTTTTTATCAAGATACTCCTTGAATAAATTCCAAATATCGGCTATCTGGTCTTCGTTCATTCTTCTTGCTCCTCAACATAATCAGCAGTGTCAACTTCTTCAACTTCGGGTTCGCTTTCTCCGTTGGCCCTGGCTGTTAATGCTGTTTCTTTCTTAATAAGAAAATCGGCCATTGCACGATCAAGGAGATCGCCTGTCCATCTTTTGCGGAATTCAAGAATCACTTCTCCATCTTCCATGACATACTCGTACCGGTTTCCCTTTTTTTCAAGTAGACCATTTCCGTCAAACAAGTCAAACAACCCACTGTATGGGTCCATGCCTGTTGCGTAAGGAATGCGCACTTCAACGCTTTCAAACGGCTTTGAATACCGTGTTTTCATTATCTTGCACTTGGCACGAATACCATGTACAGTTGCTGATTTAACACCGTTTTCGTCTTCTTTTAACTTTAGCTTTTTCATAGCAACAACAATCGATGATGCGTAGATAAAACCTTGGCCTCCAGAAATCTTGTCGTCTGGGTCAAACATATCTTGACTTTGATAAGTGTGGTTGGTAACAACCATACCTACGTTGTAAGAACCAAACATGTTAACACAGTTAGTAACCAATGCTTTGAGTTGCTTGGCCTTACGACCAAAGTCACCTTTCATGTCGCCGGCTTCGAACTGATTAAGTTCTGTTGGCGACATAAGCATGCCCAACGAATCAACAACAAAGAGTACCTTTGGTCGATCTTCCTCTGCCATGTCTCTGTAGTCTTTCATAAACATATGAATTGTTTTAGCAACATCGTCGATCATTGCCATGTTGAGTTTCAACATTTTACTGTCGTCAGTGTCTACATCAAGAGCTTTTAACCAGCTCTCGTCTAGTGCGTTCTCGGTGTCAACAAGAACTACGAAGATTCCTTGCTTCTGTGCTTCACGTACAAGTGTACCAGAACAGATGAAAGATTTGCCAGCGCCTGACTCGCCTGCAAAAACACTTACTTTTCCTAGTGGAATACCTTTACTAAAGTCTCCGCTAATTAAATAGTTAAGTGCAAAGTTTCCTGTTGAGACCCAATCTGTTGGGTCGTGGAATCCCGAACTCATTCCTTGAATAGATTTTGTTAAACTATTGCGAAATTTCGAGGGATCAAATGATTTAGTAGCCATTAATTTCTCCTATTAAGCCAAAGAATAACAGCCTTGAATATTTCAGTAGACAGGGCTGTTATTTAATTTTATGTGTTTTGACGTGATCGAATCATTGCAAGGATATCCTGTGCACCGCCTGCGTTTTCTGCCGGAGCAGGAGCAGGTGCTGATTCTTGTGCTACTTCAGCGTTAGACTTGGATGGAACGTCTTCGGTCTTAGCTGCTGGAGTAGCTGCTGGAGTAGCTGACGAAGCTTTTGGATCACCTGTGCGCTGTGACATGCCGGCAGGGCGGAAGTATTGGCCCCAACGATCCGGATCATATGGTTCTCCATCAACACTTGCTTCGAACATTTCAGTCAATACCTTAACTTCAATTTCCGATGGCTTCTTAGGAAGGAAGTCACTTAGATCTAGCAATCCATTTTCTGTTACAGCAGCCAATTCTTCGTCAGCAAGGGGGCGGTCTCTACGTGCCCAATTTGAAGTTGAATAGTCTGCATAGCCGCCCTTGCTGGACTTGGTTAGGCGGAAGTCCACCCCACCAGCATAATCTGTTGGTAGTTCTTCCATGTCTGGATCCATGAGTGCTGCTTTGATGATCTTAAAGATCTGGGGACCGATAATAAATCTGCGAACTGGGTTCTCGGGTGTATTATCTTCTTTTAGTGCACTGTCTGTTACCAAGCCTTGGAAAATGTACGAACGCTTTTTCCAATACTTTCTGCCCATGTCTTCTAAACTTGGGTCTTTGAACCAAGCGCGTACTTCTGCAAGTATCGGGCAACTTTCGTTATACATTTCCATGCACGGAACTTGTACCTGCACAGGGCGAGAATCAGTTTCTCCTTTGATGCCTGCAAACGGAAGCTTAATCATCAAACGTTCTGTCCAGAAAAATGTGTTGTCTGCATTACCGTCTGGTAGGAATCTGATAGTAGAAGTATCACCTTCGTTCATATTCCAAAATGGGTAAATTGCGTTATCGCCCCCGGTTTTATTTCCACCTGCGCGAGATTCTTGTTCTTTTAGTTTAGCTCTAATTTCTGCTAGTGATGCCATAGTGATGCCTCCTGTTAATGCTATTGCCTATGTGTCTTTATTTGTTCTTAATCGTGTGCCTGTTTGTAGTGTAGCACAAGTATTATACTACACTATTTTATTTATCCTGTCTATCTTTATTTTAATTAATCCTAAAGAAAATTACATTCCGGATAGCCGTCTTAGCCTTGCTGTGTCGTCTGCCTGTGTGTGTTGTTGTGGTTGTTCTTGTACCGGTGCGTGTTGTTGCGCATGGGTAAAGTCGGTGCTTTCCACTTTTTGTATAAACTTTGCGGAAGGTTTTACATACTGGTCGCCGTATTCTTTTTGTACCGCAGTTAATACTGCTGTTTCACCTTTTGGAAATTTTCTAGTCTCTCTGTCAAAGTAGCTAAGGATGAATTCACCCAATGGAGTTTTTGCAGGTTGTTCCTTGCTGATGTTCGAATCGTTGGTAGGAACTTCATCATCGCGGTCGGGCGACTCGCTCCATTGACCCATTAACTTGTCAAATGCACTTTCGATTGCAACCTCGGCTTTGGACTTTTTGTCCTTGACTGCTTTTTTAAATGGCTCTTTTTTGTTGCCATCTTTGTCTACATCAAGGAAGTCCGGCTTTGCTTCTGCTACAAGGTCATCATAAGATATTTCTCTGGCCCTTGATGCTTCGCCGACTAACCTATAAATGTAAGGAAAAATGTCTGTTAATTCTTCATTAAATTGCTTAATAGTAAGTTGATCAATCCAGTTCTCCGAAACATCGTCTGGCACATCCTCTATCAATGCCGGTGTAAACTTTGCAATTGCTTCCTTGTAATAGGATTCTTTTTGCAAGCCTATAATTTCTTTTTTAACTTCTGTGACTCTGCTCTTAACAATATCTTTGTATCCGCCTAGTGTTTCAGCCATAACCGAACTACGACCGATATATTGGTTGAACTTGCGCAGTTTGGATGCTTCTTCTGACAGTCCTGAAATATACTTGCCAAAATCGTCGTATGCGTTACCACCTTCGCTAACATGCATTGCCATTGCGCGGGCGCCACTTAGGTGTTTAAATGGATACTTAAATCTCTCACCAGATGGTGATTCAACGTAAATTGCTTTGATTTTTTGGGTTCTGCTATTTACACTCTCTACGTTAATGGGTTGTGAGTGCTTGATTGCTAACCTAGCATTGCCTATTTTTTGATAACTGGTATTCAGTGTACCATACATTTTTGATTCAGACATCTGATCATCTCCAGAACGATTTTTTGCTAAAAAGTAATAATCTTTTTTGTTTAATTGTTTTTTGTTTATATCACGCACCGAAAATGCCATTAATCTCTTTTTAGAAAACATTCGTATTTCTCTTAAAAAGTTATACCAGGCATCTTGTACAGCTTCGTCTTGATCGGCTACCAAGTCCTTGCTAGTGATAACAGAAATTCCAGTATCATTATCAAGACTTACACTAATTTTACCAAGGTCTTCGCCGTTGCTTATGTACGAAAAGTCGTAATAACGGGCGTCATCTGGTATATTTGTTACGTTGCCTTCTTTGTCGCCGATGGTTACGTTGGGGAAACGTCCGCGGATTTTATTGAATAATTCCGCACCAATGCGATCTAAGTTTTTCATACTATTATTTATCAAAAGCTACTGCTGACAAAGATAGGCATCGGCTGCTCATAATCTTCGTCGGGTTCAAGATGAATAAAGGTATTATAAATCGAAGGATCCCAATCTTTGATCACAGTAATCATTCGCAGAGCAAGCAACGTAGCGCTAACCAAATCGTCGCCGTGTCCTTGCTTTGCTTGAAAACTGGTATTCGACTTTACATAATTTTTTAATTCGGATATAAGCGGTCTGCTTCGCAACAACAGTTGATCGTTTTCAATCATTGTTTTTAATCTTGCGCAGATGGTCATTTTTGCGCCATGTGTGGTGTTAAATCCTTTACGAAACTTTCTTACATGACCTTTTCTCATGGGTTCACTGATAAACAATCCTGGTATATTTTCTTCGCCATAATCGTTGATTACAATCAGTGCTGCTTCGCCCAATCCATTGTTCTCGACGCTCCAGTATATGTTGTCGCCACCGCTCTTGGTTTCGTCAGCAATGTATTGGCAGATATCTTTTAATACACGAACCTGGCCAGGGATTCCGGTTTCGTTGTGACACCATTCCCCAACTTGTTCATACGTAGGAATTTCATATATTTGTAATGCTGCGTTGTTGCCGCCTGTGCCCATAGCAGGATCTAGTGACACCACATAACTGTATTTCGAGCTTGGCTTTTTGAACCAACGAGTATGACCCATATTTAATAGAGGCGCTTCGCCTTCCATTGTAGCAAGTTTGATCGAATGTATTAGCGTCTCGTCGAACACAAGGAATTCACAGTTCGAGCTGAGTATTTTGTTTGTATAATATCGGTGGCCGCCATTGACTTCTATAAGATCATAAACCGGTTCTGAATAACCTAGATCTATTTTGTTGAGTAATTTTATATCGCCTTCGGTTGTAACCACTGTGTTTCCTATTGCAATGTCCTGGGCTTGTTTTGAAGTTTCCGGGCCTATGTAAAATTTGTGATCGTGGGTGCATTCAACATATGCGCCTTGTTCAAACTCCATTCGGAGCAACGGTTTTATTCCCATCATGCTAACACCGGCAAAGTCTTGAAACCCTTCCGGTGTTAGCACCTTGTACCCCTTGATGTTCTCTTTAAAAGTCTTTGTCATTTAGTGTCCTATACGAATATTTATTCTCAAATATCCAAACTTCGTAGTCATACCCTCTGTCTACAACAGCTTGGCGTTTTTTAAGGTTGTTAACCAATCTATTCTTATACTTTTCCTTGCCATGGCCGTTCCACCACCATTGACTCTTGACTCTTGACTCTTGACTTCGATAATTTTATTTTCTTTAGGAATGAAGATATCGGGGTAATATTTTAAGTGATGTCTATTTTCAGCAACGTACTTAAATACCTCGATAGCGTAGTCTGAATAATCGTCGTGTATAATTATGTCATCTTCGCTGTATTTCAGCTGGTTAAATAATATATCCAAAGCAAAAGGTTCATGACCGCGTACACCTACAACCTTGCCGCCTGGCATTGTATAGTCTTTTATTGTACAGTTGCCTTTGTTGATCTTGCTAGCTGTTGTTCCTGACAATAGTACGTTTTCGACACCGTATCTTTCTAAGTTAGTAGCCCGCCTTTGTTGGTTGCTCTTATTCTTTTCTTCAATAGAACGGTTTACTCTACTTAAACTAGCCTGCTTGCTGTTGTTGTATTTTTCGTCGCCATATTTTACTAGCTTGGTCTGTCTTGACTTTTCTTTTTGGCTCTCCAACTTTGATCCCCACGCAACTCCGTACTTCTTTTTAAACGTAGCTTGCGCTTTGTTAAGTTGTTTTTCTTTTTGTGCATCTGTTCGCAATGCTGCTGCCTTCTTTTTGTTAGCGGAATCAATTTGTTTTTTGGTTGCAGTCCACTGTGACTTTGTAGTCGACCCACTTACTCCTACGCACTTAGGATCCCCGCAACTGTTGGCATAAGTTTCTTTGTGTTGATAAAATGAAAGTTTCTCTCCGCATATACACCTAGGACTTGTTCCAGTTGTATACTTTTCGTAGTAATCTCGATACGTTAAGTTATGTGTTTTTAAATGTCGCGTGAATTGACCATTGGTTTTGCAGTATGTCTTATTATCTAATCTTGATTCGACGTAAATTGCGACGCTCACAGTATTCTCCGTTAAATCGTTCTTGTGCAATTATTTATTAATGGTGCTAAACAGGTTGCCTATTTCTGAGTCAAATATATTACCGTGTATATCCTGGAGGGTGATGATTGTAGGTGCGCTCACACAACCATACTCGCGCCTGAATCGTTCTTCGCCAATTCGGCCAACCTCACCTTTTTTCCACTCTTCGTCTCTATCTGGGTGATCGTGCCACTCTGAGATAAAACTACGGAATCCATTGATGCCTAATTCTTGTTCAACGCCATATTCGTCAAATCTCTTTTCGGCATCTTTCCAAATAGTAGCAAATGTATCTTCATCTGAGTTTGGTGTGCTTGTGATAATTGCGCGTCCACCAGTTGCTAGTGTAGGCGAAATTGATGCCCAAAATTCTTCAGCAATGTTTGGTTGCACAAATGCGAATTCATCACATTGATGAGAGTTAATATTATTTGCAATTATTACATGATTTTCTGCATTAAATATTTCATAAGTGTCTTCTAAAACTACAGATGTTAGGTCTGCCACAGTTTTAATAGTATTGTGCGAATCTAACCTGTCACCTACAATTATATCATTTACTCTTGTTTCTACACCGTTAATAAAAAACCGGTGTTCTAACGTTGCAGTAACGAAAGTACCGTCGGTAAATGTTATTTTACAAGATTCTTTATTTGCATTTTCATTTAAGAAAATACCTTCAAATTCTTCCCACCCGTTAGGAGTTAATATTTCATATTCTGTATTAGGTGCGTATATTTGTTTCATTGAATTCCTTTACTAACCTTGCTCCACTAACAGGTGCCGCATGCTGCATGTCGGTATTAATCATCTTAGCAAATACGTCAAACTCGTACAATGATTTATTAATAGTATAACTAGCGTTAGTTAACAACAAATCTATTGTAATACTGCACGCACTGTGCTTTGATATGTTTTCTTTCCACGGAAGCATTTGTAAGTTATGTATACTTCCGATAAGCAACGGACTAACACGGTTTTTGTATCCTTGCATAATAGAAAATATATGGTCTATATGATGTGCACCTTCAACTCCGGCAAGTCCAGTTTTATAACCCGAGGTTATTGCTAGTCTATGCTGTTCAGTGACATACGTTACAACTGACTTATACCGATAAAACTCATTACGCTGCGCCGGATCTAATATAAGACCCTTGGCTGCTTTTGTTGCGTTACCTTTAGTAATTGCAAGAGTTGCTAATTGCGAATAACCGTTACGGCCGAACTCGTCAACATTGCTCATATGCGTTGCTCTAGTTTTTTGGCCTTTTTTACTATATCCACTAATACCATCGGCGTCTAGCTTAGATAGCGTTTGTTGGGCAGCAACTTGCGATGTTTCGTAAGCAGTTAGCCCAGTAGCAGAGTCAACTGTACTAAGTCCTTTTTTGATGTTTGCTTTTCGTGCATTGCTAACTCCCCGAACTCCTGGGTGCAGTCTATCGTACTCTGCCACGCTCATATGTAACACTCGCTCAATGTACGATGTCTTGATCATACTAAGACGTTCGTCACTTACAGGACATAATATATAATCTATGCCCGATTGTAATGACGATTCGTACAAATGCGCGTTACGCTTTTGGTTTCGTTTCTTAAATGCTTGTATTTTTATATCCATGCAGTATTTATACAAATGCAAACTTATCACCCGATAATTCTTTTAGGGTTGTGTGTCCTGATATACAAATCTCGAAGAGTTATATCTTCTTCAATAAGTGTATGCTTATTACGAACTCGGACAGTAGTTGTATCGCCATCTAAACAGTATAGTAGCGAGATAGCCAAACCACGTCCTGTAGTAGGTGTGGTTGTTTGACTGATAATACGCGAGCCGTTTTCAAATTCAATTGAGCCTTTGTTGTAACTGGTTACTCCGGCTCTAATGTGGTCAGGACACAATTCGTAAACATACCGGATACGCTGCATAATTTCCTGTGCACCTGTGTATTTGTGTGCTGCAATCAAGATAGTCTGATCCGGCTTGAACATTGCAAACCACGCAAGATAGATACTTGCACAAGTTGTCTTACCAGTTTGTCTAGGCATCATATTGATGTTGAATCGATAGTTGTGATACGTGTGCATCAATCCTAACTGATAATCATACGGATCATACAACAGCTTTCCCTTAAGGGGATGCTGAATATATGCAAACATCTTAGCAAAGTAAAGATAGCCAACATCAGGATCCATGCACCCAACTAGTTGTTCAATTTGTTGTTCAGTGAATGTTTCCTGACGGTTGGCTTTCTTAATTAATACGCCGTCTAAGGTAGATGGTGCCATGGGTTACTTTCCCTTTGCAGCCTTATCTGTTTTCTTAGCAAACGGATCGGCTTTTTTATCTTTAATTGCTTTTTTCATCGGCTCTTTTTTGTCGCCATCTTTGTCCATATCAAGGAAGTCTGGCTTTGCTTCTGAAAGAGCTTTGTAAAGGCGAGCTTTGATATCTTCAACAGCCATTTTCCTCGACTCCATAGCATCGCGGTCGTCTTGCCGTTGGTGCATTTTGTGATCGCCGTAATCATCTGCGTTGCGCTGCATCTCGTCTCTGATCATTTCTTGATAATTACGTGTTTGCTTGTCATCTAGATCAATTTCGTTGTCGTTTTTGTCAAAGGCAGATATTTCAATTTCGTCGTATGATTCATCATCGTAAACCCAGCTAATTGTTAAGTCAAGATCGTCGTCAAAGAACTCGCCGGACTTCTCAGGTGTATACTTTTCGGTAACTGCCATTGGATTGTCGCCATCTTCTGCATCTGCATATGCACCTTTTTCACGATTAAGACCTCCAGCAAGGTCTTTGATCATGTAGTCAGTGTCACGATAATCTTCTTCGGGTTCATTGGCATACTCGTCGGTTATCTTGTCGCCGATTGCGCCGCCTGCTGCGCCCCCAACGGCGCCGCCAATTGGCCCTGCTAGTGCCGCGCCGCCTGCTGCACCTAGTGCGCTACCTGCTACAGTACCAAGAAGGCCTTCATCGGAATCTCTATCAAACGGATTGCTGTCTACTCCAGGAATTGCCGGATTGTCCACAGTTGATAAGTTTCTTGTAGTACCGTTTGATTCAATGCTTGCTAACTTTGATATCATAGCGCTAATTGCACCTACATCCCCGGTGATGCTAATTTGGCCACTGGCCGATTCTGCTGGGGCACCCATATCGGCATCTGGCGGGCATTCGTATATTGATCTAGATTCGCTTATATTTTTTCTAGTTGAGAGCTTGTTAAAGCCTGCTAGAATTCTTCTCATATCTTCGTTGTTGTCCATGTTATTTTCCTATCACACTTTTGTTGTTTTCAGCTTCAATTTTTGGTTCTTCGATGCTAAATCCGCTGTCGCCTATGTTGCGTTCATTACGGGCTTTTTCCAGCTCTTTTAATAATTCCATAACACGGCTATCACCGACTGAATCTTGTGCAGAATCGCAATCAAGTTCCTCTTTGGTTATTAGAGCTTCATACGGTGAATCGTCACCATCTGGTTGTTCTTGTCTGTTAACTGGACCAAGTGCGTTTCGTACCATGATGTTAGAATCATGTATAGTGCAAAAGTTTCCTAAATATTGTCTTAGAACTTCGTCAGTTGTTGGGTAATTTAAAATTGCATCCCAGTATGCTACTTCCATATTTTCCAGCTTTGGAAAATCTAACGGATGTGACTGAATTGGTGTTTTTTTAACGGCACTTAACGATTCAAGACCGAACTTTCCAAGAGCATCTTTGAGGGTATTTTCAAAGTCGTTGGTTAATTCTCCTGCAATACCAATCTTAAACGGATACGTCTTTTTTGATTCTGATAAAAGTTGTTTTAAAGTTTTCATTTTAGGGTCCTATTACTTATTATTTATCTTTGTTAAGACCTTTGAGACGCTCAAGTAAGCTGTTTCTGTCTGTTACAACATAACCCTCGCCTTCGGTAAATCCATCAGGGGTGACATTACTGTCGTTGTCCATCTTTTCTTTTTTAAGCTGCAATTCTACCATTTTTAGTTTTTTGTCTAATTTGGCTACTTTTGCATCAAGATTTGTCTTTAGCATATTGCCTGCAACTTCAAATATCCTGCCGCTATAACGTGCTTCGACATTCATACCCAAGTCCATTAAATCATCATAAGCTGCCATTGCTTTTTCTGAAACTTCATTTAATTCAGTATCTGCTAGTTCGCCAAGCCCTTTTACTGCAGGCAACGCTAGACTGATCTTGTCAAATTCTTCAATGTCTCTAAAGGTTTTTGCCTGTTGGTCTATTTTATAAGTTACTTGGTCGTGTTCTTGCTTTTTGGCCTTTTTGATTACTTCTTTTGAACTCGGTAATCCCAGCAAATCCTCTAATTTTTTTGTCATAACCATATCCTATAATATACTACTATTATTTAGCAATTATTTTCTAGTTCCATTGTGAAACATGTCGTGTTCATTTACTACTCTAAATACCAAGCCGCTTTGTTTGCACCAAGCTCTTGCAGCTTCCCACTTGGCCTGATTCAACACCCAATGTGCTTGCTGCACTTGACTTTTTGCTTTTTCTTTAATTTGTTGATTTGCAGGCTTTACTTCAATTAGCTCTGCATGTTGCTTCCCTTTTGCATCAGTATATGCTATGAAAAAATCAGGTACATATATTGTGTTTTTTCCTGTGAACGGATTTTTATAAGGAATACGTATAGCTTCACTTGCCCAGCTAGTCACATGTGGATTCTCATCGCAAAACTTCATAAAGGCAAATTCCCATCCACTTCGAAACGTAGGAGAATTTTTACCTACGTATTTATCAGGATTTTTAATAGTGTATTTGCCTTGTGCATATTTTGCCATTAGACAACAATGTTTCTTGCTTCGAGATTGTCTAGGTTAGGAGACTCTCGGTATCCAAGTTTGCTAACTTTACTACGATTAGCATTTAACACAGCCGTTACCAAGTTGCTCAATTTTACCTTGTCAAACCCTTTTAAGCTGTCCAGTAGCTCGAACACGTTTGTTCCATCAATCTTTGCTTGTTGTAATAGTACACCTGTGACACTAGTTGATGCAAGTTCGTCAAATCCTCTTTTTTCAAAAAACCCTACTACTGCGTTAACTTGGTTGCTCGGATACGATAATTGTTGTGTAAAATATCTGTCAAACAGTAAGCGCGTCTTGTCTGCACTGTCTGCAGGTTGTTGTGAATTTCCAATTGTTGACATTAAAATCTCTTTGCTTCTGCTATAGTCTCACTACCTACTAGTGGTATATTGGCAAACGAATACGCGCCAAATTGTCTTGCAGGTGTCGAAGTGGGTGGGGCGCCGGGCAGTGGCTGGTCCTTGATGCCTAGATAGAATCTACGTTGAATTTCAGACGCTGTGCTGTTTCTGCCGCGGCGGTTTAATTCCGTTACGCTATTGGCAGCGCCAAGTATTGATGATTCTGGGCCAGGTGTTGTATGCAACGGTGACGGATATGTATCGTAATGTTGTGGTGTACCGAATCCTTGCGGCGCAGAATCAACACTTGTTTGTCCTCTTCCGTACTGCACAGATTCGTAGTTAATTGACATTCTGTTGACTGAAAATTCGGAACCTTCTTGCCGCATTGTATCATGCACCAGCGATTCAATATACGGATTAACCAATGTAAAGCTGGTAAATGTAGATCTTCCGTTTTGCGGATGTAATTGATACACTTGAATACTGTTAAGAAAGTTCTGTGACTTGTTTGGACGATCCAGTCCGTATCTAAAGTTCTGTGTTTCGCTGTTGCCATAACCTCTATTGAGCCCATTTGCAACTTTTTGATAAGCTTCTGTTGTTGAATTAGGAGCACCCGATGCATCACGAGAAGTATAGCTGCTATCGGTATAATAATACCTAAAATACGCTTCCCAAAACAGACTGGTTAGTCCAGCATTGTCGTCGTGAAATTCTAAATTAATTGGCACATACTGGATGCCAGTTTGCACAATCTTTTTTCTGTTGTATTGATTAAGCGAAGCTGTCTGCAAATTGTATCTCGGCAACTCAACACTCTTTGCTAATATGTTTACTTCTGACGCGTCAACTCCGGATAACAATGGTGATTGTAATTTTGCTTGTGAATTAACATTGAATACAACATGGTATAAATGTTTAAACTTCGGAGCAAGACGCATGTCACCAGAGACATATAATTTTGAAGCATGTGCGTAGTCTTTTACCGTAAGATTGTCAAAGTTATTCATACTAATATTTATCTTATATAATTCTATGCGTACATAATAGAAAAGGAGAACAAGTTGTTCTCCTTTTCTAAGCAATTATGTGTTGGTTAGATTAAGTACCAGTTGAAAGAGATCCGCCAGGTCTACCTACTAATGTGCCGACTCCTGCTGCTCCGCCGCTGCCGTCGACTTGAATTGCGTTGTCGTACTGCATTGTTAGAGAAACTGTTACAGGTTCGCTGTTTGAATAAGCAAGTGTGTTGTAGTTTGCTTCGCTGACGTAGCAACCGTATACTTCCCATGTTTCAAGTACAACTGGGACAAACGCGCCGTTGCCGCCGTCTAGGATTTCAATTCTAGTTAAGAACTTATAATCTTGTCCAGATACCGCACTAGCCTGTTCCATAAAATCAAACTGTTGTTGTAGTTGTTCGCCAACTAGTTTTTGAACGTTGTTGTTCACGTCTTCGCGCAAGTTAAGCGTGATTGGGTTCCAAGTATGCTTGCCTGCCAAGTTTACCTTTGAGTTATAAACATCAAGTACCATGTTTTCAAAAGTAAGGTTTGGCCTAGTTACATCAATAACCTGTTTGGTTAACTCTGTGCTAGGTGTACTGGTTCCAAAACCTTCGAGTGTTACACGGAAACGATATTGCAGCTTGGGCATAAGCAAGCCCTGTGCGCTTGCACTGTCGTTTGTTGCCAGAGGCACTGATAGTTTTGTTAATGATGATATTGCCATTTATTATTAACTCCTTATTACAAGTATTTATCATTTAGAGGGTTATATTTCATTTTGCATATTAATTGTTAATCATATTTAAAAATTTTCATAAAAAGTTACATAAATATGTTAGTTGACTGAATAAGGATATCAACATATGATTAGGTGTAAAATTTGCTTGCAAGAGTTTTCAAGTATAATAACATGGAAGCATTTAAAATCTCACGGAATATCGACAATTGATTATAAAAAGAAATATGGAGAAGTAGCATCTCCAGAATATAAAGAGCTAAAAAAACTTCAAAATTCTGGAAAAAGAAATCCTAACTTTAACAATAAAATGTCATCAGAATCCAAAGATAAGATCTCTCAATCTAACAAAGGAAATATTCCACATAACAAGAACAAGTCAATGAGCCAGAAACAAAAAGAAATACTTTCTGCAAAAGCAGTTGAGCGTAATATTTATTGGCGAGAAACTGACAGTCATCCTGTTAAAGGAACTTCACGATCTATGGAAACTAAAAATAAAATTAAAGAAAAGAGAGCAACGCAAGTTATATCCAAAGAACAAGCATTAAAGTCAATCGAAACTAAAATTAAAAATGGATACAACATTGCATTCTTTAAAGGAAAAACTCATTCAAGTGAATCAAAAGAAAAGATTTCCAATAGTTCCAAAAAAACAGCATTATTAAAAAAAAACAACAGTATCAAAGATGCATCTGCCAGGCTTGCTGACAACGGGTATACGTTAATTTCAGTTATAGACAACTTATTACATATTAAGTGTAATTTGTGTAATAACAAATTTACACGATCTCGACAATACGCTACTACAAGTAAGATTACTCAAGAAATGTGCAATGTTTGTTATCCGTTACAGACCGGAACCAGTAATCAGGAAAAAGAATTAGCTGAGTTTTTATCAAAATATGTACAAATTGAAACCAACAATCGTTCGATCATATCTCCGAAAGAATTAGATATATTTATTCCTAATCATAGTTTAGCAATAGAATACAATGGTCTATACTGGCATAGTGAAGTATACAAAGACAACAAGTATCATTTAAATAAAAAACTACAAGCCGAGGACAAAGGAGTTGATTTAATTCATATATTTGAAGATGAATGGGTCAACAATATAGATATTGTTAAATCAAGATTGTTAATGAGGCTAGGTAAAATTGAAAATAAAATTTATGCGAGAAAATGCATAATCAAAGAAATTGATGCATCTACAGCTAACACGTTTATAAAACAAAATCATATTCAAGGAGTAGGAAGATCAAATGTTAGAGTTGGATTGTACTATAACAGTCAACTTGTTAGTGTAATGACCTTTTTAAATGGAGACATTTCGAAGGGTATTAAAGGATGGGAGTTAAATAGATTTTGTTCTTTAATTAACACGCAAGTTACAGGCGCAGCTGGAAGATTGTTTAAATGGTTTATTAACAATTATGATCCCGAAACTGTAATTAGTTTTAGTGATAGGAGGTGGGAAACATCTAGTAGTGTGTATAGTAAAATTGGATTTAAGTATGCTTCGACATCAGTTCCTAATTATTGGTATTTTTGTAACAATGAAAATCAAAGGTATCATAGATATTCGTTACGTAAGCCAACAGGTTCTATATTATCTGAAAGAGAATTAAGAGAATCGCAAGGCTACCTAAGAATATACGATTGTGGTAGTAGTAAATGGATTTGGTCAAAGACAAAGGCGGCATAGAGCCGCCTTTGTCTTTGTACTATTTTATAGACCTGAAATTTCGCCTGTGTTCTTCAAGCGCAACGGAATATAAATAAATTCAACTGCCTTAACTGGTTCGATTGCAATATCAACATAAAGTTCATTCCTATCAATCCTTGAAGGTGTGTTGTTTGATTCGTCACATACTACAAGGAAGTCATATAATGCTCGTAAACTAACTAATTCAATCATCAAGCTTTCGACTTGCTGCTTGAGTTCGTCACGTGTGATTTTGTCGTTTGGTTCGTAGATGTATGGCTTTGCAACCATCTTCAACTGGCTACGTAAGTATATTACCAGTCTGGCAACATTGACTCTATCCAACGAACTTGCATTTCTTGCACGAGTCTTCTGACCAAATATAACAAGTCCTGCTCCATTTAAGAAAGTAATTGGATTAACATTGTTTAGTTGCAATGTGCTTCGTTGTCCTTCGTTTAGTGCAATGCTTACAAATTCACCTTCGCTGCTGATATAACCTGCTGCTGTTGCGTTGGTTACACCACCACGGCGTGTTCCTGCTGGTGCAAACCACGGATACGAAACTTGATCGCTGAGTGCAATTGTTCTTAGTGCCATGTGACTTGCTGGGACAACAATGTTGTTGCCTGCGTTGTCGCTTGTGAATCCTGCAGGGTAATAAACACCCAGGTATTCGTCTCTGCTTACCAAGCCATTGTCATTGTCTTCAACTGCTAGGTTAACGTTTGTTGCCCAGTTGTTGAGCTCTGTTGTATTTGGTTTTAGTCTTAATGGACTGTCACCAATGACAAAAGATGTTAATCCTCTATCAAAGTTTAAGTTGACCATTTCGCCAATTAATTCTGGATATCCTGGTGTTGAAATCAAGTTAAAGATACGCGATTCATCATCACGTGCATCGTCACTGCTATTGACCACAGATTGTAGTTTTTGTACAATTACCTTGCGCTGTGCAATACGTCCAAAACTTCCCGATCCATCTGCATTGTTAGCACTTTCGGTAACCCATCGGTTAGGAGCGTAGCCATTCATTGATTCGTCGTTGAACCTAGTGTTCAAGTCATTAATATCAATATAGTCTCTTTCAAAACGCTTTACATTAAATCCGCTTCTACGCAGGTTCCACAGCAACATGCCTCGTGGGTAAAGTGCAGGATCCGGTGCATCTGGATCTAGATAATCACTTGACATCATTTCACCAATATCCCCTGCAACATCACTGTTTGCGCCGCCTGTATTATAACGTGCGTCTGCAAATAATATGCCAGTTTCACTGGTTTGATCAGTTTTGTCAACCAGTTCCCACTTGCCAGCAGTACGTTTATAAATTGTTGGAAAGTTTTCGATGTCAGCAGTAGAGATCCAAATATCTCCTTCGACTAATGCAGAGTTGTCTGCTTGTAACGTCGGAGCAGATGCTGCAACCATTGGCCCAGATGGGTTTGCTCCTGGGACTGCATTTACGTCTGCATAACCAACCCATTTATTTCCGTCGTGATACATTATATCAACTTCGTCAATGATACTACTATACCAGAGTGCGCCGTCTGCGGGAGTTGTAGTCGGTTCTCCTATACTTGCAGTGCTGTTCAAAACCTTCCAATATGATACCATGTACTCGGCTATGCCAGAACCGTCGGTTCCTGGAACATGATACAAGTTGGTAGTTGATGCTGGTGCACCAGCGGCAAACACTGTAAATATTTTAGATATTCCACCGTCGGTGTCAACTATACGGATTTCGCCGCCGGTGTTGTGACTGATTACCACACGGTTTTGACTATCAACACTTGCAATAACGTGGGTTAATCCTGCTGTGTTTATTGCGCTTGCAATTGCTTCTGCGTCGGTGACGGCGCCTGTGGCATCAAATTCCACAGATGTTATACCGGACAAACTTGCTGATCCAATTACACTTTCTTGTATTTCAAATGTATATGTTGCTGTAGTAACCTGCGTTGTTACCTTGGCGCTGACAATCGACACCGGTCCTGTGCCGTTTCTGCGATAAATTTTAAATGATCCAATAGGACTAGTATCTTCTGCAACATTGCTTTGAATATACAAACTACCCTCAGAAATATTTGTGCCGCCTCCAGTTTGGTCAAGTGCAAATAATGCTGCATGATTTGTTGCGTAAATTGGTGCAGGCACCTGTGCCCATGCATCAGTTGATGAATTGTAAACTTTAACGTTCCAGTTTGCACCAAGGTTAGGCGATGTTGTTTTTATCCATAAGCTGCCACTTGGGGCAACGTCGCTGCTGCCTGTTTTGTACTGAGGAACCTGTGTATGAGGTGCAATTGTTAATCTTGGTAATTTGTATGTACCTGCTGGTATTCCGATTGCAGTTAACAATGCGGTATCTCCGGCAATTGTAAGATCGGCGCCAGGGGCACCGGCAACTGAGATTGTAATTCTACCGTTTACAAGCGTGGCTGATATATTTGCAAGGGCACTGACATCATTAACAAAGTCAGCAACTACTGTTCCGTTTACCGGAACGTCGGTGCCATTGATAGTAAAAGTTGTGCTGTCAACGACACTAGTAACATTGGCAGTACTAGTAACTGCCGGAATGCTGCCAACCCAGCTAGATGATCCAACTTCGTGCCATATACCGCTTGCTGCTTTGTACCATAGCTTGTTGACTGTTGTAACTGCTACAATAATATAATCGCCAATTGCACCGACACTGCCTTTTGGAGCAAAGTCCTGGCCAGCAAAGTTAACAACTTTGGTAGTGTCTGTGATCACCAACGGAACTTTGTTTGAAAAACTCTGTCCGTTGGTTGCAGTTGCAGGAGCAGCATTCCATTCAAAGATTCCGTAGTTTGTATCATTGGTGGCAAACCAATATGCGCCATTGGTCGGCTTGCCAGCAGTTTCTTCTGCACTTGCGTCCAGTGCTGCAAGATCAATATCTGCTCTTACCACGTATGCTCTATTTGAAACACCTAGGAATGAATAAGCAGCTTGTAGACCGTATTCGTTTTGCTCGCCGCCGTGTATTGGGTTATTGTTTAAATCTGTATAAAATTTTGCGTCTCCGAATGTTTCCGAAAGTTCTCTTTGCGAACTTACCAGATAAACTTTTTCGGCGTTTGATGCTAATGTTCCCGGTGCAATTCCAGTTTTTCCTGGATTTGGTTTGTTTTCAGTTGTTGCTATAAAAATTATTGGGGTTGTACCCGGTTCTGATGGAGTATAAAAACTCTCGTCGATAACTGAAACTTGAACGCCCGGTGATACTAATGCCATTGTATTTTTCTCCTATGGATCTGTTGTTAATATTATTTAGCAGATCTGTAGATAAAAAACGGTTTTAACCCAATTAAACTAGCAGTTAATTAGATGTTTCATTAGTTGAGCAACGTTAAATTCCAGTTCCTCGAGTGTGCCATTGTTATCAATAGTGAAGTCGGCCATCCACTGTTCCAATGTCATACTTGACCTATTTTCCAAAAGGAGGTGGTCAGACCGATCTACCCAGATAGCACAATCGAACACTCCTGTGTTCTGCATTGCAAAGAATTCTTTCTTGTTGCGCAGTCCACAATATATATCGTGTTGTTTGAATATATCTCGGCCTAGGCGCGCTGCATCAGGAACATTATAATTGCAGATAAAATTATACCATTCTGCTCTGTGAGCATGGCGGTTATTGTAACACTCTTCCTCATCAGCATATCCGTACTTGTCCTTTAGGTCGTTGTATATAAAAAGTTTTGAACAGAATCTTGAACTACTCTGAAAACTAAACCCGTACTGTTGTTCTAATATTTCACAAACTGTGTCTTTGCCATGTCTTCCGTGGCCTATAACTAATAACTTAGGTAGCGTCATTTTGATCCTTTCTTTATATAATAAAGTATTATCAAGATAATGTCAACCAAAAATGTTATTTAACCGATTACAAAGGAATATCCCTTACCGCCCGACACTGCCAGGCTTGCCTCGGCGTCTAGTTTTTCCATTTCTGCTTGGGCTTCGGCCTTCAAGCTTCCTCCATTGAGACTTGTTCCGCCTTGCGGACCAGCAATAGTAGCAAATTTTTCGCGCGCTTCACCTAGCATGTACTTGCAAGTGGCTAGTGTATAATCCTTAATCCACTGATTAGCCAAGTAGTCTAGCAACAGCTGACTGTCAGGGCGATGATTGTAAACATATATCAGAACCGTTTCATCTCCCCTGGGCCGGGTAAGAATGGTTAGTTTCTTTGTTGTATTGTTCCATTTAAATTCTATGTTGCCGCCAAACATGCGTGCAAGCAATTCCTGCTTCTGTGAAAACAATTCATAAGTCGCAAGTCCGCCCATTCCCGATCCTGCCATCAAGTAGGTGTTGGTGTACGCCAAATTAAACGGATCAAACACGCCGGTTCCATCGCCGCCGCCGCTACGTGCGCCCACACTTCTTCTAAATATCTGTCTAACTTCCATTATTTCACGTGGCATAATATATTCGTTTTGGTCTTCAACAAATTGCAAAGAAACATAACTTTCTTCGACACTGTGATCGGACTTTTGTCTGTATCGTGCCAGTGCCCTAGTTAATGCGCTGTTATAATTTCTCGGTTCTAGTTCAACGTCAACCATGCCTCCGCCGAGCATGTCATAAACGTAATCAAATATTTCTTGTTTTTGTGTTGTTAAATCATTATCGGCCATTTTTGTCTCCTATAGTATTTATACGATAAATATCTGTATGCCAAGACTCAGTTTATTTAGACCCGAAAAAACCAAAGACTACGAATTTCTAGATAGGATTATCTATGAGCAATTTGCAATCGGCGGCACTGACTTGCACATCTACAAATATCTAGGACCAAAGAATCCTACAGATGCAAGTGCTACGCCCGGAACACCGCAGTACAGCACCAACAGTCCGTTTAATATTCAAGATTTTGTTTTCTTGGAAAACAGAGATCGAAAGTATGATACTGATGTTTACAAAATAAGGGCTGTATACAATGTGTCAGACAATGATTTTAATTTAAGTCAATTTGGTTTGTTTTTGTCAAATGATATTCTTTATCTAACTGTTCACATTAACGGTTCTGTAAAAACAATTGGACGAAAAATTATTGCAGGCGATGTTGTAGAACTTCCTCACCTCGAAGATGAGTATGCGCTAAACGACTTTTCGGTGGCATTAAAGAGATTCTATGTCGTTGAGGAAGTTACAAGAGCAAGCGAAGGATACAGCCAAACTTGGTATCCACATCTTTATAGACTCAAACTAAAGCAAATTACAGCCAGTCAGGAATACGAAGATATTCTTAACATGCCAACCGGCGAAGGTACTACCGAAACCCTCGGCGACGTATTAAGCACATACGAAACCGATATGCAAATCAATAATGCAATCATCGGTCAGGCCGAAACCGATGCAAAGCTAAGTGGATACGACACCAGCCACTTTTATACTTTACAAGTTGATGCGGACGGCAAGCCCGAACTAGTTACTGTTGACTCGTCTGACATCAATGTTAGCTCTAATATACTAGCAGATAGAATAAGCATGTCTCCAGAAAGATCAGGATACTGCGGATATCTACTAGGAGACGGGTTGCCGCCAAACGGAGAATACTTTGGTGTAGGCGGAGAATTCCCTACAAATGGCACAGAAGGTGATTATATTTTACGCACCGATTTTATGCCAAACAGATTATATAGATTCAACGGCACAGCATGGTCAAAGATAGAAGACAATGTAAGACACACTTTGACAAATACCAACGATAGACAAACTCAGAAGTCTTCGTTTGTCAACAATACAACTATTAACAGCATTGGCGGAGAAAGTGTTGAAGAACGGCAAAGCCTTTCAAATGCGCTTAGACCAAAAGCAGACGACTAATGCACTTTCATTTAGTCATACAGGAGAAATAACATACAACATTTTTACGACGGCCAAGTAAAAAGATATATTACTCAGGTAATACGCTTGATGAGCAATTTCCATTGGAAAAATGGCAGTGGCGACATAAAACAGATTCCTGTTATGTACGGCGATATGACTCGTCAGGTTGCATCGATCATAAAAGAAAACAGTGAAAATAAACTAATCAGTGTTCCGCGTATGAGCGTGTACATTACAGGGCTGGACATCGACCGTACTAGAACCAGTGATTCTAGTTTCGTAAGTAAAGTAAACATTCGAGAACAGGCATTTGACGTTGACGGGAATGAATACCTAAACACACAAGGCAAAAACTACACAATTGAACGGCTTATGCCAACACCGTACACAATGACGCTAAACGTGGACATTTGGTCAAGCAACACTGATCAAAAACTGCAAATTTTAGAACAGATACTAATGCTGTTTAATCCAAGTTTAGAAATACAAACTTCTGACAACTATTTAGATTGGACAAGTTTGAGCGTTGTTAATTTAGACAAGGTCGAGTTTAGCAACAGAACTATTCCAGTAGGAACCGACAGCGAAATTGACATTGCTACATTAAACTTTAGTACACCTATATATATTTCGGCGCCAGCCAAAGTCAAAAGACTTGGTGTTGTTACCAACATTATTACAAGCATTTTGACAGAAAGCAACAACATCAACCTTGACCTTGACCTCGCCCCTGACCTTGACCTTGACCTCGCCCCTGACCTTGACCTTGACCTTGACACACCTAGGTTTAGTTCGCCGGGTTTGACGGAAAAATCAAGTGTATCAGACAGTACCGGAAACAATACGCCTACTGTTGACAA